>JGI25407J50210_10000207_pt1 | contig 9987 bp, 7 predicted proteins | sample TabmetS5T2R1_FD_50210 | JGI IMG/M metagenome (IMG submission 50210) | reverse complement strand
GTCGGCCTTCGAGCCGCCGCCGGCGTCGAGGAAGTTGGCGGGGCGGCCTCCCGCCTGCGCGACGACATCCAGCGTCGACATCACGAGGCCGGCACCGTTGCCGAGGATGCCGATGTCCCCGTCGAGCTTGACGTAGGTCAGCCCCCGCTCCCTGGCCATTTGCTCCTGGGGGTCCTCGGCCGAGGGGTTGCGAAGCCCCGCGTTGTCCTGGTGGCGGAAAAGCGCGTTGCCGTCGAGCGTCACCTTCGCGTCGAGCGCCCGCAGCTCCCGCTCGGGGGTGACGATCAAGGGGTTGACCTCGATGAGCATCGCGTCCTCGTCGACGAACGCGTCGTAGAGCTTCGCGAGCAACCCGGTGAGGGGGCGCACCAGGTCGGCGTCGATCCCCGCCTCGAAGGCGAGCCGCCTCCCGTGGAACGGCTGATACCCGAGCAGTGGATCCACGTGCAGGCTCGCGATCGCCCGCGGATCCTCCTCGGCCACCTGCTCGATGTCGATGCCGCCCCTGGTGGAGAACAGGATCAGCGGGGCCTTGGCGCTGCGGTCGAAGACGATCGACGCGTAGTACTCGGCGTCGATGTCCGAGGCCTCCTCGATCCACACCTCGTGGACCCGTAGGCCGCGGATGTCCATGCCCAGGATCGCCCCGGCGCGCTCACGGGCTTCCTCCCGCGTGGCGGCCAGCTTGATACCGCCCAGCTTGCCGCGTCCGCCGATCTGAACCTGAGCCTTGACGACGCACGGGTAGCCCACCGCGTCCGCCGCGGTCACGGCCTCGTCGACGGTGGCGGCCGGACGCCCGTCCGGGACCGGGACCCCGTGCCGGGCGAACAGCTGCTTTCCCTGGTACTCGAGGAGATCCACGGCTAGCGCTTCTTCTTGCTTTGACGCCGCCGCTCCTTCTCCGCCTCCGCGTGGACCGCGTACTCGAGCTTTACCCGCACGAAGTGGTCGGCGACCGGGTTGCGCTTGCGTATGTGGAACCACCAGCGCGGCGCAAAGTTCTCGTGCAGCCACCAGAAGCCGATGGCAAACGGGACGGCGACGAGTGCCTGATAGACCGCGAACGAAAGCCAGCCGTGCGGCACCGCCACCTGCTCGCCGGCCACGACATTGACCGCGATCGCCTCGAGCAGGCGCGCCGGCGGGAACGCGACCGCCCACAGGAGCGCCGCGGGGGCGAGCATCCCCAGCGGGGCCCTGCCCGTTGCCAGCAGAAGGTCGTACGCCGCGCCGCCCACCGCGAGCGGAACGCCGAGGCTCACCGTGGCAACCAGGACCACCGCGAGGGACTGGTCGGTGATGGCGACCAGTCCCCCAGCGACGATCCCGCCGAGCAGCCCGATCAGCGCGCCCGGCAGGGCCAGGTCCCGCACCTGGCCCAAGCTCAGAGTCCCCCANGGCGTAGTCAGCGGCCCCGCGNTGACCTGCGGGGCCGCCACACCTCGATCCGACGGAACCGTGGTCATCAGCCGAGGTCCGTAACGCCGAACTTGATCATGCTGTAGAAGAGCGCGGTCAGATAGCCCAGGCCGCCGAGCACCAGCACCACCGTGATGATGGGGTGCGGCCTGAGTTTCTTCGGCAGGTTCCGGTTGTTGGTCGCTGCCAGCGTCAGGCAGTACGCCCCCATCACGAACGTGGACATGAACGCCAGTATGTTCAGGATCCCCTCCGGCCCGTCGGCGGGTCCGAAGTTGATGATGATGANCCCGAAGATGATCACGCCCCAGAGGAAGATCGCGTACAGGTGCGCCATCTTCAGCTTCTTCGCGCCCGGCACGAAGTAGTACGTCATGTCGGACTGCCCGCGCGCGAANGCGTCGAACAGCCCCACGCTGGCTTTCCAGCCGACGATCGAGATGAAGACGAAGAACAGCGTGCCCAGAATGGGCGCGGAGTCAGCGAACGCCGAGCGCATCGCGTCGAGCGCCGATTCCCGCTCGCCGTTGAGGAGTTGTTCCCGGGCCTCCGGGTCGACGTCGGCAGCGTGCATGGCCATGACCGTGAAGATGATCGTGACCAGCATCGTGATGCCGAAGAACAGGAGCAGCGCGTCGTAGCGGACCCACTTGCGCCACTCCTTCCACTTGCGCATCTCGTCCGGATCGTCGACGTCGAACATCGAGCCGCTGTCGGGGAGGGTCTCCTCCTCGCCGGCGTGCAGCAGCCCGTGGACCCGCGGCATGTGGGCGCCCATGCCCGCGCCCTTGTCGCGCAGCCAGAGCGTGTACCACATCTGCTGCATCCCCGACGGCCCCGCGAACCCCAGTGCCCCGACCACGAGCGGGAACCACGCGGCCGTCATCGCGGCGGCCGGGATGCCGTAGTCGAAGCGGACCAGGCCGAGCAGCACGTCACCGAGATCGGCCAGGCTGCCGACGAAGGCGGCGACTATAGCCGACCCGATCACCATTATGCCGACCAGGAAGGTCAGTATCCCCTCGACCCAGTTGTAGATGATCTTCACCACCGTGAACATCACCGCGACGATCACCAGCGCAATCGAGGCCGACAGTTGCCACGGAATGCCGGTGAGCGACTCGAACGCCTCGGCGCCCGCCGAGATGTGGCCCGGCCAGATGTACACCGCGATCGCGATCACGAAGAACATCCACATAAGCGGCTGGAAAATGCGTGCCGCACCGAAGAAGATCGACTCTCCGGTGGCCATCGCATAACGAGCCATCTCCAGCATCACGATGGTCTGGACCACCACGCCGACCAGGAACAACCAGCGGATGTCCGGGCCGAACACGATGACCAGGCGCGGCCACAGGTACGTCTCGCCGAAGCCCACGCCCAGCGCTACCAGGATCATCGCCGGCCCGATGATGTGCGCCGCCTGGGGCGCCTCGGGCAGCTTGCGGATCGGCATCGGGGGCAGCTTGCCCGCGCGCCAGACCGGTTTTTCGACGGTCGTCGCCCTCGCCTGATCAGGCGTGGCGGCGCCGGTGCCCCGCACCTCTCCTACTTCCATTGGTCCTGCTCCTCCCTCATCCCGCTGACTACATCCCTGCTACCTGCTGACGTACCCCCTCATCTCCCGCCCAGGTGACCCGCCATTCTGGCCCAGCGATACTTGGCCGCCAGGACCTCCACCGGTGTTTCGGTGGTGTATGGGTACCCCGGAACGCCGTGATCGAACAGGTAATCCGACGCCTGCTCCACCTCGACGTCGCCGGCCAGCGAAGCCACGATCGGCTTCTCGACTCCCCGCCCCCGATACTCCTCGACCACCTCTGCCACCACCTTCGCGAAGGTCATCGGCGGCGTGATGATCGTGTGCCAGTAGCCGAGCACCAGCGAGTGGATGCGGTCATCCTCGAGACCCAGCGCAATCGCATTGCGGTACGTCTCNGGCGGCTCGCCCCCGGTGATGTCCACCGGGTTGCCGGCNGCCCCGAAGGGCGGGATGAACTCCATGAACGCCTCGTTGAGGTCGTCCGGCATCGACATCAGCTGGAGCCCGTTGTTGAAGCACGCATCGGACAGCAGCACNCCCGAGCCGCCCGCGCCCGTGATGATCACGACGTTCTCGCCCGTGGGCGTGGGGAGAATGGGCAGGCAGCGCGCGAACTGGAGCAGCTCCTGCAGCCCCCGCGCCCGGACCACGCCGGCCTGGCCGAAGGATGTCGTCGTAGACCTTGTCGTCGCCGGCCAGCGCGGCCGTGTGNGACGCCGCCGCCTTCGAGCCGGCGGGCGTGGCNCCCGCCTTGAGAACCACGATCGGCTTCTTCTGGGAGACGCGNTTCGCNACCTCNACGAACGCGCGCCCGTCCTTCAAGTCCTCCATGTGGAGCGCGATGCAGTCGGTGGCGTCGTCCTGCTCGAAGAACGTGAGCAGGTCGTCCTCGTCGATGTCCGCCTTGTTGCCGAGGCCGACGATCGCCGACACGCCCAGCTTGGTCGAGCGGCTGAAGCCGAGGATCCCCATCCCGATGCCTCCGCTCTGGGATGCGAGGGCGACCGGCCCTTGAACGTCGTAGGGCGTCGTGAACGCCGCGCTCATCCGCTCGGGCGTGTAGTAGACGCCGTAGATGTTCGGCCCGATGAAGCGCACGCCGTGCTCGCGCGCGGACTCGACCAGGCTGCGCTGGAGCTCCGTCTCTCCGGTCTCGGCGAAACCCGACGGGATGAGCACCGCGGCCGGAATCCCCTTGTCGCCGACCTTGGCGAGCGTGTCGGGGACGAACTTGGCCGGGATCGCGAAGACCGCCGCGTCCACGCCGTCCGGGAGCTCGGTCACGTCCGCGTAGCACTTCTTCCCAAGGATCTCGCTGGCCTTCGGGTTGACGGGGTAGATCTCGCCGGCGAAGCCGCCGTCCACGAGGTTGCGCATCACCGAGTTCCCGATCTTCCCGTGGGAGTCGGAAGCCCCCACCACCGCGATCGCGCGCGGCCGCATGAGGCTCGTCATCACCCGCAGGATCTCCTCCTGCGAGTAGCGGGGCGGCCGGCCGTCGGAGGCCTCGAAGGACACGACGAGACGCGCGTCCACCGCCACCGCACCGTCCTCCCGCGCCAGCACCGGGTTCAGGTCGACCTCGGTGATCTCGGGGAAGTCGGCGACGAGCTCGGAGACCGCCGTTATCACCGCCGCGAGCGCGTAGCGGTCCACGCCGGCGCGGCCGCGCACGCCGCGCAGAACGTCGGCGGCGCGGATGCCGTCGACCATCTCGATCGCATCCGCACGCGATGTCGGCGCGAGCCGGAAGGTCACGTCACGCATGACCTCGACCAGGATGCCGCCCAGGCCGAAGGTCACGACCGGCCCGAAGGTCGGATCTGTGACGGCCCCGATCAGGACCTCGGTGCCCCCGCTCAGCATCTGCTGCACCTGGACGCCGGCGATGTCCGCGCCCGAGTCGTGGGCCCTGGCGTTCTCCACGATGGTCTCGAAGCCGGCGGAGACGTCGTCCGCGGACTCGAGCCCGACCAGCACGCCGCCGGCCTCGGTCTTGTGCAGGATGTCCGGCGAGACGATCTTGAGCACGACGGGAAAGCCGATGTCCTCGGCGATCGCCGCGGCCTCCTCGGCGGANGTGGCGAGGCCCTCGCGCGGCACGGGGATCCCGTAGGCGTCGCAGACGCGCTTCGCCTCGGGCGGACTGAGCGACNTNCGCCCCTCCGCGCGTGCGGCGTCGAGGATCTCCCNGACCGCCTCGGTTCTCGTNGTCTCGGTTGCCGTTGTCATCTGCTTACACCGCCCCTGCTTCGGTCAGTCGCTCGAGCTCTCCGTCCGTGGTGTCGAGCAGTTCCTGGAGGATCTCCGCGTTGTGCTCGCCGAGCANTGGTGAGCGCGTCACCTCAACCGGCGAATCCGACAGCGTGAACGGACAGGCCACNGTNGTGTAGGTGCCTCGNTCGGGGTGCTCGACGTCCACGAGCATTCCCTCCGCCCGCAGTCCCTCGTCCTCCATCAGGTCCTTNGTGCTCAAGACCGGACCGCACGGNACGTTTATCGAGTTGAGCTCCTCGAANGCCTCCCANTTCGTCCTCGTCAGNGTCCACTCCTCGATCAGGTCGAAGATCTCCTGCAGGCGAGGCAGGCGCGCCTCCGGGGTGGCGTAGTCCGGGTGATCCACCAGCTCCGGGTGGCCGATCTTGTTCATCAGCGGCTCCCAGATCTGNGGCTGAATCACCAGGTACAGCCAGGCGTTCGTTCCGTGCGAGGTCATGGGCTTGCAGCGCACCGCCCACCCCGGCTGCCCCCCGCCGGAGGCATTNCCCGANCGCGGGACGAAGTCGCCGAACTCCTTGTTCGGGTACTCCGCCAGGGGTCCGTGCTCGAGCCGCTGGTGGTCGCGCAGCTTCACCCGGCAGAGGTTGAGGATCCCCGAGCGCATGGAGATCTGCACCCGCTGGCCCCGGTCGGTGTGCGTGCGCTGATACAGCGCCGCGCAGATCGCGCCGAAGAGGTGTACCGCGTTGCCGGAGTCGCCGATCTGGGCGCCGGTCACCACCGGCGGTCCATCCTCGAACCCCGTGGTGCTCATTGCGCCGCCCGTGGCCTGCGCGATGTTCTCGTACGCCTTGGCGGTCTCGAGATAGCCGGGACCGAAGCCCTTCAACGACGCGAATATCAGCCGCGGGTTGATCTCACGCAGACGCTCCCAATTGAAGCCCAAGCGGTCCATCACGCCCGGTCCGAAGTTCTCGACCACGACGTCGGAAGCGCGGACCAGCTTGGTGAAGATGGCCTTCCCCTCGTCCGACTTGAGGTTCAGTGTCAGGCTGCGCTTGTTGCCGTTCAGCATCGTGAAGTAGAGGCTGTCGACGTCGGGGAGGTCGCGCAGCTGCGATCGCGTGATGTCACCCCGCCCGGGCGGTTCGATCTTGATGACGTCGGCGCCCATCCAGGCCAGCAGCTGGGTGCAGACCGGCCCGGCCTGGACGTGGGTCATGTCCACTACGCGGACGCCGTCCAGGGCTTTCCTCATCTCCCTCTCCCTCACTTGTACATCGTCTGGTTCATCGTGCCGGGCGCGAACGCGTTCTGGTCGATCCACACGTTGATCAGCGCGGGCTTGCCCGACTCCCGTGCGCGTTCGAGGGCGGGGCGGATGTCCTTGGGCTCGCGGACCTCCTCCCCGTAACCACCGAGCATCTCGGCGAACTTGTCGAACTTCACGTCGCCCAGCTTGTTGCCGACGTCGCCGCGCTCCTCACCGTATTTCTGAATCTGGCCGTAGCGGATCTGGTTCATGTACGAGTTGTTGCCCACCACGCCGATGAACGGGAGGTCGAAGCGCACCGCCGTCTCGAAGTCCCAGCCCGTGAGGGTGAACGCGCCGTCGCCGAACAGGCAGACGACCTCGCGGTCCGGCCGCGCGACCTTGGCCGCGATGGCGAAGGGCACGCCGACCCCGAGGGTGCCGAGCGGGCCGGGGTCCATCCACAGGCCCGGACCCCTTGGCTGGACGACGCCGCCGGAGAACGTGACGACGTCGCCGCCGTCGCCGATGTAGATCGTGTTGTCGGTGAGGAACTCGTTGATCTCGTGCGCNAGCCGGAGCGGGTGGACCGGCGCGTCCTCGCGCATCAGGCGCGGGAGGCGCTCCTCCTTGGCGCGCCGCTCCTCCTCACGCAGCGCCTCGAGCCAGGACTCCCGGTCGCGGGCTCCTCCCGCGGCCCCGTCCGACGCGGCCTCCGCGACGGCGCTGAGAATCGCGCCCGGGTCACCCACGAGCCCGAGCGAGACGTCCCGATTCTTGCCCACCGTGCGGTAGTCCATGTCGATCTGGACGACCGTGGCGTCCTGGCTCAAGCGCTTGCCGTACCCCATGCGGAAGTCGAAGGGGGTGCCCACGATCACGATCACGTCCGCGTTCTTGAACGCGTGGCGACGCGTGAGGTGGAAGTGATGCGGATCGCCCGGCGGCAGAGTCCCGCGGGCGGCTCCGTTCATGTAGGCGGGGATGTTGAGGGTCCGTACGAACTCGGTCGCGGCGTCGGCGCCGCGCGATGTCCAGACCTGGCTGCCGAGCAGCACGCACGGCCGCTCTGCCTTCATGAGGATGTCGGCAAGGCGATCGACGTCGTTTGGGTCGCCGGTGCTCTTCGTCGACGCGCGATAGTGGCCCGCCTCGGGTATGACCGCGCTCTCGATCGGGACCTTGGCGTCCAGGATGTCGCGGCCGATCTCCAGGTACGCCGGGCCCGGCGCACCGGCACACGCCTCCCGGAACGCCATCGAGCACATGTCCGCGACCCGCTCGGTCGTGACCACGCTCGACGCGAACTTGGTGATCGGGCGCATCATGTCGACGTGCGGCAGGTCCTGGAGCGAGCCCATGCGGTGCTGGTTCAGCGCTCCCTGGCCGCCGATCAGCAGCATTGGGCTCTCGGCGCGCAGGGCGTTGGCGACGCCGGTGACCGCGTCGGTCGTGCCCGGGCCCGCCGTCACGACCGCGCAACCGGGGCGGCCGGTCACGCGCGCGTATCCGTCCGCGGCGTGGGCCGCCACCTGCTCGTGGCGGACGTCGAGGACCTTGATGCCCTCGTCGATACAGCCGTCGTAGATGTCGATGATGTGCCCGCCGCAGAGCGTGAAGATCGCGTCGATCCCCTCGGCGCGAAGGGCCTTGGCGACCAGATGGCCCCCCGAGATCGTCTCCGGCTCGGTCACGCGAGCGGCTGGGGTCTCGGTTTGCACCGCAGTGCTCGTGGCGGTCACGTCGATACTCCTTCGTCGGGAAGATCCAGGCGAGCTGCAGTTCGCTCCACGTGGTCGGCCAGATCGAGCGCGTGCTCGCGGACCAGGCGCTCGGCGAGCTCGGCGTCGCGGGCCTCGAGCGCCTCGATGATGTGCATGTGGTCGACGATCGAGCGCTCNGCCCGGTCGTCCTCTCCGATCATGCGGCCNCGAATGGCACGCACGTGCACNAGCAGGCCGGCNACCAGNCCGGTGATNACNGGCGAGCGGCCGAGCTCGATGATGCGCTGGTGGAAGCGCAGGTTCGCNTCNGAGTACTCGTTCAGGTGCAGCCGCAACTCGTCGTCGTCGACAAACCCCGAAAACAGCTCGCGCAGGCTGCCGATCTCCTCGTCGGTNGCTCGCTCGCANAGCAGGCGGGCGGCCATGCTCTCGAGCGCCGCCCACGCGCGGATGATCTCGGTGATCTCGTCCTTGCTCTTGCGCACGATGACGACACCCCGGCGCGGCAGGATCTGCACGAGCCCCTCGTGCTCGAGGCGGGCCAGCGCCTGGCGCACTGGTGTTCGGCTGACTCCCAGCGACGTGGCGAGACCCTGCTCGTCAAGGCGCAGATCGGCGTCGGACCGGTAGACGTCCATGGCGAGGATCGCCTCACGCAGCGCGTTGTAGGTCAACTGCGCAACGCTCGCGGCCTCGGCTGGAACGGGCGAAACGACCAACGAACCATCCCCGTCCCCAAACCGCTCAGCAGGTTTTGCCGAGGCGTTCACTACGCCACGCTCGTACCCTGGGATCCCAGATACAAAACACAGATCTAGGAACACAGAGCGGGCGCCCTGACGGCGCCCCGGACTAGACGACGTACTCCATCAGGAGCTCGTCCTCCCATACTCCGGTCCGGTGACTCCGGGCTGCCTTGCGCATCACCCCGACGCGCCGGAACCCGACCTTCTCGTAGGAGCGGATCGCGCGGGCGTTCTCGACGGATGTCGCGAGGGTGATGCGATGATGGCCGCGGTCCCCGACCAGGTAACCGACTACGGTGCGCATCGCTTCGGGGCCCAGGCCCCGGCCCTGGGCGTCCGGGCCCAGGAAGATGTCGACGTCTGCGTGACGGCCATCCGGATCNGGCTCCTCCCAGAACTGGATGTAGCCCGCCGCCTCGCCGTCGACCAGCACCGTCAGCTTGTGNAGGTCGGGCTCGTCGTTNAGCGGCCAGCCCGCCGGCGNCGGATCCCACCAGCGCNCGACCTCGGGCGTTGCCCGCAGCACCCGGAGCTGCTCGGCGTGCTCCGGGAGCACCGGTTCGATGACGAGCCGGTCGCTGCGCAGCGTGGGTAGCTCCATGGGCACATGGTGCCGTGCCGCCGCTAGCCGCCGGGTTTCAGCTGGCTCACCGAGAACACGGCGCCCTGCGGGTCGGCCAGCTCGGCCTCCCTGAACCCCGGCAGGTCATGCGGCGGCGTCACGACCTTCCCACCCAGCCTTCGCGTCTTCTCGGCGGCCGCATCGGCGTCGTCGATCCAGAAGTTGACGCTCCAGTGCGGCGCAACGTCGTCGCCGGCCGCCGGTGCCATCACGCCGACCACCTCGCGTGACACGGGCTGCCCGGGCTCGCCGCCCACGTAGCCGGGCACGCGCCACATCGTTATCTCACCGTCGCCCATGTCGAACGTGTCGGTCTCCCAGCCGAAGACGTCGCGGTAGAACTTCTTCGCGCGCTCGGCGTCGTGGGTGTTGAGCATGCTCATCGCCCACGCACCCGGCTCGTTGACGACCTGGGCGCCGTTGTGCGCACCCGTCTGCCACACCCCGAGCAGCGCCCC
>JGI25407J50210_10000204_pt1:0-5000 | contig 10037 bp, 7 predicted proteins | sample TabmetS5T2R1_FD_50210 | JGI IMG/M metagenome (IMG submission 50210) | reverse complement strand
CATACGGTCTGGTGTAGCATAAGTCTGACGAGAACAGCAACAGTATATCTCGGCATTCTCGACGCAGACTTTTACTATGTGTTTATATTCATAACGACCCTCAGACAAACGAAGCCCCGGGAAAGACCCGAGGCTGCAATATGCGTTCGAAAATCAAGTGCTCGGCGTGTCCTGCATTTCACACCGCTTATCGCAGCTAGCTGCGTTCTTCATCGACCAGCGAACCGAGTGATCCACCGTTTGCAGTTGTACTGCATTTTTACTTTTCAAATGAATTTTCATTCAAAGCACAACATACAAGTTAATAAGTCAAACATTGCGGCATTACTCGCACTCGCTCTCGCAAGTGTCCGTAATAATTAAGCCTAGCGAGAGTATAGAGNAGATGTCTCTATCACAATCACACCGCAGCCCGACTGCCGACAAGCGACAGTACTCACCGCTCGCAATGAGCTAAGTGTAGGCATAACACGGACTAGACACCAACAATGTTTAGTTCGAACAGACAAACACCGGAGTAGAGTAACTGTGATCGGCCGCTCTCGTACACACATAGTGTGCATACCTATGATCACTAAACTCTAAACCGTATATGTTTGCCGTTCATTAATATGATAACGAGCGACTTTTGCGTTCAACAGTTTGCCGAAGTGTTTGTGTAGGTCTCAGAGACAAACACACAACAGCTACGGTAATGATCCTTCCGCAGGTTCACCTACGGAAACCTTGTTACGACTTTTACTTCCTCTAAATGTTCAAGTTTGGGCATCTTTCCAAGCACAGCGCTGCCACGAATGCAGCTGCACCGGCCAGTCCGAAGACCTCACTAAAACATTCAATCGGTAGTAGCGACGGGCGGTGTGTACAAAGGGCAGGGACGTAATCAACGCGAGCTAATGACTCGCGCTTACTGGGAATTCCTCGTTCAAGGGGAATAATTACAATCCCCTATCCCAATCACGAAGAAGGTTCATTGGGTTCCCCACTCTTGACAGAGTAGGTAGAAATGCACGCTGATCACTTCAGTGTAGCGCGCGTGCGGCCCCGGACATCTAAGGGCATCACAGACCTGTTATTGCTCTGTTTCGTGCGGTTGAAACACCGCCTGTCCCTCTAAGAAGTCTTGCCGGCGTATGTAAGCCGACAATCTATTTAGTAGGCTAGAGTCTCGTTCGTTATCGGAATTAACCAGACAAATCACTCCACCAACTAAGAACGGCCATGCACCACCACCCACTGAATCAAGAAAGAGCTCTCAATCTGTCAATCCTTCCAGTGTCCGGGCCGGGTGAGTTTTCCCGTGTTGAGTCAAATTAAGCCGCAGGCTCCACTCCTGGTGGTGCCCTTCCGTCAATTTCTTTAAGTTTCAGCTTTGCAACCATACTCCCCCTGAAACCGAAACACTTTGGTTTCCCGGAAGTCCCTCGCCGAGTCATTTAAAGAACTCAGGCGAATTACTGGTTGGCATCGTTTATGGTTAGAACTAGGGCGGTATCTGATCGCCTTCGAACCTCTAACTTTCGTTCTTGATTAATGAAAACATTCTTGGCAAATGCTTTCGCTTTAGTTCGTCTTGCGAAGGTCCAAGAATTTCACCTCTAGCTCCGCAATACGAATGTCCCCGTCTGTCCCTATTGATCATTACCTCATGCTCCTAAGACCAACAAAATAGAACCGAGGTCCTATTCCATTATTCCATGCAACATTATTCGGGCATTACGCCTGCTTTGAGCACTCTAATTTTTTCAAAGTAAACGTACCGATCGCCTATGACACTCGGTGAAGAGCACCATAGGACAACTCGGTAAAGTGTTCAGCCAAGCAGTAACCACTGGCAAGTGGACCGCCTGACTCGAACTGAGATCCAACTACGAGCTTTTTAACCACAACAACTTTAATATACGCTATTGGAGCTGGAATTACCGCGGCTGCTGGCACCAGACTTGCCCTCCAATAGATCCTCGTTAAGTGATTTATATTGTTCTCATTCCAATTACGAGGCCTCATAAGAGTCTCGTATTGTTATTTTTCGTCACTACCTCCCCGTACTGGGATTGGGTAATTTGCACGCCTGCTGCCTTCCTTGGATGTGCTAGCCGTTTCTCAGGCTCGCTCTCCGGAACCGAACCCTAATTCCCCGTTACCCGTTACAACCATGGTAGGCACATAATCTACCATCGACAGTTGATAAGGCAGACACTTGAAAGATTCATCGCCGGCACGAAGGCCATACGATTAGCAACAGTTATCCAGAGTCACCACAATGAGGAGCCCCGTGAGGAGCCCCATTGGTCTTGTTCTAATAAATGCACTTCTCCCGTTACGGTCGAAGTTTTTGTGCATGTATTAGCTCTAGAATTACCACAGTTATCCATGTAGACAGTCAACATCTAGTGAACCGTAACTGATTTAATGAGCCATTCGCGGTTTCGCCTTAATACGGCATGTACTTAGACATGCATGGCTTAATTTTTGAGACAAGCATATGACTACTGGCAGAATCAACCAGGTAGCTTCTCGTATCGCGGTCGACACTACGGTCGTACGAGACATTGGCGTAATCGGTGACGGCAACCTATGCGCAATGTGCTGGAACACGATCAGCGAGACATACCGTACACATAGTGACAGCGAAAACTCGCTTAAACTGCCGATCGCATACCGACGCAATGCGGTTGTCCCGTTCGCACACACAGGTTTTGCCGTACCAATCACCCAAACATTATACTGCCTATACAATAGGCAGTTCACATTAGCTTATGCAGTCAGTGATGACTTTTGCTAGTAATTCACCCAGCGAATGTCACACACCCCAAACTGCCGGCCAGTCAACGACTAGACCGATAACAGTACCGCTATTGCGGTCACACACCGTTTACATTGGTGTTTATTCGTTTATCTTTCGCGTTATTCAAAGCCAACCTCTCGTTATTCAGCACTACCGTATGGCGTGGTACGACTTTACGCACACACTACGGCCAAAAACATAGTTTCTGCTGTGCTGGAATACAGGCCGCCTCCCAGCGCACTCCTGCCGTGACATGATCGAGAAGCCGCTTACGCAGTCATAGTGAGTCGCAGACTGTTAACGAGCCTCGCAGACATAGCTGCGTTCACCCGTGTTTTGCTGCTCTACTTACACTGCACGGCTCTCTCCCAGCCCCTCTGCGAGGAACATGTCTCGTCGTCGCCTTTGAGTGCTTGTCTCTGCCCTCAAAATGAGTCCGACCCGGACTCCGGCACTCACTTTATGCTTTATGCAGTGACTCTCACTTGTCTCCCCTTAAATGCACTGCTTTGGCCTACTATACTATTTCTGACAACACCTCTCTATAAGTATACTTTTTTCTCAAAAACCTCCACAAAAAGTGTGGACTTTAACTTTTTCACACTTTTCATAAATTTCATTTATACGACAATAGCCGATTTCGGGTACATGTGGCCAACATGTGACCATTGACAATATTGTTCGGGTCAACATTTTGGTCATAACAATGTTGGTCCGACCAGCCGCCGACCACCCGTTCGGGAGTTCTGGCCATTTAAGTGGTCCATTTTTGTTTCGGCCATTGTGGTCAACCCGAACTCCCGATGGCCAGCGGTCACGGTCACTGGCCAACTACTCAGGTGCCCCAACATGGTCATACCACTTTTGGCCAGCCATTGTCTACTGGTTCGGCATGAATCGGGAAAAACATTTTTTTTAATTTCGCTAATTCCCGCCGACCCGAACCCCCGATGGCCAGCGGACATGGTCAATATGAAAGTTGATCATGGTCTACATGATCTAATATCGGTGCACATTGGCGGCGGCCATCGCTTCGGGTCGAACGCCAGTCCCGAACTTTTCCAATACATTAACATATGTAACGGCCTATAATGTAATGCATTGAAATACATTGAATAAATGCCGTTTTCGTTGATATTACCGCAACCGTGACACCGATGGCCACCATTTTTTTATCACAACTATCAATTAGGTGGGCGGTCGTGATGGCCACCAATTCATTGGTCCAGTGGCCAGTGTTCGTGTGGCCGCCGATANCNAATCAAATGCATTGACTTAACATTAGTTAAAGGGTTTTTCGCCGATTTTACCGCAACGGACACACCGGTGGCCATCATTTTTTTATCACAGCTTTCAATTAGGCGGGCGGTCGTGATGGCCACCAATTCATTGGTCTAGTGGCCAGTGTTCGGGTGGCCGCCGATAGCCAACCAAATGCATTGACTTAACATTATGTTTATGTGTTTTTCGCCGATTTGAGCGCCTAAATGGCCACNGATGGCCACCAAATTTTTGTGGTATCTTTAGTATATCTGTGCGCTAGTTTTGACATACAATTGGTTCCGATATCAACTAAATTAAAAGAAATGACATTTTGTGTCACAAGTGTTCAAAAGTTATCCACAAAGCCTATGAAAAGTCTATGTATTATTACTAGTGTTTTAGTGCTAAAAATGTGAACAAACAGTGTTTGAAATATTTTTGGCCACTTAATCGGATATAGATCCCGAACGAGTGGTCACTGGCCAACCGGACAAACGTCATTTTGACCACAATGTTGACCCGAACAATATTGTCAATGGTCATATTTCGGTCACATGTACCCGAAGTCGGTAATTGTTGTAAATGTTGCCATTTTTTGATGTGTGAAAAAGTTAAAGTCCACACTTTTTGTGGAGGTTTTTGAGAAAAAACTATATATAAGGAGTCAGTGTGTTGTTGACTACTATATAGCAGTGTACGACTCAAAGCACTGACTCCCAGAGGGTATGGCAAGCGAATAGTGACCGTCCAANTGANTCGGCCACCAATCGGTCGTCTTGTCGGTCGGCCTATCATCTCATATCGGGATAGCGGGTCTGTCCAAACAAGTTGGCCGCTGGTTGGTTNGGTAATCACGGGCAANTGTTTTACGGGCAGGTGTCAGGTTGAGCTTAACGGGTGACTCCCTTACCAGAGCACACATAGTGTGACCGCGTCGGCGGTCACCCGA
>JGI25407J50210_10000199_pt1 | contig 10084 bp, 9 predicted proteins | sample TabmetS5T2R1_FD_50210 | JGI IMG/M metagenome (IMG submission 50210) | reverse complement strand
GGCGTTCCACTCGTCCTTGCGGGACATCGGCACGATGACCTCGTTGAAGAGCGGGTTGCCGAGCCGGGACACCTGCACCCACGGGCCGGCGTCGCGCCAGTTGCGGTCACGGCCGCGCACCGTGGCCTTCTGGCGGTATGCCGCGCCCCACACGCCGATAACGGCGTTCGGGGACGTCGGGTCCGTCGGCACCTTGCCGTCGCGCGTGAGGTGCGCGATCGGCACCTGGATGGCGATGGTGTGCACGTTGGCCTGCGCCAGCGAGTCACGACCGTCGTCCGCGGCCGTCGGGATGAGGTGCAGGTTCTGGAAGGGCCGCAGCGTGCCCAGGTCGAACACCGACCCGAGGTCGACGAAGAAGGCGTCGGCCCGCTGGCCGCAGAACACCTTCACGCCCGAGCCCAGGTCGGCCACGGCCGCCGCGGCCAGCGAGGCGTAGTTGGGCGTGGACCGGGGGCCGATGTTGCACGGCGGTGACGCCAGTCCCCGGCCGAGGACGGTCGTCCGCGGCCTGCGTCCCTTCCGGTGCTCGATCTTGGTCACCTTGAAGCTCTGACGGCGGTTCCAGTTGGCGCTGTCGAGCGCGGTGATCGGGCCCGTGTTGTAGAGGAACGTGTTGGGGTTGGTGATGGTGGTCTTGAAGCGGAACTGGTACGTGATGTCCGGCTTGCCGTCGCCATCGTTGTCGACGTTGACGTTGTAGGCCACGTCATCACCGAACTCGTAGAAGTTCGGGCCACCGGCCGGTGCTTCAACGGGCAGGTAGTTGGTAATGATCGTGACGGTGTTGCCCGGCGTCCGCCAGGCGTAGGTGTCGGTGTTGTCGGCAACCGGGTCCTTGGAGATCGCCGGCGCCTCGCGGTGGGATGACATGACGGCGTCTCCTCTCAGCGAGCTGCCCGCAGCACCTTGGCCACGAGCGCCTTGTCGGTGAAGCTGACCTCGCGCTCGCCGACGAGGATCTCGACCTCGCCGGTGGCGGCATCCTTGATGTCGACCAGAACCGGGCCGGGAACGTCGGCGGCCTCGTCGGGTCGCAGCTCCGGCTCGTCGGCGGCCGCTACCGACGACAGTGCGACACCGCCGGCGGCGAGACCGGCGGCACCTACGGCACCTGCCGAGCCCTTGATCAAGAACGAACGTCGAGTAACGGGATCCATGCTTGCCCCTTTGCCTGGGTCATCGATCGTGGGGTTCCCACGTCGAGCCACGATTCGGCGCCGCGGGGAGGGGCGGATGAGGGGCCAAGAAGTTCCCGACACGGCGTAGCGTGGGGTGCGCGTGGAAGAGCGAGTCGAGTACCTGACCGCAGAGCCATCGCCCCAGCTGGCGCCCTTCGTCGACGGCTACATCGGCTACCGGCTCAGCGGCTTCGCGCCCGGCCTGCACCGGGGCCTGCCGTCCCGCCACATGACCTTCATCGTCAGCATCGGCCCGAGCATCGACGTCGTGACCCAGACGGACCCGCGGCAGGCGGGGGCCAGCTACGGCTGTGTGCTGGGCGGTCTCCAGGCCAGCGCCGCCGTGATCTCCCACACGGGGTACCAGGAGGGTGTGGCCATCGAGGTGACGCCCCTGGGAAGCCGCGCGCTGTTCGGCATGCCCGCCCGAGCGCTGTGGAACACCTCGGTCGAGTGCGCAGACGTCGCCGGACCCGCCGGACGCGAGCTGTGGGAACGCCTCCAGGGCCTCACCACCTGGGAAGACCGGTTCGCGGCCTGCGACGCGGTGCTCACCCGGATCGTCGATCGAGATCTGACCGTGGCGCCGGAGCTCCGGGGCGTGTGGCGGACGCTGGTGCGAAGCGGTGGCACCCGCCCGATCGGCAACCTGGCGGCCACCATCGGATGGAGCCGCCAGCACCTGGCCCGGCGGTTCCGTGACGAGTTCGGGTTCGGCCCCAAGCTCGCCGCCCGGGTGGTGCGGTTCGAGCGGGCGAGGCACATGCTGCAGACCACTCCCTCGTTCGTGACGATCGCCCAGGTGGCGGCGGCCTGCGGGTACTACGACCAGGCGCACCTGGATCGCGACTTCGCCGATCTGGCGGGGTGCACGCCCACGGCCTGGCTGGCGGAGGACCTTCCAACTTTCCAAGACGACGCCGCCGCCACCGTGTGATCGTCGAGCCATGGCAACGACAACCAGGCATCCAACCGTGTGGCCCGTTCTCACGTACCGTGACGCGCGGGGGGCGCTCGACTTCCTCGCCAAGGCCTTCGGGTTCGAGGAGCGCGCCGCCTACGCCCGCGAGGACGATCCGTCGATCATCGAGCATGCCGAGATGCGCTGGCCCCTGGGAGGGGGCGTCATGTTCGGCAGCGCCGGGAAGGACGACTCGCCGTTCGGCCGACGCAGCCCCGGCAACGACTCGGTGTACGTCGTGTGCGACGACCCAGACGCCCTCTTCGAACGCGCAGTGGCGGCGGGCGCCGAGGTGGTGCGCGGCCTGGTCGACGAGGACTACGGGTCGCGCGGGTTCACCGTCAGGGACCCCGAGGGCAACCTGTGGAGCTTCGGCACGTACGCCGGCGACTGACCCGCGCCTGACGGCGCTACGAGGACTGGTCGGTGCCGCTCGACGCGTCGGCTTCCTCGACCCACACCGAGCCGGGCGCGGGTGTGAACGACGACGTGTGCCCGTCCTGCCACTCGAGCGTCAGCATCGAACCCGTCTTGGCGACGACCTTTCCCCTCTTGCTGGGCGCCCCCTTGGCGGCGGCGACCACGACGCGATCACCGATATCGGCCACGACACACCTCCATGTCGACCATGGCTGGTCCCTCAGTTTACGTCCGCCGACGGCATGCCTCGCACTTCGCTCATTCTCTGACTAGTGTCAGAGAATGAGCGACGCCATGGTCGCCCAGGTGCGCCGATTCAACAGGCTCGTGACTCAGCGGGTGGGTGCCCTCGAGGACGGCTACCTCGCCCGCAGCCGCTCTCTCGGCGAGGCACGCGTGCTCTGGGAGATCGGTGACCGGGGCTGCGACGTGCGCTCGCTGCGGTCCCGGCTCGAACTCGACAGCGGCTACCTCAGCCGCCTGCTGCGCTCGCTGGAGTCGGCGGGACTCGTCGACGTCGCCCCGAACGAGAGCGACCGGCGGGTCCGCACGGCCCGCCTGACGGCGGCCGGCGTGGCCGAGCGCCGCGTGCTCGATCGGCGTAGCGACGAGCTGGCACGGTCGTTCCTCGAGCCGCTCGGCGAGGGCCAGCGCGCCCGGCTGGTCGCCGCCATGGCCGAGGTCGAGCGTCTGCTCACCGCCGCCCTGGTCGACGTCGAGGCAGTGGACCCGGCGGAACCCGCGGCCCAGCGGTGCTTGAACGCCTACTTCGCCGAGATCGATCGCCGATTCGACACCGGATTCGACGCGGCGCTGAGCAGCGCCCCCGGCGTCGACTCGATGCGGCCGCCGGCCGGGCTGTTCCTCGTCGCAACTCTGCGCGGGGAGCCGGTGGGCTGCGGGGGCCTCCAGTTCCACAGCGACGCCCCGCCCGACATCAAACGGATGTGGGTCGCCGAGTCGGCGCGGGGACTCGGGATCGGCCGGCGCCTGTTGGCCGAGCTCGAGGGCCGCGCCCGAGCCCATGGCAGCCGGGTGGTGCGGTTGGAGACCAACCGGTCGCTCGGCGAGGCCATCAGCCTCTATCGCTCCTCCGGCTATCGCGAGGTCGAGGCCTTCAACGACGAGCGCTACGCGCACCACTGGTTCGAGAAGCGGCTGTAGCGCCCCCGCCGGTCAGGCCAGCGCCGCGAACCGCACGTCGGCGGCGGTCGCGGGGGCGAGGAAGCGCAGCAGGCGGCCTCCCTCGGCGGCCACCGCGGACCTCGCCCGCTGGTTCAGGCCTGGAACGTGGTCGACGACGAGGGCGACGGTCTCGCCATCGCGAGCCATCCGCCAGGTGCCGCACACGAAGCCGTCGTGAAGCACCGATCCGCCCACCGTCCGGTCGGCACCGAAGAGCCGGGCTCGCACCCGGTCGTCGGTGGGGNAGAACCGACTGCGGTCGTCGTGGGAGAGCAGCAGATTGTCGTACTCGGGCAGGAACCGGGGCGGCGCCGGCGTGTCGGCGTCGGGCCGGACCGCGTCCGGGACGTCGAACAGCTCCCGCCCCCGCTCGTCACGGAACGCCCGCAGCCGCGGTCGCAGCCGGTCGACGACCTCCCTGAGCCGGGTAAGCCGCGACCACGTGGCCACGTCGGCCACCGCCGCCGGCCCGAACGCGGCGAAGTACCGCATGACCACGTCGTCGACGGCGGGCCCGCGCGCCAGGGGGCGGCCCAGCCACGACTCCACCGTCGTGAGCGTGACCCGGGCACTGCGGCCCCACAAACCCCGCGGTGGGGCCTGGACCAGGCCGAGCTTGCAGCGGCAGGCGTACGCCAGGGCGGCGGCATCGAGCTCGGGGAACTTCGCGGCCAGCGCAGCGCGCAGCTCCGCCGTGCTCAGCGGACGTTCGAGGACGTGGCGGGCGACGTCCAGGACCGGGCCGAGGTCGACGCCCCGTAGCGCGGGACCGTACTCGGGGTGCCGGGCCAGCTCGGCGTCGAGCACCGGCTGGGCCACGGACCGCAGGACCAGACAGTCGTCGGCGGTGACCAGGTGGATGGTGGCGCGCATGACCGCGATCCGGACGACCCGGCGGTCGATCAGCGCCTGCGACAGGTCGCCGGGCCGGAACCCGTCGAGCCTGGACCACAGCGCGTGGTAGGGGTTCAGTGGCACCTGTGCCTGGAGCCCGACCAGGTGAGCGACCGCGTCGAGTGGACGCAGGCGGGTCCGCTCGAGCAGCAGCTGGCGTGCGAGCGTGGCGCGGTTGAGCGTGCGGCGGTCGAGGACGTCGGCGCTCACCGCGTGGATGCTGTCCGGGCCAGCTCGTGCGGGCCCGTCGCCAGGTAGCCACCGGCCTGGCGTACGGCAGCACTCCACGGTTCGACGATCCCGACGAGCTCGTCGAAGTCGGCCCCCAGGGCCTCGATCGCCGGACGCATGGGGCCGTCGGTGGCGACCTCGATCGCCTCACGCTCGGCGCGGCCGCGCGGGGAGAACCCATCCCCGTCGAGCAACCCGCGGCCGCGCAGGCGCTCGGTGGCCGCATCGAGCTCGGCCGTCGACCAGGCTCGGCTACGGATATAGCTGCGCATCGGCAGCCCCCAGTACAGCTCGGTGAGCAGGCCGATCTCGACGGCATCGAAGCCGGCGCTGGTCCAGGCGGCGGTGTGCGCGTCGCCCCGGAACTCCCGCAACAGGTCTGCCAGCCGCCAGGCGTCGCCGAGGGGGTCACCCGGCAGCCCCAACGACCGCAGCCCTGCGTACAGGGGACGCCCCTCGACGCGGAGCGGATTGCTGGCGCGCGTCAGCAGACCGGTCACCGTCGCCAACCCGGCGGGTGCCTCGCCGAGGATCCGCGCCAACTGGGCGGTGGCGCCGCGGGTGCGCGCCGCGGCGATGGTCGGGGCGTCGGTCAACCCCCAGCCGGTCGCCACGGCCGGTACCACCGCCGCCGGGTTGAACACGGCGAAGGCGGCGGCGACCAGCTCACCAGGGGCCTGGCCGAGGGCCGAGCCGCGGCTGCAGAAGTACGCAGGCCCGTCGGGCAGCTGCACCCCGTTGGCNATGGTGCCGGGGCTGGGACCGAACCCCAGCGCCGCGTACTCGCCGTGGCACTCGGGCGAGAAGTAGACCTGGCCCACGAACGGCTCGATCGTCGCCGCCAGCCGCCGGGCCCGGCCGGACAAGGTCTCGTCGTCGATCACCGGGGCGCCTCAGTCGGCTCGGTCACGAGCGCAGCTCCTGACCGGTCGACCGCGCGACCGCCAGGGAGCCGGGCGACGATGGGGTGCGGGGGCGCAGCCCCCGAGGATGCACGGTCACGGAACCACCATGACCTTGCAGTGCCTCTCGGGGTCGGCCAGCTCGCGGAAGGCCCCGGGCGCGCCGTCCAGCCCCACCTCGCCCGTGATCAGCGGCGCCACGTCGATCTCGCCCTCGGCGATCGACCGGAGGCTGGTTTCGAACTCCGCGGGGTCGTAACCCAGCACGAACTGCAGGCTCAGCTCCTTGGAGATGGCGAAGAAGGGCCTGACCGTGTCGGGTTGCATGCACACCCCCACGACCACGATGCGGCTCTGAGCGGGCGCCACCCGCAGGGCATCGTCGATGATTCCTGGGACGCCGATCGCCTCGAAGACGACCGGTGCCCGACCCCGCCCCGTCCGCTTCCACGCGTCGAAGGCGGGCTCGATCGCGGGATCGACGACCTCGTGCGCACCCATGACCGAGGCGAGCGACCGGCGGGCGGGCGACAGGTCGGCGGCCACGATCGGCTCCACCCCCCGGAGCCCGAGGGCCGCGATGACAGCCAGGCCCACCGGGCCGCAACCGAGCACGACCGCACCGTCGCCGACGGCGATTCCCGAGCGGTTGACGGCGTGGAGTCCGACCGCCATCGGCTCGGCCAGGGCCGCGTGGCGGGGATCGAGGCCGTTGGGCACCACCTGGATGAACGGCGCCGACAGCAGGATGCGCTCGCCGTAGCCCGCCGGGAGGTCGTTGCTGTAGACGATGTCGCGTAGGCCCATCGGCGTGAGCATGATCGGCACCGACGTGACGAGGGTTCCCGGCTCAGGGCCGACGGTGTCCGGTCCCACCTCCAGCACCTCGGCGGCGAACTCGTGGCCCATGAAGACGTCCCGGCCCAGATCGAGCGGCGGCGCGCCNAAGTCGGGCAGGCCCTCCATGTCNGCCAGCAGCCCGAGCATGGTGGCGGCGTGCTGGACGAAGTGCAGGTCGGAGCCGCAGATGCCACACGCCTTGACCTGCGCCAGGACCTGCCCGAAGGCGGGACGGGGATCCGGTGCGTCGTCCCTGACGATCAGCTCGGACGCCCCGCGCAGGACCAGTGCGCGCATCAGCCCCCCTGGGCCTCCACGTCGCCGCCGCCCACTGCGCCCTTGGCCTGTGCCTCCTCGACGTGAGACGTGATGGCGTTGAGGATGGCCTGGCCCGCGGCGCCGAACAGCTCGTTCCGCTTCTCCACTGCCCATTCGTGCGATACCCGAGGGGCGGCGAGCTGCCCGGTGAAATGAGGAATCACTTCGCGGGCGAACAGCCGGAAGGAGCGCATAGTCGCCTCGGGATCGGCCCAGTCGTGGCCCAGCAGCAGGAACGTGCCGAACCCGCCCGACTGCTCCAGCAGGCCTTCGATGTAGGCGATGGCGTCGTCCGGGGTGCCGATAACCACGTTGCCCGACTCGGCGTAGCTCTCAACGAACTCTCGCGGCGTGCGGGGCCCCCCGTCGAGGTGGTTGGCCAGGGGCACGAAGCCGGCGCCGCCGCCGAAGTAGTCGGCGAAGTCCTTGAGCCCGTGGGTGCAGTCCTCGATGGCCTGGTCCCGGGTCTCGGCCAGGTGCACGGCACCGAGGACCCGCCAGCTCCGGCGGTCGGGCTCGGGGCGGCCCGCGGCGCGCGCCTGCTCCTGCACCACCCCCCACGCCTGGCCGATCGCGGCGAAGCCCTCGAACAGGGTCATCGACAGCGACAGCAGCGACACCCCGTGCGTGCCGGCCAGCCGCGGCCCGGAGGGCGAGATCATGGCGGCGACGGCGACCTCGAAGTGGGGCTGGGTGTAGGGGCGGACCTGCAGCCGGCAGTCGCGCATCGTGAACCAGTCGGTCTGGCGGGTGACCGGCTCATCGGTCCGCAACAGCGCCAGGATCGCCTCGAGCGACTCCTCCATCATGCGGCGCTGGTCCACGGGGTCGATCCCCAGCATGAACGCATCGCTGGGCAGGGCTCCCGGACCGGCGCCGAAGATGAGGCGGCCGCGGGTGAGGTGGTCGAGCAGCACCAACCGGTCGGCCACCAACCAGGGGTGGTGGTACGGGAGCGACACCACGCCCGTCCCGAGCATGACGTGGCGGGTGCGCTCGGCAGCGGCGGCGATGAACACCTCGGGGCAGGCGATGATCTCGTAACCCCCGGAGTGGTGCTCCCCGAACCAGACCTCGTCGTAGCCGAACCGATCGAGTGCGACCACGCGGTCGAGGTCGTACTCCAATGCCAGGGTCGGGTTCTGGCCCACCGGGTGGAACGGGGCGAAGAAGGCGCCGAAGCGCAGCGGCCAGGGAGCGGGCACGCTGTTCACCGGCCCCCGACGCTACGAAAATCGGAACGGGTCACTGCGCCGACCTCCCCCTGTGGCGTCCGACACGTGGTGGTAACGGCCGTTATCGGCAACCTAGCCTGCAGGGGGAGGTGTCACCGATTCGGGTCCTGGACCCTCTAGACTGAGCTAAAGCCATCCCCCTGGGTAGATGGCGGACACCTGGCCGGGCGGCGCCGTGCGCCGACATGGGCCAGCAGACGATGGAGACCCAACTGGACCAAACCAGCTTCGAGGCGCTCGTCGCGTCCGAGGTCGACGGGCAGATCGCGGCAAACGACTTGCAGGCGCTCGCGGCGCAGCCACAGCGTTGGGCCGCGACCTTGCACCACATGCTCGACGAGATCGAGGACATGTTGGAGGCCGTCGCACGGTCCGACCGCCACGAGCGCGATCAGGCACTCGCCGACCTGTCCGACGAGCGCACCGCGTTGGCGGCCGCGCTCCGGCGGGTCACGGGCGAGGACGTGGAGCTTCCCGACCCGTTGCGCCTGGGTGACGGCGACGATGCGGCCGCCACCCCGGTCGGCGAGGGTGCGGCTGAGCTGGTGCAGGCTCCGGCGTTGCAGGCGTCGTGGGTCCCAGGCGAGGTGGTTCTGTGGGCGGGCAATCCGTCGGCGAAGCCCGGCGAACGCGAGCAGCTGCAGCGCCTGATCGACGAGGCGGGCGGTTCCGCCATCGAGTGGGAGAAGCACAAGGGCGCCCCGCTGCCGTCCGGCGACCGGGCGCCGGCCGTCTCCGCGCCCCTCACGGCGGCACTGGGCTGGCTCGTGGGGGTGGGCGCCGGTCAGCTGGCCCTCGATGCGGGGCCGAGCGTGCGCTGGCTCGGCGAGGTGGCCGCCTGGGCCACCGACCTAGTCGCGCAGGGCCGCATGGTGCCGACGCTCCGACGCGGGGGATCGGCGGTCACCCGCGGCCGCCAACGCAGCGGCTCCTACGCCGTTCAGTGGATAGCGGCGGTGGTCGAACGGGAGCGCATCCGCGAGCTGTCGGCCCGCATGCCCGGGCCGGTACGCGCCTTCGACCCGGCCACGGGGCCCGAGCGCATGTGCCGCACGGTGCTGAACGCCGCCGTCGACGCCGTCTGCCGCGCAGGCGCCGCCCGCCTGGTCACGGCCGCGACGCCGCCCGTGGCCCGCAGCCGCCGCGACGTGGCCGAGGCCGTGCTCGCGGGGCTGGCGGGCGAGGCGTTCGCCGCCGCCCACGGTCCGGCGACCGAGGTGGCCGACGACCTGCGCCGGTGGGCGGCGCCGGTCGTCGGAGATGGCGACGTCGGGCTCATCGTGCGTCTCGACCCGCCGGAGGCCGACGGGGGCTGGCTCCTGACCGTCGACGCCACCGGGCTCGAACGCCATCCGCTCCCGGTCGAGCGGGCGGTGTCGGCGTCCGGCGCCAAGGCCCAACGGGTCGAGGCCCAGCTGCGCCGCCTGGAACGGCTCCTGCCGGCGCTCAGCCGCACGGGGCGACGCGGCCACGTCGTCCTCGGGGTCGACGAGGCCTGGGATCTCATGACCCGCACGGGTCGCGTCCTGCAGTCGGTGGGTTTCGACGTGCGCGTGCCCACCGCGTCGTGGACCCGGCCTTCGCCGCGCCTGCGGCTCGAGGCGGCCGGGCCCACCGGACCGGCCAAGGTGGGACCCAACCAGCTGTCGAAGGTCCGCTGGTCGGTGCTGTTCGACGACCTCGAACTCGACGCCGCAGCCATTGCGCGCCTGACCGCCCAGGCGCGGCCCCTCGTGCAGGCCAAGGGGCGCTGGGTCGAGCTCGACCACGCCGACCTCGAGGCCGCCGCCAAGGCACTGGCCGAGCAGAGCGGGTCGACCGAGCTGACCGGGGCCGCCATCCTGCGCCACGCCGTCGGCCTGGAGGAGAGTGCCCTCGCCGGGCCGGCGATCGTGGCCGGAAGCGGCTGGGCCGTCG
>JGI25407J50210_10000198_pt1 | contig 10113 bp, 12 predicted proteins | sample TabmetS5T2R1_FD_50210 | JGI IMG/M metagenome (IMG submission 50210) | reverse complement strand
CAGCAGATATGGGGCGTCCCCTACCGGCACATGGGTGATGCTTCGTACGTCCTTCTGGCCGCGCGTTCGGGGACGCGTTCGAACGAGCTGGTCCGCGTGAGAACCGTCGTTCGGGCGCGCGATGCAACTGCCGACCGCGCCAACGCCTGCTCTCGCTAGCGCGGCCGGCCTGGACCGTGGGCCGGGTGACGACGGGAGCGATCTGCGCACCGATCCGTCCGACGCGACCCGCGGAGCTTCCTCGGCTCTCGTGCGTGCAGCCGGTTCAGTTCCTGCGAGGCCGACCGTGGTCTCCGGCGGTCGACCGAATGAGGATGTAGTAGCTCCCGCTGAAGAGCGGCTCCCCTCCGACCTCGGCGAGCAGCTCGTCGACTTTGAAGTGGCGCTTGTAGACGGTGTAGCTGGTCCCGTTAGCGAGGCCCCGCGTTTGCCACTCCTCCGCCTTGGCACCGGGGGGCCGGCCGGAGTCGAGGATGACGAGTTCGTTGGCCACCCGACGTGATTCAGCGAGGAACACGAGCCGTTCGTCTTCCTCCAAGTGCCCGTAGAGATGGCCAGCGAAGATCCTCCCAACGGCCTTGTCGGCCAGCGGCAGCGCTGAGGAGTCCCCACGGACAACCGGAACCCCGACCGTTGTCCCACGGAGACGGCGTAGGGCCGACTCGCTCTGATCGAGCGCGAACCCACGGCCGGGAAGCAGTCCCGTGAACACTCCCGGGCCAGCGCCGATGTCAACGAAGGGGGTCGGCTTGAGGTGGGTTATGAGATGACTCAGCTGCTCGCGCTCGGCACGAATGACCTTGGGGTCGGCGTCGACGCCCAAACTTACGAAGTACCGCTGGGCCCCACTCGCCGTCCCGTCGTAGTCGGGAGCACGTCGGTCGTAATAGTCCCAGAGTGAGCGGCGGCGGCTCAGGGGCGTCGAGGACACCCCTCTAGCTTGGCGGCCTACCGTGTCGTCGCCGAAAATTTGGCGGTCGCTTCGCGATCGTCGGCGGAGCCCTGCCGAGACTCACCAGCGCGCGGCGACTGTCGGCGTAGTGACCGTTGTAGCGAGCGAACTTGGTGGGTGGATGCTCGCTTTAGCCAACGCGCCGGATTCGGCGATCTGCTTGGTCAGCTCGGAGACGAGCGGTGTCCCAGAACGCGCGAAGCATCGGGCGACGCGGGTGACCCCCGAACGCCGGCTCGTTGGCACGACCGAACGTCGCTGGTCGCATCCGCCGGGCGCCAAGGTGGGAACGTGCGGTGAAGTGCCGATTCGAGCCGGGTGGCCTGCCGGTAGGCCACCGCGGTGAACCAGACTGGGTTGATGGCCAGCTTCGCCGATGTCGAGAACGTCGAACCCGACCTTGCCAACCGCGTTCGTGCAATCCTGTCGTCGACGACCAACGCGGTGCTGGGAACCATCCGTCGAGACGGCTCGCCGCGGCTGAGCGGCGCCGATCCGTACTTCCACGACGGCCAGGTGCGTATCTGGTCGATGCCGCGGGCGCGCAAGGGTCAGGACCTGCGTCGCGACCCTCGGGTCGCGGTGCACAGCATCCCGTGGGACTCGCGGAAGTTGCGTGACGGCGCTGCGGACGTCGGCGAGGCTGATGCCAAGGTGAGTGGGACAGCCGTGCTGGTCTCCGATGCTGGCGCGCTGTCCGCGTTCCGCGCGTGGTTGAAGTCTGAGCGTGGCGTCGAGCCGCCGCAGGACTGGGATCTGTTCACGATCGACATCGACGCGCTCACGGTCATCTCGGTCGACAACGGTCAGCTCGTGATAGACGGGTGGTCGACGACTGATGGCCGCCAGACGATGCGCCGAGCGTGATCCCGGCGGCGGCCCCGGGACAGTCCCCTCTCGTGCACTGCGCCTGGGAACGACGCTCGCACCGCCCGTTACGAATGTCCCCAATCGCTGGGCGAGCGACATCCTTCGATGCTTTGCGCTGCGGCGAAGCGATCTACTTCGAGCTGGTGGGCTTGGTTGATGCGTTCGTAAGGCCGATGTCCTCGCGCTGAGCGCGCGTGAGCTTCGCGGCGACAAGGTCGTACGAGTCCTGGATCATGTCCTCGATCTCGCCGTCGCTGATCGAGCCATCGAGCGTCACGGTGTTCCAGTGCCGCTTGTTGAGGTGGTAGCCCGGACGAATCGCTGGACGCGTCGACCGAAGCGCCTCGGCCACATCGGGATCGCACTTCACACTCACCTCGAGCGGGACGCCGTCGAGGTCAGCGATCGCGAAGACCTTGTCGGCAACCTTGAACACCGAAACCTGCTCACCGAATGGGAAATCCTCTGAGGCGCAGGGCTTACTCAGACAGCAGCGACGAAGCTCGGCTGGAGTCATTCCGACCTCGAGTTCTATGGGCTGGCGGAGTCCGAGGCTACGCGCGTTCCGCTCAAACCCGAACCGGCCACGAATCCTCACAATGTGTGGGCGCTGCGGCTGTTAGACCGCCGGGGGCCGGCGATCGAGTACGGCAGGCTGGCGGCCATGAGGTTCATGCTGGTGCACAGCCCGCTCGTTGGCCCGACAACCTGGCTATGGGTGGCCGAGGCGCTGCAGTCGTCTGGCCACGACGTGGCTGTGCCCGACCTCAGGGGAGCAGCGATTACGGGCGCGCCGCGTGCCGTGGTTCGTGCAGCGCTCCAGCTGACAGGGAAGGAGCCGACCGTCCTGGTGGGGCACAGTGGCGCCGGATTCTTCCTGCCGTCGATCGCTGCCGGCCTCGACTCACGAGTGCGCAGGCTCGTCTTCGTCGATGCCGGCGTGCCGCCCTGCGAAGGTGAGGCAACCACAAGCGCCGAATNCCTCGAACAGCTCCGCTCGCTGGCGCCCGATGGCACCCTGCCGAAGTGGTCGACCTGGTGGGGCAAGCGCGTCATGGAGACGCTCGTTGCGGATCGAGCGCGCCGTGCTGTGATCGAGGCCGAGNTGCCCCAGGTTCCGCTTGTGTTCTTCGAGTCGCCGATGCCTGTTCCCGTCGGCTGGTGCGAGGGGCCAGGTGCGTTCGTTCTGCTGAGCGAGCCCTATCGCCGGGACGCCAACACAGCGAGGTCACGAGGCTGGCCGGTAGTCGAGGACCTCGGTAACCACCTCGACATCGTGAACGACCCCGAGTCGCTCGCTCGAGACCTCGTGGGGCTCGCGCGCTGAGGTTCGACGCTCGGGTGCCCCCGACCGCCGGCACTGGGACACGTGGCAGCCGCTCCGGCGTGGCCTGGGTCGCCGTCGCCTGTGCCAGGGCGTGACCGTCTGGGTCGACCGCGAGCCTCGAGCGCGTTTCCGAGGGGGGGCATGCGGTGAACGCCTGGTGTTCCGTCAGGGACCGAGTACCTCGTGGTAGACGGCCTTCGTCTGCGGTGATGGGGCCACGCCGAGGTCGCGGGCGAGGATGGCGCGGCACTGCTCGTATGCCCGGAGGGCTTCGGCCCGGTTGCCCCGCCCGATGTGCAGCCGCATGAGCCGCACGTAGCCGGTCTCGCGGTACGGGTCCAGCGCCAAGGCCTCGGTGGCGTAGCGCAGCGCATCGTGCTCGTACCGGCCCCCGGCCAGGCCGTCCACCAGCACGTCGAGGGCGCGCAGCAGCGTCTCCCGCAGCGCGTCGCGGCGGCGCTCGACCCACAGGCCCTGTTCGGCGGGAAGGAGCGGCCGCCTGGCGAGGTTCGCGGCCGTAGACGCGGCCGGAAGAGCGACGTCGCGCCGACCGACCCGCCACGCCGACTCCGCGTCCTCGACGAACCGGACCGCGTCCTCGGCGTCGACCCGGGAGCCGGGCGGGAGCTGGAGCTCGTAGCAGCCGAACCCGCCGTGCANTGTCCAGCCGAGGCCGATCGAGTCGAGGGCGGCACGCACCTTCGAGACGACGGCTGACAGATCGCGCTCCCAGGACGCGGTGAGCGCATCGCGCCACACCACGTCGGCGAGGTCGTCCCGAGCAACGGGGTAGTGGGTCAGGGCGAGGTAGGCGAGCACGATCCTCCCCTGGCGGCCGGGCAGCGCCGAGCCGTCGAGCCAGCGAGGCCCGTGCTCGACCCCCAGCCGGCCCAACACCCGTAGCCGCACGGTTCCAGACACTTGCCAGACCCCTTCCAACCGCCCACCAGACGCCGCTTCGTAGTGTGGCACCGCGTGTAGTTCCGACCCCAGGGAGGCATCGATGACCAAGCTCGTCACTTGCGACTGCGGCGTCGTCGTGCGGGGTGACACCGACGACGAGCTCGTGGCCGCCACCCAGGAGCATGCACGCAACGCGCACGGCATCGAGCTCTCCCGCGAACAGGTGCTGTCGCTGGCGGTGCCGGAGTGACCGTCGAGCAGCTCGGCGCGATCGGCACGGCCGAGACAACCGCTGCGTGCGCACTCACTGTCTGAATCCACCCATCCCTGGGCGACCACGTCGATTCGAATGGAGAAGAGCCATGTCCGTTCACTACCGATCCGCGACCATCGCTGGCGTGAACGTCGCCTATCGCGAAGCCGGTAACCGGGCCAGCCCGACCCTTCTGCTCCTGCACGGATTCCCCGCGTCGTCGTTCATGTACCGCCACCTGATGAGGGCGCTCGCCGACCGGTTCCACCTGGTCGCGCCGGACTACCCGGGCTTCGGGAACAGCGAAGCGCCCAACCCCGACGAGTGGACATACACCTTCGACCACCTCGCCGACACGGTCGAGGCGCTCGTCGACCACCTCGAACTGTCCAGTTACGGCCTGTTCATGCAGGACTACGGAGCCCCCGTCGGCTTCCGGCTCGCGCTCCGCCGCCCGCAGGCCGTCGACTTCCTCGTCATCCAGAACGGCAACGCCTACGAGGAAGGGTTCAGCGGCGTCTGGGACGCACTCCGCCACGCCCTCTGGCACAACCGCACACCCGAGACCGAAAAGCCGCTCCACACCTTCCTCGAACCCGACGGCGTCAAATGGATCTACACCCAAGGCACCCGCGACCCCGAGCGCATCAGCCCCGACAACTGGAACCTCGACCTCGCCGTCCTGGCGAGGCTGAACACGCGGCGGATCAACCTCGACCTTTTCTACGACTACCGCACCAATCCCGAGCAATACCCCACCTGGCACCAGTACCTGCGACGTCACCGGCCAGCGACCCTGATCGTGTGGGGCGCACATGACCCCATCTTCACGCCCGAGGGCGGCGAGGCCTTCCTGCGCGACGTGCCCGACGCCGAGCTGCACTTCCTCGACACCGGCCACTTCGCCCTCGAAGACCACGAGGACGAGATCACCGGACTGATCAGGGCGTTCTACACCACACGAGTCAGCGCGACCGTCAACACCGCTGCGTGAGGTACCACTGCGATGGACAGTCGAGCCGCTCATCGAGTTCGTCTACTCGACCTCGGACCTCAACCGAGCTGCACTGACACCAGGCGCTCGAGCGTCCCCGAACACCGGCTCAGGGTGCTCCTGACGTCACTGGCGGCCCAGCCGCTGGCCTCCGCATGAGGGCGTCCCGGGGTGCCGGCCGCGCGCAGGCCCCGGGGGCCCCGATCGCCGCTCGGGCGCCGTGAGGGTCAGTCGATCTCTAAGACGGCTTTGCCGCGTAGCGTTCGCCCGAGCATGGCGTCCGCGGCCCGGTCGATGTCGTTCCACGAGCCTTGCCAGCCGATGTCGACGGTGAGGTGGCCGGATTCCAGGAGGGTGACGAGGGTGGCGAGGTCGTCGCCGACGGGGGCGTTGATCAGGAACGACGTCAGCGATTTCGGAGGCCCGACGGTGGCGTAGGGGCGGAAGGTGGCGGGCTCGGATGATGACCAGCCGATGCTCTGGAGGCTGCCGCCAGGCGAGAGGAGGTCCCAAGCGCCCGTGAGGGTTGATCCGCCGACGTTGTCGAGCACGATGTCGAGGAGCTCGTCGATGCTGTCGAGTCCGATGACGATCTCGTTGGCTCCGGCGTCGGTGAGGTCGTCGCCGCGGCCCGGAGATCCCACCGAGGCGATGACATGAGCGCCGGCGTGGGCGGCGATCTGCACGGCGAAGTGCCCAACGCCACCCGAGGCGCCGGTGACGAGCACGCGTTTGCCTGGCGCCAGCCCGGCGGCGCGCAGGGCTTGGAGGGCGGCGAGACCGGCGACCGGCAGGGCGGCGGCGTGGGCGGAGTCGACGGTCGGAGGCAGAGGTGCAAGCGCGGTCGCGTCGACGGCGCAGCGCTCGGCGAAGGCGCCGGCTGCCAGGGCGACCACGCGTGTGCCGGCGGCGGGACCGTTGCCATCGGCGACCCTCTGGGTGATCGTCCCTGCCACGTCGGAGCCGAGCACCGCTCCCGGCGCGAGCCGGCCCGACCTGGCGTCGTTGAGATCCCCGCGGTTGAGGGAGACGTGGGTGACCGCCATGAGCACCTGACCGTCCGACAACGTCGGCTCGGCGATGTCGGCGAAGCCGCAGCCGAGTCGGGCCGGAGGATCGACGACGATGGCTCGCATGGACCGCTCCTGTTCGTTCCCGGGGGCCGTAATTGTGCAGGAGGAAGCAGCGAGCTTGGCACCTCTCGAGCGATCGACGATGAGGAGCGCCCCGGAANGCCGGGAGCGTGACGGCCCTCGGCGGTTCGCCGGATGGCGGGGGTCGGGTTGTCACTGGACCCGACTGGCGATGCCGGGATAGTCGAGCACGAGCCCTGACGCGTCGTAGACGAGCTGAGCCTCGAAGCCGAATGCGGGTGAGCGGTACTGGTATCGCTGACGGTCGCCGTCGTCGTCGACTCGCACGTAGGTCTGCTCGAGCCGCTCGACGCGCAGGTCCAGCGCACGTACGTAGGCCGCTGGAGCCTCCACCGACTGGCCCACGCGCAGCTTCAGGCGGTGCACGGGGATGGTGTTCGTACATGCCGACGACTCGAGATCGACATCGAGACATCCATCGAGCTCTGGTACATGTGAGCCGTCGATCTCCCAGTGGCCCGCCCCGTCGGCATCGAGCCGCGTGTCGTGCTCACCGTTGAGGGACCAGCCCCAGATTCGGGCTGCTCGGGTGGTCCAGCGCCCATCGAGGGTGATCGTGTAGCGGACAGCCCAGACCTGGCCGTCCTCGACCGCCGTGGTGTGCCCCTCGAACCGGTATCCGGAACGATCCGAGCGGACGAACACCGACTCGAAGCCGTCGCGTGCCACCTGGTGCCGCCAAGCAGCGCTCGCCGGGAGGTCCCTGGACGTCATCCGCTCTCACCGGTCCTCTCGCCATCTGCACTGAGCGCGGTGAAGGTACCAAGAGCTCCTCGTCACCGGTCATCCGTGCCCTCCAACGCCGGGCTCGGAGACCGACCCTCGCGGGACGGGAAGCGAAGACCTCCGTACGGCTTGTTGCCGGGTACCCGTCGAAGCCGCCCNNGCGGGAATCGCCATGAGCAATGCGGCCGCTCGACCGCCGGGACTCCCACCGCCGTGGTTCGTGCACACGGCCTGGCGCGCTCATCGGGCGCTGTACCGGCTCGGTGGCGGCCGATTCCTGTGGACCACGTAGAACAAGCGCGGCTGGGTGGGCTGCACCTCACGACCATCGGGCGGCGCGCTGCGTGCTATCACCTCGTGCCCGGCGTGGTCCGCTTCTACGACACGAACTCCCTCCCTCGTCTAGTCGAGGACCAGGGCCTGACCGTCGTCGAGTGCAACGGCGAGCCCGGTCGCGTGAGCGTGTTGGCACGCGTAACGTCGCTCGTCGAATGTGCCCTCCAACGCCGGGGACCGTGACATCGTTCGGGACTGTGGGTCTTGTCTGTGCGCTTGCTTCGTGTCGGCTGCTGGAGCCCGAGCCCCTCATACGTCGGAGGCGCACCCACCTGGGGTCCTCGTCCAATGCGGTCGACCATGCAGCCGAGGGAGGTCGCCAAAGCGAGCGAGGTATTCGTCGTCGACCTCGCATGCGGTGAAGGGCTGTTCGAATCGGTGCCCCTGCACCCTGTAGATCATCCTGGCCTGCAAAGTGCCAGGCCTCGGATGCCGGATGTCGCGGATGGCGACCGTGATGCCGTGAAGCTCATTGGTCGATTCCTCGGCGGTGTCGACCCACCCGGGTTCGTGCCGTTCAACAATCACATAACCGTCGACGCTGACGTGGTGAACCGCCGCCGCCAAGAAGTCAGGACCACGATCGTCGTTGATCAGATTGCCGGCCAGCACCAAGACGGGCCAACGGCGAGGTGTGAGGTCGAGCGCGCCGATGTCGGCGAGGATCGCTTCGGTGCCTTCCACGTCAGCGAGGTGGGGCAGCATCTCGGCGTTGTTGTCGACGCCCGTGACCTGGTGATCGAGCGCAAGGAGGTCGCGGTCACACGCCCCGTACCGCAACCGAGTTCGAGGATCGGTGAGCCGGGCGGGACGGCGGCATGGATGAGCGCGGCTTCCTCATGCCCGGGCAGCCTCATAGTGAATTGGTCTGGATGTTTTTGGAAAGTGGGGGTTGCAATCTCCGGTCTGATGTCGGAACGTTTGAAGGCGATAAACTCCGTTGAGTCCACAGCACTTGCACAACATCTGGCAGAGTGTCATTATGAGTGATCCAACTAAAAGGGAATCGATCTACGATCCCCAGGACTTGGAGCGGCAGTTAGTAGTTAGAGAGAACGCAGGTGACGTCAGTGGCATGACCGCCTTGTTTGAGCCGGACGCAGTGATTGAGCTCAACGACGGACGGGTAGTGCGAGGCAAGGAAGCTATTCATGCGTTTTTCACCAAACTCCAAGTTACTGGGTTGGGACCGGAAGGACGAAGGTTCAGGCTCGGGGAGCAGCGCCCAGCACTCATTTGCGGTGACCTGGCCCTCACCTCGACGCGCGCCTTTGATGGTGACATAACCTCGGAGGTTGCGCGGCGCCAAGTCGATGGAACGTGGCTTTGGGCGATCGACAGGTGGTCTGTCAACTGGTGATTGACGCGTTTTCCATCACCTAAGAGGCGTCGGCCAGCTCCCTTCGCGAACTGCTGAACCGTGCGATCGCCTCAGCTTGGCGACGGACCCTATCAAGCCATCACACGAAGGCATTTTTCGTCCGACATCTACGGTAATCGAGATCTGCTGTGCTGCTTCGGCGAGATCGCGCGACCGATTCGTAGATATGCCGGTGGCCAGCCGGTGCGCCCTGTACCGAACAGGCGCCCCATAACACGCGGCCGGAACCCCGCCGCTCGATGTCACCGAACGCCGGGAGCAGGGCGTCGCGTCCCTCGACGCGACGACCGCCTTGCCGCGTCGCCCGTGCCGCGTCAGCGATAGACGTCCCGCCGGTCGGGGGTATGCAGTCCAGCAGCGAGCCACCAGGCTCCGTCCCGGAGGACAAGCACGAACAGGGCAAGCTCGTCGAAGGCGTCTGCCCGCCCTGGCTGCTCCTCGCCTCGCTCGCCTCGCTCGGCGAGCGAGAACCGCCGCACGTAGGCGATCGCTGTGCCCTCGGCGACCAGCCGCGCGTGCTCGATCTCGTAGCGCGAGCCATCACCTTGGCCTCGAGCTTGTCGCTCGCTCGCCGCGGCATGCATTTGGGCGTGGATCGCGTGGATCTTGTCGTATCCGCTGACGACCGCCCCAAAGGGGCTCCCCCACAAGACGTCGTCGGCGAACTGCCTGTTGAACCCGTCGGCGTCCCAGGCGTCGATGGCGGCCTGCAAACCAGCGACGAACTCCTCGACCGCCTTCGGGTGGTCCTCCAGCGCGAGCGTCGGTCGGTCTGCCATCAAGGACCCCTCTCTCCTGTCTAGACCCGACCCCTAGAAAGTTGCACCTTCCTTCAGGTCAAGGGGGCGTCCGGGGTTGGCCAGGGCCTGCTGCGCTCCCACCTCCCGGCACCGCTGGCCTGTCCCCGAACGCCCCGGTTCGGTGCTGGGTATGAGCGGGCGATGATCACGCCGCTTATCTTGCCGACCCTGAAGTGCCCGCATTGGTCGATCGTTGTTCGATTCGGGTCCGCAGCTCAGCGACGACTGCGTCCCAGGTCTCGTGGTCGATCTCGTCCTCGGTCCCGGCCCGGAGGCTCTTCGCCCAGGCGATCACAGGGTCCGGCGTGGGGAAGCGGAACCGCCTGGTGAACGGGTTGACACGAAGGTCCGGGAACACCTTCTCGACCACCTCGAGGCCCACATCGATGCTGACGCGTCGCGTCCATGCCGGCAGGA
>JGI25407J50210_10000197_pt1 | contig 10148 bp, 11 predicted proteins | sample TabmetS5T2R1_FD_50210 | JGI IMG/M metagenome (IMG submission 50210) | reverse complement strand
TTCGTCATGGAGCCGTCCGCGCCGGTGATCGGCCAGCAGGTCACGTTCTCCACGACCTCCGGCGACCCGGACGCCGCCGACAGCAGCCTCACCCACTCGTGGGACCTCGACGCCGACGGCACCTACTGCGAGGCCGGCGAACAGGGCACCAGCGTCAAGAGGGTCTTCTCGACGCCAGGGCTCCACACCGTCAAGCTACGCGTCACCGACACGGGCGGCATCACCCGCGAGGTCACGCGGGAGGTGCTCGTCCAGAACACGGTTCCCACCGGCTCGATGACCTTCTCACCGGAGGCGCCGCTTCCGGGTCAGTCCGTGACATTTGACGGCTCCGGCTCGAGCCCGACCGGTAAGACGATCACTCCGCTGGAGTGGAACTTCGACTTCGACGCGGCCGGGTTCGACCCGGCGACGGACCAGTTCGTGGCGCAGGCCACCGGCGCATCGGTGGCCTGGAGCTTCGCGACGGCCGGGCCCCGAACGGTCGCACTCAAGATCTCCGAGGTCGGCGGAGGCTTCCAGATCGTCACGCGGACGATCGTCGTCAATGCCCCGCCCCAAGCGGACTTCTCGATATCCGACCGCAACCCCTTCACGGGCGCGCGGGTAGCGCTCTCCTCCATCTCGCAGGACCCCGACGGTCCGCTCGCCGCCCAGGAATGGGACCTCGACAACGATGGACTGTTCGACGACGCCGCCGGCGCGGCCGCGTTCGCCACCTTCGCTACCCCCGGCTCCCACACCGTAAGGCTGCGCGTGACCGACTCGAAGGGGGCGAGCGCCACAGCGGCCGGCACGGTGACCGTGCGCGTCGTGCCACCGCCGCCCCCGCCGCCCCCGCCGCCGCTCCTCCAAGGCGTGGTGGTCAGGATCAAGGGGAGCGTGCTGGGCGGGCACACCAAGGTGAAGCGGCTGCTCGTGCGAGCCCCCCAGGGAGCGAATGTCCTGGTTCGCTGTCGTGGCAAGTCGTGCCCGAAGAAGGCGTCGCAGGCATCGCGGCTCTCCATGGGACGGCAGCTGCGCTTCAAGCAGCTCGAGCGCCGGATGCGGCCCGGCACGCGGATCATCGTGCGGGTCACCAAGCCGGGCTTCGTCGGCAGGGCGACCACGTTCAGCATGCGCAAGGGAGCGGCGCCCAAGCGCGCGGACCTCTGCCTGCCGCCGGGGGCGAAGACCCCCACCTCCTGTCCCGGGTGGTGAGGCAGGCTCCGGGCGGGCCGCGGGTAGCATCCGCCGCCGGGTGAAGATCTACACGCGCAAGGGCGACGACGGCACCACGGGCCTCTGGTACGGCGGTCGTGTGCCCAAGTACGCCGGCCGGCCCGAGGCCTACGGCTCGGTCGACGAGGCCGCCTCCGCCCTCGGGCTCGCCCGCAGCGCCGCGGACCGCGGCGGCGAGCTGCACGCCGACATCCTGCGCGTACAGAACGAGCTGTTCGTGGCCGGCGCCGAGCTGGCCACCGCGCCCGAGGCCGCGGAACGCCTCGAGGAGGGCGTTTCGAAGGTGACCGGTGACATGGTCGATCGGCTCGAAGCCGACATCGACCGTTACATGGACCGCGTGGACCTGCCGCCCAAGTTCATCGTCCCCGGCGGCACCGAGCTGTCGGCTCGGCTCGACGTCGCCCGAGCCGCGGTGAGGCGCGCCGAACGCCGGGTAGCAGCGCTCAAGGACGATGGCGACCTGGCGGACGACACCGTGCTGACCTACCTGAACCGGCTCTCCGACGCGCTCTTCGCAATGGCGCGCTTCGCCGACGAGCCCGAACCCGAGCTGTTCGAGGGGAGAGGATGAGAGCGACTTCGCGCCGCGTGGACGGCCGGCTCGAGCAGGACGTGGAGGTGCGAGAGCACCGCCTCACGGCGGACGAGCCGAAAGACCACGGCGGTTACGACAGTGGACCGAGCCCGCAGGAGCTGCTGGCCGCCAGCCTGGCCTCGTGCACGGCCATCACGATGGAGATGTACGCACAGCGGAAAGGCTGGGAGGTCGGCGAGATCGAGGTGGACGTGGACTACGAGCCGGCAGCGCGGCTCGCCCACCCGCTTCAAGCTGAAGATCGAGTTCCCAAAGGAGCTGCCCGAAGACCAGCGTGAGCGGCTCATGCAGATCGGCGCGAAGTGCCCGGTGCACCGGGCGCTCGAGGGCGAGGTCATGTTCGAGGAGACCGTAGAGCTCAGGTAGAGCGATCCGCGCGCGAGCGGAGCTCCCACATCTCGAGCGTCCCGAACGCCCGGTAGCCGAGCCGCTCGTAGACGGGGCGGCCCATCTTCGTCGCGATCAGCGTGCTCGTCTCGAGGCCGCGTTCGGCCGCGTCGCAGAGCGCGTGGGCCAGCAGCTTGCCCGCGATGCCGCTGCCGCGGGCCTCCGGCACGACCGCCACCATCTCGACGTCGGCGTTCCGCTCGTGGTCCACGATGATCAGACAGCCCACGGGTGCGCCTCCAGCCCGGGCCACGTAGGTCGTGAGCTCGTCGGGCGGCAGTCCCGCCAGGGCGCGTGTGAACGAGTCCGCCCCGAACGCGTATGAGCGGTCGTTCAGCGGTCCTACCTGGGACACGTCGCCGTCGGCCGTCCAGTCCTCGAGCGCGTCCGCTGATGGTCGCTCGAGGCCCTCGCGCAGGTCGACCGACATGATCTCCGGGGCGGCATCCAGCACGTGCCCCGCAGCGCCCAGCAGGTCGCGTGCCCGGTCGTCGGCCGACGGCACCCACACCGTCCAGGCGGCACCGATCTCCGCATATGCCGCGGCGACCTCGTCGTAGGCCGCCGCCAGCGCCTCGGCGTCCTCGTAGAGCACCGAGTTCACGACCGCGCGCTCCGGCGCGGCCGGCACGACAACCGCCTGGACGCCGTCGCGCTCCAGCACGCGGGCGCCCGGGGAGGCAACGCCGACCAGGCGGAGCCAGTGCCGCATGGAGGCTAGAGTGATATCCAGCAATGCGCGAGCTTCCTGTCCCGGCGCATTTTGACGCGAGCCGCGCCGGTGAGGTCTGGCGGGTCCCCTACGAGGACCGCGCGCGCGAGGCCTCGGCCTGGGCCGAGAGGCATGGCCTCCGGCCCGCCGCCGAGGACGAGTTCCGGCTAGCCCTCCTCGTCGTCGACGTCCAGAACACGTTCTGCATTCCCGGCTTCGAGCTCTTCGTGGCCGGCCGCTCCGGCACCGGCGCCGTCGACGACAGCCGCCGGCTGTGCGAGTTCCTGTACCGCAACCTCGGCACGATCACCCAGGTGTTCCCGAGCTTCGACACGCACCACGCGATGCAGGTGTTCCACGCCGTCTGGCTCGTCGACGAGCAGGGAAACCACCCGGCCCCCTACACGCTGATCGCCCACGAAGAGGTGGAAGCCGGCCGCTGGAGGGTCAACGGGGCGGTCGCCGAGGCCCTCGGGATCGGCGAAGAGTACGCCGCGCGCCACCTCGCTCACTACACGCGCCGGCTAGCCGAGGGCGGCAAGTACGAGCTCACGATCTGGCCGTACCACGCCATGCTCGGGGGCATCGGCCATGCCCTTGTCTCATCGGTCGAGGAGGCGGTGTTCTTCCACAGGATCGCGCGGTACAGCCGCCCGGAGTTCCAGGTCAAGGGAAACCAGCCGCTGACCGAGCACTATTCGATGCTCGGCCCCGAGGTGACGGAAGGGCCCGACGGGGAGAGCCTTGGAACAAGGAACTCGGAGCTGATCGACAGGCTGCTCACGTTCGACGCCGTGGTCGTGGCGGGCCAGGCGAAGAGCCACTGCCTGGCATGGACGATCGACGACCTGCTGGAGGACGACGACGTGCGCGAGCGTCGGCTCGCCGAGCGGACCTACCTGCTGGAGGACTGCACATCCCCGGTGGTCGTGCCGGGCGTCGTGGACTACACCGACGAGGCTGACGCCGCGTTCGAGCGCTTCGCGGACGCGGGCCTGCACGTTGTGAGCTCGACGGATCCAGTCGAGAGCTGGCCGGGGCTGGCCGAGCGCGCCTCCGCCTAGCGCGGTGCGGGAGTACCTTCTGACCCCCGAGGAGGCGGCAGCCATGGACGCCCCCGGCACCAAGGACGCCGCGGTGCTGGTGCCGCTGCACGGCGACCCGCTCACCGCGGTGTTCACCGAGCGGCGCGCCGACCTGCGCCGCCACGCCGGGGAGATCTCGTTCCCGGGCGGACGCCAGGACGAGCCGGACGAGGACCTGCGCACGACCGCGCTGCGGGAGGCCGAGGAGGAGATCGGGCTCCTCGCCACGGAGGTCGAGCTGCTNGGAGCGCTGCCGCCGGTCGGGACCTTCGTGACCGGCTACCGNATCCACCCCTTCGTGGGCCGGATCGAGCATCAGGCNTGGACTCCGCAGGAGACGGAGGTCGCGCAGATCCTCGAGTTCACNCTGGCCGACCTGGCGGCCGGACACGAGATGAGGCGGCTCATCCGCAAGGGAGTGCCGATCAAGACCCCCACCTACACGGTCGACGGACACCTCATCTGGGGCGCGACCGGACGGATCGTGCAGTCGCTGCTGGAGCGGCTGGCGCCCCTCCTATAGGCGACAGGATGTCGCCCTTCAGCTCAGGACGCGGGCAGGATGCCCGCGGAGCTAGACATCCTTTTCGATCGGCACGTCGACGAGGTTGCCCCACTCGGTCCACGAGCCGTCGTAGTTCTTGACGTCGTCGTTGCCGAGCAGCTCGTGCAGCACGAACCAGGTGTGGGCCGACCGCTCGCCGATCCGGCAGTAGGCGATGATCGGGTTGCCGTCGATCACGCCCTTCGAGGTGTACAGCTCGCGAAGCTCGTCGGCCGACTTGAAGGTCCCGTCCTCCCGCACCGCCTGCGCCCAGGGCACCGAGGCGGCGCCGGGGATGTGCCCGGCGCGCTGGGCGCCCTCCTGCTCGTATCCGGCCATCGCGATCAGCTCCCCCGAGTACTCCTGCGGCGAGCGCACGTCCACGAGGCGGATGTTCTGATCGAGCGCCGCCAGCACCTCGTCGCGCTTGGCGCGGATGGCGGCGTCGCCCTCCTGGGCCGTGAACTGCTGGGCCCCGAAGGAGGGGACGTCGGTGCTCGTGGGCCGCCCCTCGGAGATCCACTTCTCGCGCGGGCCGTTCATCAGCCTGACGTTGTGGTGCCCGTAGTAGCGGAGGTACCAGTAGGTGTATGCCGCGAACCAGTTGTTNCGATCGCCGTAGAGCACGACCGTGTGGTCGTTCGAGACGCCGCGGCTGCCGAACAGCTCGCCGAACTCCTGCGGCCTCAGGAAGTCGCGCTTNACCTGGTCCTGAAGATCCTTCTTCCAGTCGAAGCCGATCGCCCCGGGGATGTGCGCCTCGGCGTAGAGGGCGGGGTTCTCGTCGACCTCGACGATGCGGACCGAGTCATCGTTCAGGTGGTCCTCGACCCACTGCGTCTCGACCAGGACGTCCTTCGCGTAGTCGGCCACGGCAACTCCTCTGAGTTCGGGGGGAAACCTTCAAATGCGCTCGGGATTGCTCACATTTCTATCAGGCAGCAGCAGGCATTCGACCGCGGCCGTCATCGCCGCCGTCCAGGCCCGCGGCTGGCCGGGGTCCGCTTCCACCACCTCCGCCGGAATGCTCCAGGTGGCGGACGCCTCGACGACCGCGGCCGCGCCCCGCGCCAGCAGATTCGGCTCCACGCTGCCGCCCGCCTCGTAGACCACGCCACGCACCGGCGTGTCGACGAGGCGCTCCAGCATGGTGCGCAGCCGCGCGCCGTGCAGGTCCGCTCCCGCTTCTCCCCGGGCGCTGCCCATCAGCCAGCAGACCACGCTCACGCCGTGGAGCTGGGCCATAACGGTGCCGAGCCGGTCCGGGTCGGCCACCACCGCCTCCACCCCAGCGGCCTCGATCTCGGCCAGGCGCTCGGGGTCTCGCGTGGTGCCGCGCACCGCGTGCCCGGCTGCCGCCAGCTCCCGCGCCAGCGCCCTGCCGCGGCAGCCGCAGCCCACGATCAGGACGCGCGCCACTTTGTCAGTGCTTGTCGCCGCGCGCCCGGCGGCGGAGCTCCTCGCGCCAGCGCTCGTCCTCGGCAACCTGGGCGCGGATGTCGGCCTCCGTCCGCTCGGCCCGGCCGCTGGCGCGGCGCCGCGCGTTCTGCGCCTCGAGCATCTGGTCCACGTCGTCCAGCTCGAGCTCGGCCTCGACCTCCGGGGACCGGGTGGGACGCCAGTCGACCTGCTCGGCGCCCGAGCCGGGGTACCACCTGCCGAGCGCGAGGAATACCGCGAACGCGAACACGAAGCCGAACAGGACGAAGACAGCGAACTCGTCCACGGGGCCGAGTGTACGCTCCGCTGGCACATGATCGACTTCGAACTCACCGACGAACAGCGGCTGATACGCGAGACCGCGCGCGACTTCACCGACCGCGAGATCGTCCCGCGCGCCCGCGACAACGACCGCAACGAGCACTTCGACACCGAGCTCGTCCAGAAGATCGCCGACATGGGGTTCCTCGGAGCGATCGTGCCGGAGCAGTACGGCGGACGCGACGTGGACTACCGCACCTACGCCCTGATCGTCGAGGAGATCGGGCGCGGCTGCTCGGCGATGCGGACCGTGGTGTCCGTGGTGACCTCGCTCGTCTGCTCCTCGATCGTTCGCTGGGGAAGCGAGGAGCAGAAGCAGGAGTGGCTGCCGCGGCTGTGCACCGGCGAGGCGCTCGGATGCTTCGGGCTGACCGAGCCCGACACCGGCTCTGACGCCTCCAACCTGAAGACGCGCGCCGAGAAGGTGAACGGCGGCTGGCGCATCAGCGGGGGGAAGATGTGGATCTCGCTCGGGAACTACGCGAAGCTGGCGCTGGTCTTCGCGCAGACGGACCCCGAGCAGAAGCACCGCGGCATCGCTTGCTTCCTGGTCCCGACGGACGCCGACGGCTTCTCGACCCAGGAGATCCACCACAAGCTCGGCCTGCGCGGGTCGGACACGGCCGAGCTGTCCCTCGACGGCGTCGAGGTGCCCGACTCGGCGCTCATGGGCGAGGTGGGCGACGGCTTCAAGATCGCGATGAGCGCGCTCGACTCGGGTCGCTACAGCGTGGCCGCCGGCTGCGTCGGGATCTGCCAGGGATGCCTGGAGGCGTCGGTCGCCTACTCGAAGGAGCGCACGCAGTTCGACCGCCCCATCGCCTCCTTCCAGCTGGTGCAGGATGCTCGCCGACATGGTGGTCGAGACCGAGGCCGCCCGCGGCCTCGTCTGGCGGGCCGGCTGGCTGAAGGACGAGGGCAAGCCGAACACAACGGAGACCTCGGTCGCCAAGCTCTACGCGACCGAGGCGGCGGTCAAGTGCGCCAACACGGCCATCCAGGTGCACGGCGGCTCCGGCTACGTGGACGACTATCCCGTCGAGCGCTACCTGCGCGACGCGCGCGTGACCACTCTCTACGAGGGCACGTCGCAGATCCAGAAGCTCATCATCGGTCGCGCGGTGACCGGCGTGAACGCGCTCGTGCCGTGAACCTCGTGCTCCCCGAGGAGCGGGGGCCGGTCGGACTCGCGCGCCTCAACCGGCCCGACGCCCGAAACGCGCTGTCCCCCGAGCTGATGGAGGAGCTGGCGGCTCTCCTCGAGCTGGCGATGGCCACGGAGGACNGCGTGGAGGGCATGAACGCGTTCCTCGAGAAGCGCAGGCCGGAGTTCAGGGGCCGGTGATCCTCGGGGTCGTGGGTGCCGGCACCATGGGGGCCGGCATCGCGCAGCTCGGCTGCGCGGCGGGCATGACCGTGCTGCTGCACGACCCTGTGGAGGAGGCCCTCGAGCGCGGGGCCGAGCGGGTGCGCTCCGGCCTCGGCAAGTGGATCGAGAAGGGCCGCGCCGGCGAGGACTCACTCGAGAGGCTGCGCGCGGCAGTGAGGCTCGAGGAGCTGGCGCCGTGCGAGCTCGTCATCGAGGCGGCGCCCGAGCGCGCGGATCTGAAACGGGAGCTGTTCGCGTCGCTGTCGGACGTATGCGGCCCGCGGACGGTGCTCGCCACGAACACCTCGTCGATCCCCGTGACCTCGCTGGCGGGCGCGGCGCGGTCGCCCGAGAACGTCGTGGGGATGCACTTCTTCAACCCGCCCCCGCTGATGAAGCTGCTCGAGGTGATCCGGGCCGACCAGACCTCAGCCCGGGCGTTGCGGGTCGCTCGCGAGGCCGGTGAGGAGATGGGCAAGCAGGTGATCCTGGCCGCGGACGGCCCCGGCTTCCTGGTGAACCGCTGCGGACGCCCGTTCGGCGCCGAGGCGCTCAGGCTCTTGCAGGAGCGCCTGGCGTCGCACGAGCAGATCGACCGGATCTGCCGCCTGGGCGGCGGCTTCCGGATGGGTCCGTTCGAGTTGATGGACCTCGTCGGCGTGGACGTCGGCTACGAGGTGGCGAAGTCGTTCACGGAGCTTTCCTTCGGCGAGCCCCGCTGGAAGCCGAGCCCGATCCAGGCGCGCATGGTGGCCGCCGGCCGGCTCGGTCGCAAGGCCGGACGCGGGTACTACGACTACAGCGGCGACGGCCCGTACCGGCCGGAGGACCCGGTGCCGGCCGGGGGCGCGGCCGGCGCGGGCGGCACCCTCGTCGCGATTTTGGGCGAGGGTTCCGTGGCCGACTCGCTCCGCGACCGTGCCCGGGCGGTCGGGTACGACCTCCGCGAGGGCGGGCCGGCAGAGCTCGTGGTGGACGCGGGGCTCCATCCCGCCGACCCACTCCCGGGCGGAGCGCCGCTGCTCGTGCTGTGCGCGGGGCGCAGTCTGGCCGCCCGCGGCGAGCCGGGCGCGATCGGCTTCCACCTCCTACCGCCGCTCGACGAATGCCGNCTGGTTGAGCTGACCCGACTCCCCACCGCCCAGCCCTTCGCGGCCGAGGCGGCGGAGGGCTTCTTCGCGCGTCTCGGCTTCGCCACGGAATGGGTCGGCGACGCCCCCGGGCTCGTGCTCGGCCGGATCGTCTGCCAGCTCGTGAACGAAGCGTGCTTCGCGGTCGCGGAAGGNGTCGGCAGCGAGGAGGANGTCGACGCNGGCCTGACGCTCGGCCTGAACCACCCGCGCGGCCCCTTCGCTTGGTGCGAGGCGATCGGAATCGAGCACGTCTGCACCACGCTCGACGCGCTCTGGCGCGAGCGCCGCGAGGAGCGCTACCGCCTCGCTTCGCTGCTGCAAAGCAGGGGCATGCTCGCCGGCTGGCGCCCGCCGACCTGAGCGGGTGCCTATGCGCCCGGGGGCAGGTCGCCTGCCAGCGCCCGCACGTAGCGCTCGGCCGAGCGGTTCACCACGCCTTTCGCGTCACGCTTGACGATCCGGCCCCACCAGGCCCCGTAGATCGCGTCGAACGGGTAGGGCTCGAGCGACCCCGCGATCCGGCGCACCGACTCCGCCGGCAGCGGGATCAGGTTCGGGTAGCTGTACATGAAGCCCACGTGCGAGCGGTCCGGGATCACCTGGACGATGTCGCCCGAAAGAAGCACGCCCTGCCCGTGCTCGCCGCCGGCCCAGTGGAGCATCGTGCCGCCGGCGAAATGGCCGCCCGCGCGCACGAGCGTGAGGCCGCCGCCGAGCTCCTTGACGTCGCCATCCCATAGCTCGATCGCGGGATCCGGGCGCATGATCCAGCGCTCGTCGGCGGCGTGGATGTAGACGGGGCAGTCGAGGGCATGCGCCCACTCGACCATGCCCGTGTAGTAGTGCGGGTGCGAGATCGCGATCCCGGCTAGGCCGCCGCGCCGCTCGATCTCCCCGACCGCCGCGTCGTCGACCAGATGGACGCAGTCCCACATCAGGTTGCTGGCCCCGAACGGCACAAGCAGCGCCCGCTGCCCGATCGCAAACCAGGGGTCCACGCCCACCCCGGTGAGCTCCCCGTCNTCGCGTACCTCGTTGCGCCGCTCCGCCCGCAGCTCCTCGGCCNTNGTCCAGCGCTGGCCCTCCTCCGGCACGTACTGGCGCGCGTCGGTGCAGATCGGGCACTCGGCCGGCTGCTCCTCCCTCTCGGCGAACTGCGTCCCGCAGGTGAAGCAGATCCAGTGCGTCATGCGGCGAGCGCGGCCAGCAGGCGGTCGACCTCGGCTGCGCTCGTGTAGTGCAGGAAGCCGGCGCGCGCCGCTCCGCCGCTCTCGGCAAGCCCGAGGGCGCGGATCGGCTCGAGCGCGTAGTAGTCGCCGTCCCACACGTACAGGCCCA
>JGI25407J50210_10000186_pt1 | contig 10291 bp, 10 predicted proteins | sample TabmetS5T2R1_FD_50210 | JGI IMG/M metagenome (IMG submission 50210) | reverse complement strand
GTGGTCGGAACCCAGTGGGGCGACGAGGGCAAGGGCAAGTTCACCGACCTCTTCGCCAAGGAGATGGACGTCGTCGTCCGCTACCAGGGCGGGCACAACGCCGGCCACACCCTCGTCGTCGACGGCGAGACCTTCGCGCTGCAGCTGATCCCCTCGGGCGTCCTCTACGACCACATCACCCCGGTCATCGGCAACGGCGTGGTCGTCGACCCCCGCGTGCTGCTCGACGAGATCGGCATGCTCACCAGCCGGGGGGTCGACTGCAGCCGGCTGAAGGTGTCGTCGGGTGCGCACCTGATCCTGCCCTACCACCAGCTGCTCGACCGCGTGATCGAGCGCCACCTGGGCAGGAACAAGCTCGGCACCACCAAGCGTGGCATCGGACCGGCGTACGCCGACAAGGCGTCCAGGGTGGGCCTGCGGGTGTCNGACCTCTACGACCCCAAGATCTTCCGCCAGAAGCTCGAGCTGGTGCTCAAGGAGAAGGGCCAGGTCCTGGCGAAGGTCTACAACCAGCTTCCACCCACGGTCGACGAGATCGCCGAGGTCTACCTCGACGAGCTGGCACCCCGTGTCGAGCCCTACGTGGCCGACACCGTCAACCTGGTGCACGAGGCGCTCGAGGCCGGCCGCCACGTCCTGTTCGAGGGCGCCCAGGCCACGTTCCTCGACCTCGACCACGGCACGTATCCCTACGTGACATCGTCCAACCCCGTGGCCGGCGGGGCATGCACGGGCGCCGGGGTCGGGCCCCGGTCCATCGACCGCGTCGTGGGCGTCGCCAAGGCCTACGTCACCCGGGTGGGCTCCGGGCCGTTCCCCACCGAGCTGTTCGACGACGTCGGCGACGCGCTCGTCGAGCGCGGTCACGAGTACGGGACCAACACGGGCCGGCGCCGCCGTGCGGGCTGGTTCGATGCCGTCATGCTCCGCCACGCGGTGCGCCTCAACTCGCTCTCGGAGGTCGTCATCACCAAGCTCGACGTGCTCGACGCGTTCGCCACCGTGAAGGTCTGCGTGGCCTACCAGGCCGACGACCGCCGCCTGGACCGACTGCCCGCCGACCAGTCGGTGCTGCACCGGGCCACACCCGTCTACGAGGAGCTCCCCGGGTGGTCGACCGACGTCAGCGGCTCGACGGAGCCGTCGCACCTGCCGGCGGCTGCCCGCGACTACGTCGCCTTCCTCGAGGAGCAAGTGGGCGTGCCCATCCGGCTGCTCGGCGTCGGCCCCGGGCGTGACCAGTACGTGCAGCTCCAGCCCTAGGCCCGGGGGGATGGTCGGTGCGTGTGTGCGTGGTGGGGTCCGGAGGCCGGGAGCATGCGCTGGCCCACGTGCTGACGCGGACGGCAGACGTGATCGTGACGCCGGGCAGTCCCGGGATCCCCGGCTCGGCGGCGGTGCCGCCCGAGGAGATCGACGCCGACCTGTTCGTGGTCGGCCCCGAGGCGCCGTTGGTGGCCGGCCTGGCCGACCGGTTGCGCGGTGCCGGGCGACTGGTGTTCGGCCCGGGCGCCGACGGGGCCCGGCTGGAGGGATCCAAGGCGTGGATGAAGGACCTGCTGGCCGCCGCCGCCGTGCCCACCGCCCGTCACGGCAGTTTCGCCGACGAGGCCGCCGCCCTCGGCTTCCTGCGGACGCTGCCGGGCCCCTGGGTGGTCAAGACCGACGGGTTGGCGGCGGGCAAGGGCGTCCTCGTCACCGGGCGACTCGACGAGGCGGAGGACGACGTGCGGGCCAAGCTCTCCGGCAGTCGTTCGGGGACGCCGGGCGCACGGTCGTGATCGAGGAGGGCTTGACCGGCCCCGAACTGTCGGTCCTGGCCATCTGCGACGGCAGCCGGGCGGTGCCGCTGGCGCCGGCTCAGGACTTCAAGCGGGTGGGGGACGGCGACACCGGTCCCAACACGGGAGGCATGGGCGCCTACTCGCCGGTGCCGGTCGCCGGCGACGACGTCGTCGGCACGGTGATGGACCGGTTCGTGGAGCCCACGCTGGCCGAGCTGCGCCGGCGTGGCATCGACTACCGCGGCGTGCTCTACGCGGGGCTCATGCTCACGCCGGCGGGACCCAGGCTGTTGGAGTACAACGTGCGCTTCGGCGATCCCGAGGCCCAGGTCGTGCTGCCCCGGCTCACGAGCGACCTGGCCGAGCTGCTCGCGGCCGCCGCCGCAGGCGACCTGCGCCGGTCGCACCCGCCCGCCTTCGGCCCCGATGCCTGCGTCGCGGTCGTGCTGGCGTCGGAGGGCTATCCCGGCGAGCCTCGCCGCGGCGATGTGATCGAGGGGATCGACGCCGCGCGGGCGCAGGGTGCCCTCGTCTTCATGGCGGGGGTCGAGCGCGACGCCGCCGGCCGGCTGGTCACGGCGGGGGGACGAGTGCTCGCGGTCACCGGTACCGGCGCTACGGTCGCCGCCGCCCGCCGCCACGCGTATGCCGCCGCCGGGTGCATCTCGTGGCCGGGCATGCACCACCGGAGCGACATCGCCCAATCTGTGGGCCAGGAGGCACCGATCCGATGAGCCAGAAGAGGGTCGCGATCCTCATGGGATCGCCCAGCGACAGGGACAAGATGGCGCCTGCCGCCGACACCCTGGCGCGCTACGGCATCGAGGCCGACGTCCGCGTCATGTCGGCGCATCGCACGCCGGCCGCAGTCGCCGACTTCGCCTCGTCCGCCCGCGATCGGGGATACGCCGCCATCATCTGTGGGGCCGGCATGGCGGCCCACCTGGCGGGGGCGGTCGCCGGGCACACGACCCTGCCCGTCATCGGCGTGCCCCTGTCGGGTGGCGCGCTCAACGGCGTCGATGCCCTCTATGCCACCGTGCAGATGCCCAAGGGGATCCCCGTGGCCACTGTCGCCATCGACGGCGCCATGAACGCCGCGCTCCTCGCGGTGCAGATGCTCGCCATCGACGACGGCGACCTGGCGGCAGCGCTGTCGAAGCACCGCGNCGAGATGGCCCCCAAGCCNGCCTGANCGCCCCCGGCCCGGCAGGGGNGCTCGACCGCAGTCGGTGGGAGCCTGNGCGCNGGCGGACGTCTGGCCGCCGAGCCGTCGGTGCTGTTTGCAGTAGCGACCGCGAGGTGTCANNATGCCCCGCCAAATCGATCCGCTGGGGACGCAGTGGCCGGTTGAGGGGGTGCACGGCGGTGCCCGCCGCGGCTGGACATGGAACCGGGNCCGCGCCCCCCGCGCAGTGGGGAAGGACATTGCAATGGCGCATGGAATCCTGACGTCGCGCGTGCACGGCGTCGTCGGTTTGACGTCCCTCACGGCCGGGGCGGGGTTACTGGTGGCAGCCCTCGCGGGACCGGCCGCCGCCCACGAGTCGTCCGTGGAGCCCAAGCCGAAGGACCAGGGACTCAGTTGCCTGGAGCTCGCCGACGAGCATGCGGGGGGCCAGACGTGGCAGCAGTACACGATCGAGGACGTCGCCGATGGTGATCACACCGAGACCCACACGATCGACGGCGTCGGGACGGTGACGGTCTCCGTCAAGGGTGGCAAGACGTTCGAGTGGACCTCGAGCTTCGGCATCGACGCCATCTACGTCCAGGGTCGCGACGCCGGACGGAGTCCGAACTCCTACTTCTACCTGTACGCGCCGACGGCGAGCTCTGCGGAGGCCACCGGCGACGTCGACCTCGGTACGCCGCCCTGGCACAAGTGGGACACCAACAAGATCAAGTCGATCTCGTTCTGCTACGACCGCGAGGACGAGACGCCGCCGACCAGCGACACGCCCAGCTCGACCGCGTCGACGACGACGTCGGTGGTGGAGTCGACCACGACGTCGGAATCGCCGACGACGTCCGTCGAGCAGACCACCACCACCACGAAGCCGGGCACCACGACGACGGCGTCGGAGGGCGCGACCACCACCACCGAGGTTGTCACCGGCGACACGCTGCCGAAGACGGGTAGCGACAACACGTGGGTGCTGCTCGCGCTCGGCGCGCTGCTCGTGTTCGGGGGCGGCACGTTGATCGCCACCACCCGGATCTTCCGCCGGGACGGCGGCTGATCGCCGAGCGGCTCGCCCGCACGGCGGACCGCAGGGGCCGGCCGACCGTCCTCGCCGGCGGCCGGCCCGCCCGCCAGACTGGGCCCGATGAAACCGGTCCTGCCCGACGTGCTGGCGTCCCGCTATGCCAGCCAGCCGATGGTGGAGCTGTGGTCGCCGGAACGCAAGGTCCGACTGGAACGGGAGCTGTGGGTGGCGGTGATGCAGGCGCAGCGGGACCTGGGCGTCGACATCCCCGCGGAGGCCATCGACGACTACCGCGCCGTCATCGACACCGTCGACCTGGCGTCGATCGAGGCCCGGGAGCGGGTGACGCGCCACGATGTGAAGGCCCGGATCGAGGAGTTCTCCGCCCTCGCCGGCCACGAGCACGCCCACAAGGGCATGACCTCGCGAGACCTCACCGAGAACGTCGAGCAGCTGCAGGTGCGGCTCGCCCTCGAGCTGGTGCGCGACCGCATGGTCACGGCACTGGCGCGGCTGGCGGAACGGGCCGCCGAGCACGCGGCGCTCGTCATGGCCGGCCGGACCCACAACGTGGCAGCACAGGCGACGACGCTGGGCAAGCGATTCGCCAATGCCGGTGAGGAGCTGGCGCAGGCCTACCGCCGGGTCGACGAGCTGCTGGCGCGCTACCCGCTGCGGGGCATCAAGGGCCCGGTCGGCACCCAGCAGGACATGCTCGACCTGCTCGGCGACGAGGCCGCGGTCGACCGGCTCGAGGCGTCCGTGCTCGCCCACCTGGGATTCGCATCGACGCTAACGAACGTCGGCCAGGTCTATCCCCGCTCGCTCGACCTCGACGTCGTGTCCGCCTTGGCCCAGGCGGTGGCCGGGCCCTCGACGCTGGCGCTCACGCTCCGGCTCATGGCCGGCCACGAGCTGGTGACCGAGGGGTTCGCCCCTGGCCAGGTCGGCAGCTCGGCCATGCCGCACAAGATGAACCCCCGGTCATGCGAGCGGGTCGGCGGCCTGGCGGTCGTCGTGCGGGGCTACCTCTCGATGGTCGCGGAGCTGGCCGGCGGCCAGTGGAACGAGGGCGACGTGTCCGACTCCGTCGTGCGGCGCGTGGCGCTGCCCGGTGCGTTCCTCGCCACCGACGGGCTGTTCGAGACGTTCCTGGCCGTCCTCGACGGGCTCCGCGCCTACCCGGCCGTGATCGAGCGCGAGCTGACGCGGTACCTCCCCTTCCTCGCCACCACCAAGGTCCTGATGGCCGCCGTCCGCGCCGGGGTGGGCCGCGAGCGGGCNCACGAGGTCATCCAGGAGCACGCGATNGCGGNGGCGCAGGCGTTGCGGGACGGTGCNGTGGTGAACGATCTGGCCGAGCGGTTGGCGGCCGACGGACGCCTGCGGCTCGACCGGGCCNCCGTCGATGCCGTNCTCGGCGACCGGGCCGGGTTCGTGGGCACGGCGCTCCACCAGGTCGACGTCTTCTGCCGGCAGGTCGAGGCGATCGTCGCCGACCACCCCGAGGCCGCCCGCTACCGTCCGGAACCCATCCTCTGATCATCACCGCCAGCCAGTCGTCACACCTCCTGGGAGGCTCTGCCGTGACCAGTGCCCCAGCACTCGACCTGCCCCACGTCCACTCNGGCAAGGTTCGCGACATCTACGNCGTCGGCGACGACCGACTGCTGATGGTGACGAGCGATCGCATCTCGGCGTTCGACGTCGTCATGGCCGAGCCGATCCCGCACAAGGGCCGGGTCCTGACTGCGATGTCGGCCTTCTGGTTCGCGGAGCTGTCCGGCGTCGTGCCCGGCCACCTCGTCTCGACGGCGCTCGACGACCTGCCACCCTCGGTGCAGGAGGTGGCGGCGGAGGCGGACCTGGCGGGGCGAGTGATGCTGACCACCAGGGCGCAGATGCTCCCCGTGGAGTGCATCGTCCGCGGCTACATCACCGGGTCCGCGTGGAAGGAGTACCGGGCCAACGGCACGATGCACGGAACCCGGCTGCCGGCGGACCTGCAGGAGTCGGAGCGCCTGCCGGAGCCGGTGTTCACGCCGTCGACGAAGGCCGAGCAGGGCCACGACGAGAACATCTCGTTCAGCGCCGCCGCCGGGCTGCTGGGCGAGGCCCTGGCCGCCAAGGTGCGCACGGTCTCGCTGGAGCTGTACCGCCAGGGAGCCGACTGGGCGCGTGAGCGGGGCATCATCATCGCCGACACGAAGTTCGAGATGGGCCTCGTCGAGGGCGACCTCGTGCTGTGCGACGAGGTGCTGACACCCGACTCGTCCCGGTTCTGGCCCACCGACGCCTACGCCCCGGGGACGACGCCGCCGTCGTTCGACAAGCAGCCGGTGCGCGATTACCTCGACGGGCTCGACTGGGACAAGCGGCCGCCGCCGCCACGGCTACCCGACGAGGTCGTGGCGGCCACGAGCTCCCGCTATGTCGAGGCGTACGAGCGCGTGACCGGGCGGTCGTTCGCCGACTGGCCCGGCGCGGGTGCCTGAGGCCGGCACCTTCGACCTCCAGTTCGAGTGGGGCCCAAACGGGCTGGCGCGGCTCGGTCCGGGCGCGGCGGGCGTCGTGATCGTCGACGTGCTGCGGTTCACCACCGCCGTGTCCGTCGCAGTCGACCGGGGGGCCATCGTGCTGCCCTACCCATGGGCCGACGACGGCGCGCAGACCTACGCCGCCCAGCACAATGCCGTCCTGGCCGGGGCCGGGGCCGGGCCGGACGGAGGCGGCGGCGCCCGCTGGTCCCTCTCGCCCGTCGACCTCGGGCGCCTCCGCCCCGGCACGCGGCTGGTGCTCCCGTCGCCCAACGGATCGGCGCTGGCCTACGGGGTGCGCACGCATGCGCCGCAGGCCGCCGTCCTGGCGGGCTGCCTGCGCAACGCCTCCGCCGTGGCCCACGAGGTGGTGGAGTCGGTGTCCCGGGGTCCCGTCGCGGTCGTCGGTGCCGGCGAGCGCTGGGATACCGACGCCGGCGCGCCCGGCAACCGCCGCGGGGCGTTCGACCTGCGGCCGGCCGTGGAGGACCTGCTGGGCGCCGGCGCCATCCTGCGGGCGCTCCGGGTGCTCACCGGGGTGGCTCCCGATCGCATCTCTCCCGAAGCGCGGGCGGCCATGGCGGCGTTCGACGAGGCGCGCGACGACCTTCCCGGGTGGCTGCTCGCCTCCACATCCGGCCGGGAGCTCGTCGGCCGGCGCCGGCGCGACGACGTGGTGGCGGCCGCGGCGCTGGACGTCGATGCGATCGCCCCGGTCCTCGTCCGATCGGCCTTCGTCGGTACCCCGCCGCGATCGCTGGGCCATCTACGCTGAGCCCATGAACAGCGAGGTCGCCGCGTAGTGCGNTTCTCCGTGCTCGTGGAGACTCGCCTGCGCGACGGGGTGGCCGATCCCCAGGGNGCCACCATCGAGCGCTCGCTCCCGGCGCTCGGGTTCGACGGCGTGTCCGGCGTGCGCGTCGGCAAGGCGTTCCGGTTCACCATCGAGTCCGACGACGAGGCGGCCGCCCGTGCCGAGGTCGCGGACATGTGCAAGCGGTTCCTCACCAATCCGGTGATCGAGGACGCCACCATCTCGGTCGAGTCGAACGGACCCGGCTGATGGCGTCACGTGTCGGGGTGGTCGTCTTCCCGGGATCGAACTGCGAGCTCGACGTCCTCGAGGCCGTGCGCAGCCTCGGGGGCGACGCCGAGTTGCTGTGGCACGCACAGGCCTCGCTCGGGGACGTCGATGCCGTCGTGCTGCCTGGCGGGTTCGCCCACGGCGACTACCTGCGCCCGGGGGCGATCGCCCGGTTCTCGCCGGTCATGAAGGCGGTCGAGGCCTTCGCGGCCGCCGGCGGCCCCGTGATCGGCATCTGCAACGGGTTCCAGGTGCTGTGCGAGGCGGGGCTGTTGCCCGGCGCGCTGCAGAAGAATGGGGGGCTCAAGTTCCTCTGCAGGCCAGTGGTGGTCCGGGTCGAGACCGCCACCACGGCGCTGACCGTCGACGTGCCCGTGGGCACCGAGCTGCGCATTCCGATCAACCACTTCGAGGGCAACTACACGTGCGAACCGCAGACGCTGGCCGAGNTGCGCGCGGCCGATCGGATCGTGCTCCGCTACACCGACAATCCCAATGGGTCCGTCGACGACATCGCCGGCATCTGTTCGGCCGGCCGCAATGTCGTCGGCCTGATGCCGCATCCCGAGCGGGCGTGCCACCCGATGCTGGGGTCGACNGATGGTGCGCCACTGCTGCGCTCGCTCCTGATCCGAGCGAGCGCCCTCGTGGCCTGATCGCCGGCCGTCAGCTGCCGCGGCCGATGCCGGCCTTCTCGAGCACTGGCGCCGGTACGCCGAGCTCGCGCCAGGCCGAGTACGAGATGCCCTTGCGCTGGCTGTAGGGAGCGGCCGACTTGACGAACTCCTTTTCGAGTTTGTCGAGGTCGACTTTCGACTCGCTCGCCGCGAGCGCGGCCCTGAGATCGAGGCGTTCTTGGGCGAGATGGAGGCGCTTGAGTGGATCAGCAGANGCGTATTCGGTCTCGACGGCCGTGAGACGGCGCTTTATCGAATCGGGGGTGCGCTTGCGTCCTCGCCGAGGTTTGTGGGCTTCCAACGCTTCGAGGTAGCGGCGGACCGCTCGACCCTGGTCTCGACCTTCGGCCAATGCCGCCTTGTGCTCGCGACTCATCGGGGTGCGTTTGCGTGGGGACTGAGGCATGGACGCGCAGCATATTTCCAATCGGTGCAGAATTCCATTTCGCGGCTTCCGCTCGTCGCGGATTGCCCATTGAGGCTGGACGGAATGAAACCATCCCAACACCGATCGTCGTGTCCCGTCGCCTACTCTTTCGGATCGTGAGCGAGCGGAGCGATCGAGCCGACGCGGCGTGCCGATGACCGACCACCAGCCGATCCATCGGGCCCTCGGGCTCTCGGACGACGAGGCCGCCGCCGTGGAGCGCATCCTCGGGCGGCAGCCCAATCATCTTGAACTGGCCATGTTCGCGGTGATGTGGTCGGAGCACTGCTCGTACAAGTCCAGCCGCCTGCATCTCCGCCGCCTGCCCACCGAGGGGCCCGGCGTCCTCGTCGGCCCGGGCGAGAACGCGGGCGTCGTGGACGTGGGCGACGGGCTGGCGGTCGCCTTCCGGATCGAGAGCCACAACCACCCGTCGGCGATCGAGCCCTATCAGGGCGCGGCGACGGGTATCGGCGGGATCCTGCGCGACGTGTTCACCATGGGGGCACGTCCCGTGGCGTTGATGGATCCATTGCGCTTCGGCCCCTTATCCGATGCGCGCAGCCGCTGGATTGCCGAAGGTGTCGTCTCCGGCATCAGCGGTTACGGCAACTCCGTCGGCGTCCCCACCGTCGGCGGCGAGATCGTGTTCGACGAGACCTACCAGGACAATCCCCTCGTGAACGTCTTCTGCCTGGGGGTCATGCCGGTCGAGCGGCTGGTGCTCGGACGGGCGTCGGGCGTGNGCAATCTCGCCGTGCTCGTGGGGTCAATGACCGGACGCGACGGCATCGGTGGCGTCTCGGTCCTGGCCTCGGCGGGCTTCAGTGACGACGAGGCCGACGCCGCCAAGCGTCCCAGCGTGCAGGTCGGCGATCCGTTCGAGGAGAAGCGCCTGATCGAGGCGTGCCTGGCCCTGCTCGACGCCGACCTCGTCGTCGGCATCCAGGACCTGGGCGGCGCCGGCCTCACCTGCGCCACCAGCGAGACCGCCAGCAGGGCGGGGGTCGGCATGGACGTCTACGTGTCCGAGGTGCCCCAGCGCGAGGCGGGCATGGAGCCGTTCGAGGTGATGACCAGCGAGAGCCAGGAGCGCATGCTTGCCATCGTCGAGCCCCGGCACCTCGACGACGTGCTGTCGATCTGTCGCCACTGGGACGTGTCNGCCGCCGTGGTGGGGACGGTCACCGCCGGCGGGCGGCTGCGGGTCCTGGACCGCTTCGACGGCCGGGTACTGGCGGACGTGCCGGCGGCGGCGCTCCACGAGGACGCGCCCCTGCTCGACCGCCCGCGGGCCGAGCCCGCCGACCGAGCGTCCCGCCTGGCCGACGCCGCCGACGCCGGCCTGGCGCCACCCGGCGACGCCGGCCCCGACCTGCTGGACATGCTCTACGACACCTCGTGGGTGTGGTCGCAGTACGACCACCAGTTGTTCCTCAACACCGTCGAGGGACCGGGCGGCGACGCGACCGTGCTCCGGCTCAAGCATCCGCTGACCGGCGCCGACACCGGCCGGGGCTTGGCGCTGACCTGCGACGGCAACCACCGCTGGTGCGCGCTCGACCCCCG
>JGI25407J50210_10000183_pt1 | contig 10321 bp, 10 predicted proteins | sample TabmetS5T2R1_FD_50210 | JGI IMG/M metagenome (IMG submission 50210) | reverse complement strand
TCGGGCCGAGCCGGATTCGCTCCGTGGCTGCGGCCATCGCTGCGAGCGTGATCCACGGGTCGGCGACGTCGACCACGGGCTCCCGGAAGCGCAGGTTGTCCCAGACGAAGACTCCGTGCCAGCCCGCCTCCTCCGCCTCGGCGCACAGGCGCGCGACGAGCGCCGGGTCGGCCAGAGCATCGAATAGCGGCATGAAGAGTCCCGAGCGCATGCGGGCCAAACGCTACGAAATCGCGGCACTCAGCTCGCTGGACCGCTGGTCCGCGAGGTCTTCGCTCACGGGCTGCTATGTACCTGGGGTGCGGATCGGCGCCGTCGCCATGCATTCCCTGGACGTGCTCCGCGGGGCGCCCAAACCGCGGTTAGAGCAATTTTGAGAACGCGCCCGTCGGTATGACCTGAGACCCTCGGTTCCTAGAAGGCCGCTTTAGCGGAACGGCAAGCCCGTGCGCGACAACCCGATGGACGATCGCACTCTCCCACACGATGGCCGAAACGAGCGGCGTGCGTCTGATCAGCCACTGGGATCGGGAGCGATCACGTTCATCGTGATCGCATCGACCACATCACTGACAACCCCGCGCGGGTTCCCTAGGGCAGGCACGGATGGCTGACGAATCTGCAATCCAGGTCGGCGCTCTCGTTCCGCTGACGCGGCCGGGCTGGGTCGAAGCAGGTCGACACTTGCTCGCCGGACTCGAGCTGGCCGCTGGCGAGGTCAATGACGCCGGCGGAGTCGTCGGAAGACCACTAGAGCTGGTGATCCGGGACACCGCCGGCGATCCGCAGCGGGCCGTCACGGCAGTAGATGAGCTCAGTCGCCTCGGCGTTGTTGCCTTGGCGGGGGAGTATCACAGCGTGGTCGCTCGTGCGGCAGCCACCAAGGCTGACGCCCTCGGCTTGCCGTTCCTCTGCTCGTCAGCGGTTCTCGACGCGCTGACCGGAGAGCCAACGGAATGGNTCGCGNGCCTCGCCCCGGCACAGTCCCACGGCTGGCAGATCTATGCAGACTTCCTCAGCGCGGGCCATAGACAGCCGAATCGGGTGCCCCAGGTCGCCACTAAATCGCCAGAAATTCGCTCTGCGGCTGTTCGCGCGGCAGATACGGCCCAGTGCTCCGACACGCGCTTCCGGCCAAAAAAGCGGCCGTGACCTCGGTGCGCGCGGTGGCGACCGCCTGTCGTCCGTCGGGTCACGCTGCCCGCAGACGTCGACACCGAGGCGACCCTGGGGGGCGCCCTGGCGCCGTGGGACGCCAGGGCGCCCCTTCGGATCAGCGGAAGGCGTGCCAGCTGCCCCAGTGGGCGACGTTGCGTCCGATCCTCGCGCCCTCCGTGTCGGCGAACCGGAAGTGGATGCCGGACCAGATGCGTGCTTCGACGATGTCGTCTTCAAGCTGCGAGAAGCGCGTGAACTGACGCGTCACGCCGCCGGGCGTGGTACCGCTGAAGGTCGCCCGGTCGCGGCCGTAGAAGTGCTGCATCGTGTGCGCGACCGCGCCGCCGAACGCCGACAGCCCGCTCGGGTGGTCGGGGTAGGGCGGGGTCGCGATCAGCGCCGTCCACGCCGGGTCTGGCTCGGTCCTGCGGTTGCCGTCGCTCGCCGCCTCTCGGATCGCGTGGTACGGCCGCCAGAAGCTGTACCGGGCCTTGTCGCGCCAAGTCACGATCAGCGCGTCCGCCGCGTTCGTGTACACGCGCGCGAGCAGCCGGGCGTGGTCGGCCAGAGTGCCGCCCTGGGTGTCCGCGACCGAGCGGATGGTGCTCGCCATCGTCGCGGTCGCGTTGGTCGTGCCCCAATACTCGGCCGCCGCCGTCTGCTCGGGCGTCCGGGTCATGGAGTCCGCCCGCCCGACCGCCTTGACCTCCTTGAAGTCGGCCGCATACGCCTGCGAACCGAGGCGCAGGGGTGGGCGGCCGCCGAAGCGGTCCGGGTCGCGGAGCACGAACGGTGTGACGTCCTTCAGCCACGCCCCCGGGTCGGTCACCGTCGCCGGCGGCACCAACCGCCACTGTCCCGGCCCGGTCGCCTCCGTGAAGCGAAACGGCCCGAAGCGACCGTCCCCGGCGCGCGCCGCGAGCAGCTCGGCCGCGGCTGCTTCGCCCGTGGCGATCCCGCCGGCCTTCGCCGGCCCGTCCGGAATCGGCAGCAGCGCAGCCTGGTAGGCGGCCTCGATCAAGGGCATACGGGCAGCGGGAATCCCGAGCCCGCCGTTGACGAGCACGTGCCGCGCGGCAGCCGCGACAGCGGCCTCCTGCGAGTACCAGCGCTTGGCCCTGGGTGAGGAGACATACGGCTCGTGGCAGCCGTCGATCGCGTTGACCGCGTCGTACACGGCGGCGTGAACCATCGCCAGGTGCGCGGTCGAGACAGCCCCCTGGCCGGCGCCCGGGGGTGTGGCCGTGCCGGGCGACTGCAGCGCCGCGGCGGCGATCTGATTCCAGCCGGTCACGGCGTCCGCGCGCGCGGACGCCGGGGACGCGAGCACGGCGAGTAGGACAAATACGCCGAGAAGGACCCGGCGTGCGCGGGTGGCGCGCATCGCTACTCCTTCCATTCGTGGGCCGGTCCGAGCGGCCCCTCCCGTGGTCTTCCGTGGTCTTCCGGCGATCTCATGGGCTTCCGTCCGCTGCGACGCCGGCCCGACCGCCGGCAGCTCCCGCGGCACGTTGAATCGCGATCGCTCGACGACAGCGGGGTGCTGTGCGGGGACTGCCTGTCGCATGACTGCCTCCTGTCCGACTTCCGGTGAGCCATTCCTGTTAGTTCCGCCGTGGAGCGAGTTCGTCGTTCGGGTCGATCCCCGAGTTCGTCGCCGCCGACCTAGGTGGCTGGAGAGGCGATGCGTCGACGCCGCACGACCGTCGTCGCCCCGAGAGCGACGAGGCCGAGAGCGAGCGTGACGACGGCGCCGATTGTGGCGTCGCCCCAGTCGAAGCCGCCGTCGTCGGCGACGGTCAGGACCTGGGCCGAGCCCGGCTTGGCCGGAGCGTAGTCGCCGGTCGCCGAGTTCTTGCTGTAGTCCTTTGCCAGCCCTGCCGGCGGCAGCGGACCGTGCTCGTAATCGCCGGTCGCCGCGTTCTCGCTGTAGTCGCCCGCACCGGTCGCGGCGGCCGGAAGGGCAAGTAGTGAGAGGGCTGCCAGCGCCGCGATGGTCGACCTGAGTGGTCTCGAGTCCATGGGAAGCCCCTTTCTGTTCTGGGCTGCGAGCTTTCCCTGGCCGAAGCTAGATCCGTGGGACGCGGCCCACAATCGTGGAGCCGGGTGTCTTTCATGGCGTGGTGGCCGGGGCGGGCCAGCACGGCTGGAGGTCGGGGGCTGCCGCCCTTGACACGGGTGGCGTGAGGGTTCGAAATGTTCCTATGCCCGTTCGCGGGCTAGGCCACGAATTTGCGTACGGGGCCTCATTGCGGTTTCCGACGCCGGACTCGAGGCCGGAAGGATTGATCGGTGAGACTGCCAGGCGAGGTGTTGCGGACCCGGCGGCTTCGCAAGACGTTCGACTCCGAGGGCAGCCCGGTTCGTGCGCTTCGCCGCGTGGACCTCGCAGTTGAGGCGGGCGAGTTCGTCGCGATCACCGGCCCCTCGGGGTGCGGGAAGTCCACGCTGCTGAACCTCGTCGCCGGCCTCGACTCGCCGAGCGACGGAGAGATCGTGCTCGCCGGGATTCCGCTGGCGGACAAGGACGAGAATGCGCGCGCCCGCCTCCGCCGCGCTCACATCGGGTTCGTGTTCCAGTTCTTCAACCTGCTCGAGGAGATGAGCGTCCTCGACAACGTGGCGCTGCCAGCGGCGATCGCGGGCGCCCCGCGACGGCAGGCCGAGACGAGGGCGCGCGATCTGCTCGACCTCCTCGGGCTGGGGGATAAGGCCCCGGACGCGCCCGCGGTTCTGTCTGGGGGGCAGCGGCAGCGTTTGGCGATCGCGCGGGCGCTCGCCAACGAGCCGACGCTGCTTCTTGCCGACGAGCCCACCGGCGCGCTCGACTCCGAGGGAGGGCTCGAGGTGCTCGAGCTCTTCCGCCGGCTCCATGCCGGCGGTCAGACGATCCTCCTCGTAACCCACGACCGGCAGGTGGCGGACGGGGCGGAGCGAGTCGTGACGATGAGGGACGGGCGCCTCCAGGACGAGGCCGAACGAGAGCAGAACGGACCTCCGGCGCCGGCGACCGTCAGGCACTGACATGGCTGCGCTGGGCATCCGCTTCCGCGCCGAGCTGCGCTCGCGCTGGCGGGCCTGGCTCGCACTCGGGCTGCTCGCGGCCGCCGCCGGCGGCCTGGTCGTGGCGATGGCGGCCGCGTCGCGGCGCACCGCAACCGCATACGAGCGCTTCCTCGCGGCGGCGAACGCCGCCGACGTGTACGTGGGAACCGGAATCGCCTTCGGCCCCGAGACGCTCGACCTCGGCCGCGTGGCCCGCCTACCCCAGGTCGCCGCATCGGAGCGCCGGCTCATCCTCGCCTACATCGCTCGGAGCCGCAGCGGCCGCTCGCTGTATCCGCAGGGCTCAAGTTCGCTGGAGGTCCAGGTCCCGAGCGACGGGCGTGCTGTCGCCGCAGTCGACCGCCCGAAGGTCCTGCGCGGCCGGCTGCCGGACCCGTCACGGCCGAACGAGGCGCTCGCCGATACCCGGTCGATCCGCCAACTGGGACTCAGCCTCGGCGATGCCACGACCATGCGCTTCGCTTCGCGCCGAGCGGTGTGGGGCGATGAGCCGTGGCGGCTGTCGTCCGATCCGCGAAAGACGAAGATTGGCCCGCTCGTGCGCGTGCGCATCGTAGGGGTCGCGGCGTACTGGAAGTCGGATGTCGACGCCGGCTACCTGCACCTGACGCCCGCCTTCTACCGTGCCTATGGCGGCCGCCGACTCGGAGGGTGGATGGAGCAGTCGCTCATCCGTCTCAAGGGCGGTCAGGCCGACCTTCCGGAGTTCAAGGCGGCGCTCCACGACTCGCAGGCACGCGGGACTACGGGCTCTTTGAGCCGAGCGCCAGTCTGCCGAGGGTCCAGCGCTCGATCGACCTCCAAGCACAGGCGCTCCTGCTGCTCACCGCCTTCGGCGCAGCCGCCGCGCTTCTGCTCGTAGGCCAGGCGCTGGTCCGCCAGGCCCTGGTCGAGGCCGCGGCACACCCCACGCTTCGCGCGCTCGGGATGACACGCAACCAGCTCATTGCAATCGGCACGGCTCGAGCCGCAGTTATCGCTTTCCCGGCTGCGGCGCTCAGCGTCCTCCTCGCCTTACTGCTCTCGCCTCTGGCGCCCGTGGGCCGCGCGCGGGAGCTCGAACCGGATCCGGGTTTCGATCTCCAGGCATCGGTGCTTGCCGTCGGCGCAGCGGCAGTGTTCGCCGCGGTCCTCGTAATCGGCGTTCTAGGAACGGCATGGGCGGCCCGTGCGCCCGCTGGCCGTGCGCCGGCCGCTCCCGGCGGAGTCGAGCGAAGCAGCGCGCTGGCGTCGGCGCTTGCGCGGGCCGCTTGGCCACCGCCGGTAGCCGCGGGTGTGCGCATGGCGTTGGTGCGAGGAGCGCGACGGCCCGGGGTCCCTGTGCGTGCGACGCTGGTGACCTCCATCCTGGCTGTCGGCGTCGGAGCGGCCGCGCTGACGTTCGGGACCAGCCTGCAGCACCTGCTCGACACCCCGCGGCTGTACGGCCAGACGTGGGACTACGAAACCGGCTTTGGCGGCTTCGGCAGCGGGCCGCCGATCGACCCCCGGACCCTGCGTCGTGTCAGCCGCGACCCGGCCTTGAGCGACGTCGCGGTTGGGACGCTCGGACCCGTCGAGATCGGCGGGCGGGACGCCGGTGCGCGTGCACTCGATGACGTCAAGGGTTCGTCCGCGCCCGCCGTGCTCGACGGTCGCTCGCCTCGCGCGCCAGGCGAGGTGTTCCTGGGCGTGAAGACCCTGGACGCCTTGCATCTGCGCATCGGAGACCATGTCGCGGTTCACAGCGGGGGGCGGACCGTGCGGCTCGAGATCGTCGGAACGGGTGTCCTCCCGTCGACGAAGTGGAACAAGCTGAGCGACGGTGCGCTGTTCAGCTTCGGTGACCTCAAGCGACTCCGGCCCGAGGCGACCGCTTCCGTGCTACAGGCGCACGTCGCTCCGGGCGCGAATCGAGCCGCCGCGCTTCGCCGCCTCACCGTGGCCTTCGACGGGCCGAGCATCGCGGTGAGGCCGACCGATGTCGGGGACTTCGGTGGCGTCGAGGCGCTGCCGCTGCTCATCGTCGCCGTTTTCGCCGGCGCTGCCGCCGCGGCGCTNGCACACGCCCTCNTCATGTCTGTGCACCGGCGGCGACGCGAGCTGGCAATCCTCAAGACGCTCGGATTCACGCGCGTGCAGGTGGCCATCGCGGTCGCCTGGCAGGCGACGACGGTGGCCGCGGTCGGGCTTCTGATCGGATTGCCGCTCGGCCTAGGCATCGGCCGCTTCGCGTGGAACGTCTTCGCTGAAGACCTCGGCGTGGTGCCCGAGCCGATCACCCCGATCGGTCTCACCGCGCTTGTCCTCCCGGCGGCGATCGTGCTCGCCAACCTGGTTGCCGCGCTTCCCGCGCAGGCCGCGGCTCGAACGCAGCCGGCGCTAGTGCTGAGGGCGGAGTGAGATGGCGGCCGTGCGGCGACGCCGCCCGATCAAGGCGAGCCGCNGGTTCGAAGTGCTGATTGTTCCGGCGATCCAGCTCGTCGGTCTGGCCGCTGTGATCGCTGGCGTCTACCTAATCGTCGTGATCGGCATCGGCCGCGTTCCGACCTCCGACCAGCGGACGCTGCTCGGGTTCTCCATGGCGGCAGCCGCGGTTGCGGCCCTGCTTTACCAGGCCCTCCGCGGGCGGCTGACCGGCCTCGCGGCCCGGCTCGCGGGCCCCCAGCGCGATTCGCCCAGCGAGGTCATTCGCACCTTGGGCAGCCGGCTGACGAGCGCGCTTCCTCTCGACGAGCTTCTGCTCCAGCTCGCCGAGTCGCTCCGAAGGAGCCTGGCCCTCGAGGCCGCCGAGGTCTGGACCGGATCGGGCAGACTGCTCGAGCGTTCCGCCTCCGACCCCGAGGCGGGCCGGGCGAGCCTGATCCTCACGGCAGCGGAGGAGGCGGTCGTCGCGCGCGCGGGCGTGCCGGGGACGGCGTGGCTCAGCATGTGGCTGCCGGGGGTGCTGGACGGACGCGAAGGCGCGTCGCTTCGAGCGGCGCCCATAACTCACGCCGGGGAACTGCTCGGGCTGATCGTGGTCGAGCGCCGACCGGACGCGCCGTTCTCCGACGAGGAGGAACAGGTACTTGCGGCGCTCGCTCGCCAGGTCGGCCTTGCGCTCAACAACGTCCGACTGGGCTCGGCGCTGGAGGCTTCCCTGGACGAGCTGCAGATGCAGGCCGACGAGCTGCGCACCTCGCGAGCTCGCGTGGTGGCCGCTGCGGACGCGGAGCGACGGCGGATCGAACGCGACCTTCATGACGGAGCGCAGCAACATTTGGTCGCCCTGGCCGTCAATCTGAGGCTGGCGCGCGAGCTCGCCGAGTCCGACCCGGTCGGGGCGCGGGCAGTGCTCGAGGAGCTCGCGGGCGACGTGCACGAGGCTCTTGAGGAGATCCGCGACCTGGCACACGGGATCTACCCGCAGCTGCTTGTCGACCGCGGCCTGGCCGAAGGCCTCCGCGCCGCTGTGTCGCGCGCCCCGGTGCGAGCCCGGCTCGAAATCGACGCGATCGGACGCTACCGACCGGAGGTGGAGGCGACCGTCTACTTCTGCTGCCTCGAGGCCATCCAGAACGTGAGCAAGCACGCGGGTCGCGATGCGCGGGCAACCCTCCGCGTCTGGGGGGAAGAGGGAGGACTGCGGTTCGAGGTCGCCGATGACGGCGCCGGCTTCGACCCCCGCGTCGAGCCGCAAGGCTCCGGCCTCACGAACATGAGCGACCGGCTCGGCGCGCTGGGAGGTCGCCTGTCGGTCTCCGCCGCGCCCGGTGCTGGAACGCGCGTCGCGGGCGTGATCCCGTCCGCGCGATGATCGAAACCGGCCCGCCAGTTCGCGTGCTGGTCGCGGACGACCAGGAGCCCTTCCGGCGAGCGGCACGGAAGGTACTCGCCGCGACGTCTGGATTCACGCTCGTCGGTGAGGCCGGATCGGGTGAGGAGGCTGTCGAGCTCGCCGCATCGCTTGAACCTGATCTCGTCCTGATCGACATCCACATGCCCGGCATCGGCGGAATCGAGGCGTCGCGACGCATCTCGGGTTCTCGACACGGAACGCTGACGGTGCTTGTGTCGACCTATCGAGGGGAGGACCTCCCGCAGGAAGCTCGCTCCTGCCCGGCCATCGCGTATGTCCACAAAGAGGACTTCGGGCCGCGTGTTCTGCGCGCGCTCTGGGCCGGTCGCCCTACTCTCCCTCCTCAGCGAGGAAGAGCAATACCGCCTTCACCCGCCGGTGGACGTTCTCCTCCCAGGCCAGGCCGAGCTTGGCGAAGATCGAGTGGATGTACTTCTCGACCGAGCGCTCGGTGATCACAAGCGAATCCGCGATGGCGGCGTTGTTCCGTCCCTCCGCCATCTCGCGCAGGACATCGCGCTCGCGCGGGGTGAGCTCTGAGAGCGACGAGCGCTCCGTCCCCAGCTTCGCCGCAACGAGCGCCTCGACGACCTTCGGGTCGATCACCGAGCCGCCGGCTGCGACCGCGCGGATCGCTGAGACGAGCTCGTCAAGGTCGTCGACGCGTTCCTTGAGGAGGTAGGCGCGCCGCTCCGAGCCGCCCTCCAGGAGCGCGAGCGCATAGCGGGGCTCCGAGTACTGGCTCAGCACGACGACCCCGACATCTGGGCTCGTGGCGCGCAGGCGCTGCGCCGCCCTGATGCCCTCGTCGAGGCGGTCCGGCGGCATGCGGATGTCGGTAAGGACGACATCCGGGCTTTCGGCCTCGACTGCACCGAGGAGCGAGGGGAGGTCGCCGCAACTGGCGACGAGGTCGAGCTCAGGCCGCGTCTCCAGCAGGCGCCGAATACCCTCGCGCACGAGATAGCTGTCCTCGGCGAGGACCAGCCGGATGGCCACGCGCCAAGCATACGGCGCGAGGGCGTAGCGCTCACCCGCCAGCTCTGCCCGCAAGCGCCGCGAGCCTGTGAGCACGTGGGTCCGAAGCGGCCAATACGGATCAGCCGAGGCGTCCGCGGGCTCGTCCGGCTCCCCAGTCGATAAAGCGCCTTCGCCGCGACGCGTCGTCGAAGAGTTGATGCGTTAGCATCACCGCATCATGCGCACCACGCTCGACCTCGACGACGACGTGGTCGCCGCCGCGCGGGAGCTCGCGACCGAGACCCGGCGGTCGCTCGGCTCTGTCGTCTCCGAGCTCGCCAGGCGAGGACTGACGCCGGCGCGCGTCGAGGCCGCGGGCGACCTTCCGACGATTCGCGTTCCGGTGGGTTCGCCGGCGATTACGCCCGAGATGGTGCGTCGCGCGCTCGACGAGGACTGAGCATTTGCCGCTCCTCGATGTGAACGCGCTCGTCGCGCTGGCATGGGACTCGCACATCCATCACGTAGCGATCCGTGCGTGGTTCGCAGCCAACCGCGAGGACGGCTGGGCGACCTGCTCGGTGACAGAGAGCGGGTTCGTGCGCGTCTCGTCCAACCCCAAGGTGCTGCCGAGTCCCATCTCGGTCGACGCCGCGCGGGGCGTCCTCGCCGGGCTGCGACGGGCGGGGGACCATCGCTTTCTACCCAACGACGTCTCGCTCGTGGATGACGACGTGCCGCGGATCCTCGGTCATCGTCAGGTGACCGACGCGGTTCTGCTCACGCTCGTGCGCCGGCACGGCACGCGTCTCGTGACCTTCGACGCAGCCATCGTCGAGCTGGCCGGCGACCGCGACATCGAGCTGCTCACGCTCTGAGCCCGTCCATGCCGCTCGGCGTGGCCAGCGTCGCGTGCGCGTCGCGGTCGCAACACCGCTGCAACGCGACGTCATGGCGAGTGGCGCTCGCGATCCAAGGGCGAGACTACGATTGGCCCGTGGATGCCGCATGAGCGCGATCGGGTCAACGAGCGCGCCCGTCAGGATTCGAACCTGAGACCTTCGGTTCCGTAGACCGCAGCCGAATCGGCTCGAAACCGCTTGTCAGAGCCGAGAAGGACGCGTCGCGCTGCAACAGGCGCTGCAACGAATCACGGCGGACTCGTCTCGGAATGTGCTCGCCACGACGGCAGACTCGCCGCTCACCCAAGGATCCGCAGATCGACCCGGCGCGCGTTGGACCCGCCGCTGCCGTTCGCTGCCCGAGAAGCACCAGCGATGGCTGCGCGGACTGACACCGCCGCACAGCGTCGACGGC
>JGI25407J50210_10000180_pt1 | contig 10379 bp, 8 predicted proteins | sample TabmetS5T2R1_FD_50210 | JGI IMG/M metagenome (IMG submission 50210) | reverse complement strand
CCTCCTTGCCTACGCGCAGGTCATGCCCATGCTGAAACGTGACGCGGCGGGCAGGATGGACGAGCCTCTCCGTCCGAATAAGGCAAACGAGGGCCGTGGCAGTACTCGTGGCAGTCACCGCCGTGAGAACGAGGGCGATGATGAGCCTACGACGGGTCCGAAACCTGTCTAACCCGCGGTTTTGGTGGCGTGCCGGGAGGGATTTGAGCCCCCGGCCCTCTCCGTAGAGATCCTTTGCCATACGCCATGCTGGGCAGTGTCTTTCCAGGTCACCAATCAGCGCTGTGCAAGGAGTTATCTGCCCTCACGACGGGCCCGAGGGCGCTGGAGGACGCGGGGCTGCCCGCGGGTGTCCTGAACGTGGTCACCGGGTCGGGTAGCGAGATCGGCGACCTTTTGGCGCAGCACCGTGCGATCGCGATGATCTCGTTCACCGGATCCAGCGTCGTCGGTCGGCATATCGGCGAAACCAGTGGGCTAAGCGGCTGCACCTTGAGCTTGGCGGCAACGCCGCCGCGATCGTCCTCGACGACGCTGATCTCGGCCAAGCCGTCTACGACGACTTCGTGGACCTGGTGGTCAAAGAAGCTCGTGCATGGACGCTCGGCGACCCGCGCGCCGAGCGCGTCATGGTCGGACCGCTCGTCTCAGCCAGTGCCGCCGATCGGGTCAGCGGTCTTGTCCAAGACGCCGTCGAGAGGGGCGCACAGCTGCTGCTGGGCGACGGTGTCGAGGCTGCCTACCACGAGCCGGAGGAGCACTTCGGCCCGGTGCTGCCCATGTTGCCGGTTGATGGCCTCGACGAGGCGCTCGAGATCGCCAACCGGTCCCGCTACGGATTAGACTCCGCGGTCTTTGCCTGCAGCCTTGACCGCGCTTGGCGGGCCGCGCGGGCGCTGCAGTGCGGCATGGTGACGATCAACGACGCTCCCTCCCACGGCGTCGGCCACTTCCCATTCGGCGGCCGCAAGCCCGATTCCGGAGTCGGCCGAGAAGGTCTGGGCTACTCAATCGACGGATACACAGAGCTCAAAACAGTAGTCATGCCCACCTAACGCCGCTGACAACACTGAGTTACTACCTGTACAAATTGCTGCAAGGTGGCCAGGGCAGTCGCTGAGCGCGTGACGGCAGCTACGCCGCTAGTCGCGCTCCGGGATGCTGTCGGCCAGCTCGCTCGCCCACTCTCGCTCGCCTTCCTCGATCGGCTCGTACTCGTTGATCTTGTCGATGGACTTGCCCATCGCCGCGTCCACCTCGCGCTCGACCATGATCTCCACCAGGGCCGGCACGCGGGCCTCCTCGCTGGCCTCGATCGCCCACTCGATGGCGGGCCTAATCTCGTCGGGCATCGTTACTCGGCGTCCCAACGCTCCCATCGCCTGCATCACCGCGACGTGGTCCATCCCCAGAGCCCCGTTCGGGCCCTCGTAGCCGATATCGACGCCGAAGTTAATTCCGTACTGGTACTTCTCCGGCTGGCGGATCAGGCTCAGGTAACCGTTGTTGAGCATGACCAGGATGTACGGCACCTTGTGCTGGACTGCGACGGCGATCTCCTCCATGAGGAACTCGAAGGAGTAGTCCCCGACGACGCCGACTACGAGGTTGTCCGGGCGGCCGAGCTTGGCGCCGATGCAGGCGGGGACTTCCCAGCCGAGGGGTCCGGCCTGCCCACAACAGAGGTAGTGGCGGGGCTTGTAGGTCTTCTGGAACTGGCCACTCCAGATTTGATAGAGCCCGATGGCCGTGACGATGATCTCATTCCCGTCGAAGAGTTCGTTCATCTCCTTGAAGACTCGCTGCGGCTTGATCGGCACGTCATCGAAGTCCATCTTGCGGAGCAGCGTCGAGCGCAGCTCGTACACGCGTTCCACCCATGGTCCCGGCTCCCGCGCCGACGTCATATCACGGGCCGCCTGCAGCAGCGCTTCGAGGGCAAGCTTGGCATCGGCGACGATGCCAAGGTGGGGGCGGAAGACCCTGCCGATTTGACCGGGCTCGATGTCGATGTGGACGAAGGTGCGATCACCGCGGTAGACGTCGAGATCGCCCGTGTGGCGCTCGGCGAAGCGCGCGCCCACTGCGAGCACGAAATCGCTCTCGAGGAACAGCTGGTTGGCGTAGCGCTGGCTCGTCTGGATCCCAACGATGCCCGCGTACAGGGGGTGGTCCTCGGGGATCGAGCCCTTGGCCATGTACGTCGGGGTGACCGGCACCTGAAGGTATTCGGCGAGCTCCATGAGCGCGTCTGATGCTTCAGCGATGATGACGCCGCCGCCGGGCATGATCATCGGCCGCTCGGCCGCGAGCAGCATATCCATGGCTTTGCGTATCGCGCTCGCGTTGGGCGCCGGCGGTTCCACCGGCAGGCGTTGGTCCAGAGCGAGCTCGTACTCGACCTCTTGATCCTTGGTCACGTCGAGCGGGAGATCGATCAGCACGGGTCCCGGTCGTCCCTCGCGGGCGATGCGAAAGGCCTCGCGGAACACCCACGGGATCTGCGCTGTCTCCTTGACCTGCACGGCCCACTTGGTGACCGGCTTGGCTATCTCCACGATCTCGACCGCCTGAAAGGCCTCCTTGTGGAGCAGGTGAGTCGGAGCCTGGCCGGTGATGCAGATGATCGGCACCGAGTCGGCTTTGGCCGTATAAAGACCGGTGATCATGTTTGTGCCAGCCGGACCCGACGTGCCGATGGCCACGCCGACGCCGCCGGTCACACGGGCGAGGGCATCCGCCGCATGCGTGCCGCCTTCTTCGTGGCGCACGGTGATGTGGCAGATCTTCTTGGAGTGGCTCAGCGCCTCGTAAAGGGGAAGGATCGCCGCCCCGGGAATCCCGAACACGTATTCAACGCCCTCGTCCTCCATGATCTGGACGGCCGACTCCATCACCTTGATGCGGTTCAGCCGTTTCATGGTTCCCCTTCTCTACGAGAGCCCCTCGGTGTCAGCGCCGATCCGGTACGCTGCCGCGTCCTCGATCGCAGTCAGCAGAGCAGAGTGGTCGAGCCCGCCGCAGTCCTTTACCTGAAGGCTCTGAAGCATCTGGTCGACGAGGGCGGTCACCGGCAGCGGCACCCCGACCTCACGCGCGGTCGCGAGAGCGATGCCGAGATCCTTGTGGTGCAGCTCGATGCGGAAGCCGGGTGCGAAGTCGTGCGCGAGGAACTTGTCTCGCTTCTGGTCCATCACTTTGGTACCGGCGAGGCCGCCCGAGACCGCCTCGATGATCTTGGCTGGGTCGACGCCTGCCTTCGACCCGAGCACGAGCGCTTCGCTCACGCCTTCGAGGACGATGCCGACGATGATCTGGTTGCAGGCCTTAACGATCTGACCAGAGCCCGCCTCGCCCACGTGCGTCGGCGTGCCCATGGCCTCGAAGAGGGGCTTGGCGCGCTCGAAGTCCTCCTCGTCTCCACCGACCATGATCGACAGCTCTCCGCTGATGGCGCCGGGCTCGCCGCCACTGATGGGGGCATCGAGCGTCTTGACCCCTTTCTCGCTGGCTTCGCGGGCGAGCTCCTTGGTCACGAGGGGAGAGATCGTGCTCATGTCGACCAGCAGATCGCCCTCGCTCGCTCCGGCCAGCAGGCCCTCGTCCCCCCTGTACACCTCCTCGACTTCCGGAGACGCCGGCAGGCAGGTGATAACGATGCCGCACTGCTCGGCCACTGCCTTGTAGCTGTCTGCGACCTCGGCCCCTTCGTCCTTCAGCTCGTCCGCCGAGCTGCTGCCGCTGTAGATAACGAGCTGGTGTCCCGCCTTCATGAGATTGTGGGCCATGGGCTTGCCCATGATCCCGAGACCGATGAAACCGATCTTGTCCCCGGCCACTGGTCCCTCCTTCATCGCGACGAGAAATGCAACTTTTCGATCCTCACCTCGCCGCTACGCTGCTCCCGCGGCAACCACGCGAGGCTCTCCTGGGTCGTCGCCGTCGTTGGTTGGTACTCGAGGCCGACCCAGCCCCCGTACGACAGCTTCTCGAGTGCGGCGAAAATGTAGCGATAGTTCAGCTCACCCGTGCCCGGCTCGCCGCGGTCGGGAGAGTCGGCGACCTGAATGTGTCCAATGCTGCCCGCGTACTCCCGCAGCGTCGCGACCACGTTCCCCTCCATGCGCTGCATGTGGTAAGCGTCGTACTGCAGCTTCACATTGTCACGCCCCACCCGCTCAACGAAGTCAGCGGCCGCGCTGGTCGTGTACAGCAAGTACGGCCCGTTCTCGAACGTGTTGAGCGCCTCGATCAGCACTTCGACGCCGTGCGCGGCAGCCTGATCCGCAGCCCAAGCGACATTGTCGCGCGCCAGCTCAAGCTGCTCGGTGAGGTCGACGCCGTCCAGTTCCAGGCCCACCAAGGCATTGAGTCTCGAACAGCCGACGCTTCGAGCGAATTCGAGGGCAACGGGCACGTTCTCGCGGAATTCCTGCTGCCGTTCCGGGTCGCTTAGCAGCCCACGATCGCCGCTCGGCATGTCACCGGCGTCGAAGTTGAAGAGCGCTACCCGGAGCTCCGCATCCTTGATGGCGGTCTCGACGCGACCCAAGTCCTCCCCTGAAGGCCACCAGAACTCAACGGCAGTGAAGCCGGCTTTCGCAGCGAGCGCAAAGCGCTCCACAAAGTCGACCTCCTTGAACAACATCGACAGATTTGGGCAAAACCGCATCACAAGGTGGTCCACCATCGAGGTCGAGATCGGGGCATGGGGTGCTTCGCTCAACATCCCCATACACGCTGGATCCCACACCCAAAGTGATCGATCGCCCAATGAGGAGCCATGGGTTCTGAGGAGCCATGGGTTCGAGATGACCGTCGGCGACCAGCGAGGCGCCGAGCTCGCCAGCCAGTGCTGCGATCGCGGCCTGTGTGCGTAGCGACCCAGCTGCCCTTTCGCGACCGAGAGCCCAAGTGATTATCGACCCAGAACTGGGGAATGCTGCGGTGAGACGAGCATGCGAGATGCCGACGTGATCGACGCTGCGCTGATTACCAAGCTCAGGAAGATCTGCGGGCGGGAACACGTCTTGACCGACAAGCACCAGCTGCGGACCTACGAATCTGATGGGCTGAGACAGTTCCGCTCGCCCCCACCTGTCGCCGTGCTTCCCGGCTCCGCCGACGAGGTACGCGAGATCGTGGAAGCCTGTTACGAAGCGAAGATCCCGTGGGTGGCGCGAGGTGCCGGTACGGGGCTGTCTGGCGGCGCCCTTCCCATCGAGGACGGCATCCTGATCGTGCTCACGCGCCTCAACCGCATCCTCGAGGTGGATCTCGACAACGAACGCGTCGTCGTCGAGCCTTGCGTTACGAACGCGGCCGTCTCCGAAGCGGTCGCCCCAACGCACTTCTATCCCCCTGACCCCTCGAGTCAGGTGGTGTCGACCATCGGCGGAAACGTCGCGGAGAACTCCGGGGGCCTGCACTGTTTCAAGTACGGCTTCACCACGAACTACGTCACCGGGCTGGACATCGTGCTCAGCGACGGAGAGGTCGTGACGGTCGGAGGCAAGGAGCTCGACCGGCCCGGCTACGACTTGGTCGGCGCCTTCGTCGGCTCCGAGGGAACGCTCGGCATCGCCACGAAGATCACGCTGCGGGTGATCCCGCTGGCCGAATATCACCGGACAATGGTCGGCTACTTCGACACTACTGACCAAGCGGGGGAGGCGGTCACCGGCATCGTGGCGGCCGGGATCATTCCGGCCTCGATCGAGATCATGGACCAGCTCACGATCGAGGCGACGGAGAACTGGACGCACGCCGGGTATCCCCTCGACGTCGGCGCCGCGCTCATCGTGGAGCTCGATGGGCCGGAGGCCGAGTGCGAGGCGCGCTTCGACGACGTCGTGGAGATCTACGAGCGCGCCGGGGTCACCAGCATCCGTGTCGCGCAAGACGAGGAGGAGCGCACGTTGATCTGGAAGGCGCGCAAGTCGGCCTTCGGCGCCATGGGCTACCTCTCGCCGTACTACTACGTCCAAGACAGCGTCATCCCTCGCACGCGCCTTGGCGAGATCCTCAGACGGATCCAGCAGCTCTCGAAGGAGTTCGGATTCAAGGTCGCCAATGTCTTCCATGCCGGGGACGGCAACCTGCACCCGCTCGTGTGCTACAACGCCAAAAACCCTGGAGAGGCGGAGAGCGCAGAGGAGCTTTCTGGGCTGATCGTCACCGCCTGCGTGGAAGCCGGTGGCTCGATCACCGGCGAGCACGGGGTGGGCGTTGACAAGAAGAGCCACATGTCCGAGATGTTCTCGGAGCAGGACCTCGCCACCTTTCAGCGCTTACGATGCGCTTTCGATCCCGATCAGCTCGCCAACCCTGGCAAGGTCATGCCCACGCCGAGGCTCTGCGGCGAGGTCCCAGGGCCGTATCGCACGCATCCGCTCGAGCAGGCCGGCGTCGCGGAGCGCTTCTGATGGCGGCGACTCCGGGGCTTCGCCATGCGGCGCCGTCGTCGCCCGGGGAAGCGGGCGAGGTGATGCGGACGGCCGACGCCCAGAATGTCCGCGTGCGGATTCGGGGTGGGGGCACGAAGCTGTCCTGGGGTCGACGAACCGAGCCGGCGGCAATCGACCTGTCCACGGAGCGGCTCGATGAGGTGGTGGAGCACAACGAAGGGGACCTCACCGCGGTGCTCCAAGCTGGCGTCCCGCTCGCGCGGGCGCAGGAGGCGTTCGCCGAAGCCAACCAGATGGTCGCGCTTGATCCGCCGCTCGGCGAAAAAGCCGCGGCCACGATCGGCGGCGTGGTGGCCACGGGCGACTCCGGCCCCTTGCGCCACCGGTACGGAGCGCCACGCGACCTGATCCTCGGCATCACCGTCGCGCTGTCCGATGGAACGATCGCCAAGGCAGGAGGCAAGGTCATCAAGAACGTCGCGGGCTACGACCTCTCCAAACTCTTCACCGGCTCGTTCGGAACGCTCGGCCTCATCGTGGAGGTCGTCATGCGCCTTCATCCGCGACCTCGCGTCACGCTCACAGCCGTAGGAGTCTCGGATGAGCCCGATGTTGTCGGACGCGCCGCAGCGGACGTCGCGCATTCCCCGTTCGGCCCGGAGTGCGTGGACGTGGCATGGGGCGATGGGAGCGGAGGGATCATGGCCCGCTTCGGTGGAGCTGCTCCAAGGGCCGCAGCAACAGCGGTGATGGACCTGATGGAGCGGGCAGGCCTCGAAGCGTGGCTCGTCGAGGACGACGACGGCATCTGGGAACGCCAACGGGCGCGGCAGCGCTCGGCGCACGGTGCGGTCGTGCGGGTGTCCGGGCTGCCATCGGAGCTGCCCACGGTGTTGCGGTCCGCTGACGAGGCGGGCGCTTCCCTCGTCGGGCGCGCCGGCCTCGGGCTCTCGTGGATGACCCTTCCCAACAGGGACTTGGGCGAGCTGGTCTCGAGCATCGATCAGCTACGCCGGCGCCTTCACCCGTTTGCGTGTGTGGTCCTCGACGCCCCCACAACGGTCAGAGAGAAGGTCGATGTGTGGGGCGGAGCGCACGAGGCGGTGCCCTTGATGCGAAGAGTCAAGGCTCGCTTCGACCCCCGCGGCGTGTGCAACCGGGGAATCTTCGTGGGAGGCATCTGATGGCCAAGACATGGGCGTTCGACGCGCACCAGCCGCCCGATCAGCAGCTGGTGGACGTCTGCGTACATTGCGGTTTCTGCTTGCCGACCTGCCCCACCTATGTGCTCTGGAACGAGGAGATGGACTCGCCTCGAGGTCGCATCCTGTTGATGAACGTGGCCCTCGAGGAGCCTGGGCAGCTCTCCGAGGCGATGGTTACTCACTGGGACCGCTGCCTCGGATGTATGGCGTGCGTCACCTCCTGTCCTTCTGGCGTCGAGTACAACAAGCTGATCGAGGCCACGAGGCCTCAGGTCGAACGCAACTACAAACGTCCCTTTGGCGAGCGCGCTTTCAAGAGATTCCTGTTCGCGACCTTCAGCCATCCTGGACGTCTCCGCGCCCTCGTGCCGGTGGCCGTGGCGGCGCGACGGCTCGGGTTGACTGGGAACGGCGAGGGACGCCTTAAGCGCTTCCCGAGGCTTCATGCGCTACAAGGGCTCCTGCCAGACGTACGCCTCAAGGCTGCGGTCACCAGCCTTCCCAAGGTGATTCCTTCCCAAGGCAAGCGCCGGGGGTTGGTCGGAATGCTCCTCGGATGTGTGCAACGCGTCTTCTTCCATGACGTAAACGCGGCGACGGCGCGCGTGCTCGCGGCCGAGGGCTTCGAGGTCTTTGCTCCGAGGAACGTGCGCTGCTGCGGAGCGCTGATGCTGCACTCGGGCTACGAGTCCGAGGCGCTCAACCTGGCGAAGAAGATGATCGAGGCGTTCAAGGACTGCGACTACGTGGCGGTCAACGCTGCGGGGTGTGGGTCGTCCATGAAGGATTACGGGCACCTGCTATCCGATGACAAAGAGTGGGCAGAGCGCGCGGAACAGTTCTCCGAGAAGGTGCGCGACGTGTCGCAATTGCTGACCTCTTCAGATCCCGTTGCCTCACGTCATCCGGTCTCCATCAGGGTCGCGTATCACGACGCCTGCCACCTCGCCCACGCGCAGAAGATCAGGTCAGAGCCGCGCAAGCTGCTGGCGGACATTCCAGAACTGGAGTTGATCGAGCCAAGCGAATGGGAGATCTGTTGCGGTTCCGCTGGCATCTACAACCTGCTGCAGCCCGAGGCGGCAAGGGACCTCGGCCGCCGCAAGGCCCAGAACCTCCTCGAGACCGATGCCGACGCGATCGCCACGGGCAATCCGGGCTGCACGCTCCAAATCGCACGCTATCTCCGCGATCGCCGGCAACCGCTGCCGATTTATCACCCGATAGAGCTCGTCGACCGGTCCATCAGGGGAGCCGGACCCCGCTAGGGTCGCGACATCCTCCTCGACCCCGTACTCGACAGCGAACCCGGAAGCAGCCCTCCTATCTATCTTGGCTGGCAAGTCCCTCGGTTCGGCCAGACCGGAGCGCTTGGCGGCAATCCGCCGCCGCGGGCGCCTCGCCGCAGTCAGCCTGCTTGGGCGCGCGCTGCCAGCCGCGCTGGCTCAGCTTGAGGGGCCATGGCGGCGTTGGCGGCTGCGGCGGAGCGCTTGCCGCTCGTCCTCTGACATTCCGCCCCACACACCGGCGTGCTGGTTGGTCTTTATGGCCCAGTCCAGGCACTGGGCGGCCACGTGGCATTGCCGGCATATGGCTTTGGCAAGCTCGATTTGGTCTATCGCAACACCGCTGTTCCCGATAGGAAAGAACAGCTCAGGATCTTGGCCCAGGCATGCTGCTTTATCTCTCCAGCTCATGATTGCGCTCGCTTTTGTCTGTGGCCGGGCGGGCCGCTCGGCCGTTGGGGTGATGACTGTCCTATAGCCCGGCGCAACGGGCAATTCCCTCGGTCTGGCCGGGCCGGAACGCCCGGTGTGTCACCCAGTTGTCGCCTGCTGGTCATTGGACTTCCCGCCTACTGGCACTTGAGGTGCCAGTGTTTGAGAGCATCTTGGCCATGTTTTGATTAGCTCGGCGATTGGCGTCACGTGCGCGGCGCGTTACGCAAGCGTTGGCTATTGAGGAAGGGATCGCTGTGTCCTCCAGGAGAGAGCTTGACGAGCTTGAGGAGATCGTCAAGTTGCGCGCTGAGGGGCGGGCGCAGGGTTGGCCGGTTCCCCGGATTGTTGAGGCGATTGTTGATCGGTTCGGGTGTCGCGGTTGAGGGCGCACCGGTTGGCGCGGGGTTGGAGCCGCCCGCAGGCGGTTGAGCGCATCCTGGCGGCCTATGAGGCTGATGGGTTGCGCCCTCCGAGGCTGACCTGCCAGCGGTTGTGCGCGTGGGAGCATGATCCTAAGGTCCGCCCTGGTGAGGACTATTTGGACCGGTTGTGCCGGGTGTATGAGACCCGGGCGGATCTGTTGGGTTACGGCTGCGACTACACCCTGGCGGCAGAGCCTGCGATGGGGGATGGGCCGGCTGCATACGCTGGAGTCGGCGGCGCAGATTGTGAGACGCGGCCGGATGGCGAGGAGGCAGGCACGAGCCGGGATGAGCTCCTGCGCGCGGCCGGGGCGACCGGCCTGGCCGCGTTGTTGGATCAGGCTGGGCAGGCGGCGGCTCGCGTGTCGGCCAAGCTTGGGTCTTGAGTCTTGGCTCGGTCACGATCGAGTAGTTGGAGTTGCGGGTCGCGGGCCTGCTGCAGGGCTATGAGCGCACGTTGAGTGAGGAGCGGCTCCGCGCGCTGCTCGTCTGGCACGGGCTGGTGGAGGCGCTCTTGGACGGCCCGCAGCCGCTTCGCGAGCGGCGCGGCGGGCTCAACACTGCTGGACGCTTGCCGGCGGGAGGAGCGCGTCTTGGTCACGTTCGACGTGGGGTTCGGAGACG
>JGI25407J50210_10000179_pt1 | contig 10409 bp, 8 predicted proteins | sample TabmetS5T2R1_FD_50210 | JGI IMG/M metagenome (IMG submission 50210) | reverse complement strand
TTCTCGCGCTCGGTCGGGGTGGGTAGGGCGACCACCCGGAACACGCGCGGGCTCACCCGCTCGACGATCCGCTTGATCGTGCCTCCCTTCCCGGCGGTGTCCCGACCCTCGAACACGATGCAGATCTTGGCCTCCGACGCCTTGACCCACTCCTGCATGGCGACGAGTTCGCCGTGCAGGCGCCGCATCTCCCGCTCGTACTCCTTGCGCTTCAACTTCGGAGGCGAGTCGGCTGCGGCCTCCCCGTCGTGCTTCTTGTTCTTGTTCTTGTTCTTGGCCATGTCCTTCCTCTCATTGCGCTCGCGATCGACGCCCCTGCGCGACCGGGCCGGTATCGAGGCGGGCTTGGCGGCAAGCCGGCCAGTGCTTCGTGCGTAGGCCGGCGAGCAGGCATACGGCGAGCGTGTCGGCCTCGACGGGTGAGATCCGGCTGCAGCCGTCGGTGGGTGAACGCTGGTCATCGATCACTCACGCGCAGGACAGCACGGGCTCCAACGCTGCGCACCACCCCCGAGAGGGTGATTTGGCCGGTTCGATCCGCTCGCTGCGACCCGAGGGGTCGCCGGCCGGCATCGGCTGGGCGACGCGTCGTCATCGACGACGGCGGGCTCGACGAATACCTCATCACCTTCCGAACACGAGCGGACCGTTCGTCGGCCACCTCCTCGCGCTTCACCGCGCCTGATCCGAGGCTCGCCGTCGCTCCATCCGGCTGCGACATGCGGTCATGAAACCTCCGAAGCCTCGCCTGACGTTGCGGCCGCGGTCTGTGCGCTCGCGACGGCTGAACGTACGGTGCGATGGATGTTGTCGGCACCGAGCTCGTCCAGCGTGCCGGTCCTCCGCATCAGGTCGATGTGGTCCGTGCCGACGGTCGCCAGGAGCATGCGGATGTTCTGCTCCCGGAGTTCCTCGTGGAGTTGGGACAGCGCTCGGATGCCGTCCATGTCCATGGTGGCAACCGCCTCGAGGTCGACCACCACCGTGTGTGGGTGGGTCGTCTTGACGAGCTGTGACACCGAGCTGCGGAAGTTGTCGGCGTCGGCGAAGAACAGCGGTCCGTGGATGCCCACGACCAGGATGCCCGGGACCATTTCAGCGTCGGGGTGGTGGTCGAGGTGGACGTAGACGTCGTGGTCGCGGTCGAATGCCATCTGTTGGGTCGGCGTCTTCGACGCGGAGACGATGAGCAGGAGCAGCGCGAGCGCGATTCCGGCGACGACTCCGGCGAGCACCCCGACGAAGAACACGGCGAGCGCGGTGGCCATGAACGCGGCGAAGTCCCTGGTGCTCAGTCGGTAGAAGCGGAACTGCTTGAACTTGATCAGGCTGATGCCGGCGTCGATCACCACGGCACCGAGGACGGCGTCGGGCAGGGGGGTGAAGAAGCCGGTGAGCAGAACGATGGTGAACAGGATCAACCCGGCGGTGAGGAGTGAGGCGAGCTGGGTCTTCTGGCCCGCGATGTCGGCAACGGTCGTCTTGGAGAGGCTTCCCTCGACCGCATAGCCGCCGACCAGTCCGGAAGCGACGTTGGCCACGCCTTGGCCGACCATCTCTTGGCTGGCGTCGATCTCGTAGTCGTGCTTCCTGCCTTCTTCCTTCGCCGTCGCCAGGGATTCGCTGTAGCCGATGAAGATGACCGCCAAGGCACCCCCGGCCACTGACGCCAACCGCACCGGCGGCAGGTCCGGCCAGACGAACGAGGGGAGGCTGTCGGGGATCTCGCCGACGATCGTGACCCCGTGATCCTCGAGGTTCAGCAGCTTCGACACCACGATCCCGATGACCACCACGATGATGGTGCGCGGCAACATCGGCAGGAACCGGCGGAACACGAGGAGCAAGAGGATGCTCGCCACGCCGACGGCGAGCGTCGTCATGCTGGTGTCGGAGATGTCACGGATGACACCCCGGAGGACGTCGAAGTAGCTCCCGTGTTCCTTCTCGAGGCCGAGGATCTTCGGCGTNTGGTCGACGATGAGNCCGAAGCCGAACCCGAACACGAAGCCCGCCAGCACCGCGCCGGAGAAGAAGTGGGAGATCCACCCCATCCTCAGCAGGCCGAGCNCGACGTAGATCACTCCCGCCGCCACGGCCAGCGCGGCGGTATANGCGATCCACTCCTCCGATCCCTCGCTCGCCCAGAGGGCGACGACGGACGCCGAGACCGCGGCGATGGCGGCACTCGGACCCGTGACGACCTGCCCGGACGCCCCGAACAGCGCGTAGCCGACGAGGGCGCCAAGGGCNGCATACAGCCCGTACTGCGCCGGCACGCCGGCGATCGACGAGTAGGCGATGCCCTGCGGCACGAGCAGTGCCCACACGGACAACGCGGCGATGACGTCGAACCGCAGCCACTCGGACTTGTACTGCGGAAGCCACTCGAACACCGTGAAGATCTTCTTCAACGCGGCGATACTCGACTTGGTGTTCATGGCCCCCCGGGTCTTCCGCTCGGCGCAGCCGCTAGTCCGTCTCGAAACGCGTGGGAACAACTTCCTTGTCGATCGCCTCGACGAGCGACTTGTGATCGCGGACGGTCTGCTCCGGGTAGGCGACCCTGAACCGTCCGAGGGACTTGTCGTCCTTACCGCTGTTGCCGAGACCACCGGTGATCGCGGAGGCAGAACCCGTGTAGGCGTGGGCGCGGGCGAGCGCCATCCCGTAGTACTTCGCGTAGCGGTTCATCAGCGTCTTTCCAGCAGCTCGTGGAGGTGTGCCGCCGCGAGGGCATGGTGGTCCCCCGGAGCGAGCACCACGGCAGCGAGCCGCCGGGCTTGGGCGATGTGGGCGCCGGCGAGCTCCGTGCGCAGGCCGGCGAGCAGGCGTGCGGCGAGCGCGGCGGCCTCGACTGGTGAGATCCCGGCTGCGGCCGTCGGTGGACGCTGGTCGTCGATCACCCGCCGCAGGACAACACGGGCTCCAACGATGCGCACCACCCCCGAGAGGGTGATTTGGCCGGTTCAATCCGCTCGCTGTGACCCGAGAAACGGTCGAGCGGACCGATGGGCGGAACGGTGGTCCTGGTGGATGCCGAGCGGGGCGTCGTGACGGACCGGCCGGTGGTCAGAGGGCGCTGCCCTGGGGCACAGCGTTCCGCTGGCTCGCCGACGCGCTCCAATGGCCGAGGTCGAGGAGCACGGCCAGGGCAATCCACAGCCAGTCGGAGCCGGTGACGCCCGTGCCCGGCTGCCACAGGAGCACGTAGATCAGCGTCGTGAATGGCAGGAAGATGATGCCGAAGAGAGGCCACAGGAACGTGGTGAACGTGGCGTCCATCCGTTCCGGCCTCGCGATCCAGAAGATGACCAGCGCGACGCGGGGAACAACCCGGCGAAGACAGCAAGCAGACAACCCATGCGGCCAACCTGGCCCGCATGCCGCCGGTCCGGCATCCCCCACTCGGAGTGAGCCCCGGACGCGGAAGACAACGCGGGTCATGTCGTGGCGGTCCAGCCTGTCGCATGCATGACGGTACCGATCGGCACCAGCGCTGGGGGGCCGGACTCACCCCCAGCGGGTGGAGCTTTGGCGACGACGGACGGTCAAGTTCGATCCCAGAGACACGAAGGAACCGTGTCAGAGGAGGACACGATGNTCCTTGCCGACATCAAACTATCCCACCTGATCNTGACGACGTTCGCCCTTTTCATCATCGTCGCCGTTGCCTGGGTGTTCATCCTCGTCCTGAGAGATCTNTTCCGCAACCGCGAGCTGTCGGGATGGGCCAAAGCCGGCTGGCTGGTCGGGCTGATCCTTGTCCCATTGCTCGGATCGCTCGCGTACATCATCGTGCGGGGCCGGTGGGTGGATACGCTGCTGGGCGGCGCCGACGATGCGGCGGCGCGGGCGCAGCTCACTCGGACCGAGTTCGAACGTCGTGACCGCGGCGGCGCCGATTCGACGGCGACTGGGCCGCCCGGTGACCCGACGTGACCGGGCTGGTAGAGCTACGGAACAACCGCAACTCAGCGCATAATGCCGATCTGACGCTAGCCCGCACCGGATTCGACGCGGCTCGCCATCAGGTGACGGCCACGTCAACGCGCAGGCTCAGACCCCTCCCAAAGTCCCAGACCCATCCGTGCTGTGTGCGAGCCGGGTGCGGCAGGAGCGTTGTCGGTGAGGGTCGCGGTCACGTCCGGCACCGACACCCTACCCGGGCGGTCATCGGCCACGACCTCTCACGCTGTTGCAGCTCTTTGTCTGCGTGACGCAGGTTCGGTGGATCGTCGTTCCGTGCGGCGGACCGAGGCGTGACGTGGTCGAACATGTGCGAACCACCCCCACCGCCGAAGTGGGTGATCGCCTCACCGCAGATGGCCCACCGCACCGGCAACACCACCTGAAGCTTCACCGCCGATAACCCCCTGTCGCGATTCGGACTGCACAGCCACTTGCGTCGCTCGAGCCCGGCTTGAGCATCGAGCAGCGAGCCTTGCCAGGCTCAGCGAACTGGCGGCACCGCCACTCGATGCACGGACGGTGCGGCAGCGGCCCAACGCGACCAACCGGGGGCGTTGGCGGCGGCGGCGAGCAGCCCACAGCCACCATGCCCCGAACCAAGTCACGCACACAGCACCGTTTCGCGGCCCGTCGTAAACGAATCGCGACGCCGGGCGGTCGGTCGCTTCGGCAAAGGGCCGGCCCCCGCCCCACCCAGAGGCCGCCAGGGGCGGGTCCGCGACGCGGTAACGGCCGACCTCAGGAGGACGGTTCAGCGGCCGGTTGCGCCGGGCTGGTCGGCAGGAGCATGGCGGCGCCGAGCCCGATCAGTCCGACGATCGCGAGGGAGACCATGGCGAGGCCGTACGAACGGTCCGTGAGGCCGGAGACGAGGATGGTGCCCGCGATCGCGGTGCCGAGCGACGAGCCGAGGTTGGACACGCTGCGCGAGACCCCTGAGATCTCACCCTGGAGCTCCTCGGAGAAGCTGGACTGCACGACGTTGACCGAGGGCGTGAGCATCACGCCGACGCCGAGGCCGATCAGCAGTAGCCCGGGTGCGAAGGCCCATACGCTGGGCGAGCCATTTACCAGCGCGAGCAGGACGCCGATGCCGGCCAGCGTGGCGATGAACCCCGCCACGATCAGGGTCCGCTGCGGGTGGCGCTTGGCGAGCCGCTCGGCAGCAAGCGACGACAACAGGATCCCTCCGGTCGCGGCCGTGAAGATCACGCCCGTCTCGATGGCGTTGTAGCCGCGGACGACCTGGAGGAAGGCGGAGACGACGAACGCCGTCCCGAGCAGGATCAGCCATTGGACGTTCTGGGTGACGAGGCCCAGGTTCGACACGCGATTGCGGAACAGGCCGGACGGCAGCAGCGGTTCGTCGCCGGCGCGCTCCTTGGCCCGAACGTGGGCGAAGAAGCCCGCCAGCACGAGCGCACCGGCGACCAGCAGCCCGAGCATCAGCCAGCCGTTGTCGTCGGCGGCGAGCACCCCCATGACGATGAGCACGAGGCCGACGGCCGACAGCACCGCTCCCATGGTGTCGAACGGACGGGTCGGATCGGGCGGCAGCGGATCCTCGATCGGGCGGCTGAGGTAGACGATCGCCACGATGACCAGGGCCTGGAAGACGAAGGCCGCCCGCCAGCTGATCGCCGTGGTGATGAGGCCGCCGATCAACGGCCCCGCAGCCGCGCCCACGCCGCCCATGCCGGTGATCACGCCGAAGGCGCGAGCACGCGAGGTGACATCGTCGAAGAGCATCGTCGTGAGGATGTAGACAGGCGGGATCAACAGCGCCGTGCCCACGCCCTCCAGGATCGAGTTGCCCAGGATCAGCACCCCGAGACCCGGCGAGAGCGCGCTCATCAGGGCGCCGATCCCGTAGATGGTCAGGCCGAGCGTGAAACACCGCTTGCGCCCCCAACGGTCGCTGAGCTTCCCACCCGGGATCATGAGCGCCGCCATGACCAGCAGGAACAGCGTGATGGCCACCTGCACCCCCTGGACGGTCGTGTCCAGGTCCTCGCTGATGTCGGTGATCATCACGTTCATGTTCGAGCCCGCGAAGCTACAGATGAACTGAGCGAGGGCCAGCGGGACCAGCGTCTTGCGCAGCGTCACCGACGGACGTCCCGCACCGACGCTCTCAGCCACCGGGGCACCCACCTTCATGTCGCATGGTCGGCCTCGCAGCCACGGCGGTCCGCACCATCACGCGGCGGCGGGTCCGCCGCAGCGATGGAAAGCGCCAGGTGGCTGAACGCCTGCGGGAAGTTGCCTACCTGACGCTGCCGAGCGACGTCGTACTCCTCGGCAAGCAGGCCGACGTCGTTGGTCAACCCGCGGAGCCGCTTCGAACAGCGCACGTGCCTCGCCGACGCGCCCGTTCAAGGCCAGGGCGCTCACCAGCCAGAACGCCGGGCGGTAGCTGCGAGACGACCCCGTGACCTCCACCGACGGGGCTACGAGCCACCGGCCGTGGCTCTCATCGCCGAGCAGGGCCGTGAAACACGACGCCGAGTCGAAACGGGGCAGGCAGAGCCAGTCGATCGACCCGTTCCGCCCCACCAGCACAGCGGACTGCAGGTCGCCGATCACGCAGTAGTCCTCGATCCTCATAGGGGGCACATGCTCGTCCACCGCCGAGCAGCAGACAAGCACCGGCGCCGGCGCGTTACCGAGCCGACAGAGGTTCTTGTGCTCGTCGGGGCGATTGTCAGCCAATGTGGCGTATCGGCTCTTCGGATATCGTCCCGTTTCGGCTGGGATCGTCCCATCAAGTGAGCGGCGACTTCCTGGAATGGGTCAAGGCCGCCCCTGACCGGGCCGCCTCCGGCCGACCTTGACCCCGGCTCCGCCGCCGGCGCGCGCCCGCACACAAGCCCCCAGCAACACCACCAGCGACAACGTCCCTTGACACCTCCAACCCCTTCAGGAATGCCGAACGGCATTCGCCTCGCCGCNTCATCGGGCAGAATCGCCCGATGCCTGAAGCCGGTGAATCCAACCTCGAGTTCGCNCACGAGCTCAGCCACGGTCACGACCACGCCGGACCGCACCTGACCCGTGAGCGCTGGCACACGATCGTCGAGGTCCTTGAGGTCATCCTGCTCGCGATCGTCGCGGTCGCGACGGCGTACAGCGGGTTCCAAGCCGCGAAGTGGGACGCCGAGGAGGCACATCGCTACGGCGAATCGTCGACGCTCTACACCCGCGCCGCGACGGAGCGCACCGCCGGGGTCCAGGTCCTCGCCGCCGATGCCGCGATGTTCACCGCGTGGCTACAGGCGCACTATGACAACAAACCCCAGCTCCAGGAGGACCTCGAACACCGCTTTAGCCCGGACTATACGGTCGCGTTCCACGCGTGGCTGAAGACGGACCCGTTCACCAACGACGACGCGCCNGTTGGACCAGCGGCGATGCCGGAGTATCACAACCGGNTAGCGGAAGAGGCCGATAAAACCACGAATGAAGCCGATCGTATCTTCGACTCCGGTCACGACGCCGCGCATGAAGCCGAGAGCTACGTCCGCGACACCGTGCTATTCGCGCTGGTGTTGTTCCTCGTGGCGATGGCACAACGCTTCACGCGACGGTCGACGCGCATCTCGATGAATGCCCTCGCGGGTCTCATCCTTGTCCTCGTGCTGATCTCGCTGCTCCGACTGCCGCGTATCTAAACCCGCGCCCGCCGGGCTAACTCGTCGTTGCATTTGACTCGTGGGTGCGAGGCGGGTCTCGAGGCGAAAGTAGGCGAGCCAATGGTCGCGTTCGGGGGTGATGGTGCCGTGGAGCCTTCCGCTCCACGACCCTGGCCATTGTGGGGGTGAGTTGTCGCCAGGTGAGTCCCTAGGAACTGGATTTGCCCCCGGCGTGACGAGGTCAGGTCGGTGTCACCGCCCGTCGGTCGGTGGCCGTTGGTTGCCCTTCGATCACCTGGGGGCCACGTCCGCGTACATCCGGTACATCTCCTCCCGCCGGCCGGCCCCGGACATCGAGTAGTCCCGCATCTTGGACCCGCGGACGATCAGATATGTGAACACTCCCAGGAACGGCAAGACGATCACGAACAGCACCCACAGGGCTTTCGCCCACCCCGAAAGGTCGGGACTCCTGAAGATGTCGGCGAAGATCGCGATGACCAGCCAGATCAGGATGAAGAACAAGAAGAAGAACAGGATCGACAGGAAGACCTCTCCCGTGCCGAACTCTGCTGCTACCATGAGATTCCCCTTTGCGCTGGAGACGGCGGCTCTGACGGGTCGAGTCTCCACCGGTCGAGTGGTCGTCACATCACCCCCGGCGGATGACGCACACGCTCCTGCGGCGACCGCTTGGCCCACGCGGCGTGCGCGTGGCCGTCGCTGGTGCGGTCGCGGTCGTCCGGGACGGAGGTTCGTGCGTCGTGCGGGAGCAAGGTCCGGAGCTACGCCGGGAGCACGACAGGGTCCTTCGCCTGCGGTCTGAGACGAAACGTCGGCGTCGTCGCCTTAGGGGCGTGACGCCCTCAGCTCCCACTGACCGGGCGCCGTCGCCCGAAATTTCTCGCAGATTCTTTGTGAGATTTCGCGTCGCTGGCGGGCCCAGGGGGGTGGGAACGACATGCCACCCCCTGAGCCCGGAGGAACGATCCCGTGAACCTGGAGACCACGCCGGAACGAACGACACCGACAGGTGCCCAATGGGTCGCCTGGACCCAGCAAGAACTGGCTCTCGCCGACCTCGCCTACCAGGACGCGATGGCAGCTTCGGACGGCTGACCCGGCACGCAAGGACGAGTTGCTCCGAACGCTCGTCCACTTGGTCCAGACAGACCCCGCGGCCTTCGGTGTCCTGGCGGCATACCGCAAGTTGTGGAGACGATGGGACTCGAACCCACGACCCCCTGCTTGCAAAGCAGGTGCTCTAGCCAACTGAGCTACGTCCCCCGGGCCAGCGCCCTCGGGCCTGGGAACGACCAGCGTACCGATCCGCCGGCGCCGGCCGAAGCTCGTTGCCCGTCCTCGAGAGTCCACTGACGGCCGCCGACGTGACGGACAGGCCCGGCGCCCGCGACATAGGTTGCGCCGCCGTGAGGGGATGGATCGCCACCATGGCCGTCGCGATCCTTGTGGTCGGCGTCGGCATCGGGCTGTGGGTGACGTGGGACTCCACGCGGGTGTCCGACAGCTCGACGCTGACGGCCGGACCGCCCCGGCGGGCCGGCACGACGACCACCTCCGGCGTCACCGCCCCCACGATCCCGGCGTGCGGCGAGGGCGACGAGCCCGTCGAGGGTGATCCCCTCGCCGACTGGGCGACGATCGTGATCGACACCGGTCGCGCCCTTCCGCCCGAGTTCGCCCCCGGCGACCTGGTGGAGGTGACGGCGGCCGGCTTCGCCCAGCGCGACCGGGTCCGCGAGTTCGTCATCCTCGACCTTGCCGCGCTCCGGCTGGCGGCCGAGGCCAACGGCACGCCGATCGTCGTGGTCTCCGCCTACCGGAGCTTCGCCTACCAGGAGGGCCTGTTCCGGGCCGAGTCCGAACGGGTGGGCGAGGCACGCGCGGCCGCCGGTGTCGCCCGGCCCGGTCACAGCGAGCACCAGCTCGGCACCGCGCTCGACGTCCTGAATCCCGAGGCCGGCGAGCTCAGCNCCGCCTTCGCCGACACGCCGGCCGGCCAGTGGGTCGCCGCCCACGCCCACGAGTACGGCTTCGTGCTCAGCTATCCCGCAGACGCACAGGACCGCAGCTGCTACGAGTTCGAGCCGTGGCATCTGCGCTATGTCGGGCGCGACATCGCGGCGCAGATCCACGAATCCGGCCTCTCGCCTCGGGAGTGGTTCCTGCTCCACGGGTGACCGCCATCGGTGGACAGATGCGCCGGCCGACCTCACGTCACCGGTGCCGTGCGGATACCGTCGGTCGGTGCATCGAATCGCCCTGGGCCTGACAGCGTGCCTGATGCTCGCGGCCGCCGCCTGCGTCAGCGAGGCCGACGAGAACCCGCTGGAGGCGGGCAACGACGGGACCGGCGACCAGTCGGCCGCCACCGAGTCGCCCGACGGTCCGGAGGAGGCGGGCGGCGACACGCTCGAGTGGGAGGAATGCGGCGGGGAAACCGAATGCGCCACCCTCGACGTGCCGGTGGACTACGACGAGCCCGACGGCGACACCCTCACCCTGAGCATCGCTCGGGTCCCCGCCAGCGGTGACCGCATCGGCGCCCTGTTCGTCAATCCCGGCGGGCCGGGAGCGAGTGCGGCCAGCTTCGCCACCACGCTCGCCGCCTCCCTGCCGGACGACATCACCGAGGGCTTCGACATCGTGGGCGTCGACCCCCGGGGGCTCGGCGCCAGCGACATCGACTGCGGCGGCGACTTCACGGAGCTCTACGGCGTCGACTACTCCATCGATTCGCCCGAGGACGAAACCACGCTCCTCGACGTCAGCTCCGCGTACATC
>JGI25407J50210_10000169_pt1 | contig 10571 bp, 7 predicted proteins | sample TabmetS5T2R1_FD_50210 | JGI IMG/M metagenome (IMG submission 50210) | reverse complement strand
GCCGCTCCAATAGCGGCGGATGACCTCGATCGCCTCCTCCAGCGCTTCCACCGCCTCGCCCGGCGCCCGCCGCGGGCCGCCCATGGCGGCCACGCCGTCCCAGAACGCGCCGGCGCCGAGCCCGAGGTCGAAGCGACCGCCGCTCATCACGTCGAGCGAGGCGGCGAGCTTTGCGAGCGTGGCAGGTGGCCGGAGCGGCAGGTTGGCCACGTCAGGGAAGATGCGGAGCCGCTCGGTCCGGGCGAGCAGGTCGCCGATCAGCGCGAAGGTGTCGAGGAAGCGGCGCTGGTACGGGTGGTCCTGGATGCCGATCAGGTCGAGGCCGCCGCGCTCGGCGGCGGCGGCCTGGCGAAGCAGATCGGGATACTCGGCGGCGTTCGGAATGAGGAAGAGGCCGAAGCGCGGGTCGCCTGGCGCCGGGCTCACACGCCCTTCGCCACGACAGGCGGCGGGGGTTGGCGCGAGCGGCGGCGGAGTGCGAAGCGGCGCCGTTCGCGGCGCGGTGTCGACGTCTCCTCGTGAACCACCAGCACCGGCGTCGCGTGCCGGTCGAGCCGGGCGCCGACGGCGCCGCGCACGCGGTGGCGCCGGGCGGATTGGCCGACCACGATCAGGTCCCAGCAGCCCTTCTCGGCCTCCCTGCGGAGGGCCGCGCACGGCTCGCCGTGCGTTACGAGCTTGGTCACCGGGATCTCGTCGGGCACCAGAGCGGTCGCGTCCTCGACGCACTGCTGCGCCCAGTCGAGCATCTCCTCACAGAGCTGCGCGCGGCTCGCCGGGGGCACCACGGGGCTTGTGGCGATGATCATCGGCGGGTTGGGGGCGCTCGTCAGGAGTCCGAGGCGGCCGTGACCGGCCGCTGCCAGCTCGATGGCGCGCTCGAGTGCGCGCCGTGCGGCAGGGCTGTCATCCACTCCGACGAGTATCCGGTGGAACACCCTATCCCTAGTCCTTAGCGTGCTAAAGAGTCTAGCACTCCCCTCGGCACGCTAAGTTCGGAAAAGGGCCGTGTCAAGTCGCAACAACGAGCAGAGCCAGGCTGAGTTCGGGGCCGCGCTGGACGAGCTGTGGCGCGCGGTCCTGCGCGCGACCGGAAGGGGAGTGCCGGGCGGCGCGACCGAGCTGACCCTCTCCCAGTTCAACATGCTGTCCGCCCTCGGGGAGGGGCGCTCGAAGGTGACGGAGGTGGCGGCCGCCGCCGACGTGGCGCCACCCACCGCGACGCGGGCCCTCCGCGCGCTCGAGATCCGCGGCTTCGTGGAACGCAGGCGTAACGCGGCGGGCGACGGACGCCACGTAACGGTCGTGCTGACGCCCGAGGGGAGCAAGGTGCTGGCCGAGAAGACCGCGTGGGTGAAGGCCCGCCAGCGCCAGATCTTCGAGAGCCTGACGGTGGCCCAGCGCCGAACGGCTGCGCAGACCCTGCGGGCGATCGCGGACGACATCCACGAGCTGTGATCCTCGCGACCTACCATGTGGGTCGACGTGGTGGAGCAGCGGAGCCGGCNGCGGGCTGGTGGGANCNCCACCTCTAGGCCAGGCGACCGCCACGACGGGCCGCTACCCTAGTCCGGCGGGCGCCCGTAGCTCAGCTGGATAGAGCGTCGGTCTACGGAACCGAAGGTCTCAGGTTCGAATCCTGACGGGCGCGCTTCACGATTCGGCTCCCGGAGGGCATTCGCGGCCTCTGGCGAACGCCTAGGGGTGGCAACAGCGGTGGCAACAGGGCAACACTGATGGTGTTGCCACTCGAGCCGACCGACGTGCCGGGCGTCTACCGCCGTGGGTCGAAGTTCGTCGTGGTCTACCGCGCCGACGGCCGCCAGCACAAGCAGGCGGCCGAGACCATGGGCGACGCTCGCGCGATCAAGCTGCAGCGCGACGGCGAGGCGCGTGCGCGGCGGCGCGGCCCGACGTTGCACGAGTTCAGCCTCTCTTGGCTTGACCGCTATGCAGGCACGGGCCACGACAGCGTTCGCATCAGCACGCGCCGCGAGTACCGGCGGCTGCTGGTCAATTTCGCGTTGACGTACTTTGATCGCGAGGTCCGTGTGCGCGAGCTGGACCGGGTAGCGCTGCAGCAGTTCGTCGACTGGCTGACGACCCGCCCGGGCCGTGACGGGCGGCTGTGCGACAGCTCGATCGCCAACGCGCTCACNCCGCTGCGCCTGACGCTCGACGCTGCCGTCGCCGACGGACTACTGGACGCCAACCCGGCCGGGCAGGTCGTGCTCCCGCGCCGGCGCTCCGGGCGTGCCTGGTCGATGCGCGAGCGCCGCTCCCTGACACGTGCCGAGCTCGTGAGGCTGCTCGACGAGGTTCCGGTCAAGTGGCGGCCGTTGTTCGAGTTGCTGGCGGCGACCGGGCTGCGCATCTCCGAGGCGACCGGCCTACGCTGGAGCGATCTCGTGCTCGACGGCCCGACGCCGCACCTTCACGTGAAGCGCGCGATCGTCAAGGGTGCGATCGTCGCACCGAAGTCCCGTCACGGCGCGAGGCTGATCCCACTGACGCGCGAGCTGGCCGCCTTGTTGTACGCGTACCGCCCGCATAAGGCGGCCGAGGACGCCTTCGTGTTCCCGGGCCGCGACGGCGGCGCCTCAGATCAGGGCAGCCTGCGCCGGCGGGTACTTATCCCCGCCGCCGAGCGTGCCGGCCTCAGCGGCGTCGGCTTTCACACTCTCCGCCACACGTGCGCGTCGATGCTGATCGAGTCGGGTGTGAGTCCGTTGCGGTTGCAGCGTTGGATGGGGCACCACTCGCCCGCCTTCACGCTCGAGACCTACGGGCACTTGATCGACGGCGAGCTCGGCCCCGCGCTAGACCTGCGCAAGGAGCTGCGAGCGACGCAGCGATGATCGAAGGCCGCGCTCGCGCGGCCCGACAACCACGCGCCCGCAGGACCTCGACAAACGAGGCCGCGACCGCTTAAGCGCGACCGCGGGAGCGACGCAGCGCCCCAGCCGCGCCCTCCGTCCCGGCAGTGCATGCCGCCGCAAGGACCGACACGTAGCCGTTTGGCCTCGAAGTTTTCGCCTACCCACACAGACAGGCGTCAGAGCCAGCGTCCTGATCAGCGCTGCTGCTCGTCCGGAGCGGGCGCCAGCTCGTGGCGCTCCGAGACAGTGCTCCCTTCAGGCGAAGTCAGGACTCTCGTTGGTCCGGCGCCCCCTTATTTCGCCCGCGCCATCACGTGGCGCGCCAAGCGATGGCGGCGGTGAGTGCCTAGCAGGCCGGGTCGTAGTCGTGCTCGGGCAGAACGTTGGCCCATTCGGATCGGGTGAGTTGGCGGCCGGCCACGGCGCACGCGTGTCGCGCCCATGAGGATGGGCGCACGTCCCAGCGGTAGGCGCGCCCGGCGCCCGTGATGGCGAACAGGTAGGCGCCGTCGGGGGTGAACTGCGGGGCGACGAGGTGGTTGGCAAGGCCGGGCAGCGGCGCGCCGAGCGGCCGCTGGGTGGCCAGGTCGAATAGGCGGATGGTGCCGTCGGTGCTGCCCGTGGCCAGCGTGTGGGCGTCCGGGCTGGTGGACTGCCCGGTCACCTCTCCGGTGTGTCCCGCGAGCGGGCGTGTGGCCGGCCGCCAGGTGTCGGTGGACCACAGCCTCGCCCACCCGTCGGTGCTTCCGCCGACGATGAAGCGCCCGTCGGGTGTGAAGCGCGCGAGCGTCCGCACCGTCTCGGAGCCCGGCAGCGAGGCGCGCCGCCGCCGCGTGGCGACGTCGATGATCTCCACGCCGAGTGCCTCCGTGACGGCCAGCGTGCGGCCGTCGGGGCTGAGCGACACATCCTGGGCAGCGCGTGTGGGGGAATAGCTCCGCGGACGGCCGAGCGGCTGGCCCGCCTTCAGCGTCCATAGCAAGACTCGCTTACGGCCGCCTGCTCCGATGTCGCCCTGGCCGAGGGTAGCCATGAGCCGTCCGTCGGCGCTGAAGCTGGGTGTGCCCAGCGGGCCGCGGTGGCCGGGCAGCGGCTTGACGAGCTTGCCGCGACGCGGGTCGAACATGGCGAGGAAGCCGTCGTCGCCACCGACGACGAGCAGCCGGCCGCCCGGCACGTATCCCATGCCCTGCACCGGTCCGGTCGCGTTGNTCCTCGAGCGATGCTCAGGGAAAACGCTCCATCCGGTGGGAACCGCGCGAAACGTTGACTGCACCCGCAGCGTTCGGGGGTCGATGAGTGTCACGGTCCCGTCGCCGTGTCCAACGGCGAGCACTCGGCCGTCGGGCCGCAGCGCGTAGCTCGGAAGGGCCTGGAACTCGTCCGGTCCGGTGTCGAACGGGCGGCCGAGGCGGCGCCTGCCGGCGAGATCCCAGATCAGGACGTTGCCGTCCAGGCCGGCGGTGTGCAGCGTCCGGCCGTCGCGACTTATGGCGAGTCCGGTGATCTGCCCGGCGTGGCCCGCGAGCGTCTCGCCGGCCGCCGCGCGCTCGACGTTCCAGACGATCACGCGCTTGTCCTCGCCGGCCGTGACCGCGGTCCGCCCGTCGGCGCTAAAGGCCGCCCCCACGACCGCCCCGTCGTGGCGCCCGGAGGCGGTCCGGACGTTGCCCCCGACGAGGTCGAGGAAGCGCACCGAGCCGTCGCCGCCGCCGACCAGCATGGTGCGGTCGTCCGGGCTCAGCGCCGCTTGCTCGGCGCCGACCGGCAGCCGCCTCAGCGGGCGCAGCGTGCGGGCATCGCGGATGACGATGGGGCCGCCCGCGAAGGTTGTCACCAGGCGCCTGCCGTCTTGCGTGGCGATCAACGTCTCGCCGCCGAAGCTGCCGAAGCGGCGGGTCACAGGCGCGGTGCCCCGGTGAGGCCGCGGCCTGCCGAGCGGCAGCCCGCTGCGCGCGTCGAAGCGCTGGATGGCGGTGGCGCGATTCGGGCTGTCGATGACGGCAAACAGCGTGCGCCCGTCCCGCGAGAAGCGCAGATTGTGGATCACCCGATTCTCGCTGGTTTGCAGTCGAGCGAGCACGCGCCACCTGCGAGTGTCGAGGACGACCGGCTGCCAGCCTCCGACCGCAAGCCGTGAACCGTCATCGCTGAATCGCAAGCCGTCGAACCCGACCCCGCGCCACAAGACGCCACCGACGGTCCGCGGCCGCGCTGCCGGACGCCGCGTGCGCGTGTCGAGGACGCTCAGCGTGCCGTCGTCGTCGATGACCGCCAGCGTGCGGCCGTCGGGGCTGAGGTCGAGGCTCAGCAGCCGATCGCCGTCGCCGCGCAAGACCCCGATCGCCGCCGGGCTCTTGAGCAGCACGGCGAGCAGGTTGCCGCGCGTCTGCACGGTGTCGTCGAGCGCGACGCCCTGGCGCGCAAGCAGCAGCGCGCGGTCGAGCTTGTCCTCGGTGAGCGCCTGGGCGCCGAGGCGCTGCGCGTCGGCCGCGAGCGCCTGGTGGCGGGCGTTGCCGCGCTGGTCGAGCGCGACGAGCCCGGCGATCACCGCCAGCACCAGCAGCGCGGCGACGCCGGCCAGCACGGCGCGGAGGCGGCGCTGCGAGCGCTCGCTCGCGGCGCGGCTCTCGTCCATGAAGGCGCGCTCGCTCGCGTTGAGCTCGGCTTGGTGGGTGGCCGACCAGTCGAGCGCCGAAGCCAGCCGCGCGCCGCGATACAGCTCTCCGGGGTCGCGTCCGCCCGCGTCCCACTCGCGCGCCGCCGCGCCGAGGCGGAGCTGCAGCCGGCGGCCCTCGGCGCCCTCCTCGAGCCAGGCGCGCAGCCGCGGCCACTCGCGCAACAGCGCTTCGTGCGCAACCTCGACCTCGCCCTGGCCGATCGTGACCAGCCGCTCCTGGGCCAGCCCGGCCACCACCTCGGCCACGCGCTCGTCGCGCTCGCTGTCGAGCTCGGCCAGCGGCACGCGCCGGCGCACGGCCGTCTCGCCCTCGCCTTCGCCGGCCAGCCGCAGCAGGATGCGGCGCGCGAGTTCCCGGCGGTCCGGGTCGAGCCGCAGGTACGCACTCTCCGCCCGCCGGGCCACCGCGCCGTGCACACCGCCGGTGTGCTCGTAGCCGCTCAGATGCAGGCGCCGGCCGTCGCGGTGCTGCCACAGCTCGAGCAGCGACGTCGACAGCAGCGGCAGCGCCCCCGGTTGGCCCTCGACGTCGGCGACCAGAGCATCGACGAGCTGCTCCTCCACGCGCAGACCGGCACGGCGCGCGGGCAGCTCGATCGCGCGGCGCAGCTCGTCGCGGCGCATCGGCCCCACCAGAACGTGGCTGGCGTCCAACAGCAGCGACAGCTCGGGATAGGCGGCGCAGCGCCCGTAGAAGTCGGCGCGCACGGCCACCAGCACGACCGCCGGCCGCCTTTGGTAGCGAGCGCAGCTGACCAGCGCGTCGATGAACGCGCCGCGCTCGGACTCGTCGCCGCACAACGCGAAGACCTCCTCGAACTGATCCACCGCTACGACCAGCCGCTCCTCGGGCGCGGCCGCCGCGATCGCCCGCTCGAGCGCCCGCAACGGATGCTCGCCCGGACGCAGCAGCGCGACTGGCCAGCGCTCGCTGCCCGGCAACACCCCGCCAGCGAGCGCGGCGAGCAGCCCCGCCCGCAGCGCCGACGACTTGCCGCTGCCCGACGGGCCGACAATCCCCATCAGCGGCGCACCGGACAGGCGCGCCACCATCCGCGCGACCAGCCGCTCGCGCCCGAAGAACAGCTCGGCGTCCTCCACCTCGAACGACTCCAGGCCCTTGAAGGGGCAGGCGACGAGAGGCCGCTCGGCGTCCTCCATTTCGGCAAGCTCGCTGACCGCCTGAAGCTCCACCACGCGACCGGTCAGCTCCTCCTCCGCAGCGCGCAGGCCCGTCCGCTCGCTCGCCGCGTGACCCGCCGCGGTGCCCAGTCGACGCGCCGCCTCGGCGCGCGCCCACTCGCGCGCCGCGCGGTGCAGGCGCTCCGGGACGCCGCCGCTCGCCGCGGCGAGCCGCTCGAGCGGGACCTCCACAGCGTCGCTCGCCCCGACATAGAGCTGCGCCACCGCGCGCATGCCGTCCGCGTCGAGCGGCTCAAGGGTCAGCGTCGCCTCGGCGCCCAGCGCCGCCGCGAGCGACGCATCCTCGGCCGTTGCCAACACCAGCACCGGCACCGCTGCGTCAACGAGCTCACTCGCCGCTTCGAGCAGCTCCTGGCCNCCGAGGTCGACGTCGTCGAGCAGCACCAGCGTCGGACGTCCCGCCTCACAGGCGTCCGCCAGCACCGCGCGCGCCGTCTCGGGCGGCGCGGCGGCCGACGCGTAGAGCACCCCGCCACCCTCGCGCAGCACCTCGGCGGCGAGCTCGGCCGCCAGCCGGGTCTTGCCGATCCCGCGCGGACCGGTCACAAGCACCAGTCGGGCGGCGCCTTGTCTCGCTCGCTGCCAGTGCTCGTGCAGCCGCTCGAGCTCGACCTGTCGGCCCACCAGCGGCTTCCGGTCGTCGAGCTCCGGCGGCAGCGCGGGCGCCTCGACCGCGGGAAGGGCGAGGGTCGGGTCCTGGGCGAGGATCGCGTGCTCCAGCTCCCTGAGTCGATCGCCCGGCTCGATCCCCAGCTGCTCGACCAGCGTCCTCCTGGCGTCGTGGTAGGCCTGCAGCGCCTCCGCCTGCCGGTCGCAGCGGTAGAGCGCCAGCATCAGCTGCGCCCGGTAGCGCTCCCGGTAGGGGTGCTCGCGGATCAGCGCCTCGAGCTGGGGCACCACCTCCTCATGGCGGCCCAGCTCCAGCTGGGCGGCGATCAGCTGCTCGAGCGCGGCCACACGCAGGTCGTCGAGGCGGGCGATCTCGCGCTGCGCGAACGGCTCGTGCGCCAGATCCGCCAGCGCTGGGCCGGCCCACAACGACAGCGCCACCTCGAACGTCGAAACGGCGCGCTCCGGGCGGCCCTCGGCCAGCTCGCCCCTGCCCTCCACCACCAGCGCCTCGAAGCGCCGCGAATCGAGCTGCCGCGGATCGAGCCTCAGCTCATAGCCGCGCCCACGAGTCAAGATCACGCCGTCCGCACCGTTGCCCACTCCAAGGGCGAGCGCCTTGCGCAGATGCGAGACGTGCACCTGCACCGTCTTCGCCGCGGTCNTGGGCGGGCGCTCCCCCCACAGCTCCTCGATCAGCCAGTCGGTGCTGAGCGTCTCGTTCGCGTGCACCAGGAACAAGGCCAGCAGCGCACGCTGTTTGGCCCCGCGCGGCGTAACGACCCGACCCTCGTCGAGAGCCTCAAGGTGACCAAGGATGCGGAAGTCCATACGAGTCCGTGCACCGGGACCGTTGGCACCCCACCGTACCGAGCAGCAAACCCGCCCACAACCCGCCTTCGCCCAGCTTTAACCGCGCTTTTGCCGCGCCTAAGGCGCCCCCGTAGACAATCGCAACCCAACGGACGATTGGAGGCTGGGATGCCAAGGACTAGCTTGCTGCTCGCGGCGGCCGCTGTGCTCCCGCTGCTCGTGCCGCCGAGTGCGGTGGCCTGGGAATTGCTGCCTTTGGAGGCCAGGCTGGCTTTGGAGGCCACGGAGATCAGCTCCGCGAAGGTCTGTGGGGCGAGCGAGTGCAGGGAGGTCTCCGATCCGGAGGCGGCGACGGGGCTCGCGGTCGCGAGGCGCTCTTCGTCCTCGATCGAGTTCCCCCGGGGTTCGGACGCCCCTGCGCGCGGGCTGCCCTGGTATAAGAGCACGCTCACGATCCGCGCCGAGGAGCGCGGCGAGGTGGANCGCGTCTCCGTCACCGTGGTGCCCTCCGCCGGGCTGATGGGCGTGGGGGACGGGGTCTGGGTGACCCTGCCCAGCGAGAGCGAAGAGGCCTACGCGAAGCTCACAGCCGGGCTGACGCCCCGCCCGGCGAGGACGCTGCCGAGCGTGGGCGAGGACGCAAAGCTGCCGGTCGATTCGCTGCCGCCGGANGTCTTTGAGTCCCCGAGCGCGGCCACCCCGGCGAGCGACGGCTCGAACGTTTGGATCGTCGCGCTGGGCGGCGGCGTGCTAGTGGCGCTCACCGCGGGGTTGTTGCTCAGGATCCGCCACCGCCGCGCGTCGACGCCGCCAGCGGCGCCCGAGGCACCCGGAGCAGCGTGACGAACCGGCCGCGTCCGGTCGTCCTCGCGGCGGCCATCGCCCTGTAACGTCGCCGCCTACACGCGGAAGAAGGGCCGCCGGCGGGAGCGTCCCCGGTCTGAACGAGGTGTCCATCCACACCGCCAACGGACAGGACATGGTCCTCACCGCCTAAGCAACGCGCGCCGGAATCGGCGCAGATGACTGATCTCAAGCCGGCTTGCGCCCCGGATAAGGGACGCCCGCTGCCGCGTTTTGGACGAGCAGGAGCAGCGCGGGCGGGAGCGGCGCCACGGTGACGCTACTACCGCTTTGAGGCACAAGCGGCAGTCGTGCGGGGCCAGCCGACTTACCGCCTTCGCGTGATCTCGATAGCGCATCCACTCGCGCCGTCGCCTGCCGTCGACGCTGTGCGGCGGTGTCAGTCCGCGCAGCCATCGCTGGTGCTTCTCGGGCAGCGAACGGCAGCGGCGGGTCCAACGCGCGCCGGGTCGATCTGCGGATCCTTGGGTGAGCGGCGAGTCTGCCGTCGTGGCGAGCACATTCCGAGACGAGTCCGCCGTGATTCGTTGCAGCGCCTGTTGCAGCGCGACGCGTCCTTCTCGGCTCTGACAAGCGGTTTCGAGCCGATTCGGCTGCGGTCTACGGAACCGACGGTCTCAGGTTCGAATCCTGACGGGCGCGTCGCTCTTCCCAGTCGTTGACGCGATTAAGCCAGCTGTCGAACGCACAGAGGTGGCAACCGAGCACCGCCGAGCGTGTTCCACTCGAGCCGACCTAGGACCTCACTGCTCGCCCACGTCGCTGCGTTCCTGCAGGACCTCGCGAGCATCGTCCAGGTCTTGCGGCCGGACGACCAGCTCGTAAGGGCCGCCTGGCATGCCGTCAGCCGCCCCCGCTCCCAGGTTCGTCTGTCGGCTCGCGCATTCGATACCCGCACTCCGCAGCAGCGAGCACAGCAGTTCGGCCTCCGGCTCGGTCCCAACGACTTTGACGACCACCGGTTCGTCCATGCGACGACCCTAGCGCTTGCGCGGCGCGCTTCAGTGCGCTCGCCCTCGTCCTATTCCGCAAGCGCGCCACCTGAGACGCCGGAGTTGTCCGCGCAGCCCATGTCGACCAGGTTCCAGATGATCTTGTTCGCCGTCGCAATGTCTCCCCTGTCGTAGTAGCCGTTCGCGAGGGAGATACCCATCTTGCACACGCCGGGATCTACGGAGGCCTGGGCGTCGGCCGGTGCGGTGGCCGCGGCCCCACTGGCCAGCAGGGCGCCGGCGAACAAGGCCGCCATCACCGTACGCACTCGCTGTCGTGTAACGGTCCTTGTGGAACTCCCATCGGTTTGGGAGAAGCGAAGAGACATGGGGCCTCCTAGGTGGGTGGATTGGCACCCTGCTATGCGGCGGAGGTCTGTCGGCGGATCACCGCTGAGCGCGAGGTGATGCTCCTTGCGGGTCGGAATGCGAGACTCAGCAAAAGCCGAGGTCGCCCCAAGGAGGGAGTTATGCATCAGGTCGCCCCGTCGTCGATGACGCACTGCTGGGTCGGAGCCTTGGCGCTCGTGA
>JGI25407J50210_10000166_pt1 | contig 10648 bp, 8 predicted proteins | sample TabmetS5T2R1_FD_50210 | JGI IMG/M metagenome (IMG submission 50210) | reverse complement strand
CCCGGCCGGCGAGGCCTATCAGGTGTCGTTGCCGGTCGCGCTTGGAGTCGCAGCAACGATGGCGCTCATGGTTGGGCTCGTTGTCGCGAAGCTCGTCCAAGTGCGGCGGGCCGAGGTCGTCACTGGCCAGGAGGAGCTCATCGGCCAGCTCGGCGTCGTCCGCCAGGCGGTCGACCCCGTCGGGCTCGTGTTCGTCCACGGAGAGCTCTGGCGCGCGACGACCTACGGCGAGGCGATCCCTCCCGGTCGGCAAGTCCGCATCGAAGGGCTCGACGACGCGCTGACGCTCACGGTCGCCCCCGCTTAGGATGCTGGCGTGGCTGCGCTGATCGTCCTTGCGGTTGTCGCCGTCCTGCTCATCCTGCTGCTCTCGGCNTCGATCCGGGTGGCGCGGGAGTACGAGCGAGGCGTNATCTTCCGGCTCGGCCGNCTGAAGTCACCGCCNAAGGGCCCGGGGCTCTTCCTGCTGATCCCGATCATCGACAAGATGGTCCGCGTCGACCTGCGGACGGTCACGCTCAACGTGCCGCCGCAGGAGGTGATCACGAAGGACAACGTGCCGGTCCGCGTGAACGCCGTCGCCTACTTCCGGATCATCGATCCCGAGAAGGCGATCGTGCAGGTCGAGAACTTCATGGTCGCGACGTCGCAGATCGCACAGACGACCCTGCGGAGCGTCCTCGGCCAGCACGTCCTCGACGAGCTCCTGTCCGAGCGGGACAAGATCAACGAGATCCTGCAGCGGATCATCGACGAGGCCACCTCCCCGTGGGGCGTCAAGGTCTCGATCGTCGAGGTCAAGGACGTCGAGATCCCAGGAGGCATGCAGCGGGCCATGGCCCGACAGGCCGAGGCCGAGCGCGAGCGGCGCGCGAAGGTCATCGCCGCGGAGGGCGAGTTCCAGGCCTCCGAGCGGCTCAAGGACGCCGCGGAGGTGCTTGCGCAGAACCCGATCTCGGTTCAGCTCCGCTACCTCCAGACCATGCTCGAGATCAGCTCCGAGCGATCGTCGACGCTGATCCTGCCGCTTCCGATCGACCTCGTCAGGCCACTGCTCGACCTCGAGCGGCGCGGCACCGCCAGCTGACGGACCTTCGCGTAGACCCGCTCACGGGTCGGCAGGTCGTGGTCGCGCCCGGCCGTGGCGGACGGCCCGGAGCCTGGCTTCCGGAGCCCGGTGAGGCGACGCCGGAGGAGCTCGAGCGCTGCCCCTTCGACGCCGGCCGAGAGGACCGCACCCCGCCGGAGACGCTCAGGATCGGCGATCCCTGGCAGGTGCGCGTCGTCCCGAATCTCTATCCCGCGTTCGAGCGCCAGGAGGTCGTGATCCACACCCCGGAACACCTCCGGTCGCTCGCGGACCTCCCCGAGGCGCAGATGCAGCCGATCGCGAGGCGTGGCAGCAGCGCATCGAGGCCGCGCTCGCCGAGGGGTTCGCGTACGTCCACGCGCTCGTGAACGAGGGGCGGCTCGCCGGCGCAAGCCTTCCGCACAGCCACTCGCAGCTCGTCTGGCTTCGGGAGGACCCGCCGGCGGTAACCGTCGAAAACGCCGGAGGCCTCGAAGGGCTGCTCGCGGTCGACGAGCTCCGGGTGCTCGAGCACGGCAGCGCGACGGCGGTCGTCCACAGGAGCGGCGCCGCGCCGTACGAGAGCCTGATCGCCGGCGGCACGCTCGCCGACCGACTGGGCGCGCTGCGCGGGCTCGTGATCCGCCTACGGGAGCTCGAGGGGCCGTTCGCCTGGAACGCGTGGCTTCACGCGCAGGAGCCGAAGCACCTCCACTTCGTCCCCCGGTTGACCGCGCTCGCCGGGATCGAGCTCGGNGCGGGNCTCTACGTGAACGTCGTGCCGCCCGAACTGGCGGCGGAGAAGCTCAGGGGGTAACTGCTGCGGGCTGCTGCCGCTCGCGGAAGCGGCGCGCCGCCTCGATTGCGGCGCCAAGGTTCAGACCCTTGTCCTTGGCCTGCTTGATGAGCATCACGGTCTCGACGGCGTCCATGTCGTAGATCCGCTGCTTGCGGCCTTTGGTCGGGATCTGCGCCTTGTTCGTCCAGTAGTCGAGCTGCATCTTCGAGATGCCGGCGATCTGGCAGACCTGGCCGAGGTAGAGCTCGACCTTTTCCAGATGCTCGGCAAGGTTGATGGGCTCGAGAAGGTCAGCTTGCGTGCTTGGAGGCATACGACACCCTTGTTCGATTCACACTCGGACCCCGAGCGCAATGTAACGCGGAAGGCGACCGCTGCCTAGGGGAATGTGAGCAAACCCCNGCGAAGTTGTCGCCGNGAGCNGAGAAAAGGCTANGCAGATGTGGCTTCTGTNGGCGNAGNCTCGGGCACGACCTCGTCGCCGTTCGCCTCCGATTCCACCACCGGCGCAAGAGCGGAGACCTGNTCCCCCTCGCGNAGCCTCATCACGATCACGCCCTGCGTCGAGCGGCCGAGCCGCTTGATGTCGTCGGCCGCCATCCGGATCACGGTGCCGCCGGTCGAGATCAGCATCACCTGGTAGCCGTCGCGCACGACACGAGCGCCGGCGAGCTGTCCCTTCGCCTCCGTCAGCTGCACCGTCTTGACGCCGAGGCCGCCGCGGCCCTTCACGGGGTACTCGTCGACGCGCGTGCGCTTGCCGTAGCCGTTCTCCGTCACGACGAGAAGGTCGGAGTCGTTCTCCGCGCGCGCGATCTCGATCACCGCGTCGCCCTTGCGGAGGTTCATCCCTCGGACCCCGCCCGTGGCCCGGCCCATCGGCCGTGCCTCGCTCTCGTGGAACCGGATCGCCTGGCCCTTGCACGAGACCATCAGGATGTCGTCGTCCCCGTCGGTGTGGACAACTCCCACGAGCTCGTCCCCGTCACGCAGGTTGATGGCGATGATCCCGTCCGCCTTCAGCGGCGTGTTGAAGTCCTCGAACCGGCTCTTCTTGACGACGCCGTTCTTCGTCGCGAGCGTCAGGTACTCGGCCTCCTTGAAGTCGCGCGTGGCGATGACGGCGCGGGTGGTCTCACCCTGCGTGTACGGCAGGAAGTTCGGAATTGCACGGCCCTTCGACTGCCGGCTGCCGAGCGGCAGCTCGTGCACCTTCAGCCGGTAGACCTTCCCCACCGAGGTGAAGAAGAGGATGTAGTCGTGCGTGGAGGCGACGAAGAGGTGCTCGATGTAGTCGTCGTCCTTGAGCTCCATCCCCATGACGCCGATGCCGCCGCGGCGCTGCTCGCGGTACGTCGTCACCGGTAGACGCTTGATGTAGCCCGACCGGGTGATCGCGATGACCATGTCCTCCTCGGCGATCAGGTCCTCGAGCTCGAGCTCGCCTTCGGCGGCCACGATCTCCGTCCGCCGGTCGTCGTTCTTCGCGTAGATCGACTTGATCTCGAGCAGCTCCTCTCGGATCAGCGCGTCGACCCTCGCCTCATCGCCGAGGATCGCGCGCAGCTCGGCGATCCGCTCCTGCAGGTCGGCGAACTCCTCCTCGATCCGCTTCCGCTCGAGGCCCGTGAGGCGCTGGAGTCGGAGGTCGAGGATCGCCTGCGCCTGGATCTCGCTCAGCTCGAACTCGCGCTGAAGGCCCTCGCGCGCCTCGTCCGGGTCGGCGGACCCGCGGATGAGCGCGATGACCGCGTCGAGATTGTCGAGGGCGGTGAGGTAACCCTGGAGGACGTGCGCTCGCGCCTCGGCCTTGCGCAGCTCGAACTTCGACCGGCGGGTGATGACCTCCCGCTGAAAGTCCAGGTAGTGCTGGAGCATGTCGCGCAGGGACAGGGTCCGCGGGACGCCGTCGACGAGCGCCACCGCGTTGAACCCGAACGTCGTCTGCAGCGGCGTGTGCTTGTAGAGCTTGTTCAGGGCGACCTGCGGGATCGCGTCGCGCTTCAGCTCGATCTGGATCCGCATGCCCGACCGGTCGGAGTGGTCGGCGAGATCCGAGACCTCAGTCAGCACCTTGTCGTTGACGAGGTCGGCGATCTTCTTGATCACGCCGGCGTCGCCGCCCTTCTTCACGCCGTACGGCAGCTCGGTGACGATGATCGCGGACTTGCCGCCGCGCAGCTCCTCGATGTGGGCGCGCGCACGCGTGACGACGCGGCCGCGGCCGGAGCGGTACGCCTCCCGGATCCCCTCCCGTCCGAGGATGATCCCGCCGGTCGGGAAGTCGGGCCCCTTGATGTGCTTCGTCAGCCGGTCGACGTCGATGTCCGGGTCGTCGATCAGCGCCACCACGGCGTCGATGACCTCGCCGAGGTTGTGCGGCGCGATGTTCGTCGCCATGCCGACGGCGATGCCCGCCGAGCCGTTGACGAGCAGGTTCGGGAAGCGGGACGGGAGGACCGACGGCTCCCGGCGCGACTCGTCGTAGTTCGGCTTGAAGTCGACGGTGTCTGCGTCGATGTCGCGCAGCAGCTCGGTCGCGATCCGTGACAGCCGCGATTCCGTGTACCGCATCGCGGCGGCCGGGTAGTCGTCGATGTTCCCGAAGTTCCCCTGGCCCTCCACGAGCGGGTAGCGCATCGAGAACGGCTGCGCGAGCCGGACGAGCGTGTCGTAGATCGCCGTGTCGCCGTGCGGGTGGTACGAGCCCATGACGTCGCCGACGATGCGGGCCGACTTCTTGAACGGCCGGTTCGGCTGCATGCCGGCCTCATGCATCCCGTAGAGGACGCGCCGGTGCACCGGCTTCAGCCCGTCGCGCACGTCCGGCAGGGCGCGGGCGACGATGACGCTCATCGCGTAGTCGAGGAAGCTCGAGCGCAGCTCCTGCTCGAGGTCGCGCGACTCGATGCGGCCGGCGCCGAGTGGTTCGATGGTGCTCATCTAGACGTCGAGGAACCTCACGTCGCGCGCGTTCTGCTCGATAAAGAGCCGGCGCGGCTCCACCTGATCGCCCATCAGCATCGAGAAGGCGAGATCGGCGGCGGCCGCATCCTCCACGTCGACGCGGATCAGCATCCGGTTCGCCGGGTTCATCGTCGTCTCCCAGAGGTCCTCGGCGTCCATCTCGCCGAGACCCTTGAAGCGGCCGACCTCGATCCCGTCCTTGGCCAGGTCGATGGCCTGCGCGCGAAGCGCCTCGAACGTGTCGGCCTCGCGCCACTTCCGGCCCAGCTCGATGCGGAACGGCGGCGGGCCTGCGAGCTCGACGAGGCGCGCATACGAACGCGCGAGGCTCGCGTAGTGCGGCGAGGCGAGCAGCTCCGCCGGAACCGTCACGTGGTTAGCAGCGCTCGTCTCCTTCTCGGTCACCTTGACGCGGAAGGACTCGGCCGACTTTTCGACGAGGTCGAGCTCGTAGCCGTCGGTGTCGAGCCCCTTCAGCGCACGCTCGAGGTCTGCGCCCGCGTCGGCTCCCTCGATCAGCCGGTGCTGGATGAGGAAGTTGACCGTCGGGGCGCCGTAGTCCGCCCGAAGCCGGGAAGCCCAGCCCTCGAACTCGTTCAGCGCCGTGGTGAAGCGCTTGTAGCGTGCCTCGGTCAGCTTGAAGCTCGCTCCGCCGCGGGCGAACACGTCCATGTCCTTGATCCGTTCGCGCACGAGCAGATCCTCGAACTGGGACTCCTTCTCGACGTAGATCTCCTGGTTCCCGATCTTCACGCGGTAGAGCGGCGCAGCGGCGATGAAGACATGGCCAGCCTCGACGAGCTCCGGCATCTGGCGGAAGAGGAAGGTGAGGATCAGCGTGCGGATGTGGGCGCCGTCCACGTCGGCGTCGGTCATGACGATGATCCGGTGGTACCGGAGCTTCTCGATGTCGAACTCGTCGCCGATGCCGGTCCCGATCGCGGTGATCATCGACTGGATCTCCTGGTTCGAGAGCACCTTGTTGATCCGGTTCTTCTCCGAGTTGATGACCTTCCCGCGCAGCGGCAGGATCGCCTGATTGACGCGGTTGCGGGCCTCGACGGCGGAGCCGCCGGCCGAGTTGCCCTCGACGAGGAAGAGCTCCGCCTCCTCCGGGGTGTTGATCTGGCAGTCGGCCAGCTTTCCGGGGAGGGACGAGCTCTCGAGCGCGCTCTTCCGGCTCAGCTGCCGCGCCTTGCGCGCCGCCTGCCGGGCGTTCCGGGCTGCGACCGCCTTCTGGACGATCTGCTTCGCATCCGTGGGGTTCTCCTCCAGGAACTCGGCGAGCCGCTGGTTCACCGTCTGCTCGACCAGGCCCCGAACCCACGGGTTCCCGAGCTTCGTCTTCGTCTGGCCCTCGAACTGGGGGTCGCGCAGCTTGACGGAGATGACTGCGGCGAGGCCTTCGCGGACGTCGTCGCCCTCGAGGTTCTCCTCCTTCTCCTTGATCAGCCCCTTGTCACGCGCGTACTTGTTCAGTGTCCCGGTCAGCGCGGCCTTGAAGCCTGAGAGATGGGCGCCGCCCTCGGTGGTGTTGATGTTGTTCGCGAACGAGAAGACGGACTCGACGTACGAGCCGTTCCACTGCATCGAGACCTCGACGGTGCCGTTCTCCATCTCGCCTTCGAAGAAGACGATCCGCTTGTGGATCGGCTCCTTGGCCGAGTTGATGTGCGCGACGAAGTCCCTGATCCCGCCCTCGTAGAAGAACTCGTGGCGCTCCTCGCCCTCGCGCTCGTCGACGAGCACGATGCGGAGGCCGCGCGTCAGGAAGGCGGTCTCGCGGAGACGCTGGATCAGCGTGTCCATCGACCACTCGAACTCGTCCTCGTCGAAGATCTCGAGGTCGGGCAGGAACGTGATGATCGTCCCGCTGTCCTTCTTGCCCTCGGTCTTGCCGGCGATCTCCAGCTCGGTCGTCGGCTCGCCGCGCGCGAACTCTTGGCGGTACACCTTTCCGTCGCGGCGGACCTCGACCTTGAGCCACTCCGAGAGCGCGTTCACGACCGAGACGCCGACGCCGTGGAGGCCGCCGGAGACCTTGTAGCCCTCGCCGCCGAACTTTCCGCCGGCGTGGAGCTTCGTCAGGACGACCGTGACGGCCGGCAGTCCCTGGTCGGACATGACGTCGACGGGGATACCGGAGCCCTTATCGGCAACCGTGACCGAGTTGTCCGGATGGATGGTGACCTCGATGCGGTCGTTCCGGCCGGCGAGCGCCTCGTCGACGGAGTTCGCAACTACCTCGTAGACCAGGTGATGGAGCCCTCGCGCGCCGGTCGAGCCGATGTACATGCCCGGTCGCAGGCGNACGGGCTCAAGGCCCTCGAGGACCGTNATGTCCTTTGCTGTGTAAGCTGCTTCAGCCAAAAGAAAAACCCCTGCATTTTGCCGCTTTTGGGGCCACGCTTAGTGTATCAGACAGAGCGGTCGTTCCGCGGCTTTGCGAGGCTCATCGCCGCAGCTTTTGCAACAAGTTTGCGTAACTTTTCGTCGGCGATCGGCTCGGCGAGCTCCTCCCCCGCCTGCAGGTGCTGTTCGGTGACCGTGGGGGCCGCGTTTCGCGCCTCTTCCGGTGCCGTTCCGGGCTCTGGAAGACGCCCTGGGGCGAAGCGCAGCCGTTGCGGTGCGCGCTCGCCGAGAGCCTCGGTCAGGCGCTCGACGAGCCGGCCCTCGATGAGCCCGAGCTCGAACGCCCACGTCGACGAACTCGTCGAGACGTGGAGCGTCCCGTCGCGTGCGATCCGCGCCGGCCACGCGTTTCGCGCGATCGAGTCGCCGACTGCGTCCGGCCACACCGCCACGACGTCGGCGATCGCCCCGGCCGGGCCGAACCGGTCGAGCTCGCGTTTGACGTCGTCGCCGATGCGCTCCGGTTTCATGCGGCGGCCGCCGATCCGGGAGTGACCTCGACNAGCAGGTCCGGCTCTGACGGGAGCGCCGCNTGTGAAGTCGCCGTCAGCAGGGCCTGACCGCCCGGGCGGCGAAGCCGCGTGGCGAGGATCTCGCGCCGCTCGGGATCGAGCTCCGAAAGGACGTCGTCGAGCAGCAGGAGCGGCGGCGAGGGCCCGCGTTCGGCGAGCAGATCCGCCTCCGTGAGCAGCAGCGAGAGCACGGCGAGGCGCTGCTCACCCTGCGAGCCGAAGCTGCGCAGATCACGGTCGCCGGCGAGGATCGCCACGTCGTGGAGATGCGGCCCGGCGCCCGTGAAACCGCGCGCGAGGTCCTGCTCGAGCCGGGCGTCGAGCTCGTCGGCCGACACCGNCTCGCCTTCGTACCGAAGCGTCGCACCCTCGAGCCTGAACTCGGCGGCGCAGGAGCCGAACGAGGGCGAGAGAAGCGCCACAAGCTCCCTGCGTGCTCCGACAAGTACGCGACCGAGGTCGGCCACCTGCTGCGTCCAGGGATCGAGGGCCTCGCGCGGCGAGAACCCGGCTGCGACGCGCCTCAACGCACCGTTTCGCTGCGCCAAAGCGGCGGCGTAGTCCGTCGTCGCCGAGGCGCGGCTCGGAAAGAGCCGCCCGAGCGCACGGTCGAAATAGGCCCGACGCACCGCCGGGCCGGCCTTGACGATCGAGAGCCGGTCCGGCGTGAACACGAGCGTGGGCAGACGCGTCCTCAACTCCTCGGCGGCCTTCAACGCCGCCCCGTTCAGCTTCGCCCGCTTGGCCTCGCCGGCGCGGAGCGTCACTTCGACGTCCACCGGCGTCCCACCGTGCTCACCGGCGACTGCGACACGAGCGCCCTGCTCACCGAAGCGGATCAGCTGCCCGTCGGATCGCGTCCGCGGCGAAAAGCCCTGGGTGGCCAGATGAAGGCTCTCGAGCAGGTTCGTCTTCCCGGCCCCGTTCGGGCCCACGGCGAGCACGAGCCCGGGACGCAGCGACAACTCGAGTCGCGGGTACGAGCGGTAGTCGCGGAGGGAAAGCGTCTCGACGATCAGCCGGCGAGGCGGATCGGCATGATCAGGTACGAGAAGTCGTCGCCCTCGCCCTGGACGACGGCCGGGCGAAGCGAACTGATCAGCTTCAGCCGCGCGTCGTCGCCCTCGACGGACTCGATTCCGTCACGGAAGAAGTCCGGGTTGAAGCCGATCTCGAGCGGTTCGCCTGCGTACGGGGCCGGCATCGACTCGCGCGCCTCGCCCACGTCCTGCGTCTGAGCTGAGACCGTGAGCTCCCCTTCCGCGAAACGCAGGCGGATCGGCGCGTTCCGCTGCGCCATCACCGACACGCGTCGGACGACGTCCAGGAGCTCCTCCCGCGGGAGCGCCAACTCGTGCTCGAACGACTCCGGTAGAAGCTGTCGGTAGTTCGGGAACTGCCCCTCGATCCGGCGGGTCGTGAGCAGCACCCCGTCCGTCGTGAAGATCACCTGGTTCTCGAGCACGCCGATCTCCAGCCCGCCAGCTCCCTGAGCGATGCGCGTCAGCTCGCCGAGCGCACGCGCCGGCACGATCGCGTCGAGCTCCGGCCCGCCGGACCCCATCGCCGTCTCCTTCACAGCAAGCCGGTACGAGTCCGTTGCGGCCATGACGAGCTTCTCGCCCTCGAAGCGAACGAGGATCCCCGTGAGCACCGGTCGCGACTCGTCTCTCGACGCCGCACGGCTGACCCGGCCGGCGGTCTCGAGAACAGCGTCCGCGTCGACCGACATCAGCTCGACCCCGGACGTCTCCGGTAGCCGCGGAAAGTCCTCCGCGTTGTAGGTATGCAAGCGGTAGGTCGCGGCGCCGCTCACGATCTCCACGACGCCCTCACCGGAGCGGTGCTCAATCGACACGTCGTCCGCAGGTAGCAGCCGCACGAGGTCTGCGAGCAGCTTGCTCGGGACAACGACCGCGCCCTCGGACTCCACCTCCGCCTCGAGCGAGGACCGCAACGAGATCTCCATGTCCGTCGCGGCGAGCTCCACGCGACCCGCGGAAGCGCGCAGGAGCACACCGGCGAGCACCTGCACCGTCGTCCGCGTCGACGCAGCACGCGAAACCACACCCAGGTGGCGTGTGAGCTCCTCGCGCGGAACGGAGATCTTCAGCGACGTGCCGGTAACCACAGTGTCTGCTTCAAGCATTTAAAAAGAAAAAGGTTGTAGTAGTTGTAGGCATTGTGGGTCCCGGGGAAGACGGCGGGATCCGGCTTGGCGAGCGGGTTTCGGCTGGGGACGCGTGCTGGGGGCAAGTGCCCGGTTTGAACAGGTGGCGGGAGGCGCCGTCACTGCGTCCACAGTTCTACCCGGCCTGCTTGATGCGCGCGGTCAACTCTTGCACGAGGTTGTACACAGAGCGGTCCTCGCGGATCAGCCGCGCGATCTTGGATGTCGCGTGGATGACGGTCGTGTGGTCGCGCCCGCCAAAGTGCCGGCCGATGCGTGGAAGCGACGAGTCGGTCAGCTCCCGGGAGAGGTACATCGCGACCTGGCGCGGATAGACGATGTTCTGGGAGCGGCGGTCGCCAATGAGCTCCTCCTTGCTGAGCCCGAAGCGCTCGGAGACCTCGTCCTGGATCCGCTCGATCGAGACCTGAGCGGCTTCACCTTGCGGGAAGACGTCGCGGAGCACGTCCTGGGCGAGGTCGACGGTCATCGGGCGACCGGTGAGGGACGAAAAGGCGACGACGCGCGTGAGCGCGCCCTCGAGCTCGCGAATGTTCGTCGAGACGCGTCCTGCGATGAAGGTCAGGAGCTGCGGGTCCGCGACCTGGATCCCATCCGTCCGCGCCTTCTTCTGGAGGATCGCGATCCGCGTCTCGAGGTCGGGCGGCTGGATGTCGGTCATGAGGCCCCACTCGAAGCGGGAACGCAGGCGCTGCTCG
>JGI25407J50210_10000165_pt1 | contig 10666 bp, 11 predicted proteins | sample TabmetS5T2R1_FD_50210 | JGI IMG/M metagenome (IMG submission 50210) | reverse complement strand
GAAAGCCGAGCGCCTCGTAGAACTCGCCGGTCCGGGTCAGGTCCTGCACGTCGTAGGTGACGCCGGAGATGCTGTTGACCTTGATCTCGCTCATTGCTCCCTCCTCTCGTTGAATGGTCGTCCCGACCCTTGAGACGAACGAGGGCGCCGCGAAAGGACAGGGGGTCAGCGGCGGAGAGCGTGAGAGTGGAGCTGAGGGGACTCGAACCCCTGACCTACGCGCTGCCAGCGCGTCGCTCTTCCAGCTGAGCTACAGCCCCGGGAGCGGCAATTGTAGTCGGGACCCGACTACCCGACGCTTCGGGCCGGGGCCTCGCCCCAGAGCTGCTCCAGGCGGTAGTACTCGCGCGCGTCGGGGGTGAAGATGTGGGCCACNACGTCCAGGTANTCGAGCAGGATCCAGCGGGCCTCGCGCTCGCCTTCGGTGCGGCGTGGCAGCAGGCGGTCGTCGGCGTGCTTCAGGTCCTCGTAGATCGCGTCGTGGATCGCCTTCGTCTGGCGCTCGGTGTTGCCCGAGCAGATCACGAAGAAGTCCGTGTAGGACACGATCCCGCGCAGGTCGATCACGCGGACGTCCATCGCCTTCCGGTCCGCGGCTATCGCCGCGATCCGCTCCGCGAGCTTCGCGGAGTCGGTCTGCCCGGACGTCATGCCGGCACCGCCTTGGACGCGTTCTCCGGGTCGGTCTTCTCTGCGCCGTACAGGCCGTTCGCCCCGATGTAGTTGGCCACCTTGTCCGGCACGAGATAGCGGATCGGCTTCCCCTCGGATACCCGGCGGCGGATCCCGCTCGACGAGATCTGGATGATCGGCATGTCGAGGTAGCGGATCCGCTCGGCGCCCCGCAGCCTTCCGATCTTGATACCGATCGCGTTGCGCGACCAGTTGCTTCGCTCCACGACCGCCACCGTCGCCAGCGAGAGCACGGTCTCGGGCTCGTGCCACGAGGGAAGCGCAGCCGCCTGGTCGCCGCCCAGAATCAGGAAGAGCTCGTCGCCAGTCGCCTTCTCGCGGAGCTCTCGCAGCGTGTCCGCCGTGTAGGACGGGCCCGGCCTGTCGAGCTCGGCGCGCGAGGTCGCGAAGCGGGCGTCGTCGCCGGCGGCCAGCTCNACCATCTGGAGCCTCGCCTCCGCGCCGGGGTCGTCNTCCAGCTCCCGGTGCGGAGCCTGCCCCACCGGCATGAACACGACCTTCTCCAGCTCGAGCTGCACCAGCGCCTCCTGGGCGCAGACCAGGTGGCCGAGGTGCGGCGGGTTGAAGACGCCTCCGAGGATGCCGACGCGCAAACCGAGCTACTCGCGGACCTGGCCGGATCCCTCGATCACGAACTTGTAGGTCGTCAGCTCGCGCAGGGCGATCGGGCCACGGGCGTGGAGCTTCTGGGTCGAGTTGCCGATCTCGGCGCCCATCCCGAACACGGCGCCGTCGGTGAAGCGGGTGGAGGCGTTCACGTACACGCAGGCCGCGTCCACGCCCTCGGTGAACGCCCGTGCCGATTCGGTGGAGCCGGTCACGATCGCCTCCGAGTGCCCAGAGCCGTAGCGGCCGATGTGCTCGATGGCCTCCTCGGCTGAGTCGACCACCTTCACCGCCAGGATCAGCGCGTGGTACTCGGTGCCCCAGTCCTCCTCGGAGGCGTCGGCCAGCGAATCCGCCAGGTCACCCGACACCGCCCGCGTGCGCCCGTCCACGCGCAGCTCCACGCCGCGCTCGCGCAGCTCGGAGAGCACGGCCGGCAGGAACTCGCCTGCCACGTCTGCGTGCACGAGCAGCGTCTCCGCCGCATTGCAGACCGACGGCCGCTGCACCTTCGCGTTGACCGCGATCGCCGCGGCGTCGTCCAGGTCCGCGCTCGCGTCCACGAACACGTGGCAGTTTCCGGCCGCGGCGTACATGACCGGCACGGTGGCGTGCTCCTTCAGCGCCGCCTTCAGGCCCTCTCCCCCACGCGGGATTATCAGGTCGACCACCCCGTCCTGGGTCGAGATCTGGCGGAGCTCGTCGCGGTCGCCCCCGGTGACGATCGAGATCGAGCCCTCGGGCAGCCCGGCGCCGGTCGCGGCCGTGGAGGCCACCTGGGCGAGGACCGCGTTGGAGTGGGCCGCCGTCGAGGAGCCGCGCAGCACGATCGCGTTGCCCGACTTGAGGCAGAGCGCCGAGCAGTCGATCGTCACGTTCGGCCGCGCCTCGTAGACCACCGCCACGACTCCCAGGGGGGTGCGTACCCGGCGCACGTCCAGCCCGTTGGCGAGCCGGAAGCCCTCGATCGTCTCGCCCACCGGATCTGGTAGCGCGGCGATCGAGCGAACGTCGCCGGCGATGCCGGCCAGCCGCTCGTCGGTCAGCTTCAGGCGGTCGAGCAGTCCCGAGTGGAGACCGGCCTCGCGGCCCGCCTCCATGTCGCGCTCGTTTGCCTCGAGGATCTCGTCCGTGCGCAGCTCGAGCGCGTCCGCCATCGCGTGGAGAGCGTCGTTCTTGGTCTCGGTGTCGAGCCGNGCGAGCGTGCGCGAGGCGCGCTTGGCGCCGGCGCAGATCTCGGCGACCGACTGGGCGGTGGTGGCCATCGGGGCAAGGGTACCGGGCGAGGCCAAGGCGGCTAGGCCGGGGCCCGCTGCGCCCCGACGATGGCCCACCGCCGTCCTCTGAAGCGCCACCCGCAGGTGCCGAGCCGCACGGCGATCAGGCCCAGCAGCCCGGCCCATACCCCGACGATGCCGAGCCCGAGCGCGAGCGAGCCCAGNGCCACCGGCACGTAGACCCCGAANGACGCGNCCAGCATGCCCCACATCAGGAAGCGGGTGTCGCCCGCGCCGATGAGGATGCCGTCGAGCGCGAACACGGCGCCGTTNGCCGGCTGCATGAGGGCGAACAACGGCCAGATCTTCTTGGCCTCCTCGATGACCGCGGGGTCGGAGGTGAAGGCGCGCGGCAGGACGTCGATCAGCGCCAGCATCACGAGCCCGAACAGCGCGCCGGCCGCCACCGCCCACTCGATCATGCGCCGCGCCGCGCGGTAGGCGTCGTCCGCCGCTCCCGCGCCGAGCGAGCGTCCGACGATCACCTGCCCGGCGATCGCGATCGCGTCGAGCACCAGCGCGAGGAAGACGAACAGCTGAAAGGCGATCTGGTGCGCGCCGAGGGCATCCTCACCGACACGCGCCAGCACCGCGCCGGCCACCAGAAAGGAGCCGTACAGGGCGGCGGTGCGCACGAAGATCTCGCCCCCGATTTGGGTGAGCGGTCGCATGGCGGGCAGCGACGGCCGGCGCGAGGTGGCGGGCCACCGGAGCAGGATGGCGACGAACGCCGCGCCCATCCCCGCCTGAGCCACGACGGTGGCCCAGGCCGAGCCGGCGAGGCCCCAGCCGAACCCGTAGATGAAGAGGACGTTCAGCACGACGTTGGCGGCGTTCGCCACTACCACGATCACGAGCGGCGTGCGCAGGTCCGACACCCCGCGCAGGAAGCCCTGCCCCGAGAGGGCGATCAGGGCAAAGGGCAGGCCGAGCGACCCGATCCGGAGGTACATGACGGCGAGGTCGCCGGTCCTCCCCTCGCCGCCCATCAGGGACACGAGCGGCTCTGCCAGGCCGGCCAGCAGTGCGGTGAGCGCGAGCCCGAGCCCGCTCGCCAGCCACACCGCCTGCGCGGCGAGGCGCCCCGCCTGGTCGTGCTCCGCGGCGCCGGACAGGCGCGCCACCTGCGCCGTCGTGCCGTAGGTCAGGAAGTTGAAGAGCGTGAAGGCCCCGACGATCAGGGTGCCGGCGATGGCAAGCGCGGCCAGCTCCTCGGTGCCGAGGTGTCCGACCATGGCCGTGTCGGCCAGCAGGTAGAGCGGCTCGGCCGCGAGCGCGCCGAGGGCGGGCAGGGCGAGCTTCAGGATCTCACGGTCGTAGGGCGAGCGGAGGGTCATTCCAGGACGAAGTAGTCCCGGTGAACGGCCTCCTCGGTCGCCCGGGGAAGGAGCTCGCGCACCTGGTTCGTCTTGAGGCCCTTCACCCGCCGCAGCTCTTCGGCCGAGTAGCCGGCGATGCCCTTGCCCACGGGCCGGCCCTCGCAGCGGACCTCCACCGCGTCGCCGGCCTCGAAGGTCCCCTCCACCTCGACCACTCCCACCGGCAGCAGGCTCGTGCCGCGCTCGCGCAGGGCCCGCTCCGCACCTTCGTCCACGGTCAGCCGGCCCCGCGCCGGCTTGGCGTAGCGCAGCCAGAGCTTGAAGCTCGACACACGCCCGCGCTGGGGCGGGAAGAGCGTCCCGGCGCGCGCTCCGGCCAGCGCCCGCCCCGCCTCCCCCGGTTCGACTCCGCTGGCGATCGCCACGGTGATGCCCGCGGCCGTGGCCATCTCGGCGGCCACCACCTTCGAGCGCATCCCGCCCGAGCCCAGCGGCGAGCTCGACACGCCGATGTCGTAGGCGTCGAGCTCCTCGACGTCGCGCACCTCCTCCACCAGCCGCGCGGACGGGTCGGCGCGCGGGTTGGCCGTGTAGAGGCCGCCGGTGTCGGTGAGCAGCACCAGCCTGTCCGCACCGATCAGGATCGCCACCTGGGCGGCCAGGAAGTCGTTGTCGCCGAACGAGATCTCGTCCGTGGTCGTGGTGTCGTTCTCGTTGATCACCGGCACGACGCGCCAGTCGAGCAGCTTTCGGAGCGTGTGGCGCGCGTTCAGGTAGTGGGTGCGCGCCGACATGTCGAAGAAGGTGAGCAGCACCTGAGCCGACGGCACCCCGCGCGCCTGGAGCAGCTCGTCGTAGTGGCGGTAGAGCTTGCCCTGGCCCACCGCCGACGCGGCCTGCAGCTCCTCCATCGCCCTGGGGCGCACGGACAGTTCCATCAGGCGCATGCCGCGCGCGATCGCGCCCGAGGTGACGACGATCACCTCGTCCCCGGCCTCATGCCGGGCAGCGACCGCATCGCACAGCGCCTCGAGCAGCTCCGTACGGACCTCGCCGGCGTCGTCGGCGACGACGCTGGACCCGAGCTTCACGACGACGGTGGCCACGACTACCCCTTCGGGATTCTGCCTCAACCGAATGGGGCGCCGGGGTCGAGCTCGAACACGATTCCGGCGATCTCAACGTCGTCGCCCGGCTCGAAGCCGGCCGCCTCGAGCGCCTTGATCGCCCCCAGCGCCCGCAGCCGCTCCTCCACGTACCGGAGCGCCTCCTCGTTCTCCACGTCGTGGCGGGCGATCAGGCGGTCCACCCGCCCGCCCTCGATCCGGAACGCGCCGGGACCGACCTTCTCGACCCGCAGGGCTTCGCCCTCGCCGGGCCGGTACACGCGGTGGGTGGCGGGCCGCACGCCGGCCTCGGGCTCCGGCTCCGCCTCGGGCACGTGCTCGAAGATGGCGTCGCGAATCCGGTCCAGGCCGTCGCCGGTGGCCGCGGAGGTGGCGAACACCGGCACGCCGAGCCGCGCTTCCCATTCCGTCACGGCGGCCTCGGCCTGCTCCGGCGGGACCAGGTCGGTCTTCGATAGGCAGAGGATGCGCGGCAGGGCGGCCAGGCCGTGGCCGTGCTCGCGCAGCTCGGCCTCGACGGTGGCGTGGTTCTCGACCGGGTCGGAGCCGTCGAGCGGGGCTAGGTCGAGCACGTGCACGAGGAGCCGGCAGCGCTCTACGTGGGCCAGGAACTCGTGGCCGAGACCGGCGCCTGCGCTGGCGCCCTCGATCAGGCCGGGGATGTCGGCGAGCACGAGCTGGCGGTCGTCGCGCTCGAGGGTGCCGAGCACCGGCTCGATCGTGGTGAACGGGTAGTCGGCCACCTTGGGGCGCGCACGGGTCAGCCGGGCGAGGAGCGAGGACTTGCCGGCGTTGGGCAGGCCCACCAGGCCGGCGTCGGCCAGCAGCCTGAGCGCGAGCGCCAGCCGGCGCTCCTGGCCGGGCAGACCGTTCTCCGCGAAGCGCGGCGTCTGGCGCGTGGCCGTGGCGAAGTGCTTGTTTCCGCGTCCGCCGCTCCCGCCGCGCGCCACGACGGCCTGCTGGCCGCCGCTGGTGAGGTCCCACCGGTCGCCGCGGTCGGGGTCCTGGACGGTGGTGCCGGGCGGCACGCGCACCTCCAGGGGCTCCGGCGTGGCGCCGTGCTTGTTCGCACCCTGGCCGTGGCCGCCGCGCTTTGCCTTGAAGTGGGCGCCGCGGCGAAACGAGGAGAGGTCGCGCAGCGAGGGGTCGCAGACGAGGACCACGTCGCCGCCCCGCCCGCCGTCACCGCCGTCGGGCCCGCCCTTTGGCACGTGCGCCTCGCGGCGGAAGGAGACGACCCCGTTGCCCCCGTCCCCGCCGCGCACATGGATCGTGGCGCGGTCGTGGAACACCGCTAGACGAGTCCGCCGCGGGGCGGAGGCGCGGCGACGGCNGGGCCGCCCGGAGGCGGCGTGACCGCGGCCGCCTCCTCCTCCGGCACCGGGGCCTGCGGGGAAGTCACGTCCTGCCGGCCCGTGAGGGTCATGCGGGTGACCAGCTCGCGGTCGTCGGGGAACAGGCCGGCCTCCGGCAGGCGGCGCAGCAGCTCGCGCCAACCCTCGCCCTGCCNGTAGGCCCGCTCCAGCATCGGGCGGGCCTCCTGCTCGCGTCCGCTCGCGGCCAGGGCCACGCCGTGCCAGAACGCGAACTCGGCGCTGTCCGGCTGCTCGGCGTGGGCGGCCGCGTACTCCGCGAGCGACGCCTCCACATCGCCGGCCGCGGCGAGCTCGTCGCCCACGTCGACGCGCTCGTACGCACGGCTCAGGCCGAGCAGGCGGCGCAGCTCGCCCACGGGGTCCGCGTGGTCGTCCACGCGGAGGTCGAAGAGGCGATCCTCGGTCGGCCGCCCCTTGGCACGCGGCGCGACTACGACGAGCGCGGCGGACTGGCGCCCGCGCAGGTCGCCGCCCTCGCGCTCGGCGGCCTGGAGTGCCTCGAGCAGACGATCGGCGAGATCGCCCCGGGATGCGCGAAACGCCGCCACCATCGCGTCCGGGACCGTGGCCCGCTCCATGATGTTGGCCTGGGCGGAGACCCCGTCGGCCACACGGTGGCCCGCCTCTCGGATGCAGCGCGCGCCGGTGTGCGCAGCCACCCGCCCGTACCGGTCGATGAACGCGACCTGGCGCACCCGCTCCTGGCGGTCCTCCGCCAGGAGGCGGTGGAGCGCCTCGGGCGCGGACACTCCGCCGCGCATCAGCTCGAGGCCGCGCGGCCCGTACGCGGGCTCGGCCACAGACTGCGTGGCGATCGCCCCCACGCCGGCCTCGGCCCAGCTGACAAGCGAGCCGACACCGAGGAAGTGCGACTGCACGGCCACGCCGAGCTCCCCGCTGCGGTCGTCTCGCGCGACGATGGAATAGGTCACGGCCGCGATCGTAGCCGTAGGACGACTCCGTCAAGCATCATGTGGCGATGACCGCCTCCGGGGAGCTGATCGGCGGGCGCTACGAGATCGTGGCCCCGATCTCGGAGGGGGCGATGGGGGCGGTGTATCGGGCGGTGGACCGCGCCGACGGCGACAGCGACGTGGCCGTCAAGCAGCTCGTCGACATCGGTCAGTTGCCCAGCTTCGAGATCGAGGCGCGCCTGCTCTCGAGCCTGCGCCACCCGCGCGTCGTCCGGGTGCTCGACTACCTGAGCGAGGGCCGCGACAGCTACCTCGTCATGGAGCTGATCCGCGGCCCTGACCTCGGCCGCGCCCTCGAGGAGCGCGGAGCGCCGGGGCTGCCGTTCGAAGAGGTGCTGGACATCTCACGGCAGGCGGCCGACGCGCTCGAGTACGTGCACAGCCAGCAGATCGTGCACCGCGACGTGAAGCCGCGCAACCTCATCGCCTGCGACCGTGGNGTGGTGCTCGTGGACTTCGGCGTGGCNCGTGAGCTGGGAGACGACCCCGGCACGCGCGGGGTCGGCACGCCCCGCTTCATGGCGCCCGAGGTGCTTTACGGCGAGAGCGTGTCACCGCGCAGCGACGTGTATGGCCTTGCCGCGACGATCTGGACTCTGCTGGCGGGCAGGCCGCCTGCGTATGGCCAGTCCGACCCCCTTCCGAATGTTGCGCCGGAATTCGAGCTGGCGCTGAGACGTGCGCTCGACAAGCGCCCGGAGCGCCGCTTCGCGTCCGCCGCCGCCCTGGCGGACGCGCTCGGCTCGCCGATCGAGGCTCTCGCCGGCGAGTCGCTCGCGGCCAGCATGGTCGAGGCCGGCCCGCAGCGCCGGCGCCTGCTCGAGGCGGTCGTGCGCACCGCCGCGGGCGTGTTCGAGGCCGCGGCCGTGTCGGTGGCGCTGCGCGAGGACCCAAGCGGCGAGCTGGTCTACCAGGCGGCCTGGGGCACCTCCGCGGACGAGATCATCGGGGTCCGGCTGTCGCCCGGTGAGGGCATCGCGGGCGCCGCGGTGGCGACCGGCGAGCCGGTCGTCGTGCCGGAGTGCCGTTCCGACCCGCGGTTCGCGGCGCGGATCGCGGCGGGGACCGGCTACGTCCCGAACACGCTGCTCGCGGTGCCGCTCGTGAGACAGGGTGAGGTGGTGGGCGTGCTTTCGATCCTCGACCGGCGCGGCGGCGGGCCCTACGNCCAGGCGGACGTCACGCGTGCCGAGCTGTTCGCGGAGCTGGCCCTCGCCATGCTCTGACCCGGCCGCGCCCGCGCTGAGCGCCGGCTACTCGGCCGGCTCGACCGAGATGACCCGGCCGCGGCGGCCCGAGGAGAACTGCACCGTCCCGGGGCGCGTGGCGAAGATGGTGTGGTCACGGCCCAGCCCCACGCCCTCGCCGGCCTTGAAGCGGGTGCCGCGCTGGCGCACGATGATCTCGCCGCCGCTCACCGTCTGGCCCGCGAACACCTTCACGCCGAGGCGCTTGGCGTTCGAGTCACGGCCGTTCCGGCTCGAGCCGAGGCCTTTCTTATGAGCCATCCTCGTCCTCCTGCTTCTTGGCGGGGCGCTTTGCGGCGCCGACCTTGATGTCCGCGATCTCCAGGCGGGTCAGGTCCTGGCGGTGCCCGTAGCGGCGCTTGTAGCCGCGCTTGGGCTTGAACTTCAGCCCGTGGATCTTCCTGCCCCGCTCATGGCCGGTGACGGTGGCCCGCACCGTGATCCTGCCGAGCTCGCCGGGATCGAGCAGCGACTTGTCGCCGTCCGCGTACAGCAGCGGCTGGAGCTCGACCTTGTCGCCCTCGTCCGCACGCATGCGGTCGACGACGATCGAGTCGCCCTTCTCCACGCGGTACTGCTTGCCGCCCACTTTGACGATCGCGTAGCTCATGACAGAGGAATGGCGCCCTTCAGCTAGTAGGCGCCGGACGGGAGTCTAGCGTGCGAGCATCAGCATCATGGCGATCGGGTGCCGGCGGCGCGTGGCCTTGCGGCTTGCTTCACGCCGCCGGCGATATTCGCCGATCGTGAGGCCCGGCTGCACACTCGGCGGCTCCACGTAGAAGGGGTCGCCGGCGAGGGAGGCCGTGGCGTACGTGGAGCGGTCGAGGGCGGTCCAAGTGACGGGGTCCGGGTTCATGCGACGATCTTCCGCCGCACGGCCCCCCGTTTCATCGGGGAGGACCCTAGTCCCGCACCCTGATTTCTTCCCTGCTCACCCTTAGGCGCCTGAGATTTCCCCCACGCCAAGGCGCGGCCTGCGCGATCAGCAGCCCGGCGGCGACGAGGCCGGCGCCCGCCAGGGCCCGCAGCGTGATCTCCTCGGAGTAGAGCGCCGCGCCGAAGACCAGCGCCCCGAACGGCAGCAGCATCGCCAGGAAGGAGGTGGCCTGGGCGCTGATGTGCCGCAGCAGCACGGTCAGCGCCACGAACGGCACGGCCGACCCGATCAGCGCCAGGTATGTGATCGACCCAACCGACTCGGGGGTCCAGGCGGCCTCGCCCCAGCTCTCGCCGATCCCCGAGGCGGCCAGCAGCAGCACGCCGCCGGCGAGCATGCCCCAGCCGTTCAGCGCGACCGCGTCGAGCTCCCCGCCGCGCAGCTTGAGCGAGATGTTCCCGACCGATGCCCCCAGCGGCGCCGCGGCGAGCGCCGCCGCGCCCGCGATGGCCAGCTCGGGGTCACCGCTGTCGGCGCTCTCGGCGAACGCGAGCGCCAGGCCGCCGATCGCGATCAGGATGCCCGCCACGAGCCGGCCGCGCAGCGGCTGGTCAGGCAGGAAGACGGCGCCGAGGAAGGCCGTGTAGAGGGGGAGCACGCCGAACAGGACCGCGGCCAGCCCCGAAGGGATGTGCTGCTCGCCCCAGTAGACGAGCCCGTACGCGAACGCGAACGGCATCAGCGCGAGGATCCCGGCGAGCCGGGCGTCGGTGCGAAGCGAGCGCCCCCGCACCGCCGCGAAGCCGAGCAGCACGACCCCGGCGAGGGCGAACCGGATGCCCGCCCCGAGCAGCGGCGGGCAGTCCTCGAGCCCGATCTTGATGGCCACCCAGGTGCTCGACCAGACGAGCACGAGCAGGCCGTACAGCGTCAGCACCCAGGATCGACTCACGCACGCCGACGTTAGCGGCCAGGTTCTGCGACCTTCGAGCACGCTTGGGCCCCGGTCGCGGTAGCCTGCCTCGATGCCCGAGCGGATCGAGGCGCCGGTGCGCGTGGAGGCGGCCGGCGAGCCGCACAAGCTGGTCGAGGAGTTCGCCGGGCGGGCGAGCAACTCGGAGGAGCGCGTGAGCGTGGCGCGGATGCGCTCGCCCGCCGGCTGGATCG
>JGI25407J50210_10000161_pt1 | contig 10687 bp, 9 predicted proteins | sample TabmetS5T2R1_FD_50210 | JGI IMG/M metagenome (IMG submission 50210) | reverse complement strand
CGAGGGCGTACGCCGCGGGGATCGCCAGCAACAGCACGACCACGGTGCTGACCGTGACGACCCAGAACGAGTTGAAGAACGCCTCGCGGAACGACAGCAGGCCCGACGTGGCGCTGGTGACGTCGTCGTAGCGATCGAGCGTCGGGCTGAACAGCAGCTTGGGGCTGGTGTTGGCGTCTTGCTCCTCCTTGAACGAGCTGAGGACCATCCAGAACACGGGGAAGAAGAACAGCAGGGTGGCGAGCCAGGCCACCGCCCCCAGCAGGGCGTTCACCGACCGGCGCTCGCCGACCCCGAGCCGCGCGCCCGCCGAACCAGCCATCAGGCGATCTCCTCCCCCCGCAGCAAGCGGGACACCACGCGCAGGGCGATGGTGGCAACCACGATGGAAACCACCACGACCACGATGCTGTAGGCAGACGCCTTGCCGAACTCCCAGCCGCCCCCGATAGAGCGCTGGTAGACGAAGTACGGGATGTTCGTCGAATCCGGGCCACCTCCGGTCATGACCGCCACGTGGTCGAACACCTGGATCAGGTAGATCGTGCCGAGGAGCGCGCCGAGCTCCATGTACGGCCGGAGGTGGGGCAGCGTGAGTTGGCGGAACGTCCCGAACGCACTGGCGCCGTCGACCCTGGCCGCCTCCAGCACCTCGGAGGGCTGGCTCTGAAGGCCGGCCAGCATGATCAGCATCATGAACGGCGTCCACTGCCACACGAGCACGACGACGATCGACTCCAGCGGATAGCGCGACACGAACTCGATCGAGTCCATGCCGACGCGTGCGGTCACCCAGTTCAAGACGCCGTAGAGACCGCTGAACATCTGGTTCTTCCAGATCAGGCCGGCCACGACCGGCATGATCAGAAACGGCGTGATTAGCAACGTGCGCGCAATGCCCCGACCGAGAAATTTGCGGTCGAGCAGGACGGCCAACGCCGTTCCCAACACGAGCGAAATCAGCACCGCGGAGACCGTCATCACCACGCTCACTCGGGCGGCGTCGCGGAAGAACTGGTCGTCGGGCAGGTCGCGGTAGTTGTCGAGCCCGATGTACTTCCGCGGCGTCGGCGGCACGATGGTCCAGTCCGTCAGGCTGTACCAGATGTTCATAACGAACGGGACCTGCGTGAGCAGGACGGTGAAGGCCAGCGCCGGCAACAGCGGGAAGCGCTGATGCCACGGCCGGCGGAGCCCGTCGTGCTTGGGCGCGGCCCCCGGCGCCGCGCCCGGCTCCTGCCGCACAGTGTCCAGCTGCACGGACTTCAGTTGATCAGCCTCCGACCTGGGACGCGATGTCCTGGCACGCACTCAGCGCCGCGTCGATGTCGATCCGCCCGGCGATGACGCCGGAGAACTCCTCGGTGCAGCGGTTGCCGACGTCCTGGAACTCCGGGATCCCCACGTACTGCACGCCCGGCACCCCAGGCCTCGGCGTCGTGCCTGGGTTGTCGATCGGAGCCGCCTCCATGGCCTCCAGCGTGGCGTCGGCGAAGGCACTGGCAGCTTCTTGGTACTCCGGGATCTCGTACGTGGATGCCCTGGTGCCCGGCGGGATCGCCGCCCAGCCACCCGGGACCTCTGTGCCGGCCTCCTTGATGTAGTCGGGGCCGGTGGCCCAGGAGATGTACTCCCACGCCGTGTCGGGATCGGGTGAGTTCTGGGGGATGGCAAGCGCCCAGCTCCACAGCCAACCGGACGCATCGGTCTCCTTCACGGGAGCCTTGGCGTACCCGTTCTTGCCCTTGACCGGGCTGTCGTCGGCCTCGAGCGTGCCGGCCGCGACGGTCGCGTCGTACCACATGGCGACCTTGCCATCTTGATACTGGGCGAGGCACTCGTTGAACGAGGCGTTGGCGGCGTCGTCCTCGCCGGCGTCCTGGATGAGGTCGTTGTAGAACTGGAGCGCCTGCTTGAACTCGGGCTGGTCGACCTGGGCCTCGCCGACGCTGCCATCCTCGTTGGCGGTCCACCAGGTGCCACCGAACGTGTTGAGCACGGTGGTGAACGATGCCCCGAGGTCACCCCAGCCCGGCTTGCCCCGTAGGCAAATGCCCGCCATGTCGTCGGTGTTGACGGTGCGGGCGATCTCCGCAACCTCGTCCCAGGTGGGGTTGTCGGGCATCGTGATCCCGGCGGCCTCGAGCACATCGCTGCGGTACATGAGGAACGACGACTCGGCATAGAAGGGCGACGCATACATCTTCCCCTCCACCGACAGACCGTCGCGGACAGTGGGGATCAGATCGTCGAACTGGTACGAGTCGTCGTCCTCGGCGTAGGCCGTCAGGTCGGTGAGCCAGCCGTTGGCGCCGAACTGTGGCGCCTCGTACATGCCGATCATGACGACGTCGAACTGTTGACCGCCGCCACCGACGTCGCGGGTCACGACCTCGCGCAGCGCCCCCTCCTCGAGCACCGAATAGTTCACCTCGATGCCGGTCTCGGCGGTGAACAGGTCGGGTGTGAGCGCCGAGATGTCTTCCATCTGGGGGTTGCCAACGATGGCGACCGTGATCTCGCCGCCCTCGCCGGATTCGGAACCGCCGGCCCCGCTCGGCTCGGCGCTGTCGTCGTCGCCGCAGGCCACTGCCGCCAGGCCGATGGCGACAACGGCAAGAACGGGCAGGATGCGGCGGCTGTGGTGGCGCCAGCCCAACTGCAACGTCGGTGTCATGGCGGTGTCCCCCCTTCAACTGGCGGGGTCTGTCGAATGCGACCCACGACAACCGCATTATGTATTGGGTTTGTGTGGTTTTGCAAGCCATATCAACATGAATCCACGCTTGTCATGTTGATATCTCTGTGCTTATCGTGCTGGTGTGAGGGGCAACGGCCGGCCTTCCCCCATCGCGCTGTGCGACAGGACGTTGCCCGACATCGCCGCGCGGGGCGTCCCAGTGCCCACCTACGACCGCCGACGCCTCGAGCCGCGCATCCTGCACGTGGGCGTCGGTGGCTTCCATCGGGCACACCTCGCGCTCTACACCCACGAGCTGGCGGAGGCCGGGAGCGACTGGGGCATCCGGGGCCTGGGGCTCCTGCGCCAGGACCTGCGCATGGCGGAGGCCCTAGCACCGCAGGATCACCTGTACACCCTCGTCGAGCGCGGGGGCGGGGATGCCCGCGCCCAGATCGTCGGCAGCATCATCGACTACCGCCTTGCCTACGACCGCCCGGCCGGCGCTGCGGAACTCGCNGCCGATCCGGGTGTGGCCATCCTGTCGCTCACGATCACCGAGGCCGGGTATGGCGATAGCGACGCCGGNGCCCGGTCATCCCGGCCGACGACCTTCGACATCATCGCCATGGGCCTGGAGCTACGGCGGGCGCAAGGTTACCCGCCACTCACGATCGTGAGTTGTGACAACCTGCCCGGCAACGGAGACGCCGCCCGGCGGTCCACGCTCGTCGCCGCTCGGCGGCGCAGCGCGTCACTGGCCCACTGGACCGAGCTGCACTGCGCCTTCCCCAACTCGATGGTCGATCGCATCACCCCGGCCACCTCGGACGACGATCGGGCGTGGCTCGTCGACGCGGTCGGCATCGAGGACCGCTGGCCGGTGGTCGCCGAACCGTTCCGCCAATGGGTCATCGAGGATCAGTTCGCCAACGGCCGGCCGCGCTGGGAAGACGTCGGCGTGCTGTTCACCGATCGCGTGCACGACTGGGAGATCTACAAGCTGCGGTTGCTCAACGCCGGCCACTCGAGCATGGCGTACCTCGCCGCCCTGGCGGGCGTCAGATACGTCCACGAGGCGATGGCGCTCCCGAACGTGCGGAGCTATCTCCACCACCTGCTCAACGACGAGGCCGTCCCGTCGCTCGCCCCGATNCCGGGGTACCCCGCCGGCGACTACGTCGCTTCGGTCCTGGAGCGCTTCGCCAACACTGGTGTGCGCGACCANNTCGCTCGCCTGTGCATCGACGGCAGCGCCAAGCTTCCCACGTTCCTGCTACCGACGATCAGCTTCCAGCTCGAGCACGACGGTCCCGTCGGACACGGTGCCCTGGCTCTGGCCGGATGGGCCCGATACCTGGCCACCGTTCCCGTTGAGCGCCAGGCCTTCGACGCCGCCGGCGACACGGCGCGGCAGCACGCTTGTCGGGCGCTCGACGAGCCGACGCGCTTTCTCGACTTCGCCGAGGTGTTCCCGGCCACGCTGCGCGATAGCGCTCGGTTCCGGGCCGCCTTTGCCGCGGCCTGGCAGCGTCTCGACGAGGTGGGCCCACTCGTGGCGATGGGGGAGTGACTACGCTCGCAATCTCTACCCAGGACGGTGGGCTGATGACGACGACCGATGGCGCGGGTGGCGTGGACAACAGCGCCGGCGGCGGCAACAAGCTCCAGCACCATCGCCAACGAGAGATCTACGTCCTCGCGCTGAGGAGCGGCTCCGTCGACGTCTCGGACCTGGCACGCCGCTTCGACGTGACCACCGAGACGATCCGCCGCGATCTATCCGACCTGCAGGAGCGCCAGCTGCTGCGCCGGGTGCACGGCGGCGCAGTGCCCTTCGAACGCCTCCATCACGAGCCGATGGTCGACGCGCGCGACATGCTAAATGCCGAGGAGAAGCTGCGCATCGGCCGCGAAGCCATCCGCGAGGTTCCCGAGAACGGCTCGGTGATCATCGACTCCGGCTCCACCGGCCAGCGACTCGCCGAGGTGTTCCCGGTGGATCGCCGGGTACACGTGGTGACCAACTCGTTGATCACCGCCTCCACGCTGGTCCGGCGCGGCGTCTCCGAGCTCACCGTGCTCGGCGGCGGCGTCCGGACCAACACGTTCGCCATGGTCGACGCGGCGTCGGCCGAGGCCGTTCGGGCGCTGCGGGTCGACGTTCTGTTCATCAGCTGCGACGGCCTCTCGTTCCAGCGCGGCCTCACGACCCCGTATCGCGACGAGAGCCTGCTGAAGCGGGCCATGATCGAGAGCTCGCGCCGAGTGGTCGCGATGGTGGACCAGTCCAAGTTCGGCAACGATCAGATGTTCAGCTACGCGACCTTCGACGAAATCGACGTGCTCGTGACGGACACCCGCGTCGACGACGACGCCCTCGCCGTGCTCGCCGAGCACGACATCGAGGTCACGCGTGCCTGAGCCCGGCACGGCCGCATCCACACTCCACGACATACGTGCGCTCGAGACAGTGGCGGCATCGGTCGCCCGGGCCTCGGCGGCCCTCATCGGGGCCGACATCGGCAGGGCCACCCGCCTCGGTGAGAAGTCGTCACCCACGGATGTCGTCACTCGAACCGATCTCGACGCCGAGCAATTGATCCGGCGGCTGCTCGCCGACGCGACACCAGGGGCCGGCGTGCTGGGGGAGGAGGGTGGTCAGACCCCCAGTCCCGGCGGGGTCGACGCGGCGCGCCTGCAATGGGTGGTCGACCCGCTCGACGGCACCGTCAACTTCCTCTATTCCCTCCCGGTGGTGGCCGTCAGCGTGGCAGCGACGCTGGACGGAGATGTCGTCGCCGGTGCGGTCGTCGACGTCCTCCGAGACGAGACGTTCTCCGCGTCCGTTGGACACGGGGCCCGGCTGGGTGGCAATCCCCTCGAGCTCTCGCAATGCCAGTCGCTGGCGCGGGCGCTGGTGATGACCGGGTTCTCCTACCGCGCCGACATCCGGGCCCGCCAGGGGAAGNTCGTGGAGGCGTTGCTCCCCGCGGCGCGCGACATCCGCTGCTTCGGGTCCGCAGCCCTTCAGCTGTGCTGGGTCGGCGCCGGTCGGGCGGACGGCTACTTCGAACGGGACATCAAGGTCTGGGACTACGCCGCGGGGGCGCTCATCGCCCGTGAGGCTGGGGCCGTGACGGAGCTGCCGTGCCCCGAGAACGACGGCCTCGTCATCGCTGCCCCTCCCGCACTTTTCGAAGAGCTACGGGCCGTCGTCGAGCAGCGATGATCACCACACCGCGCCCGCCTCAACCGGCCAGGCGGCGCGCCAGTCGCGCCAGATGGTGAGCAGCGCATCGATGGCTATGCCCTCGGCGACCCGGGCGACGGCGGCCACCGCTTCCCAGCGCCGAACCGCGTCCGGGTCGGGAGCCACCAGATCGGCGATGGCGTCGAGGTAGGTCTGGCGGACGCGATCGAGCATGTCAGGCCGGGCTCCCGGGAGGTGCCCGGGTCCCGCCGGACCGTGGGCTCCTGTCGACATCAACAGCGAGGTTCTGGCGATATCGGCGACCTGATCGCCGCGTGCCGCATCGAACCAATCGATGATCACCGGTCCGTCGCTCGCCATGATGACGTTGCCAGGATGCAGATCGCCGTGACACAGCCGTGAGGGTGGCGTCGGCGGGAGCAGCTCGAGGGCGGCGACCAGCGACCGGTCGACACGGGCGGACGCCGCACGGATCTTGCAGGCGAGGCGATCTCGCTGGGCGGGGAGCGCCACGGGTGGCACGAGCGTGAACACATGGGCCTGCAGCTCGGCAAGCGAGCGGGTGTGGCTTGCGACCTGGGCCGGGTGATCGAGCATGTGGTCCCACATCGACCGGCCGTGCACACGCTCGTAGATGCCCGCAGCCCGGCCATCGATCATCTCGATCCCGAGGAACCGCGGTGCCGGCGCCCCGGCATCATGAACGGCCGCCGTGTACTGCGCCTCGAAGTGGATCCATGCCTCGGGCGTCGCGGCGAAGGGCACCTTCGCCACGGCGTTGCGTCCCCACACGAACACGGCCGACCTGCTGCCCGTTGCCAGCTGCTCCCCGACTCCGACGCCCACTCACCCTCTCTCGGTCGTCCGGCGTCGGCGCATCGTACTCGTGTGCCCCTTCGACACCGAGCGCTTGGGGAACGTAGGCCGCGCTACGCAAAACCGATAGTCCTTCGTGCTGCGANGTCGCCGTCATAGAACCCGCCGTCACGAGAGAGAGCCAAAATTGGGTCAGCGGTGAAGCCGTGTGGCGATCAATCCGAACACGGCCAGGTGGGTGACGAGGGCCACCGTCACTGCGGGGGCGGTGGGTAGGAAAATCAGGGCGGCAGCGACCAACCCGGCGCGGCCCCAGACGGCGAGACACGCGAGCCCGTCGAAGAGCAGGGGCGCCTGGGGCACCGCCGCGGGCGGCGGCTCGTGCCCATGGACGTCGCCGAGTAGCGACGACAGATCGTCGGGGGGATAGTCGCGCAGAAGGTCACGGCGACGGCGGTACACGGGGATGCCGGCGCGGGTGCACGCCGTCGTGACCCGGCGATTCCGCGTGACTACGCCGGCGATCTTCACGGTCTGGGCGCGGAAGCCCCGCTCGCCCATGAGGATGAGGCCCGATGCCTCGACGACGCCGAAGACACGGGCACTGACCATGCCGGTGTCGGTTGGGGCGTACCACGCGTAGACACCGCAGCTACAGCCGGCGTGCGGGGCTTGGTGATCGCCGTCGAGCGTCGGGGACCACGGACGGGCAGTACCGGTGTCGCTGGGCGTGCAGCGTGCGGTCAGACTCGGGCCCCAGACCACACCGCGTCGAGTGACTGAGGTCAACGGCAAGCCATCGTCGGGTACGGATGTCCGCCGACGCAACAGCCGCCACGTGCGGTACCCGCGCAACGAGCCGGGAACCAGGGCGCGGCCGGCATCGCCGGCACCGCACGCCTCGGAGACGTCGCTCATGTCCGCTCCGGGACCGGCTCCGAAGGCTGCGTCTCGGGGGCGGGCCGAGGCTCGACGGGGATGGGTTTCTCGTGTACCGGTTCGAAGATGATCTCCCGACGAATCGGGCCGATCTCCCCCGCTCGTGCCGGGGGCCGTTGCCTATGCGACGTCGATGATCCACGTCGTCGTCGGGTCGTCCGATTCCGCCGGGTGACGGGCAGGAGGGACTTGGCCATCGCATCACCCTCCAGATAGGTCTCACGACGAGCGTCGCCCAGATCGCCGTCGCGTACAAGAGAAACCTGGGCGCCTCGAGATGCTTGCGCGCCCGAGGTCGCTCGTCCGCGCCGCCCCGGGCCCAGCCTGTCTCGCTGCCCACGGTCGACAAAGCGAACCGGACACGGAACCGGCGATCGGTGCTGCTGCCCGTGGTTGTCCCCAGAATGTTCGACGCACAGGTGTGCGTCGCGTGTGCCGTGGGTTGTGTCAGCAAGTACCTGGGCGGGCTCAGGTGAGCTGGACCCGTAGCCGCGGCAGCTCGGCGGGGCGTTTGCCGGGGCGGGGCCGGTAGTCGGGTACGCCTACCGTGGTCACCAGCATCGGGGACGCTTGGGTGCGGAGGAAGGCGGACACCTCATCGTCGTAGAAGGTGATGCCGCTGGCGCCGTCGGCGAGGGCGTAGGCGGCGAGTTGGAGGCGGCCCATGGCGGTGCCCGCTTCGAGCAGGGCCGACCGGTAGCCGCGGGCACCACTTCGCTCGATGACGTCGCCGAGCTCGACGCAATGGAAGACGGCGAAGGCACAGTCGCCGCCGAGTGGCTGATCGAGACAGAGGTGAGCCACTTGGTGACGGAACGTCGCCCGCTCGATCTGCTCAAGGTTGCCTTGCACCCAGCGGTAGATGCCCGGTGAGACACCTTCGACGGCGTGGACCGCGAGGAAATGTTCGAGCAGGGTGCGCCCCGCTCCGGCGAAGTCTGCGGGCAGGGGACGGTTCGCCACGGCAAGGCCCCACCGCAGCATGTCCTCGCCGACCGGATCGCGGGCATAGCGGCGAGTGGAGCCCCGCCGCACGATGACGTCCTCGAGTGTGCCCCGACCGCCCGGCGAGACAGGGACGTCCCGGGTCGCCGGCGTGCCCAGCCGCGCCCCGGCGGTGCGCCACCCCGTCACCTCGTCGGTATCGGTGAGGACGCCCGCCCGGTGTACCGCGGCCAGCCCGGCGTGGTGCTGCGGAGAGGCAGACAGCGGGTGGACACGGTGCTCGATGGCGGGGGGCCGATCGGCCGCCGCCGCTGGTCGAGCTCCGGGACCGCCCGCCAGCGGCACGATCACGAGCGGGTATTCCTCGGGTGAGCCGATTGCGAGGAGGTGGGACACGTCGTCGTCGACGAAGCCGGTGAGCACCCGCGACGTGACGCCGGCCGCCTCGGTGACCGCCAAGCAGTTCGCCAGGACGGCGCCGGAATCCCAGAAGAGGTGGCGGTACCCGCGCTCCCCGTACTTCCAAGTGGTGCGCCACGGGATGCCGGAGAGCACCAGGGTCGTTGGCGCGTCTTCGATGGCCCCGTCAGCGGCGGCCCGGGCCAGGAACGGCCGGTGGTCGCCATCGCGGAGCCGACGCAGGGCGAACTCGACCGGATTGAAGTGGTAGACGCCAGCCGGCAGGCCCGGCAGGTCGCCACAGACCACGTAGACCTCTATGGGGTAGAGCCCGCCGGCCGAGGCGGCGGCCCGCAGGAAGATCGGCCGCCCACCGACCAGCCGCGCGCGGCGAGTCACTCCTGCCGAAAAGAACAGCACACGGGCCAGCTCCGGGAGCCCCCACGGCCCCGGCTTCGCGTCGACGCGCCCGGAAAGCACCTCGACCGCCGACGCGTCCCGCTCCGGGAGATCGACCGGCAGGAGGATCGGCTCGAGGTCTGGGTAGTGCTTCAGCGGAATCGGCATGTTGGCAAAGTCGAGGAAGTGGCCGCCCCCGCGGACGCTCTCGACGGTGTGCTTGGTGGCTTCGTGGAACAGGCGGGTCATCTCGCGATCGTTCTGCGCCATCACGCCGACGGTAGCCAGCCCGGTCAGAAGGGTGAGATGGGACCCGCCACGCAGGTCAGCCGCTCAACCACGGTGACGTGATGATGACTGCGGCGCCGGCCAAGCCGGACCGCCCAGCCGGCATCGAGGCTGCCACGTGATGCCGATGTCACGCGGAGCAGGAAGCGGCGAGCGCGGATCATAAAAGGCCTGCTCCTCCTTCCAGACGCGCCCCCGAGTCGTCGATCGGGTCGGTGTCCGAGCGAGATGAGGCCGCCATGCCCGAGTGGGACACGAGGCGACCGACCGGGCTCAGTCGGTTTGCAGGTAGCGGCATCTACGTACCGGGCTCGAACGGACCCGGTTCGGAGAAGTCCTCGATCGCTTGGACCTTTGCGTAGTTATCGGCGATGCTCTCCGGGGTCAGATGCGGATCGTAGAAGCCAGGTCCCGTGACGATCGCGATGCGTTGGATTGCTCCGGCAGTCACGTTGTAGATGCTGTTCGTCTCCGAACATTCATCGCTTGCCAGCCAGACGATCGCGGGCGCGACAGCTTCAACGGGCATGGTGCGCCTTCCCTCTGCTTCAGGCGTGCGGGACCCCGCGGCCGGGTGCATCCTCGTGTACGCGGCCGGCGAAATCGTGTTGACGAGAATCCCGTGCTCCGCACCTTCGATCGCAAGGATACGCATCAGTCCGACCACGGCGCACTTGGCGGCTGCGTAGGTTGCTTGGCCGCGTAGCCCAAAAAGGCCGCTGACCGACGTCGTGAGGACAATCCTCCCGTGGCGCTGGGCGACCATGTACGGCCACGCAGCCTTCACCGTGTTGACAGGCCCGCCGAGGTGGACGCGCCAGTAATGGTCGAAATCGTCAAGGGTGGCGTCCTCAAATAGCTGGCTTCCGCAGATCCCAGCGTTGTTCACGAGGAGGTCGACTCTCCCGAAGTGATTGATGGCCGTCGCGATCAGGGCAGTGCCACCGTAAGGGGTGGAAACGTCGCTGTCATTCGCGATCGCCTCGCCTCCACGTGATCGAATCAGG
>JGI25407J50210_10000159_pt1 | contig 10709 bp, 13 predicted proteins | sample TabmetS5T2R1_FD_50210 | JGI IMG/M metagenome (IMG submission 50210) | reverse complement strand
GGGACGAGGGTGACGACGCCGACAGCGTCGTCATCAAGCTGTACGGCGAGGAGACGAACGGGGCCGTCGGGATCATCGAGCAGGTGTTCGAGCCCGGTCTTCTCCTGCCGCCGCACGTGCACGAGAACGATGTCTGGCTCTACGTGCTCGAGGGCGAAATGTATGCCCGGGTGGGCGACGAGGTCGTCAAGGCGACACCCGGCTGCTGGGTGATGAAGCCTCGCCTCGTCCCTCACACCATGTGGAACGCGGGGCGCGATCCGGCGCGAATCATCGAGTTGTACACGCCCGGTGGGTTCGAGCTCTTCTTCAAGGACTTCGGAGAGCGGTTGCGTCGAGGCCCGATCGGCGTCGATGAACTGAATCGTCTCGGCGAGCCGCACGGCATCCGTTTCTTCGACGACTGGATTCCCGACCTCACGGCGGCGTACGACCTGCGCGTCATCGGCCGGTAGCTCCGCACGCCCCGGCCCGCCCGGCGATCGCCTCTCCATTGGCCCGAGGGGTCCGGCCGCTCGCCAGTGGCTCACTTCGGAAAGAATGTGCGGAACTCGTCGACCAGGAACTGGGGCTGCTCGAGGGCGAGGATGTGAAATCCGGGCTGTCGACCCGTGCCAGTGACCATTGCCTGACGACCTGGTTCGCGCCCAGATCTGATGCGACGCCGACCCGGTGGAGACCGGGGAGCGGCCGGGCTCACCAAGGCGGGATTTCGCGGGGCGGGCATCGAGGCCCTCCACCGCGCACCAACGCCGGGCAGAATGCACTGAGGAAGCCCTGGTGCGGAGGAGGAGACGTGGATCTGGACGACGTGAGAGCTGAGACCGTCCGGCTGTCGAACTGGGCGCACATTGCCACCGTGGGCGCAGACGGCAACCCCGATGTCGTGCCCATCTGGCCGGCATGGGAGGACGACACGCTGTGGATCTTCACGCACGCCAACAGTGTGAAGGTCCGCAACATCGCTTCGAATCCGAACGTCGCTCTGCACTGGCAGGTGGACGAGAGCGGTGACGGTGTCGAGCTGTGGGGGACGGCGACCGTCGCCACCGACGTGGAGACCAAGCGCCGGCTCTGGACGGGTCTGTTCACCTACAACCTCGACGATTTCGCGCCCGAGGGTCTCGAGTCAGCCGACAACTGCTTCATCGCGGTCCGGCCGGTGCGCGTGTTGGCGCTCAAGCAGTACGGCATGGCCGGCCGCGACACATGGCAACAACCCACATGACCGGCAACCGCCCCGCATAGTTGACGAACCACGGTGGGAATGTTGTCGCCGAGCTCCCCCGGTCCTGGCTGCCAGTTCGCATCGGGTCGCACTGCCGCCGGCACGTCGCTACTTCGGTGATACGCAGAAAGCATTACTGCTGTTAGCGCGCTCGTCGCCCTCGAACGCAACGAACGGTCGATGTGGGCACGCCTCAAGGCGGCCGAGATCGCTCGCGAGCCACCCCTGACCCACGGCGGTGTGGTGGGCCAGGTATGGCGAGGTGGGCCACGCCAGGCGCGGTTGGCGCGTGCGCTGCAAGGAGTCGATGTCCGTCCGCTCGACCGGACGCTCGGGCGCGGCGCGGGTGAGCTGCTCGCCGTCACGAGCTCGTCAGACGTGATCGACGCCGCAGTCGTCCTGCTCGCGACCGACCGAGACGACATCGTCACACTCGACCGCAGCGACTTCGAGGATCTCGCCCGCGCCGCGGGACGGCACGTCGAGCTGATACGCCTTGAACGCACCGGCGGCTCGCCATGGTCGGCAACCGAGTGCGCACATGCGCCGGCCCGGAGCCTCAGGAGTGCTGACGGACGTCACTGCACGAAATACCTGGTCAGGCAAGTCCCCAGTCCGCCGCGCCGGTGATCACTAGGCTATTCGGGCCGGCCAAGGAGGTTGGTCGGGCGGTCCCTCCAGGGAGGGTAGTGGGCATGCCTGATCGTCACGCTGGGCCTCGACTACGTGGCCGGCGCGACGAGTGCGAGGCGTTGGACCGGCTGCTGGAAGCGGTGCGGGTGGGTCAGAGCCAGGTGCTGGTCCTGCGCGGCGAAGCGGGCATCGGCAAGACCGCGCTGTTGGAATACCTGCAGGAACGGGCGTCTGGGTGTCGGGTTGTGCGCGCCGCGGGCATCGAGTCCGAGATGGAGATCGCGTTCGCTGGCCTGCATCAGCTCTGCGCGCCGCTGCTGGGCGACCTGGCGCGCTTGCCGGGACCGCAGCGCGAGGCGTTGAGCACGGCATTCGGCCTGAGTGGCGGGGAGGCGCCGGATCGCTTCCTGGTCGGTCTGGCGGTGCTCGGACTGCTGTCCGAGGTGGCCGAGGAAGGCCCGCTCGTCTGCCTGGTCGACGATGCACAGTGGCTCGATCGGGCCTCGGCGCAGGTCCTGGCGTTCGTTGCGCGGCGTCTCTTGGCGGAGTCGGTCGCCGTGGTGTTCTGCGTGCGTGAGCCCAGCGAGGGGCAGGAGTGGGGCGGGCTTCCGGAGTTTGTGATCGCGGGTCTGAGCGATGCCGATGCCCGCGCTCTGCTGGACTCGGTGGTTCCTGGGCGGCTCGACGAGCGGGTGCGGGACCGGATCGTCGCCGAGACGCGGGGCAACCCGCTCGCGTTGGTGGAGCTGCCTCGGGGATTGACGGCGGCGGAGCTGGCCGGCGGCTTTGGCCGTCCCGACGCGCGGCCGCTGGCGAGCCGCATCGAACAGAGTTTCGGGCGTCAGCTGCAGTCGCTGCCGACGGAGGCCCAGCTGCTCCTCCTAATGGCGGCAGCCGAACCTGTAGGCGACGTGACATTGCTGTGGAGCGCAGCTGCGCGGCTCGGGATCGGTGCCGATGCCGCGGCCCCGGCCGAGGCCGCGGGGCTGATAGAGCTCGGAGCCCGGGTGCGTTTCCGTCATCCGCTGGTGCGCGCCGCCGCCTATCGGGCGGCGACAGTGCCTGACCGCCGCCGGGTGCATGGTGCGCTGGCCGAGGCGACCGATCCGGGCACCGATCCTGATCGTCGAGCGTGGCATCGTGCCCAGGCTGCGGTGGAACCCGACGAGGCGGTGGCGGGCGAGTTGGAGCGGTCTGCCGCCCGGGCACAAAGCCGCGGTGGCATCGCCGCGGCCGCCGCGTTCTTGGAGCGGGCAACCGAGCTGACACCGGACCCGGCGCGGCGTGGGGCACGGGCGTTGGGCGCTGCCCAGGCCAAGTTCGCGGCCGGTGCGTCTGATGCCGCGTCCGAGCTCCTCGCGATGGCGGAGCTGGGTCGATTGGACGAGCTTCAGCGCGCTCTCCTCGCGCGCTTGCGTGCCCAGATGGTGTTCGCCCGAAGGCGCGGTGACGAGGCTCCGCGTTTCCTGCTCGATGCGGCCGAGAAGCTCCATGCGCTCGACAACGTGCTGGCGCGCGAGACCTATCTCGAGGCGCTCGAGGCGGTGATCTTCGTCGGTCGCCTCGGCCGAGCACTCGACGTGCGAGAGGCGGCCGAGGCCGCTCGGGCCGCGCCGCCGGCCCCGCCGCGGCCACGGCCTGTGGACTTGCTGCTCGACGCGACGGCGACCCGGTTCACGGAGGGTTACGCCACGGCCGTGTCGCCGCTCCGGCGAGCGTTGGACGCGCTCTGGCAAGACGGTGGACGCAACGAGGACGACGTCATGGGTTGGCTCTGCCTGGCCTGTCCCGTGGCGCTGCCCATCGCACCCGAGGTGTGGGACGACGAGACCTGGCACGGGTTGGCCGCGCGTTCAGTCCGGCTCGCTCGCGATGCCGGTGCGCTTGCCGCTCTTCCTCTCGCGCTCAGCTACCGCGCCGGGGTGCACGTGCACGCAGGCGAGTTCGCGGACGCGGCGGCACTGATCGAGGAAGCCGATGCGATCGCGGCGGCGGACGGCAACGCACCCCTCCGATACCCCGCGTTGATCCTCGCTGCCTGGCGCGGCGAGGAGGTTCGGGCGAGTGATTTGATCGAGGCCGGCGTCCAGGACGCGACCGAGAGGGGCGAGGGAAGGGCACTCGGGCTGGCGCTGTACGCCAGTGCTGTGCTGTACAACGGTGTCGGCAGCTACGAGGCTGCGTTGGCCGGTGCCAAGCGGGCATGCGAGCACGAGGACCTGGGAATCTTCGGTTGGTCCCTCGCCGAGCTCATCGAGGCGGCGGCACGAAGCGGCGCCGACGAGGAGGCTGCCACGGCCCTCGGGCAGCTCGGTGAACGCACCCGTGCCGCCGGCACGGAGTGGGCGCTCGGGATCGAAGCTCGATCCCGAGCGTTGCTCAGCGACGGCCCGATGGCCGACGCCCTCTACCGGGAGGCGATCGATCGCCTCGGGCGCACCCGTATCGTCGTCCATCTCGCCCGCGCCCACCTGGTGTACGGTGAGTGGCTCCGTCGCGAGCAGCAGCGCGTGAACGCACGCGAGCACCTGCGGACCGCCCACGACATGTTCGGCCGGTTCGGGGCCGTGGCGTTCGCCGAACGGGCCCGCCGGGAGCTGCAGGCGACGGGCGAGACGGTGCGCAAGCGCACGGTGGAGACGGGCGTCGTCCTCACGGTGCAGGAGGCGCAGGTCGCTCGGCTCGCGGCAGAGGGCCACACCAACCCCGAGATCGGCGCCCAGCTCTTCATCAGCGCGCGGACCGCCGAGTACCACCTGCACAAGGTGTTCTCCAAGCTCGACATCGGCTCCCGCCGGCAGCTCCGGGGCCGCTTGGCGCAGTTCGAACTGCGCACCACCTGAGTGCATCTTCGGGCGGCGAGGCTCCAACCGGGGATCCGCACCCGGGACTTCCACAGATGCGAGCACCCCCCAAGCGGGGGGACCCTGCATCGTGAACCATCCCGAGGGGACCCCCCATGAGCGGCCATGCCTTGGAGCCGGCGGCGCAGGAGATCGCCGACGCCTCCTCCACAAGGCGCTCGGCACCAGCTAGCCGCCCACCAGGAGTCACCGACAGAACATCATCCAGCCCAGCGATGACGGCAACGAGAGGAGAGAACCAATGGCAGAAGAGACCCCCACCATCGTGCTCGTCCACGGCGCCTTCGCAGAGTCCGCCAGTTGGAGCGCGGTCATCGAGCAGCTCCGGTCCCGCGGCCACGAGGTCGTGGCCGCGGCCAACCCCCTGCGCAGCCTCGCCGGCGACGCCGCCTACGTACGTGACGTGATCAGCGGCATCGGCACACCGGTCCTGCTCGTCGGCCACTCCTACGCCGGCATGGTGATCACCGAGGCCGCGGCGCGCAACAGCGCAGTGGTGGGCCTCGTGTACGTGAACGGGTTCGCGCCCGACCATGGAGAGTCGGCCTTCCAGCTGTCGACCATGTTCCCTGGCAGCACCCTCGCGGAGAACCTCGTCGCCTACCCCGTCGCGACCGGCGGCAACGAGCTCGCCATCCGCCAGGACGTCTTCCGCCAGCAGTTCGCCGCCGACGTGCCCGAGGCACAGGCCGCCGTGATGGCGGCGACGCAACGCCCGGCCACCGAAGCCGCCCTCTCCGAACCGCTGGCCACCGACGCCCCGGCGTGGCGGCACCTCCCGTCGTGGTTTGCCTTCGGCGACCAGGACCTGAACATCCCCGTGGCCCTGCACCGGTTCATGGCCGACCGCGCCGGCGCCAAGACCAGCCGCGAGCTCGCAGGGGCGTCGCACGCCTTGAGCGTGTCGGAGCCCGAGGCCGTCACCGCCACGATCCTCGACGCGACCGCCGCCCTCTGACCCGCCGACCGACCCGGGTGTCGGCTGCTGCGCACCACTTGACGGCAGCCGGCACCCCCACGAGACCGAGGCCCACCATGTCCGAGGACGTCACCCCCCAACCGGAGCCCATGGCCGAGCCGGATCGCGACCATCTGGGCGCTGGCACCGAAGCCGACCCTGCTCGGGTAAGCGAGGACCTCGCGGCGCTCGCAGAGCTGACCGCCGCCGGCGTCGAGGTCGACGGGGAGGTCCAGGTCGCCGAATCGACCTGGGTCATCTACGGCCAAACCACCTACGACGGTGAGGTCATCGTCGGCGAGTACCACGACGCCGCCGAAGCAGCGGAGGTGCTCCGGGCCGCCCCTCGTCGCAAACCCGAGAACCACGGGCCGGGCCCATGATCGGCCACCTCCCCGCCGCCGCCCACGCCGTCGCCGCCGCGTACGCCGACGCCCCGAGCCGACCCCACCCTCTCGCCGCCGCGGCCTACGCGCAGCTGCCGACGGAGTCCCAGCTGCTCTTCCGGCGCCTCGCGTCGCCGGACCGGCCCCACCGGGTGCACATCGTGTTCACCACCTGTCCGACGCCCTACGCCAATGCCCACGAGGTGATCAGATCGGTCCGGCAGGACCGGTTGCTCGAAAGTCCCCACCGTGGCCACCAAGCGTGACCGGCGCCACCCACTGATGGGCAACGATCTAGGGGGGTCCTACGACCGGTTCCGTGGTGTCCACGACGTGCTGGGCCATGCCCGCCACCGGCTCGGGTTCGACCGCGACGGCGAGTTCGCAGCGTGGCGATCCCAGGGCCGGTTCCACAGCCCGCTCGCCCGCTGGNCGCTCGCCACCGAGCTNCACGGACAGCACAGCGTCCTGTGGACGACCGGTGACCTGGCCCAACCCAAGGCGATCCTCCTCGCCCCGCGGCTCCTGCGCCGATCGGTCACCGCAGCACTCCGTCCCGCACCACCAACGAAAGGATCATCATGAAAATCGTCGTGATAGGCGGCAGCGGGCTCATCGGCTCCAAGCTCGTGACCAAGCTCCGCGACCAGGGCCACGACGCAGTGCCGGCCTCCCCGAACTCGGGCGTGAACACGCTCACCGGCGAAGGCCTGCCCGACGCCCTCGAGGGCGCCGATGTCGTCGTCGACGTGTCCAACTCCCCTTCGTTCGAGGACACGGCCGTGCTCGAGTTCTTCGAGACCTCGACCCGCAACCTCCTCGACGCCGACACGGCCGCCGGCGTCGGCCATCACGTCGCCCTGTCGGTCGTCGGAACCGGCCGGGTCCCCGACAGCGGCTACCTCCGAGCAAAACTGGCCCAGGAGAAGCTGATCCAGGGCTCCTCGATCCCCTTCTCGATCGTCCACGCCACCCAGTTCTTCGAGTTCGCGGGCCGCATCGCCGACGATGCCACCGACGGCGACACCGTTCGCCTCCCGCCAGTGCTGTTCCAGCCCATGGCCGCCGACGACGTCGCCACCGCGGTCGGCCGGGTAGTCGTGGGCGATCCGCTCAACGGCATCGTCGAGGTCGCCGGGCCCGAACAGTTCAGGTTCGACGAGTTCATCCAGCGAGCCCTCACCGCCCGCCACGACCCTCGCAAGGTCGTCACCGATCCCGATGCCCGCTACTTCGGCGCCCGTCTCGGCGAGCGCAGCCTCGTCCCTGCCGAAGGAGCCCGCCTCGCCGAGACCCGCTTCGAGGACTGGCTCAGCCAGTCCCTGCGCGGACAGCAGTAGTAGCCGACCAACTCGTGGTGTCGACACTCCGCGAGCGGGGCCACGAGAAGCGACGACTCGATCGCCCCAACCCTCGGTCCGGCGGGTTGTCGATCAGCCGGACGGCCGGCGATCGGGCGCGGTCGGGCTCGCGTTGCGACCGGACGTCAGCGCGGCGCGCCACGCCGCGGCGGAGATGCCGCGGTAGTAGGGGACCGTCCGACGGCGGCTTCGAGTGCCCATCATGTCATCGATCCCTGCTCCGCCGCGCCCCGGCCGACCGGCTCCATCGGCGGGTCATCGGTGGCCTGGCGGGCGGACGCGTGTATGGCCAGGACGCGGGTTGCATGCGGTACGTCGAGCCGGTCATCGGCAAGCCCGCCCCCACCGTCGTTCGCCGAGTCGGCGTCGACCCGACACGTGGGCCCGCTCGGCCTCGGCCACTAGCAGATTCCGCCGGTCGTCGACGAGTGAGGGGCCACGGTTGCATTTGGTCCCGGCTCCGATCTGGTCCGTCGCTGCCCTCTCGCCAACACTCCGAGCGGTTCACGACTTCCCGCTGTGACGCATGTCGCTGCTGTCCGCCAGCCGGTTCTGCGGCCCAGGATGGGGCAGCTCCGCGCGACTGCCGGCGTCCCGACTCGGGCCGACGCGGAGCTGGTCGCCTGCGGCATCCTGGCGGGGACGCGGAGGACGCGAGACAGGGAGCTGCGGATGAGCGAACGCACCGCATACGGACCCGGCGAGTTCTGCTGGGTGGACCTGGCATCGCCGGACGTCGACGTGGCGGCGACGTTCTACGGCGATCTTCTCGGCTGGGAGCGCGAGCCATACGAGCCTGACCCCCAGGGCTACTGGTACTTCCGCCGCGACGGGAAGCGGGTCGCCGGCCTCGAAACGTTCCGGATGGCGGGCCAGGTCGCCGCGTGGCTGGGGTACGTAAGCGTGGATGACGTGACGGCGACCGTCGGCAAGGCCGGGGAGGCCGGAGGGACAGTCCTGGCTGGGCCGCTCGACGTCCCCGGCGAGGCGGGGTCGATGGCCGTGTGCCAGGACACCGAGGGAGCAGTCTTCGGGCTCTGGCAGCCGGGGGAGTTCAAGGGAGCCCAGCTGGTCAACGAGCCGGGCTGCTGGACCTGGAACAACCTGATGACCCGCGACGTGGACGCGGCAAAGGACTTCTACGGCCGGGTGTTCGGCTGGACGGCCGCGCAGCCGGAGGGCGCGCCCGGCTACATCTGGAACTGGCAGGTCGACGGGCAGCGCTGGCCCGAGGGACTGGCCGGCTTGATGCGCATGGGTACGGACATGCCACCCGACGCACCGCCGCACTGGCAGGTGTACCTCATGGTCGAGAGCGCCGACGGGGCGGTGGAGAAGAACAAGGCGGCGGGCGGGAGTCTGATCTACGGTCCAATCGACCTCCCGATCGCGAGGATGGCGGTGATCGTCGATCCGCAGGGGGCGAACGTCGCGCTGCTCGAGTCGCGCTATCCCGAGCCGCGCTAGGACCATCCCGACCTTCGGCGACGTTGGCCGTCTGGCCCCGTCCGGCGCGGCGCGCTGCGGCCCCCGAGTGCGATGGTGTCGCGGGGAGCGGGGAGAGCCAGTGGACAAGGAGGGGCGATGACCGAGAGCGAAGTCCCGCGCACCACCGACGACGAGGAGATCCGGGCGCTGTGGGCCCAGGCCTGCGACGGTTGGACCGACAGCGACCCCACGCCTACGGCGCGACGTTCACTGCCGATGTGGACTACGTGCCGTACGACGGCAGCCTGGTCCGTGGCCGCAATGCACCCGTCGAGACCCACGGCACTCTGTTCCGCGGCGTGCTGGCCGCCGTGGGAGTCGTCGTCGCTTCCCGCGGACGGCTGGTGCTCGCACTCGGGCTCACGATCGAGGACGACAAGATCACCCTGATCGACGTCATCGCTGATCCGGAGCGCCTCCACGAGCTCGACCTGGCGATCCTCGTCGACTGATCCACTCACGTTCGATGTGTCGCATGAGCGCCGGATAGACGATGAGGTACCGGAACGGCTTGATGACCGCCATGTAGCACTTGCCCAGCAGGCCGCGTGGCTTAACGTAGACCGCCATCTNCCCGCGGTATCGCTGCCCGCNCTGCGGAGCCCATGCCAGGTGCATGACGCTGTGGACGGTGCGATTCGACAGTTCGGCGGCAAACTCGTCNCGGGTGCGATAGAGCGACGTGAATGGCACGGCGTCGAAGCGGATGTCGCTCGCCGTTCCCCGTAGGTCCTCCGGAAGTCGTTGGGCGACCGAGGTTTCGTTCGTACCTGGAATCGGCAGTGCAGGCTTCGCGGCCGTCGCCCCTCGTTCGCCTGGTGGCGCCGAGATCCGACCGAGGTCGAACCACCGGCCGAGCTGATCGCGCGCCCACCACATGGCGCGAAACAGGGGCGAGTCAGGCAGATCACCCGAGGTCATGACTTCGAGCAGCGCGTCGAAGTCCTCGGCGCCACCTTCCACGGGGAGCGCCCAGACGTCCTCCAGCTTGAAGTCCGGCACGATCTCGCGGATGCGCCACGGTCGGGATTCGTGCACGCGGTTGGGAAGTCTCATGGTGGGTCTCCATACCACCACGGCCCCGCGCCATCCCCTGGAGGACCTGTCGCGATCGCAGTCAACCACGCGCAACGGGAGGCCCGCTGCGGCCGCGGCCGCCGAGCAGGCGGAGGTCGGCCAGCGGGCCCAAATGTCGCAGCTTGTCCGGGTCGATCAGCGAGGTCACGGTCTCGATCTGGCCGCCCTCGGCGATGTCGAGGGCCACGACGCCGATCAGCCGCTCGGACGGGTCCAGCGCCATCGCCCCGGGCTGACCGTTCACGGAGACCTCGCGCAGCGAGACGCCGCCGAGGCGGGTCGTGGCCTGCCTGATCGCCCCCAGGAGCGTGCGGGCCACCCGCACCCGGCCCGTGAGCGGCTGGGCCAGGCCGCCGCCGTGCAGGGTCACGTCGTGGGCCAGCAGCTCCTCGAGCGCGCCGAGGTCGCCGTCGCGGGCGGCGGCGAAGAACCGCCGGGCCAGGCGCTCCCGACGCTCACGCGAGGGCTCGAAGCGGGGCCGCCGCTGATCGACGTGCCGCCGGGCCCGGGCCACGAGCTGGCGGGCGTTCGCCTCGCTGGTCGCCACGATCGCAGCGATCTGCTCATAGGGGTAGTCGAACACCTCGCGTAGCAGGAACGCCGCCCGCTGCTCGGGCGACAGGCTCTCGAGCAGCACGAGGAACGCCAGCGACAGTGAGTCGGCCATCTCGGCGCGGCTGGCCGGATCGCCGCCGGCGTCGGCGATGCCGGCCG
>JGI25407J50210_10000153_pt1 | contig 10808 bp, 7 predicted proteins | sample TabmetS5T2R1_FD_50210 | JGI IMG/M metagenome (IMG submission 50210) | reverse complement strand
CTTGTGTCGAGCTCCGCCAGCGCCCGGTTGCGCGCGGCGCTGGGACCTGAGTTGGTCGGCTGGCGCAGGATCCTGACGTCCGGGTCCCGGTCCAAGTCCGCCAGTGCCGCGCGCGTTTCCTCGTCGTCCGAGGCGTCGTCCACCACCACGATGGCGGTCGCCGGCATCGTCTGCTTCTTGATCGAGTCGATGCAATCCGGGAGAAACATGCCGTGGCGGTAGCAGGGCACGATCAAGCCGACGGTCCGTTCGGGGCGCCGGTCGCGGTCAAGTCGTATCGGCGCCCGGACATCATTCCGGCGAACGAGTCGTGCCTTCTTCGGCTCGAGCAGGTCCCCCGCGCGCCTGCGGGCCGCGGCGGGCCGGGAGTCCAGGAGGCGCCCGTATAGCTCATCGTGCCGCCGGGCCATCTCCCGGACCGAGAACTCGCTCAACATCCGCTCTCGGGAACGCTCCCCCATCGCCCGGCGCCGGTCGGCGTCGCCCAGAAGGCCAGCGATCGCCGCGGCGTANCGGTCCACGTCATCGCGTGGGTCAACCAGTACGCCGCTATCGGAGTCCATGAACTCCAAGTTGCCAGCCAGCGCGGGTGCGATCACCGGGACTCCCATTGCGAGTGCCTCGTAGATCACCACGGGCACCCCTTCAAAGACGCTGGTCATCAGCAGCAGGTCGCTACTCCGGTACCAGCGCGCCATTCCCTGCGACGGCGGATGCCAGCGAATCGAGTCGATCACCCCTAACTCGACTGCGCGCCGGCGCATGTCACGCTCCATGTGTCCGTCGCCCACCACGTCCAGCACGAACTCGGTGCCGCGCGCACTCACAGCAGCCAACACGTCGAGCGTGAGCATCGGATCCTTCTGTTCGACGAGGCGTCCAGGCCAAAGGATGCGCGGCCCCGCTCCGGCGAGCTCCGGTAGCGGGTCCACGTGTTCCGGGTTGAATTCTTCCTCGGCGTCGACGCCCGTATAGATCACCTCCACGCGGCTCTGAGGGATGTCGTAGGCGACCATCGCCTCCCGGAGCTGACGACTTGTAGCGGAGAAGGCGTCGACGAGGTTGCCGTAGCGGGTCGTCACGTACCTCACATAGCCGGAGCGATTCGGCTCCTCCGCGTGCATCTGCACGACAATGGCCGGGGGCTTGCGCAAGCACGTCATGTCCGGCATGAGGTCGAAGGCCAGCCGCGAGTTCATGATGTGCACCACGCGCACCCCACGGCTCTCGATGAACCCCAGAATGAAGGCCGGAAAGCCAGAGCCCGGCATGAGGTCGGGCAGCGCCCAGACCTCCTCAGCCCACGGCTCGACATGGTGGAGCCACCGGTTCGGGGATGGTTGCGTCGTGATCAGCGACGGCGCCCAGCGAGAGCGGTCGATGTGCTTGAACCAATCGATGGTGCCCTTGTCGGCGCCCCCGAGGTCAACCCACGGCGCCACGTACAGGATGGGAACGGGCAGCTCGCTCACCAGCGGGCATGGTAATGACGCCTGGCTTCGCGACGCTCGCCTACGCCAGCGCCACAAACGATGCTGGTCGCCGCCGGAGGCGGCGCGGTCTTAGGGCTGCTCTGGTACGCCATCCCGTTGAGGCGGCTGGCCCAGAGCAACTAGCACTAGCGAAGCGAGGCGGCGATTTCGAGGGCGCGATCGCGGTCGAAGGCGCCCTCGAGGCGCACCAGCAGCCGTCCCCGCTGCATCAGGAGGACGTTCTGTGCGAGGCGGAGCTCGTCCTCGACAACCTCGCCGCTAGGCGCGCGGTAAAAGAAGAAGTGCTCGGCGCCCTCGATCCAGGCGGCGGGCTCGCCGCCCACGGTGAGCTCCTCGATGGTGGCAGCCTGGGGGGCGAGCTTCTGGAAGAAGTCGGGCATTAGGTCGCCGCGGATCTCCGTGACCAGCAGCCCGAGGCCGGTGGTCCTCGCGCGCGGCAGGCCGGGGCGGGCGCGGTAGGTGAGGGAGAGCTCGCCGCCGGGCGCGCGCTTGCTTTCGTAGACGCCGTCGGGGTCGCCGGGATCCGCGGGGACGAGCGGGTCGAAGGCGAGGCTCTCGGGCGCCTCGGCCAGCGTCGTGCGGGCGCCGAGGTCGAGCGCGCGCACGGGCGGCGCGGGCGGGAGCACCTCGCGGCGCTCGATGGTCGCTCCCTGTAGGCCGACGAACTCGAGGACGGCGTCGCGCACGCCGGGCACAGCGGCGAACACTGCGCCGGAGAGGACGAGCAGCGAGACGAGGGCCAGAACCAGCGCCCGGCGGAAGCCGGCGGGCGGGAGGAGATCGCCCGGGCGGAAGCGACGCCGAGGCGCCGGCTCGACTGCGCCCGTAGGCATCGCGTGCAGCCGGGCGGTCACGCTCGACGCCAGGTCGGGTGTCTCCGGCCAGTCGAGCTCCTGGCCGATGCGGGTCAGCGTCTGCTCGAGATCACGCATCGGCCGGCTCCATCCGGGCGCGCAGGCGCTCCAAGGCTCGGGAGGTCCGGGACTTGACGGTGCCGCGACGGCACCCCAGGGCGGCCGCCGTCTCCTCCTCGGACAGCTCGAGGAAGTAGCGGCAGGCGATCGTCTCGCGGTCGGTCGCGGAGAGGTCGGCCAGGGCAGCGAGCAGCTCCTCGCGCTGTTCGGAGTCGAGGAGCGCCGCCTCGGGAGACGGGACCGCGCCGCCCGGGCGGCGCTCCTCGGCCACGCGCAGCGCGAGCCGCTCGCGCCGGCCCGCGGACTTGACCCGGTTGCGTGCCTCGTTCGAGACGATCGCGAGCAGCCAGGGCCTGAAGGGCGCGCCGGCGCGGAAGCGCCCGAGCGCGGCGCGCGCCTTCACGAACGCGTCCTGCGCCGCCTCCTCCGCGTCCGCCGCGGACCCGGTGATCACCCAGGCCGTCCGAAACGCAATGCTCTGATGCCGCCGCACGATTTCCCCATAGGCCTCCAGCTCGCCGCGCTTTGCCCTCGTGACGAGCTCGTCCTCGGTTGGTGGCCGGTCCTCCACCGTGCCAGTAGTACAACGACGGGGGCGGACCGGTTCCGCCGAGCTCAGGGAAGCAGGTGCTTGGTGCCGTAGATGCGGACGTCACCGGCGGTGGCGCGCCAGGGAATGGAAAACCACGCCGGATCTGGTGCTGGAACGAGAGACGGTCAGCGCGTGAACTGGCGGAATGGCCTCGAGGATGCTCTGAAACTCGCGGCCGGCGGCGGCCGCAAGACGACGTAACCCGACGCTCAGCGAGGCGCGTAGAGTAACGCCCGGCCGACCCATGGCTGCCCACGTCCAAGAGCATTCTCGGTGCGGTTGATCGATCGGCTGCCGGCGCCGGCGTGGCCGGTGCTCGAGCTGCTCGCGTGCCCTGCATGCCGCGGGTCGCTGCGGCCGAATGACGACGGCGCGCTGGCGTGCGACGGGTGCCGGCATCGGTGGCCAGAGCGCGACGGCTGGCTGGACTTCGTCACGGATGCCCAGGTTCCGCTGGACGACCACTGGGCAGGGCGCCAGCAGTCGATGGAGGCCTGGTATGAAAATCTCATCACGGCGTCGGACCAGGCCGAGGAGTGCTACAGGCACGACTATGAGCCACTGGCCCCGCTGCTCGGCGAATTGCGCGGGCTCGTGCTGGACGTGGGCGGGGGGAACGGCATCGTGCGTCAGTACCTCGCGCCGGACGTCAAGTACATCGATCTCGACCCGAGCCTTGANTGGCTCAAGACAGACTGGCTGGAGGTCGCCTCGTTCTTCCCTGCCTTGTCGTCGCCGATCACATTCGTGCGCGGCGTGGGGGAGCGGCTCCCCTTTTGCTCGGGCCGCATCGACGCGGTTCTATCGCTCTTCAGCATCAACCACGCCGCCGATCCGGAACGCCTGGTGCGTGAAGCGCTGCGGGTATTGCGCCCGGGCGGACGACTCGTGATCGTCGCCGAGGACGTAGAGCCGCGCTGGCGGGACCTAGCCAGGCCCGGGTACCGTGCCGGCTGGGTTCCCCTGTCCCGTGCGATTCCCGACAAGCTGGCGGCGACGCTGGGCCGCCGACCGTGGCCGCTGCATCCGGAACATCTTCGGACCAGCGAGAGTGAGTTGCTGTCATGGCTGGGCGACGGGTTCGACCTTCGCCGGCGCAGGTGGATCGCCGGGTGGCTCACGCTCGAGGCGCTCAAGCGCTAGCAGGCAGCATCACCCGGCCTATACCGCCTTCGATGGTCTGGACCGGGAGCCGCAGGTCGGTACCGGCGCGCTCCACGCGAATATCGGTAGGCGGGGGGCCGCCGCCCGGCACGTGTAGCAGCACCGGGACGGGCCGTGGCAGCGACTCGCCGCCGTCGCCGCCGATGTCAAGACACCACTCCCCGCCGGAGTCCCTCCGGAGACCTAGGCGCAGGGCGAGCGCGGAGGACAGCTCCCGGAAATCGATCAGCCGCCTGGCACCGAGCCGGCGCCACTCGTCGACTGCCTGCCCGAGCCATGGAACGCCNAGAGTGGCCGGCTCGAGGTCGTGGAANCGGCAGATCACCGGGAGCTCCGCGGCGAAGTGGTCCCCGCTCGGCGCGTCGAGTGGAATCGTGGCTATGCCGGCGCACCAGCAGAACCGGCCCTCGTGGCGAAGGGCAAACCCGCGCGCGCTGACGAGGCTGAGGCCGATCTGGAGCGCGTGCCGCAGCGTCGCCGGGGTCCAGGCGTCGCCTGGGCACACAAGCGTGGTGGATTGGACGCCGAAGGTCTTTCGCAGGAGGGCGTCGCCGAGCGCGAGCGGGTGCCCGGCGGCGTCGCGGCTGGCGAGCACCGCATCGGATTCGGGTGTGAACTCCTGGTACCAGCCGACCTCGTCGTAGCGGTCCCGAGCCGCCGCCCACCGCTCCGCGTCGGCGTGCATGTGCGTGTAACCGTGAAGCTCGACGCTGACCAGCCCCTGCTCGCGCAGTCGCTCGATGCCGCGGTACTCGGACGTGTAGTCGTTGACGCGCCCCGGGGCGTTCCCGGCGCGATCGACGTGCACGACCCGCGCCGACGGATGGATCGCTCCCCCAGTCCGGACCGGCTCGGCGCCGTCGACCAGCAAGGTTCCGCGGTCGGCATCGCCGTCGTCGAGCCAGCCGGGCGTGTAGCCGACGCTCATGTACGCGCCGCGCAGCCGGAGCAGCTCACCGATGCCCTCCCACTCCGTCTCGGTCAGGCGGCGGTAGCTCCAGCTGCGGAGGTGGACGTTGGGCGCGCCACCGGGGTCGTCCATCCGAAGGACGAGCGTTCCGGCGAGGTCCAGCCACGCCGTTGGCACGGGGCACCCGAAGGTCAGGACGCGCTTCATGACCGCCACAGCCGCCGGCGCCCAGTTCCCAGCGGGCTCGAGCCCGATCGTGACGAGCACGCTTTGCCGACCGGTCCGTCGGGCCACCACCACCGGGCGTCCTTCGAGTGTGACCCAGACCTCGGCGCCGGTAGGTGCCTCGAGCTCGCGGCCCTTCAGGTCGCTAGGCAGGAGCCAGTCCGCGCGACCCCCCGGTCCCGTCCATGCCAGCCGTCTCCCGTAGAAGTCCGGGCTCGCGCTTCCGGCGGGGCTGATGACAAGCACCGCTTCGCGCCGCAGGCGCTCCGCGAGGCGGTCCTGGTGGTTCGGCGGCAGCTTGTCGGGGTCGCCCGCAAGCACGACCACGTCATGGCGGCTCGTCTCAACCCCGGGGTCGCTCCAGCTGGAGACCGTCGTGCTCCATCCGAGCAGCCGCAGGAGAGTCAGCCAGTCGACTGGCTCGTACGTACTCGGCGTGCGAACCGCGTCCTCCTGGCCCCAGACCGGTCCCGGCGGCAGCGTGCAGGGCAGCGCCGCGACCAGCGCGTCAGCCACCGGGTCGCCGGGCCCTGACCAGGAGACCCATGGGCAGGATGAAGGGGCCCTCGTGCCAGCGCGGCTCCGCTCGCGTGAGCAGCGTGGCCACGACGTTGATGACGTAGGCGGCCGCATCGAACAGCGGGCGCAGCAACCGCTGTGCCGGAGGCGGCAGCGCCTCGTGGAAGCCGCGCAGGATACGCCCGGTCAGAGTGGCCCAGGCCACGGCGTAGCCGCCGTTCTCGAGGACCCACACGTCATCCCAGTCGGCGAACAGCTGGGCCAACTGCGGGCCGGTGTAGCGACGCTCGACGATGCGCCGGTCGTACTCCCACACAAGCGGCACGGTCAGCACGAGCGTGCCGCCGGGCCGCAGCACGCGGGCCAGCTCCTCGACGGCCGCGTGCGGCTCGGTCAGGTAATGAAAGGCCTCCGTGAAGAGGATGAGGTCGAAAGACGAGTCGGGGAACGGCAGGAACTCGTCCGAGACGACGTCCTGCGTGCCGTAGCGGTCGTCGATGTCCATCGCCACGTACCTGCGGTGCGGGGGCACCAGGTCCCGATAGGGCTGCGTGCCGCACCAAAGGTCGAGAATGTCGTCCACGGGGTGGCGAATCTCTCCGAGCACTTGCTCCAAGTGGAGCACCAGAAAGCGCAGAATCAGATAGTCGGGCTGCGTGCGGACGGGGTGTCGCCGGGTCCGCCGGATGCGCTCGAGCTCTTTGTCGGGCAGGGTGGCCGTCGTCATGCCGGTCGTGTCAGCGCGTGCGGCTGCGACCCTGGATCATCCTGCTGCGGAGGCGGAGCAAGGTCGCGACCCCTGGGATGCTGAACGCCAGCGTTCGGACCGCGTCTACAGCCCGGTAGCGCGGCGCCTCCAAGGCCGCCTCGTGATGTCGCGCTATTCGCTCTAGGTCGGCCACCTTGGCCTCCAATCTCACCCGCCGCGCCTCCGCAGACGCGGCAGCGGCATCGTGCACCCCGAGCCAGCCCCTCGCCAGGCGTCTGTTGGTGCGGAAAAGCTCAGCGTTCGCGCGCTCGAGCTGGCGCATGTACTGGTTGTGGTGCGGGGCGGCAACAAGCAGGAGTCCGGCTTGGGCCTGCTCAATCTGCGCTGAATCCGCACCAACCAGAAGGAGCCAGTGATTAGCCCAGATCTCGGAGGAATCCTCTGGTGAACGGGCCTCAACAAGCCGACCGTGGACTCCCGAGTCTCGGCGCGCGTCTGGCGTGAGGATCAGCGAACCCTCTGCCAAGTACTGCGACAGGACGACCGCGTCAGGGAAGCGGTCCACCGCCGCGCGCATCTCCTCGTACCCGAAGTCCGTGACGTGGAACTCGTTGCGCTCCTCGAAGCCGCGGCTGTTCGGAAGCGAGACGATCAGCACGGTGCCATCCTCTGCCAGGCGCACCAGCTCGCCGAGCAGGGCTTCCGGATCGGCGACATGCTCCACCCCCTCCAAGCAGACGATTGCGTCGAACGCCCCCGCTGGCAGCTTCCGAAGATAAGCGACCGCATCAGCTCGTTCGAAGGAGACTCGGGCTCGTTCGTCCTCCTGAAGCTCGCTGCGTGCGGTGGCGAGCGCCTCCTCCGAGACGTCAATGCCGTGCACTGCCGTGGCCGCCCGCGCCAGAATGCGGGAGCCATACCCGGTGCCGCAGCAGAGGTCGAGCACCCGACGGCCGGCGCACAGTCGCGCCGCGAACTCGTAACGGTGGATGTGGACGGCCGCCAGCAGTCCACCGGCCTCGAGGTCGGCGGGCTCGAGCCGCTCCTTCGCGGAGTCGTTCGCCCCTGTAACGGTTGTCAGCGCCTCGCTACCCATTGCACCTCGTTCTCGAGCACATGCGCGCGGATCTCGTCGAAGATCAGCTGCGTCATCGGCTTCCCGTCTGTGCGCATCATCGAGTCGGGCCGCACCCGGTACTGAAGCAGCCGCTCAGGAATGACGGCGCCATGGTGCCCGGCGCGCTGCAGGTCGTAGTAGAGCAGCCAGTCCTCATATGACGTCAGGTCTGCGCTATAGGCGAACCCGAGCTCGAAGACGCGGCGGCGAAACAGAGCGGAGCAAGTGCCGCCGACGTTGTTGCGCTCCAGAAGCCTTGACCAGTTCCCGTAGGGCATGTAGCCGCCACCCTCCTCAGTGAGCGGCCGGCCATCCGGATCGATGTATCGGACCCAGGTGGTCACATAAGCCAGCTCCGGATCGCACTCGAGCGCTTCGACACAGCGCTCCACGAACCTCGGGTCGAGCATGTCGTCAGCATCCAGCGGCAGCACGTAGCGCCCACGTGCATGGGCGATGCCAAGGTTTCGCGCAGCGCTCAGTCCAGAGTTCGGCTGCGTCAGAACCGTCACGCCACCCAGCGCACCGTTGTAGAGCGCCTCGTCCTCCCCGCGCAGTGAGCCGTCGTTGACGACCAGGATCTCGATCCGCGGGTGCGTTTGAGCAAGAACGGACTCCACGGTCTGGCCGACATAGCGCTCCAGCCGGAAGTACGGGATGACGACCGACACAAGCGGAACCCCGTTGTCTCGCCGCGGCGGCGTGCGGCGGCCGGCGGCGGCCAGCCGGCGGTAGCGACGTAGCAGCNCCTCCGGATCGGTCAACTCCTGGAACCGAGCGCGCGGCGCGCCAGAATGGATCAGCCCTCTGACTGAGCCGGGATCGTCGGCGAGGCGCTCGACCGCCGCACGGATCGCCTCGGCGGACGTGTCATGAGCCAACCATCCGCTCCTGCCGGCGACCACCATCTCGGTCAGCCCGCCGACCGGGGTGCCGAGCACCGGTCGGTTGTGCATCAGCGCCTCGCGGGCAACGTTGGGCCAGCACTCCCAAAGTGAGGGGATCACCATCACGTCCGCCGCCCGGATGTACCCGGCCACATCACTGCGCGGAACCGGATCGACGAAGCGGATCCGCTCGTCCTCGGAAGCCATCAGCTCGAGCTGCGAGCGCATCGACGTCTGCAGCGGTCCCGTGGCTGTGTCTTCCCCGAGCAGTGTCAAGCGGATGTCGCGACGACCCGTCGCCGTCACCGCTCGCAGCAGGTTCTGCACCCCCTTTCGCCGCTCCAACCGGCCGAGGTACAGGAATTCGAGGGGGGCATCGTCGGAGGGATCGCGTCCGGCCCGTGCGGCGTCATCGTCGCTGGGCTCCACAAGGAACGCATCCGGGATCCGCTCCGCCGGCGCCAGCGCACACTCGCCGTAGAAGCGTCGATAGGTGTTCAGCACGTCACCGCCGGACCACAGAAGCCGGTCGGCGTGACGCAAGGTGTAGCGCTCAGCGTCCTGGACGGCGATCGTCTCGAACTCGGCCGGCATGTGACCGTCGAGCACGGCGCAGATCTCGCCGCTGGTGTGTAGTCGCACGCAGACGAGTGTCCGGTCAAGCCACGGATCGTGCGTGTGCCGGGCCTGGACCGTCACCATGCCCTCGGCCAGGTAGTCCGAGAACTCGATCAGGTCAGGACCACGATCGGGATAGGCCATCCGCAGCGCGCGGTCGACGCGCGCGCTGTAGGCGTGCATGTACGACAGGTACGCGCCGACCTCGTCCGGTTCGGGTTCATCGACCCAGCAGATCCGCACGGATTCCGGAAGGAGCCGAGAGTCCCCGACAGCCGACAGCCGCGCGTGTTCACCGCGATACGCCGCACTTGTGACCACGGTGACGTCGGCGATAGTCGACAGCAGGCGCGCCGCGGCGGCGACAATGGGAGCGATCCCACCACCGACATAGGGATAGAGCTCTCGAGAGACCAGCGCGATGCGCATGGGCGCCGCACCGTAGCAACCGTGCGGAGGACCGAGCAGCTGTGATCAGCCGATCCAGGCCGCAGCCACTTCGAGCAGTACAGGCCGCGGGGCACCCGGCGCCCCGAAGGCGGGGAGCGGCTTCTGGACCGGACGCCCGGTCGCCCGGAGGGTCCAACGGGCGGGGGGGCATGATCGGCCAGACTGGCACTCCGGGATCGGCAGCCGCACTCCGTCGCCGATTCCGCGACGCAGTGTTCCGGCGGCGACCTTGCCCTCCGGCCCAGCGATCCGCCAGCGAACTGCCCGCCGGGCCTCTGCGGGCGGACCAAGCCGGAGCACCACCGCCCCCGCCCCGTCGGCGACGTCGCGATTGAGCGTCATCCTCACCGGCCTGTCCTCGAGTACGGCTCCGTCGGGCTCCAGCCCGTCGCTTGTCCACAGCGCCTTGTCGGACGGCACGGACCGGTAAAGAGCGAACTCCGAGATCGGCGAGCGGGCGACCATCTCCCCGGCAAACTGGACGCGTGGATCGAAACGCTGCGCGGCGAACCACTGCGGGCGCGGCGCCCAGGTGGCGAGTCCGTCATCCGCGAGCTGCGTCCCGATCCAGCTGTACCCGGGCGGCACCGGTGCGGCGGCTCCGTTCCACGGAACCACGGTCGCGTGGAGCTCCTCGTTCCAGAACTGAAGGACCTCGGTCCGACCCCACGGCCCCGCGCCGGATACCAAGCCCGGGAGCACGGCGGCGCTCTCGCCGTCAGGGATCTCGGCGTCCAGCCAGGTCTCGCGATCGCGGTCGTGACCTTCCGACTGAGCGATCCCGCCTGGCGCGGTGCTGGTCCCACCGAGCTCCTGCTTGAAGGCGTAGTCGAGCGCGGCGACCTGCGCAATAGCGCAGAGGACGAGAGCGCCGGCCACCACGGGGACGACCAGGTTCGCCCGTCCATGTTTCGCAGCCAGGCCGATTAGCACGATCAGCAGTACCAGCCCAACCGCCACGAGCAGCCACCCATTCGAGCCCAGGAAGGCCCATCCGAACAGGTCGNCCTCGAGGCCAACGAGCCGGTGCTGGACGACGCGGGTCCAGAATGCAGAAGCCGGCGACGCGAAGAAGTGCGCCGCNTTGTCCGCCGGCGCTGCGAAGCCGGCGATGAGCGCCCAGACGGTCAGCGCGCCGCCGGCCACGAGCCACCCGCGCAGCCGGTGGAGCTGTGGAAGGCCGGCGACCGCCAGGACCGCGATCGGCGGG
>JGI25407J50210_10000152_pt1 | contig 10816 bp, 9 predicted proteins | sample TabmetS5T2R1_FD_50210 | JGI IMG/M metagenome (IMG submission 50210) | reverse complement strand
AGGTCGCGATTGATGCCGGTCACGGTCATGCCCATGTGCGCGGAGCAGTACTCACCCGCACTGATGTCCGGCCGCAGGTCACCGACGTGGAACCGGCTCAGGAAGTTCCCCTCCATATCGGAGAAGAACATGTAGCCGGTCTGGTGCGTCCCGCCGGCTGGGTTCCACGGTCGGGGCTGATACGTGGTCATCGGCGGGCAGCCACGGCCGAACGACTCGTCCACCCAGTTGACGGTCTCCATGCCGTTGTCGAACATCACCGAGTGGAAGAAGTCGACCGCCCCCGGGAACTGGCCCGAGCCGCCCGAGCTGAGATCGTCGTCGCCCACGGCCATCGGATTCATCGTGTCCGGGATGCCGGTCCTGCGATTGACCTCCCAGACCTGGCCCTGCTCGGCGCAGGCGCCGCCGAGGATGTTGTCAGGCACGTGAATGACGGTGTCGTGGCACGCCACCGCCGCCGGCTCGAGGCCCATCAGCCCCTTCTCGGTCCAATCCTGCCTGCCGTCCGGGTCCTGCGGCCAGCCGTCAATCCGGTAGCTGATCTCCGGCTCGGCGATCTCCTCGGTGTCCTCCGGATTGTCCAGCGGCACCTCAAGGACCTGAATCACCCTGTGAAGCGGGTCCTCGACCTCACGGTCGCTTGGGTCCTCGAACTGGTTGTTGGTGTTCCTGAACGGCTCCTGTCCCGCCGGCATACCGGTCTGACCGCATGTCGGCCCAGGCCGCAGCGGATACGACGGCACGTACACGACGAGGCGCGGATTCTGTCGATCGTTCGCGAAGCCGGTATGCGCCGTGATCGTGTGGGCGCCGCAGTCCGTGTACTGGGCGTCGACCTGCTCGATGTTCGCGAATGGAGCGCCGGGGAATCGATTAGAGCCGTCGCTCACTTCGAATACCCGGACGCCCTCCCAGCCCTGCGGGTTGGCATCGAACCGAACCGGCGGACCTCCCGGGGTCGGATTCGGCTGGAACGACTGCGCGGCGTCGCAGGCCGGGCCGTCCATGGTCCGGTCGACCGCGAGCAGCATCAAGTCCGGATTCCCGTTGCGGTTGCGATCCCAGAGGATCGGGTCGTTCTGGTTTCCGTTGCACTGGAAGTTCCGGATCTCCTCCGGGTTGGCCGGATCCGAAATGTCGTAGATGTGCACGCCGCCGGTCGTCCCGGTGTAGTAGCCCAGCACGGCGTAGTCGCCCCAGAAGGCGAAGTCGGAGTGAGTGGCCGCAAATGGATCGTCGAACTCCTTGATGATCCTGCGGGACTCGTCCTGCCGGTCCGAGAACTGTGCGGATGCCGTGCCGGTGAGCAGTCCCAGCGCCATGACCGTCAGCGCCAGTAACCGAAGCGCATTTCTCATGCGCACCTCCTCCCGAGAGATGTGGTTGTGAGAGAGGGCTCCTCGAAGGCCCCTCGGGGAGGGCTCTTCCAATGCCCCTCTGGGAGCTACCCCTGCGGCGCCCGCGGCAAACCCAATGTGAGGCGCCGGTGGCTCGCCCACTCCGGAACCTTCTCCGCTTGGGCAAGACAGGTCCGGGGCGGCGCGCCAACTTGGCGAACTGGGTTGGTGCGGGCGCGATCACGGGTATAGTGCGCGACCGCAACTTGAGGAGTCGCCGGCTCTCACCCTATGGGACCTGGCCCCCGGTGGCCTCCTGAACGGATAGGGAGGTTCTATGAGTCGACTAGCTCGCTTAGTCGCTCTCGCAATTGCGGCCGTAGGTATGTTGGCCTTTCCGGCCATCGCCGCGGCCGGTCATCTAACCGACCCGCGCACGGACAACTTGATTCCGCGCGGACACATCGTCGAGCCGGCGGTGCTCGGCGGGTTCGGGGGAGGGAACCCGGACGTCCATACGGACCTTGCCTTCTGGGGCAAGTACGCGTACCAGGGCAACTGGGACGGGTTCAACATCCGCGACATCCGCGACCCGGACAATCCGACAACGGTCTCGCGGACGTTCTGCGACGGCAACCAGGGCGACATCGTCGTCTGGGACGACATCCTCGTGCGCGCGTGGAACACGGCCGCTGGAAGCCCAGGGCCGTTTGGTGCTGGTTTGACCTGCGACGGTCAAGCCGTGCCGGCGGGGTTCGAGGGCGTCCACGTGTTCGACATCAGCAACAAGCAGAACCCGGAGCTGATCGACTCCATCGAGCTCAGCCAGCGCCCGATGAGTGCGCGTGGCGACGAGCAGGACGGCGCGATCGGCTGCGGCTCGCACACGTTGACGCTCGTGCCGGACCTCAGGAACGACCGGGTGCTGATCTACAACCAGACCTCGGGGGGACCGTGCCCGTTCGTCGGGATCCTGGAGGTTCCGCTCGAGGACCCAGAGGCCGCCGAGTGGTTGCGGAATGAGATGCTCGTAGAGGCCGACGCCGGCCACGACTCGGGAGTGATCCTGGGCAGGGCCAACCTATTGGCCGTCGCGGCCCATGACCACACCAACGTGTACGACATCGGCCGCAACAGCACGCCGGGCGGCACCCTGGACAATCCGAGGTTCCGGTACACCATCACGGAGCCAGGCGTCTGCAACGTGGCTGGCGACCCGCTCTGCACCGGCAACTGGCACTCCGCCAGCTTCACCTGGGACGGCGAGGTCATCATCCTCGGCTGGGAGCCCGGAGGCGGGCTGCAGGCCGAGTGCGAGGCAACGGATCCGCCCGTGAAGAAGAGCTTCTTCTTCTACGACGCGGACACGGGCGAGAAGCTCGGTCAGTGGACGTTGCCGCGGCCGCAGACCGCGCAGGAGAACTGCACGCTGCACAACTACAACCTGATCCCGCTCCGCAACGGGCGGGACATCCTGGTGAGCGGCAACTACCAGGCGGGTGTGTGGGTCATCGACCTGACGGACCCGGCCAACCCGCAGACCGTGGCCTGGAGCGATCCGCCCCCGGCCCCGCTGCCCCCGGGGGGCGTGGGCAATCCGCCCCTCTTCTGCACCGCCGGTGGCGGGTGTCCGCTCACGGGCGCCTGGTCGGGCTACTGGTACAACGGGTTCATCTACGAGAGCCACATCGGCGAGGGTCTGAACATCTTCGAGTTGCGGGGTAGGGAGACGCGCTCGGCAATCAAGCTGGGCCATCTCAACCCGCAGACTCAGGAGTTCACGATCGACAAGCGTCGCGGCGGCGGCGACGACGACGATGACGACGATGACGACGACGACGATGACCGCGGAAAGGACAAGGACCGCGACGACGATGACGACTGACGCCTGACGGCCAGCCGCCAGGCGCACCATACGAGAGGGCGGCCACATGGCCGCCCTCTCGCCTCTCCGGAAGGACTGCGCCCGGTGGGGCCCCTCAAACCGGCGTGACGGGGTTGTGCTTGGCGGGCCACGCCCGCTCGCGCGAGACGTACGCCGTCATTCGCCGCACCAGCTCCTGNCGCAGGTCGCCGGGCTGCACCACCGCGTCGATGACGAGCTCCGAGGCCAGGTGGAGGATGTCGATCTCCTCGCTGTACTCGGCCCTCAGCTCCTCGGTGCGCCGCTCCCGCTCGGCGGGATCCTCGATCGCCTGAAGCTGGTTGTAGAAGACCGCGTTGATCGCCGCCTGGGGCCCCATCACCGCGATCTTGGCGCCCGGCAGCGCGATGCAGGCGTCGGGATCGAAGGCGGGTCCCGCCATCGCATACAGCCCGGCTCCGTATGCCTTGCGTACGATCACTGACAGCTTTGGGACGGTGGCCTCGGAGACCGCGGAGATCATCTTGGCGCCNGCGCGGATGATGCCCTGGCGCTCCACCTGCGTGCCGATCATGAAACCGGGCACGTCGGCCAGGAAGAGCAGCGGGATGTTGAACGCGTTGCAGGTCCAGATGAAGCGCGCCGCCTTGTCGGCCGAGTCGACGAACAACACGCCGCCACGCTGGCGCGGCTGGTTGGCGACGATTCCGATCGCCCTGCCGTCGAGCCGCGCGTAGCCCACGATGAGCTCCTTGGCCCAGCGCTTCTGGACCTCGAGGAAGGAGTCGGCGTCCACCAGGCCGAGGATCAGCTCCCGCATGTCGAACGGCTTGTTCTCGTCGGCGGGTATCTCCGGCAGGCCGCCGGCCGGGTCGGCGGGCGGGGCCGGTGGGGGGTCCTGCCGCCAGTTCGCCGGAAAGTACGACAGGTAGCGCTTGGCGAGGTCGATCCCCTCCTCGTCCGACTTCACGAGGAAGTGGCCACAGCCGGACACGCCCGTGTGCATGCGCGCGCCGCCCATCTCCTCGAGCGTCACCTTCTCGCCGATCACCATCTCCGCCATCCGCGGCGAGCCCAGGTACATGGAGGCGTTCCCGTCGCGCATGATCGTCACGTCGCAGAAGGCGGGGATGTACGCGCCGCCGGCCGCGCTGGGACCGAACAGGACGCAGACCTGCGGCACCGCGCCGGACAGCTTCACCTCGGTGTGGAAGATGCGCCCCGCGCCGCGCCGGCCGGGGAACATCTGCACCTGGTCGGTGATCCGGGCGCCTGCCGAGTCGACCAGGTAGATCATCGGCACCAGGTGCTCCAGGGCCTGTTCCTGGATCCGGATGATCTTCTCGACCGTCTTGGGGCCCCAGGAGCCGGCCTTCACGGTGGGGTCGTTGGCCATGAGCGCCACCGGGCGCCCGCCTACCTGAGCCATTCCCGTGACCACGCCGTCGGCCCCGAAGCCGTCCTGCTCCCAGTTCGCGAGGAGGGCGTCCTCGACAAACGTGCCCGCGTCCACGAGCCGGGCGATGCGGTCGCGCACAGGGAGCTTCCCCTGCTCGGCCGACTTGTCGTGGTGGCGCTGCGGGCCGCCGCCGCGNGCNCGCTCGAGGGCTTCCTTCAGGTCCGACATCGCGGAGGAATCTACTAGTGGTCGGCGCGCANCTGGGAGCGCAGCCAGCGCCGGATGAGCGCGTGGCGCAGGCTCATCAGCCCCGCGCCCAGGACGGCGCCCACGGCCGCCAGCCCTATGGGCGCGAACGGGGTGGTGCCCACGACGAGCAGGCCGATCCCGGCTCCGGCCTCGGCGCCGATGATGCCGGCCACGACCTCGCGTCGCGCCCGCTTGCGTGGATCCGGACCCTGCATGGAGAACGCCTTCTACCCGGGTTCGTCACATCCTCTCCCCTGGGAGAGGACGTTCACGGCCGGCGCCTACGGCACCAAGGGGAGCCGGGCGGTCCGCCCAGCCCGGCGATCAGGGTCAGTGTCCGACCCTGGTGTTCATATGGAACACCAGGATCGGACGCTTGCCCGGTCGCGGCGATGGAGTCGACCCACCGCAGCCATCGGACCCAACCCCTTCCGCCGGGAGTACGCCGCCGCCTCAGAGCCCACCGAGAGCGAAAGGCGCCTACTGCGCCACGCCGCCGACGGCCGCCGGCGCCACGCCCCCGGCCGGCTCCACTCTTGCCATGCGCGACGGACCGATCGGTCCCGACGGCTGCCAGCCCCTGAAGTGCCGCAGCATCGCGAGCAGGCCGGCCAGCCCCACGGCCGCCGCCAGGCCGCCGGCGTATGCCACCGTGCCGCGGGCGCCGATCGCGGCGATCAGCAGCCCTCCGGCGGCGAAGGCCGCGAGCTCGGCCGAGTTGCGGATCCCGTTGTAGGCGGCGAAGGCGCGGCCGTGGAGCGCATCCGGCACCCTCAGGTGGATCAGGCTGCGGAACAGGACGTTCTTGACCCCGTGCGCCAGGCCGCCCATGAACATGCAGGCCAGGAAGAACGGGAAGCCCAGGAAGGCTGCCGGCAGCGCCAGCGCCAGGCCCTGGATTGCGACCGCCGCGAGCGCGCCGGTGGCGGTCGCTCCCGCGGCGACGCGCCGCGAGAGCACCATCGCCCCGAGCGCCATGCCGACCGTCCAGACCGAGAGCATCAGGCCGTAGGCAACATCCCCCCTGCCGAGCACGTCCTCGACGAAGAACAGCTCGCCGACCCACACGGCCGACATGAACAGCAGCGAGCCGAAAGCGGCCAGCATCGCGAGGTACAGGACCCGGTCGCGAACCAGGAACACGATCCCGTCGCGGGCCCGGGTCGCCTGCCGTTCCTCCGCGCCCACCCCGGCGCGACGGACGCGCAAAGCCAGGGCGGCGCCCGCCACGGCGGCGAACGTTGCCGCATTCACCAGCATCGCGAGGCCCAGCCCGCCGACCGCGAACAGGACGCCGCCGAGCAGGGGACCCACCGCGTAGCCGATGTAGCGAACGGTCTCGACGTGACCGTTCGCTACGCGGATGCTGCGGTCACCCGCGAGCAGCGGCACGAGCGCGAACTCCGCCGGCTGCGACACGGCGAACACGAGCCCGAGCAGCGCGGTGAGCGCGAGCACCGGCGCGATGTCGCCACTGGCGGCGAGCGCGGCCGCCCCGACCGCGCCGAGCGCCGAGACTCCGGCCAGCACGCGCGTCGCGTCGACCCGGTCGACCAGCAGCCCCGCCAGGCCGGCGCCGGCGACCGACGGGCCGAAAAGGCAGATCCACAGGGCCGCCACGACGAGCCCCGAGTCCGCCACCTCCTTCAGTGGAGGCCGAGCGCCACGATCGCCACCCAGTCGCCCAGGGCCGAGAGGCCGAGGGCGCCGACGACCAGGCGAAAGTCGCGGTCGCGCGTGCCGGCCATCTCAGGCCCGGGCTTCCAGCACCAGGTTGAACGGGGTCTGCTCGGCGCGACGCCAGTGGGTGAAACCCGCCTCGGCGAAGACGTCGGCGAGCCGGGCCTCGCCGGCCTGCGCCCCGAGCACGTTGTGGCCTCCCTCCGACACCGCATGCGCGCAGCACAGCGTTGTCGAGGCCGAGTAGTACAGGCGGCCGATCGGACCCTCGTTGTCCTCGAGGCTATCCGCGGCGTACGGCTCGACCAGCATGACCGTGCCGCCGTCGGCGAGCGCCGACCGCGCCTGCCGCGCGGCGCCGACGGGGTCGCCCATGTCGTGCAGGGCGTCGAAGAAGCAGATCAGGTCGAAGCCCTGCTCGGGGAGGTCGACCGCGGTGCCGACCGAGAAGGTCACCCGGTCTGCAACCCCGGCCGCCTCGGCGTTCTCGATCGCGGCCTCAATCGAAGCCTCGTGCGGATCGATGCCGAAGAAGGTCGAGTTCGGAAACGCCTCGGCCATGAGGACCGTGGAATGGCCGTGGCCGCAGCCGACGTCGGCGACCTTCGCCCCGCGCTCGAGCTGCTCCACCACTCCGTCCAGGGCGGGCAGCCACTGCGGCACCAGCGAGCCGGCGTAGGCGTTCTGGTAGAAGGCCGCGACGCCGCAGAAGAGCCGCTCGTCGTGGACGCCCCAGGGCACCCCCTCGCCGGTGCGAAACGCCTGGACAGCCCGATCCTCGTCGATCCACATCGACGCCGGAACGTTGTAGGCGGGGGTGAGCAGCATCGGGCTGTCGGGGTCCGCCAGGACCGCGGCGTGCTCGGGCGGTAGCTCGTAGGTCTCGGCAGCGGAGTCGTACTCGACATAGGCGGCCGCCACCTGGCTGCCCAGCCACTCGCGCACGTAGCGTTCGGCGCAGCCCGCGCGCTCCGCCAGCTCGGCGGAGGTGAGCGGGCCGGCTCCGGCGAGGGCTCGGTACAGCCCGAGCTTGTCGCCCAGGCTCACCATCACTCCGCCGTAGCTGGCGGCCAGGTCGGTGAAGGCACGGTCGAGGAAGGCCTGTAGCTTGTCTTCGTTCAGGGCAATCGTCGTCATGGCTCCCAGGATGCGGCTGACGACCCCGTCCGAACAGTGGGATAGTGATCAGGACCGGTCCATTGGTGCCAAGGAGAAGCTGACATCGACTCCGGCCCCTCCACTCGCGTGAGCATCGTCGCGATCCGCGAGGCGGCAATCTCGCCGGTCAGCGGCCTGTTCGAGACGTTCAAGGCCGCCGGCGCGATGGCCGCCCCCCAGGACCTTGACGGGAAGCGTGCAGAGGCGTTCGAGGTCGAGATCGTCGGCGAGCGCGCGGGGATAGTCGAGGGTCCGAGCGGTCTGACGATCAACGCCCAGCGGGGGGTTGGCGAGGTCGACAGGACGGACATCGTGATCGTGCCGTCGATGGCGGTCGACGAGGAAGCCCAATGGGTGCCGGGGCGCCATCCGGCGATGGTCGCCTGGATCCGAGCGATGTACGAGCGCGGCGCGACGGTGTGCTCCGCCTGCACCGGCGGGATGCTGACCGCAGAGACCGGGCTCCTCGACGGGCAGGAGGCGACGATCCACTGGGTGGCCGAGGCCTACTTCCGCGAGCGCCACCCCGAGATCGTGCTGCGCCTCGACGAGGCGCTCGTGGTCTCGGGCGACGGTGGCCGCCTGGTGACATCGGGCGCCGCGACCGCTTGGCACGACCTCGCGCTCTACCTGATCGCGCGCCACGTCGGGCCGGCGACCGCCCAGGCCATGGCGCGCTTCTACCTGTTCCAGTGGCACCGAGGCGGCCAGGCCGCCTTCCAGGTGTTCGATCCGGGGACCGATCACGGGGACGCGGTCGTGCTCGCCGCCCAGCGCTGGATCGCGGACAACTACGCCGTCGCGGCGCCGGTGGCGGAGATGGTCCGGCGCTCCGGGCTCACCCCGCGCACCTTCAAGCGCCGCTTCAGGGCGGCAACCGGCGAGACGACGATCTCCTACGTCCAGCGGATCAGGGTGGAACGCGCAAAGCGCGCCCTCGAGACCGGGAGCGCGCCGATCGAGCAGATCAGCTGGGCGGTGGGTTACGAGGACGCGGCATCGTTCCGCCGCCTGTTCAAGCGCCTCACCGGGCTGACGCCGGGCGAGTACCGGCGGCGCTTCACGCTGCCCGACCTCCCGCACGTGCCTGCCGAGCAGCCGCGCGCGATNGCGAGCTGAGNATCACGTCGTGGCGGGCGTCGGCGACGCCCCGCCCGGCGGCTGGCTCTAGACGCGCTCGGTCTGGCCCGTGCCGTCCTGACCGTCCGTTTCACCCTGCGTGGACATACCGGTCGGCTGAGCGCCGTTGTCGGTGTTGCCCTTCGTCTCGGCTCCGGTGCCCTCGGTCGCCTCGCTCTGGCCGGTGCCGTCGGCGCCGTCGGTCTCGCCCTGGGTGGACCTGCCGGTGTCCTGCCCGCCGTTGTCGGTGTTGCCCATGGTCTCGTTGGCGGTCCCGCCGTCGGAGTCGGTGCCCGTCCCGTCGTCGGTGCCGTCGTCGCCGGTATCGGTGTCGTCGTCCCCGCTGCCGGAGTCGTCGTCATCGTCGTCGCTCGCCACGGCGGTCTGCTTGACCGGCGCGGCGTCGGCACGCTGGTCGCTCGCCACCCAGAGCAGCGGGACGGAGATCATCAAGAGCGTCGCGGCGAGGATCGCAAGCGCCTTGCGCGAGAGTGAGCTCTGGTCCTCGGAGTCCGNACCCTCGGCGGCAAGGTCGAGGAAGAGGCGAGCGGCGGGTTTCATCGGCACTCCTTCGGTTGCAGGCGTGGCCAGCTCTACCAGCGAGGGACCGGATCTTAACCGGGATCGAAGCCGGTGTGAACGCTTCACTCCGCGCCTACAGCGCCCGCGTACCGCGCCTGCCGAAGGTGAGCTTTCGCGGCAGCCGAGCGACCAGTGGCGCCAGCCCGTCGACGAGCTCTTCAGCCGATATCCGGTCGCCGGGCCGCGGCTCGAGGCAGCCGGAGATCAGCTGCGCGAGCTCCCGGGGCACTCCTCGTTCGGGAAGCGACCGCGGCCGTTCGACGAGTTGGGGGAAGCGCACGTGCGGGTCGTCGCTGTCACGCGCCCCCTTCGCGCGCGGGAACGGAACCGCGCCGGCGACGGCGTGGTGGAGAGTTGCCCCGAGGCCCCAGACGTCGGAGGCAGTGCCGATCTCGCCGGGGTGCCCGGCTGGGTCGCACTGCTCCGGCGGCATATAGGCGTCCGTCCCCACCGGGCGGCGTATGCTCGCGGCCCGCTCGATCGAGCGGGCGATGCTGAGATCAATCAGGCGCGGCGGGATGCCCATGACGATGTTGTCCGGCTTCACGTCCAGGTGGACCACGCCGTTGAGCTCCATGTACCGCAGGGAGGCGCCCACGTGGGCGGCGAGGGGCAGGAGCTGCTCGATCGAGACGGCCCCGCCGCGGCGGATCAGCCTCCGCAGCGTCGGACCCTCCAGGTGCTCCAACAGCAGGTGTGGGCGTGGGCCCTCGAGCACGGCGTCGAAGCCGCGGACGATCACGGGATGCGAAAGCCGCTCGAGAACTTCTGCCTCCTCGCGCAGGTCCTGGCGTGCATCCTCCCTCTCGAGGAGCCCCGGGCGGAGCACCTTCGCCACCGCCAGCGCGTAGAGCTCGTCGTCCCAGACCAGGTAGACCTCGAACCGGTTGCCGCCGCCCAGCGCGCGCACGACACTGCGGCCCGGAACGAGCTCGTCGCCCTCCGCGAAGCCCCAGCCGGCTACCGCCAAGGGCGTCTCAGGCGAGGCCCTCGCGGACCGCCCGCACCGCCGCCTTCACCCGTCCGTCCGCCCACTGCCCCTCGACTGGCCGATCGTTCAGGAAGTGGCCGTGACACGCCGAGGAAGATAACGCGACCGGCGGGTCGCATGAGGGGGGCCGGCGCCCCGCCAGCCGCGGCAGCGCTTCGGCTACCGCAGCTCGACCGCCACCGGCGCGTCGCCCGAGTAGTCGTAGAACCCCCGCCCCGACTTGCGCCCGTACCAGCCCGCCGAGAGCATCTTGCGCAGCGTGGGTGGGCGCGCGAAGCGTCGCTCGCGGAACTCGTCGAACAGCACGTCGCAGATCGCGCCGAGCGTGTCGAGCCCCACGAAGTCGGCGAGCGTGAGCGGTCCCATCGGGTGGCCCGCGCCGGCCTTCATGGCCTGGTCGATCTCGTCGATCGTGCCCACGCCCTCCTCGTACG
>JGI25407J50210_10000151_pt1 | contig 10819 bp, 9 predicted proteins | sample TabmetS5T2R1_FD_50210 | JGI IMG/M metagenome (IMG submission 50210) | reverse complement strand
CCAGGCACCGGCGTCCAGCAGCGNGTCCACGATCGCGTTGTCGCGGTTGGCATCGAGCACGACGANGACGATCGCGAGCACGAGGAGGCCCACGACCACCGAGGTGACCAGGCTGACCACCCGGGCGACGCCCCACAGGCCGCGCTTGGTCATGCGGCGGCCGCGTGCCAACCCTGCCATGCCGGGCCGGGTACCCGGCTACGACGCTTCGAACACCTCGACGCGGTTGCGGCCCTGCCGGAACGCGCTCGGCGGGACCATCACCGAGACGAGCTCGCCCTCGTCGCCCTCCACCAGCTCGAACGTGCTGCCCACCGCGGCGATCGTGCCGTTGACCGCGACCGCGACNTCACGGCCGGTTTGGCCCTCGCTTCGCACCCGCGCCACCACCTGGTTGGGCAGGAAGGGAGAGTCGAGGTCGACGTTCTCGTAGTCGGCGGCGGACACCAAGTCCACGGCCAGCCGGTCGCCCGCGGCGCTTGCGGGCCGGCCGAGCAGCTCCTGGTTCGGGCCGATCCGGTAGACCCGCTCGGGGCCGTCCCGGCCGGTCCCGAAGAGGCGTACGTTGCGCTCGACCACCGCGTCCCGCTCGCGCTCGAACTCGGCGGCGGGGACGCGCAGCAGCTCGAAGCTGTTGCGGATCAGCATGCGCAGCTCGTCGCGCCGCTGGACCTCCGGCGAGTTGGCCGGGCGCCCGTCCATCTCCACTCGGGGATCGAGCTCGAGCTGGTCGAAGATCGTCGGCAGGATGTCGATGGTCTCCACCCAGGCGTCGTCGACCCGCGCCCGCGTCTGTCCCGGGGCCTTCATCAGGAGCGGTACGGGCGCTATCTCGTCCGCGGTCCCGCGCTTGAGGCGACGCCGCTGCACAGACCCGAGCGGGAATGCCACGCCGTGGTCGGCGGCCACCACGATCATCGCGTCCTCCCACATCCCCTCGTCCTTGAGGTGGCGCCAGAGCCGGCGCAGCTCGTAGTCGGCAAAGCCGGTCTGGAGGAAGTGCCGCTGGAGCAGCACGTCGAGCTGGCCCTGATCCTCGTACGACAAGGTCGAGAGGCCCGGCACGGCGTCGTTGGCGGTCCGGCGGTAGCGGCGGGCGTCGGGCAGGTACTGCCACGGCACGTGCGGCAGCAGCGTGTGCTTGAACGCGAGCTGCGGCCGCCGGCCGGGCTCGATCGAGGCGATCCACTCCTCGAAGCGCGCCTCACGGCCGCCCTGAAGGTTCCCCATCGTGTGCTCCCTGACGTCCACGGCCGGCGCATCCGGCTGCTCCTCCTCGCCGCCGGCGAAGTTGCCCCAGTTCTCGGATACCGACGGCAGATCGGACTCGATGTCGGGCGGCGACACCACGTGCAGCCAGACGAGCCCCAGGTCCTCGCTCATCGAGCTCATCCGGCTGCCGTACGACTCATCGAGCCGCTCGTCGTCGCACAGGTCGCGCGAGCAGACGCTCGTCGCCTCCTCGGAGACGTTCAGCCGGTGGGTCTTCGCGAACAGCGAGAAGATGCTGTTCGGGTGGTCGGCGGAAGTTGGGAGCTTGTCCCTCTCCGGCAGGTTCCCGTCCATGATGGCCGGCTGGGCGCGCTCGGTCGAGTCGTAGACGGTGTACGCGTTCCGGTACCAGGTGCCGCTCGCCGCCAGCTCCCCGAATCCCGGAAAGCGCGCCGCGTCGAGTCGGCCGCGATCGTCCATGAGCGTTGTGGTGGGCAGCTCGTCGAACAGCACGACCACGATCGGCGCCCGCGTGACCCCGCCGATCGTGCGCGCCTGGGCCTCGTTCGGGAAGGCGAGCTTCGAGATCGGGTCGGTGAACAGGAACAGCGCCAGGAACACGACCGGTACAGGCGAGAGCACCCGGAGGAACGAGCGAACGGGCTCGGCCGCCGCGTACAGCGTCGCCAGGGCGGAGCCGATCGCGAGCGACGCGACGATCATGACCGGGTCCGGGAGGTCGAGCGCCTTCTTGATCGCCTGGGCCGCGATCAGGGCGACCAGGATCGAGATCAGGACGAGATGCGCTCCCTCGCGGGCCGTTCGCCCCGCGAGGCCCACGAGCAGCTCGATCCCCAGCATCAGGAGCGGCGGCAGCACCACCAGCGCGACCGAGAAGCTGACGATGTCGAAGCCCGAGGACCCGCGCGCGGCGAAGAACTCGGGGTTGTCCTTCAGCAGGTCGAAGAGCGGCTGGGCGACGGCGAAGGTCCAGAGGACCGCGAGGCCGAGATACGCCCACAGGACTTCGCGGCCGGTCGCCCGCTTGCGGGTCCGCTCCGGGCGCGGGGCCTCGGCTGTGCTCATCCCCGCTTCGGCCGCGCGTGGTAGAGCACGCGCGTCCCGGACTCGAGGCGCTCCGAGCGCTCCACCTCGAACGCCTCCTTCAGCGTGCGCTCGAAGAAGCCCAGCTCGTAGTCCGGGTGGAGGCCCTCGCGCTTGGGCGCGAGCAGCTTCTTCACCATCGGGTCCTCGCGGGTGGGGAACTCGATCACGAGCGCGGCGCCGAGCGAGGCGAGCCAGTCCACGAACTCCTTGACCGGCACGTTCGCGGTGATCGCGACGTGGTGCACGAGCGCGAGCGCGAGCACCAGGCCCGGCGCTCCGCGCTCGGTCAGCGCCTTGCGCTCGAGCCCGCGCCAGCCCAGCCCCGGCGACGGGTCGGCGAGGTTCATCGTGAGCGGGAGGATCCGCTCGTCGCCCTCCCCCCGGAGGTCGCGGTAGAGCAGCTCCACCGGGCCCGGGTCGGCGTCCACGGCCACCACCGTCCGGGCGCGCTCGGCGGCGATCCGCGAGTAGCGGCCGTTGTTCGCACCGATGTCCCAGACGAGGTTCCAGTCGCGGCCGGCCGCCACCTCGCGCACGAAGTCGTCCTTGCGCCGGGCGTCGTCGTCGGTGTAGCTGTTGCGCTCCCCGTACGCGGTCCACACGCCCTCGGGCGGATCCCAGGTGAGGCGCTCGACGAGCTTGCGCATCTTGCGCACGTTGGCCACGAAGAGCTCCTTCTTGAACAGCCGCTTCACCTCCTGCTTCGTCTGCTCGGGCCGGTCCGCGTAGCGGGCCTCGAGCCTCGCGTGCAGGAAGACGTTGCTGAACAGACCCTTGCGGAAGCGGTCGCGGAACGAGAGCAGCCCGCGCATCTGGGTCGGCGTGATGCCGTCGATCGAGCCACGCAGCCAGGGCTGGAAGGGAACGCCCTTCACCGCCTGGAGGACGAGCGGATACAGATACAGCATGCAGAACTGTCGGTAGCCCACCCACGGCTCGCCCTCGCGGATGCGCTCGAAGGAGCCCACGTCCACGAACACCGCCCGGGAGCCCCTGAACTGGACGTTGTAGGGCGTCGAGTCCTTGAGGACCAGGTCGCGGTCGAGCGCGGCGAGCAGCAGGTCGAGCTGAAGGAGCGCCGCGTCCTTCAGCATCGAGAACGTCCACTCGTACGGATAGGAGACGAATGGGATGCGCTCGTGGCGAAGCACGGCGGCGGGCTCGTGCACGAGCAGGCCGCGGAGGGCGGCCGTGTCCTCGGCGCGCTCGGTGCGGACCACGCGCGGGTCGTCGAGCAGGCCGGTCGCCTGGAGCGCCTCGAAGTCGCCGAGCCCGTCGGCCGACAGCGCACGGTAGACGTCCTCGCCCGCGTAGAAGACCCGGCTCTCCGGGTCGCGGAAGGAGCCGGGCTCGAGGTTCGCGGATGCGGGGATTTCCGTGGGGGAGCTCACGGGGCGGGGAACAGTAGCGAGGGATGGCGCGCCGCCGCGCGCGCCGACGCCGGGCCGCGAGCACCCGGCCGGCCGCGTGCGCGGACTGCTCTAGTCGCTCCCGCCGCGGGCCGGCTCGGCCTTCCCTGCCTCCGGCTCGTCCTTGCGTATGCGCAGGAACTTCATCAGGCGGCCCCAGTACAGCTTGGCCGTCACCGCGACCGCGGCCAGACCGCCCGCGATGATCTGAAGGATCATGCTCCCGCTGCCGGGGTCCAGGTATGCGAGAACGCTCATGGTCGTGGTTTCTCCAAGCAAAGGGGTCGGGGGACCGGTGCAGGCTAGCAGAGGTGTTGCCAGCTCGTGAACGGATCGCTGCTAGCGGGTTACTACCCGGCGCCGGGGTCCCCTGCACCCTCGCGCCGAATGTGAAATCCCTGCAAAGGCGCTGTAACGAGCCGATACGAGACGTCGACGCGCTGATACGCCACGAAGCTGCCGTCGCGAGCCACCAGCCGGCGCCTGCGAGGGGTGCCCCAGACCAGCACATTGCCGGCCATCCCTTCCTGGTAGGTCGGGCCGGACGCGGCCTTGTAACGGTCTGGTGGCGAGCTTGTGAAGCCGCGGTGACCTGCCGGGTCTTTACGCTACGTGGCGCCCCGCATGAAGCTCATCATCCAGATCCCCTGCTTCGACGAGGAGCACACGCTCCCGGCCACGCTCGCCGATCTCCCGCGCGAGATGCCGGGGATCGACACCGTGGAATGGCTGGTGATCGACGACGGCTCGGCCGACCGCACCATCGAGGTCGCGCGTGCGGGCGGCGTCGACCACGTGGTGCGGCTCACCAACAACAAGGGGCTGGCCGCCGCCTTCCAGGCCGGGCTCGACGCCAGCCTGAAGCTGGGCGCCGACATCATCGTCAACACGGACGCCGACAACCAGTACAGCGGTAAGGACATCCCGCGGCTGGTGGAGCCGATCCTCGCGGGCGACGCCGACATGGTCATCGGCGACCGCGAGACCGACCAGATCGAGCACTTCTCCCCGCTGAAGAAGCGCCTCCAGCGTTGGGGCAGCGCGGTCGTGCGGCGCGCCTCGGGCACCGGCGTGCCGGACACCACATCCGGCTTCCGCGCCTACAACCGCGAGGCGGCGCTGCAGATGCAGGTGGTCTCGAAGTTCACCTACACGCTCGAGTCGATCATCCAAGCCGGCAAGATGCTCGTGGCGGTCGACCACGTGCCCATTCGGACCAACCCGAAGACGCGCGAGTCCCGGCTGTTCCCGTCGACCGCGTCCTACGTGCGGCGCAACACCGCCTCGATCTTCCGCATCTACGCGATGTACGAGCCGCTGCGCGTGTTCCTCGCCGCCGCCGCCTTCTTCGCGATCATCGGCGCGGTCATCTGGGCGCGCTTCCTGTGGTTCTTCTTCTCAGGCGAGGGCGAGGGCCACATCCAGTCGCTGATCCTCGGGTCGACGCTCTTCATCGTGGCCGTGCAGCTCGCCGCCCTCGGCGTCGTAGGCGACATCCTGGCCGGCTCGCGCGTGCTGCAGCAGCGCGTGCTGGAGCGGGTGCGGCGGGTGGAGCTCCACGTCGGCGTGGAGCCCTCGCACTACGAGCCCGGGGCGCGCGAGACCGGGCAGGAGGCCACGACCGGTGCGCGGGCGGGGCGCGCGACCGGCAAGACCGAGGACCGCGAGGCGCTCAAGTTATGAGCGCCACGACTGAGGTCCCCACCGGGAACACCTACGACAAGTACGGCTCGACCAACCCCGTGGTCAAGCGGCTCATGGCGGGCTTCCACGCCACCCTGGACGAGCTCTGGACGCAGGCCGCGCCGGACTCCGTCCTCGACGTTGGCTGCGGCGAGGGCGTGCTCACGGTCGAGTGGGCCGACCGGCTCGGCGACGGGCGCGTGGTGGGCATCGACCTGGACGACCCGAAGCTGCGCGCCGAGTGGGACAAGCGCTCACGGCCGAACCTGGAGTTCCGGACAGAGGAGGCGACCTCGCTCTCGTTCGGCGACGACTCCTTCGATATGGCCTGCGCGATCGAGGTGCTCGAGCACGTGCCCGATCCCGGGGCCACGCTTCGGGAGATGGCCCGCGTGGCCCGCCGCCACCTCCTCGTGAGCGTCCCGCGCGAGCCGCTCTGGAGGGGCCTCAACATGGCCCGCGGGGCCTACCTGCGCGACCTCGGGAACACGCCGGGGCACGTGAACCACTGGTCGAAGCGGGCGTTCACCTCGCTCCTGTCCCGCTACGGGACGGTCGAGCAGGCGCGTTCGCCGTTCCCGTGGACCATGGTGCTTGTCCGCATCGGCTGAACGCAGTTACGGCAGGGGCGCGGCGATCCTCTCCGTGGGGATCGGCGCGACCGGCCTGATCACCTTCGGGTACTTCTCGCTCGCGAGCTACTCGCTGCCGGAGGACGAGTACGGACGTATCACGCTGCTCTGGTCGGCGGTCTTCATCACGGTGTCCGTGCTGTACCGGCCGGTGGAGCAGCTCCTGTCGCGGACGATCGCGGACCGCGACGCCCGCGGGGTGGCCGGGACCGAGCACCTGCGCGTGGCGGCCACGATCCAGCTGTCCCTCGGCGTCCTCTTCGCGCTGGTGGCGCTGCTGCTGCGCGGTCCGATCGAGGACGACCTCTTCGGCGGCTCCGAGGCGCTCTACTGGATCCTGATCGTGACGGTGCTCGCCTACGCGGCGAGCTACTTCGCGCGCGGTTTTCTGGCGGGGCACCACCGGTTCGGCCTGTATGGAGGGCTCGTGCTGATGGAGGCGAGCTCGCGCTGCCTCTTCGCGCTCGCGGTGGCGGTGGGGATCGCGGAGGGGGAGACCGCGGTGGCGCTCGGAATGGCGGCGGCGCCGATCGTGTCGCTGGCCGTGGTGCCGTGGGCGATCGGGCGGCGGCTGCGGGCGGCGTCGCCTGCGGCGGGGCGGCCGAATCCGGACCCCGACCCGCAAAGGCTCGACGCAGCCGCCCGCGACGAGCCGTCGGCCGCGGAGCCCGAGTTCACCCTGGCCCACGGGACGGGGTTCGCGGTAGCGGTCCTCCTGATCATGCTCAGCGAGCAGACCTTCCTCAACGCCGGTCCCCTGCTGGTGGAGGCGTCGGAGGGTGAGCGCGGCGCCGCCCTCGCCGGCTTCACGTTCAACGTGCTGCTGATCGCCCGCGCGCCGCTTCAGCTCTTCCAGGCCGTGCAGACCTCGATCCTCCCCCACCTCACGCGCATGCGGGCGAGCGGCGAGACCGATCCGTTCCGCCGCAGCGTCAACCTCACCCTCACCGCCATCGCCGGCTTCGCCGCCTGCGTCGCGCTCGTGATGCTCGCGGTCGGCCCGCTCGTCATGGACCTCCTCTTCGGCGGCGACTTCGACTACGAGCGCGGCGGCCTCGTGCTCGTCTCGCTCGGGATGGGCCTGTACCTTGCCGCCGCGACACTCAACCAGGCGCTGCTCGCCCACGGCCGGGCGCCGCAGGCCGCGGCCGCGTGGGTCGCGTGCGCCGCCGCGTTCGCCCTGTTCCTGCTGCTCGCCGACTTCGACGACCGCGTGCTGCAGGTCGAGCTCGCCTTCCTCGGGGCGGCGGGCGCGTTGTGTGCGCTCCTTCACACGCTTTACCGGCGCGCTTGAAATCCTTGAGCGGCATGCCCGAGCCGCTCACGATCCCCGCCCACTTCAACGGTCCGCCCTCGTCGGCGAACGGCGGCTACGCGTGCGGGCGCGTCGCCGAGCTGGTCGGCACCGAGGAGGTGGCGGTGTCCCTGCGCCTGCCGCCGCCGCTCGAGCGCCCGCTCGAGGTGGTGCGCGACGGTGACCGCGTGGAGCTGCGCGACACCGACGGGACCGTGGTGGCCGAGGGCGCCCACGAGACGCTCGCCCTCGACGTTCCCGACGCGATCTCCCCCGACCATGCGGAGGCGGCGTCCCTGGCGGGCCGGGAGAAGTGGACGGCGCGGCACCCGTTCCGCACCTGCGTCGTGTGCGGCCCGGACCGCGAGCCGCACGACGGGCTCTGCGTGTTCCCGGGCGAGCTGCGCGACGGGATGTACGCCGCCCCCTGGACGCCGAGCGAGTCGGTCGGCGACGGCAACGGCGAGGTGCGGCCGGAGTTCGTCTGGGCGGCGCTCGACTGCCCGACCAGCGCGCCGGTGGCGAACTTCGACGGGGGCCCGGCCGTGGTGCTGGCCCGCCTCACCGCGCGGCTGGCGGCCTCGGTGCGGGTCGGCGAACGGCACGCGCTCGTGTCGTGGCCGCTCGCGGTCGAGGGCCGAAAGCGCCACGCGGCCTGCGCGCTGTTCGACTCCGAGGGGCGCCTGCTGTGCGCGTCGCGCGCCCTTTGGATCGAGCTGCGTGGGTGAGGGGCCCCGCAGCGCCAAGTGTGGGCTGTCAAAGTCCCGCATATGGCGCCTTAGACAGCCCACACTCGCGAACGCCCTGGCGCCCGAATGGCCGCACCCCCTCACTGCCGCCGTTCGAGCCGGCCGAAACGCAACGCCCGGTGGAGCGGAGCGCCAACCACGCGCGATGCCCGGTTAATCTCCCCACATGGCCCTTCACCACCGCACCTGCCCCTTCTGCGAGGCGACCTGCGGCCTCGAGCTCGAAACGGTGGGAAGCGAGGTGGTGTCGGTCAGAGGCGACAAGCAGGACGTCTTCAGCCGCGGCTTCATCTGTCCCAAGGCGCACGGGCTGAAGCAGCTCCACGAGGACCCCGACCGCCTCAGGGCGCCGCTCGTGCGGCGGGACGGCGAGCTGGTCGAGGCCGGTTGGGACGAGGCGTTCGAGGAGATCGACCGGCGCCTGTCACCGCTCCTCGCCGAGCACGGGCGAGACGCGGTCGCCGTCTACCTCGGCAACCCGATCGTCCACAACCTGTCAGGCGTGCTGTACGGGCCGGCCTTCGTGCGGGCCCTGGGCAGCCGAAACATCTACACGGCGTCCACCGTCGACCAGATGCCCAAGCAGGTCTCGTCCGGGCTGATGTTCGGCACGATGCTGTCGATCCCGTTGCCGGACGTGGACCGCACGGACCACCTCCTGATCCTCGGCGCCAACCCGCTGGTGTCCAACGGCAGCCTGCTCACCGCCCCGGACATGCGCGGACGCCTGCGCCGCATCCGCGAGCGCGGCGGCAAGGTCGTGGTGGTCGACCCGCGCCGCACCCGCACCGCCGAGGAGGCCGACGAACACCACCACATCCGCCCCGGCACCGACGCCCTCCTGCTCGCCGCGATGGCGTGCACGCTGGTCGAGGAGGGGCTGGCCGACCCGGGCCCGGTCGCCGAGCACATCAACGGGCTCGACGAGGTGATCGAGCTGGTGCGCGGCTTCCCGCCCGAGCGGGCCGAGGGCGCCTGCGGCATCCCCGCCGAGGACATCCGCCGCATGGCGCGCGAGCTCGCGGCCGCCCCGAGCGGCGTCGTCTACGGCCGGATCGGCACCTGCACGCAGGAGTTCGGGACCCTGGCCTCGTGGCTCATAGACGTGCTGAACACGCTCACCGGCAACCTCGACCGTGAGGGCGGCGCGATGTTCGCGCGGGCCGCGGCGGCACAGAAGAACTCATCGGGCAACGGCGGCAGCGGGAAGGGCGTGCGGCTCGGGCGCTGGAACAGCCGCGTGCGCGGGCTGCCCGAGATGTTCGGCGAGCTGCCCGTTTCGTGCCTCGCGGAGGAGATCGAGACGCCCGGTGAGGGGCAGGTGCGGGCGCTGATCACCCTGGCCGGCAACCCGCTGGTGTCGACGCCGAACGCGGCGCGTCTCGAGCGCGCGGTCGAGAGCCTCGACTTCCGGCTGGCCGTCGACCTGTACGTGAACGAGACCACGCGTCACGCGGACGTGATCCTCCCCGCCCCGCAGCCGCTCGAGCGGTCGCACTTCGACCTCGCCTTCTACCAGCTGTCGGTGCGCAACGTCGCCAACTACTCGCCCCCGGTGTTCGAGGGCAGCGGCCCGGCCGAGTGGGAGCTGCTGATGCGCCTGGCCGGCGTGGTGAGCGGCCAGGGGCCGAACGCCGACGTGGATGCGGTGGACGACCTCGTGATCTCCACGATTGTCCAGCGCGAGGTCGGCACGCCCGGCTCCCGCGTTGAAGGCCGTGAGCCCGCCGAGCTGCTCGAGGCGCTCGAGCCGCGCCGCGGCCCCGAGCGGATGCTCGACTTCATGCTGCGCGTGGGCCCCTACGGCGACGCCTTCCGGCAGAACGGCCACGCCGGCGACGGGGATCGCTCCCGCGCGCTCACGCTCTCCGTCCTCGAGGCCAATCCGCACGGCGTGGACCTCGGCGCGCACCGCCCGCGCCTGCCGGAGGTGCTGCGCACGCCGTCGGGCAAGGTCGAGCTCGCGCCGGAGAGCATCGTCGCCGATGTGGAGCGCCTGCGCACGGCGCTGGAGCGCGAGCGAAACGGCGGCATGGTGCTGATCGGTCGCCGCCAGCTGCGATCGAACAACTCCTGGATGCACAACCTGCCTGCGCTGGTGAAGGGCAAGGACCGCTGCACGCTCCACATCCACCCCGATGACGCCGCGCGGCTCGGCCTCGACGACGGCGCCCGCGCGCTCGTCAGCTCCTCCGCGGGGAGGATCGAGGCGCCGGTCGAGCTGACCGACGCGATCATGCCCGGCGTCGTGTCGATCCCCCACGGCTGGGGGCACGATGTACCGGGCGTGCGGATGCGGGTGGCAAGCGAGCACGCCGGCGTGAACAGCAACGTGCTGGCCGACGAGACGCGCGTGGACCCTGTGTCGGGCAACGCGGTGCTGAACGGCATTCCGGTGGAGATCACGCCCGGCTGAGGTCCGCCGCGAGCGCCCCCGGGCGCCTCAGATCAGCTGGAGCATGGACCCGCCGCAGTTGCGGCAGGTGACGTTCGCCGTGTCGGACATGCGGGCGATCGTGGAGTGGGCGCCGCAGTTGGGGCATTCCGATCGAAGCTCGTAGCGGTGCAGGCAGTTGACGCAGCGGTAGCGGCCGGCCAGGTTGGTGCCGCGCAGCCAGGGCTCGCCGCAGCCCGGGCACTGGGGACCTCCCGTGATGTCATCACCTCCCATCCGCTTCACGGTACCCGCTTGTGTCCTCGGAGCCAGTCCCGGGCGTCCATGGGGCGCTTCCC
>JGI25407J50210_10000145_pt1 | contig 10910 bp, 8 predicted proteins | sample TabmetS5T2R1_FD_50210 | JGI IMG/M metagenome (IMG submission 50210) | reverse complement strand
ACATGGCCTGGAACCCGGCCACCGATGCTTCGCCCTCCAGGCCGAGGCTGGTGGCGCCGGCGCCGTACCACCGGCCTGGGGACTCGCCGTGGCCGGACAGATACTGCTGGTGGTCGGTGGCCAGCTCGCGGGTGTAATACGCCCCCCGCCCTACCGACAGCTTGGCGATGTCGGCCACCACCCGCCGCTTCCCTCCTCGCCGTCGTTGGCGCCAGCAACGCACCCGTGGTGCAGTGCTCTCCTCGGAAAAAGGTTGCGGCTTAGAGTAGCGCAAGATGGCGACTACAAGCGTTATGGTGAGTGCCTGATGCGGGAGTGGCGGACGGTAGTGCGATGAGCGTTGCCGGCTGATGTGAGAAACTATGAAGGTGCAGCTCAGACGTGGTTCCGCGTTGAGGGTGTGTGATGCCGGGAGGCCGCCAACACCTTGATCTGCCGTCTGACCAGCGACGATCTACGACACCCTAATATGGCGACTTCCGCTCGATAGTGACCTGCAAAAACGGGGCTTGGCAAGCCGCTCAGAGTGCGCTAATTTGGGAGCAGGGGGTCGCCGGTTCAAATCCGGCCGTCCCGACCACCAGCACAACCCCCTGCGCAGCAGGGGTGCCGACGGCCCCTCACTCGGCTAACCGGAGCACGCTGCCCGTAGCCAGCCGCTCCACGACACCCTAGTGTGAGGGAAACATGCCGGACGCGCAGCCCGCACCCATGGGCGGTCCGTTGCCGCGAGGGCACCTCCTAGCCCTCAACCGAAGCTTCCGCCGCACNCTGGAGGCCGAGAACAAGAGCCCCCGGACCATCGAGGCCTACACCGACGCCGTCCGGCTGGTCGCCGCCTACTGCTAGGCCCACGGGCATCCGGTCTTCGCCGGCGAGCTTCGCCGCGAGCACATCTCAGGACTTCATCGCCGACCAACTCGCCCGCTGGAAGCCGGCCACCGCCCATAACCGCTACCGCCAGCTCCGGCATGCCTTCGCAACCACCTGGTTGGCCGAGGGCGGAAACGAGAACGACTTGATGGTGGCTGGCTGGAAGTCGCGGATCATGATCGATCGCTCTCCGAAGGCCACGGCCGTGGAGTGGGCCAGAGCGAGCCATGCCCGCCTGTCACCAGGCGATCGGCTATAGCCCTCGGTCATCGGCGATCAAGCGTTCCTGCCCAGTTTCCAACGTGACGCAGAACCTCCCGACGATGGCGCGTCAGCCGAAGCATCGTTATGGCAGGTGTCCCCGGCCTGATGTTGAACGAGAACGCATCCTTATCAGCAATCGAGGGCTCAGCGCTGTGCGGACCGCCGTTTCCCAAGTCGCTGGCGACCGTCAGGGGCGAAGGGATGCGTTCTCATATTCCCGCCCGACCAGCGCACGGACAGAACACCGGCCGTCGGACAAGCAAAAGGACCAGCCCGTCGCCGGCAAGGCGATGGAGTGACAATCGTCACACGAATCATGTGCTAGGAATCACAGCAGTGCCAATGCCTTGGCGCTTTACTCTTGTGGAGACACCGCTACGTTGTCTGTGGTCGGCGAAGGCCACCGGTCGGAGTGTCTGGACGGGCGGTCGAAGAGCGTGGCAATTGCGCAAGAGCAGGGACACTGCTGCCACGGTGCCCCTAACCCAACTGGATGGCACCACCCAGGGGGGCGCCATGACGGACGGCGGCTCAGGGTCCGAGCGACCCGACCGGCCGGTTGACGGCCGCAGCGTCTCAGCTATCGACCTCATCGTGGCGACCGCGCTCCTCGCGCTGCTGGCGTTTGCCCCGTTGGCGGACCTTGCTGCAGCCGCCCAGCCACTGGCTCCCCAGATGCAGCCGCGGCTCGCAACACTGACAGGGAACCAACCCAATCGTTTGGTGCGCGACCTCCCTGCCGACCTCCCCGACGGGTTCACCGCTGGCAGCCCTGCAGACCTTCGCGCCATTGCCCGGCGGGCCCTCGGCCAACGCGGCAGTCACACGTTGCTGACCCTGCTCGCCCCTGCGGCGAAGTCTCTCCAGGAGACGGCCGTGGGCGGGAGACTTGGTTTCGCGCCCTACCCCTACCGCTACCCGGCCATGACGCGACTGTTGGACCAAGCCCCCGGACGCGCTCATACCGCCGAGGCCAGGAATCTGGGGGCCGCCTTGTTGCTGCTGGCGTCGCGACCGGGCGAGTACGGCTCCGCGAAGTTCCCCAATGCCCCCGCTGCCGCTTACGCGGTGCTCGATCGGGCCCGCGCGAACGGCGACTGCGGAGCCCAGCTGAACCTGCTGCTGCTCGTCTCCGCCGATTACCAGCCGCGGGACGCCCCGGTTCGTGACGAGGCGCGGCGTGCGGAGTCGGTGTGTCCCGATGACCCCACGCCAGGCTGGCTGCTGGGCCAGTACCAGTCCCAGCGCGCCAAGCTGAAATCCCCCTACGACGAGGCTGGGGACCCGGTTCCTGCCGACGCCCAGCAGCAGGCGGCGGCGACCTTTGCGCAGTTGGAGCAACGCTTTCCGGGTTCGGCGGCGGCGATCACCGGCATGGCCGACGCTCAGCTGCGTGCCGGACTTCGGCTGGCTGAGAGCCAGCCCTTCACCGCCCGGCATGCCCTGCGCACCGCTGCCGCGGGCTACCTCAAGGCGCGCAGCATCGAGGCGGACGGGGCTGTTGCAGGCCTCGCCCGGGCCCTCATCGGCCTGGGCGAGCCCGCCCGCGCAGCCGAGCTGGTACGGGGTTTGGTCGCCGGAGGTGCGTCGCCGGGCCTGCTACTTGAGCTGTTGACCACCGCGGAAGTGGCGGCCCACGAGTTCGGGCCGGCCGAATCGACGGCCCGGCAGCTGGCAGACCGCGGCCCTGCCGCCTATCCCGCTGGTCCCCCGCTCTTCGCGGTCCCAGGCGGGGACGGGGTGTCCGAAACGGCCGGACAGGATCCGTTGGGTCCCCAGTCATTGGGCACCGACACCTATGCCCCCTTCAGCGTCAGCCTGCAACCCTCCCCCGGAGGTGGCGGCGCCGACGTCGAAGACGTGTCCTTCATCCCTGTCTTCCGGTCCGACTATGGCTTTGTCGGGACGGATCCGAGCTGCCCAGGGCGCGGGTGGCGGCGCGACGCCGTGCTCGCCGGTCGCGCACGGGCGGCCCTGGCCGACTTTCCGGCCGGGTCGGATCCGGCCTTCAATGATGTTCGCCCCACCCGGCAGGGCTACAAATGCGAGTTCATGGTCGGCGACCTCCACGACATCGCGCGGCTCGAGGCGGGCCTGCCCGTGACGGGCGACCGCAAGCGGCACGATGAACTCGCCGACCGGCGGCAAAACCTGTGGCGCTGGGCGGGGAACCTACCGCATGCGGAGCAGACGATCCAGGCCTGGGCGAAGGAGGCCGGCCCAACCGCGCCGCTGCCCATGCTCCGTCTTGGCGAGGTGTCCTTTCTCCAGCGCCGATACGACGACGCGGCCGCCGCCTTCGGTGTCGCAGCCCGCCGCACGCGGTACGCGGACTACAACAATGATCTCGGGGTCTACGAGGCGCAGCTGGGTCAGGGAGCGTCGCTGCTTTCCGCGGGACGAACTGCGGAGGGCCTCGCGCTGCTGCGCACAGTCGCCAACTTCGCAGAGTACGGTGTGGCGTTCCACCGACGCAGCGACTACCCATGGCTCAAGGCGCGCTTCGGGGCCGTCGCCTACCACGCACGGGCCCAGCTGGCAGACGCCGAGCGCGAGTCGGGCGACCTGCTTGCCGCGGTCGAGGACTACAACGCAGCACGCGAACTGCTGCCGGTCCTCCCCGACACAGAGGTGACCGGGGTCAGGCCTGAGCGCATTGATGCCAACCAGGCCCTGGCCGACTTGGCCCTCGGCCGGGTGACAGCTGCCACGCAGGCGATCAACCGGGCGCTGCGGGCCGACCCGATGAACCCGGCCTTCCTGATGACGGCCGGCTTTGTCGCCGACCGTGCTGGGCAGCTCGAGACGGCGGCCCGCTACGACGTCGCAACGCTGACCAGCGACCCGGGCGCGTTCCCGGCAGCCAACGACCTCGGCGTCGAGCTTGCCCGGCTGCACCGCAACGACGAGGCGGTGACGGCGTTGCGCCGGGCCGTGGGGGCTCGCCCCGACTATGCGCTGGGCTGGTTCAACCTGGGCGTCGTCTACTCCGGGATGGGACCAGCAAAGGTGCTGCAATCCCAGGGCGCCCTGGCGCGAGCCTTCGAACTTGACCCGGCGCTGCGCGACCGGCAACCTGCCCTGACGATCGACGCACAGGTCTACCGGACCGGGCTTGACCTGTCCAAGCCGCTACCGCCGGGCTGGAGCTTCGCCCAGCTGCAGGACCGCCTGACGGTCCCGTCCGCCGGTCTGCTGGCGGTGCTGGTGCTGGGACTGGGGCTCGCGCGGGTCGCCGGCTCGGGCACGCGGACCGAGCTCGCCCAAGGCTGGCTGGAGTCGGCTGCCCAGCGCCTGGAACGCCTCCCGCTCGTCAGCCGCCTGCGCAACCCCTGGTGGGCCCTTGCCGTCACGGTGCTCGTCTTCGCGCTGCCGCTCGTGCTCCACGCCCGAGGCCGGCTGGTGGGTCTGGGAGCCCTCGCCGTGGGCGTGCTGCTGCTAGCCCTGGTAGCCATGTGGGTGCGGACCCTGGTTGCCCGCCGCACCGGTCTGACCGTCCACAACGAGAGCTGGGGCCCGGGCGTCGCGTTCGGCATGGCCACGGCGGTGGTCGCGCCCTGGGCGCCGCTACCAGTGGCCCGGACCACCGGCGATGCCCCATGGGTGCACGCCGCCGCGCCGGTCGCCCTGGCCCTGGTGGGCGTCGTGCTGTTCGTCGAGTCGGTGGCGTTCCAGGTGCCGCTCACCCGGTCACTCGCCGACGCCGCGCTGATCATGGTGGCATCCACCCTGGTGCCGGTCGGGCCGCTCGACGGCGCGAAGCTCGGCAAGGCAGGCCTGTTGGCGGGCGCGGGCGTGGTGGGTGCTGCCGTCCTGGTGGGCCTCGGCGTCGTATGAACTCGTCCAAAGCACAGGCGCGACGATACAAGCATCCGCATGGTCAAGGCGCCGGCCCAAGCACCGGAGCAGCACCGCCTTGCCGGGGACCGGCAGCCAGCGAGATCAGCCGTGCCGGTCACGAGGAGGTCGTAGCGGGTTGTCGGCTAGCCAGGCGGACCATCGTGGATGGCGCGCACTGCCTCAGGATGGGGGTTGCCGCTCGGGTCGTCTTGGCATCCCGGACACTGGCGAGGATGTGGCGGTTCGTGCAGCGCGGTATCGGGAGCGGTCGCGCCGTGGCAGGCCTCGGCAATGCCCAGGGCGCAGCTCGGGTCTCCCGAAACAGCCATCGGCAGCGACGGTCCCCAGACCCGGACTGAAGGCCGAAGGCAGCTGGGAGGGGCAGCCAGAGGCTGCCTCCTCTAGACTGCGACGCCATGACCTCGCTCCCGGGTGAGCTGCGCGCCTTCGCCGAGGATCCAGGCGCCTTCGTCGCGCTCGGCCCGGACGAGGAACGGATCCTCACCCACCACTACTGCGTGACCTTCGCTCCTGGCGAGCACTTCTGGTCGGCGTCAGTCGAGCGGCTCCGGTTCGGCGTCGGCGATGTCGTGGCGGGGGTGGCCGAGATCCGCGGCTTGGTGACCACCCGTGGCCGCAAGGCCGCCGCCTGGACGGTCGGGCCCTCGGCGACGCCGGATGGTCTCCTCGACCGACTGCTAGCCCTCGGGATGGAGTCCGAATCCGATGACGGCTCGGCGATTCTGGTGCTGACCCAGCCGCCGCGGGTGCAGCCGTCACCCTTCGACGTGCGACTCGTGACCACCTATGAGGATTACCTGGCCGCGATCGAGGTCGGCAACCAAGGGTTCGGGTTCCCAAGCGAGGACGCGCTGGACGAGCGGCGACGTGCCCATGACNGCTTCGAGTCCGAGCGAACCGGACCGCGCAGCGTTCGGCTGTTGGCGGTTGACGGCGGCCGGCCGGTGGCGACGGGAAGGGCGTGGTTCTCGCCGTTTGGCCTGTACCTAGGTGGTGGGGCGACAATCCCGTCGGACCGCAGGCGCGGCGCCATGAGCGCCCTGATCGCCAGGGCCTGGCGGGAGGCCGTCCGCCGCGGGACGCCGGCCCTCGTCACGTTCGGCGGGAACCTGGCAGCCGCGCCGTTACAGCAGGTCGGATTCCGGGCTATCGGCCGCGTCCGGCACCTGGTCGATCGGACCAGCGGCTGACTTCGTAGTTGCTTCTACCCCGGGGCCCTGGCAGTACCGCTCGTGATCGCCCTTCCAGGGCCCAGTACGTCCTCGAGCGCTGGGCCCACGTAGCACGCTACCAAGCGCGGCCAGCGAGTCGTCGGGGCGTCGCGGCAACGGGCATGACGGCCTGAGGGTGGGACCAGTCGGGGGTTGCCGGAGCCCATCCTTACCATGAACCTCGCACCCACCGCTGCGGGACCAGGATTTCCGCAGGTCGACGGTGACCGTAGACCGCCAAGTTACCGTGTGTGGTTTCGTGGACGGCTAGGGCCCGGGCGTTCTCTCGAGTCGCCATGATGCGTCCGATGCGATCGACCCGGCGGCGCAGCCGTGAACACTGGTGTTGCGCCGGTCAGGGCCGCAGGGCCTCACCAACGATCCGGAGAGACCACCCGGTCACTTACCCGCTGCGGCCGAGTGCCTTGAAGACCTCGTAGACCATGAACGCCGGCCACAAGAGGCCCTGGACCACCGCCAGCAGGTACTCCCAGAACGTGTCGGCCCGCTGCCAGAAGTACACCAGGGCCCCGAAGATCCCCAGCCCGTAGATCGCACCGCCGCCAGCGGCGCCCGCGTTGCGGCTGTTGCTCATCACCACCCCCTACCTCCGGACACCGCCGTGGCGCCCGCCCGCCTGTGCCAACAGGAGCAGCCTCAGGGTCGCGGTGACGCCGAGCCTGAGTCAAAGGAGCCGGCGTGCGAGTCGGCCGACAGCGCCGACCACCTTGATCCGCGTCCCTTCATCTGCCTCGGCACAGCGGGCAGGGGACGTCGCGGCCGGCGGCCAGGTCGGCGACCCAGTCCCGCAGGGCCACGCCGTTCACTTGCGTCGCGTAGAAGGCCTCGCCGCCGAAGCTGCAGTGCGCGTCGCCGCAGGCCAGGTAGGAGCGGTAGTTCGGCAGCCGCTTCAGGGCCGCTTCGGCGGCCCGCAGCCGGCCCTCGAACCCGGCGGGGTCCCCGCCGACGCCCCGGTAGAAGCGCTCCTGCACGTCGTCACCGGCGTGGTTGAAGCGGGCGAACACCAGCCGCGGGTAGCGGCGTCCGAGCGCGGTGAGGTACTCGACCATGGTGAAGGGGCGGTCGCCGATGCCGAAGAAGGCCGGGAAGTGGACGGGCGCGCCCCAGTCGGCGAGGTCCACCGGGCGGTGGAAGACGAACGCCAGGGAGTCGCCGACCTGGGCCACCCGGGCCTGGGGCCAGCGGTCCAGGATCGCCGGGACGTGGAAGGCGGAGCCGACGCTGCCGGCGCTGCAGCCGGCGGCAAGGACGGCGTCCACGTTCGGGAAGTGGGCGAACGCCCAGTCGATCGCCGCGTGGGCGTTCGGCCAGCCGCGCTGCTCGACCGAGACCGACCCGTAGCGCACCCGCCGGTCGCCGAGGTGGACATCGCCGCTGCAGGAGGGGATGAAGACCCAGCTCCAATCTCGGAAGGGGTTGCGCGGGTCGGCCATGCTCAGCATCCCGCCAGCGTGGGCAGGGTTGTCGGCGTCGGTGACCGCGTCGTCGAACCAGCTGCTCCCGGCCTTGCAGGAGCGCTCGTCGAAGCAGCCCCCGCCGCCCTGGAAGAACACCACCAGCTTGGTTGGGTCGGCGACCCGGGCCCAGAACGCGTAGCGGCCACCGCGCGCGCAGCGGGTCGCGCCGCCTGGGTCGACCCGCTGCCAGCCAGCCGCCGGCCGCGCAGGAGGCGGCTCGGTGGGGGTGCAGGCGGCGGCAACCAGCACCAGCAGCAGGGCGGTGGCGACCCGCCGCCCTGCTCGCGCGCCGCCGACGGTCATGGCGTGGATGATTCCACGCCGCCGCGACGGCGCACAGGTGCGGAGCGAGCCGGTTGCCGCACGCCAACGGAGAACACCTCCGTGCGAGTAAGATTGTGCTCACCGCTGTTCAGACCAGCGTTTCCCCAGGTCGAGCCGAACCGTCGGGGGTGAAGTTAGGCGTTCTGACGCAGGACCATCGGAAGGACCCAACCGGGTCACGCGTTGACGAGGACCACCTCGTACTGGGTGGCGGTGGGCGGGATGCCGGTGTCGAACTTGGCGTTCACCACCGCGAGGCGACGGCCAAAGCGCGCCGCCGTGGTCGGGGTCTGGAACAGGTCGCTAGTGATGACCTCCTCCACGACCCCGAGGTCAGGTCCGGGCGCAGCCGGATCCTGCTCACCTGGTTGCTGAAGTTCTGCACCGCCCACATCGGATCGACCGTGGACAGCTGCTCGTTGACCGAGTGGGCCACGATCAGAGCCTTGCCGTTGGCGGTGGCCGCGATGCCGTTGAGGTTGAACTCCCCGCTGATCTCCGCGGCCGGGATCGGCGTCGAGGTGGTGAAGGGCCCAGACGCGCCGTCGGCGACCAGCCAGGCATCCGCGCCCAACGCCGCCACGACCCGCCCCCTCAAGCTCCGCTGTCATCTTGGGAGTCGCATGCCGAGGAGCTGACTGCGTCTTGGACGCCGTTGGCTGCGAGCGGGCCGCCATCCTGGCCGAAATGGATGCCGGCCCACTTGCCTTGTTCTTCGCGGGGGCCAGGCCCGAGCGCACGAGCGCGCTCATCCTGGCGAACACCGCGGCTAAGGGGTCCCCGCATGACAAGGTTGATTCCTGGTGGCCTCCGCGACGGGTCGCCAGGTCCATCCGGTGACCTCGGAGATGTCGACGCGCCCGGCACCGCGGCCGGAGGTCGCGTCAGGAGGACTTGGCCAACGATGCACTCACCCTGACCGATTGGTTACTGCTGGTGGTGCCGCCGCAGCTGGTTGCCGGTGACGCCGAGCGGCTGGCCAGCCTGCTCAACGGCGGGTTCTCAGCATGTCGCGCGCAGGAATTCACACGGCGCGGTGATTCGCGAATCCGGCAAGCACGCCACGAAGGCCGCGGGTGAATTCGCGTTCCCCGGGGCGCTTGGCGAGGCGGCGCGCCAGCGCGCGGGTGCTGGGGAAGGCCTCCTCGGGCAGGGTCGCATGCACCCGATAGCCCTGCGCACGCTGCTGGGTATCGCGCTTGCCTGGGACCCTCGCGGTCTCGAAGGCGACGAACCCGGTCGTGTACGCGAACAGCGCAAAGAACGCGCTCACAGCATCAGCGTCGCCAAGACCGCCGCGCCTCAGCAGCGTGAGCATGTCCTCCCGGAGGCGCAGCGCGTTCGGCCCGTACATGGGACGTGAGACCGTCAGCGCGACCAGCCCGGGTTGGGTGAGGAGGAGCTTGCGGTAGGAGCTCATCAGCCAGACGAGGCCTTGGCTCCAGGTCATTCGCTGGCGGGGGCGCTTGACGTCGCCAAGCAGATCGTCAAGCACGGCGTCCAGGATCGCCGCCTTGTCCGCAAGGTAGGTGTAGAGCGCGTTCGGCATCACGCCGACCGCGTCGCCCAGTCGTCTCATGGACAGGTTCTCAATGCCCTCCTGGGCGGCGAGCTCGCGAGCCGCCGTCACCACCTGCTTGCGGCTCAGGCGGGGCGGCCGTCCGGCCCTGGGGGCGGTCTGTTCTTGCGTCATGACATGGAGGAGAGGTTTTTGTACACTGTACAGAATCCTGCGCGGCAGATCACGTTAGGAGGGGGAATGAAGCCAAGAGCGCACCTTGGCCTCTACGACGGCGCCGCCGAGATGGAAGTGGGTCACCTGCTCGCGGAGCTGCACACCGGGCGGTTCACCGGCACCGGCTTCGAGCTGGTCACGGTCGCCGAGTCGCCCGATCCGATCACGTCGATGGGCGGCATCCGCATGGTCCCCGACGCGCTGCTTGGCGACCTCGAGCCTGCTGGCAGCGACCTCCTCATCCTCCCCGGTGCGGAGCTGTGGGACGCCGGCGGTGGGGAGGCCTTCGCCGCCACCGCGGGACGGTTTCTCGACGCAGGGGTCCCGGTAGCCGCGATCTGCGGCGCCACGGCGGGGCTCGCTCGCGCCGGGCTGCTCGACACGCGCAAGCACACCAGCAACGCCCCCGAGTACCTCGCCATGACCGGCTACGCGGGCGGCGATCACTACATCGACGAGCGCGCGGTCGTCGACGGCGACCTGATTACGGCAGGCCCGCAGTCTCCGGTGCAGTTCGCGCGAGCGACGCTCGAACGCCTCGGATTGGCATCCCGGCGCACCCTGGACGCCTACGAGGCCCTCTTCGACCGTGGCGACCTGGCGGCGTTCCCGATCTTGATGGAGGGGCAGGTCGCCGACTCAGGAGGCGTTTCATGAGCACCACGTCGTAGGCCCTACCCATCTCTTGCTAGCAGATACCAAAGAGGTTCGCGTCTTCCGGCGATATCGCTGAGGCCGTGCAGCCCAATTTGGGGAGATCATGGCGGCATGTCGATCGTGGTGCCCTACGACCCCGCCTGGCCAGAGCAGTTCGAGGCGGCCCGGGCCGAGCTCCTGGCCGCGATCGGTCCGGTGGTCGTGCGGCTGGAACACATCGGCAGCACGTCGGTGCCCGGGCTTGCCGCCAAGCCGGTCATCGACATGATGGCCAGCGTGCGCGGCCTCCAGGATGGCCGTGCCGCCCAGGCGGCGCTTGCCGAGTTGGGCTACGAGCTGGTCGGCACCGGCATGCCGGATCGGCTCTTCTACCAGCGTCGCGCTGGCCCGGGCACGGCCACCCACCACCTGCACGTGGTCGCTGAAGCCTCCTGGGCGACCCGCAACGAGCGGCTCCTGCGTGACTATCTCCGCAGCCATCCGGAGCAGGCACGCCGGTACGGCAGG
>JGI25407J50210_10000136_pt1 | contig 11060 bp, 9 predicted proteins | sample TabmetS5T2R1_FD_50210 | JGI IMG/M metagenome (IMG submission 50210) | reverse complement strand
CATGAACGCCTGCACCAGCCCGACCTTCTGCTTGTTGCCGTGGGAGTAGTGGCGGAACCGCCGATCAAGGTCCAGCTCCAGCCGCTCGGCCAGCGCGGCGACGAAGCCACGGTCCACCCCGCCGCGCAGATGCCCAAGGTAGGCCAGGATCTGCGCGCCGGTCAGGGCGGGGGCGAAGGCGAGCTCGCCGGGTAGGTAGCCGACCAGGTGTTTGACCTGGGTGGCCTGGGACCAGCAGTCAAGTCCGGCGATGGTGGCGCTACCCGAGGTGGGGCGCAGCAGGCCCATGAGGGTGCGCAGGGTGGTGGTCTTGCCGGCGCCGTTGGGGCCCAGGAACCCGAACACCTCGCCCTCGGCGAGGTCGAAGCTCACCGCGACGATGCCGCGGTGGCGGGCGTAGGACTTGGTCAACTCCCGCGCCTGGACCAGCGCGGTCATTGTCGCTCATCTCCCTCGGAATTCCTCCCGAGGCCGGCCTTCCGGGCGCGCACGATCGCCTGGGCGCGATCGGCGACCTGGAGCTTGGCGAAGATGTTGGAGACGTGGTTGCGGACGGTCTTTTGGCTCAGGACCAACTGGCGGGCGATGGCCTCGTTGTTGTGGCCCTGCGCGATGAGGTCCAGGACCTCTCGCTCCCGCTCGGTCAACTCCGGGAAGGCCAGGGGCGGGCCGGGGACCTGCGGCGCCGAGAAGTACTCGATGACCCGCCGGGCGACGGCGGGCCCGAAGATGGCCTCGCCCGAGGCGACGGCCTGAAGGGCTCGCAGGATCTCGGCCTTGTCGGCTCCCTTGAGCAGGTAGCCCCTGGCCCCGGCCCGCATGGCCGCGAACACCGAGGCATCGTCCTCGAACATGGTGAGCACCAGGACTCCGACGTGGGGGCTGTGGTGCACGATGCGACGGGTGGCTTCGATGCCGTTCAGGCCCGGCATGTGGAGATCCATCACGACGACATCGGGCTGGTGGGCGGCGGCTGCCTCCACGGCCTCTTCGCCGGTGGCCGCCTCGGCGACCACCTCGGTGTGCGCCACCAAGTTGAAGGTCCCGCGGAGTCCGTCCCGAAAGATGGGGTGGTCGTCGGCGATGACGACGCGGATGGAATCCGTCATGGCCGCTCCAAGGGCAGGTGTACCCGGACGGTCGTCCCAGTCGGTGCCGCGCGGCCGATGGTGAATTTGCCGCCCAGCTCCTGGGCCCGTTCCCGCATGGAGTTCACGCCGACCCCGGGGTGGAAGTCGGCGGGCAGGCCCCGGCCGTCGTCGGTGATCTCCAGGTCCAGGCCAGCGTTCAGTGCGATACGGACCGTGCAGGTGCTGGCCCCCGAGTGCCTGGCCGCGTTGGTCATGGCCTCGCGAGCGATNCGGTAGGCGGCGACCTCCACGGCCGCAGGCAGGGGTNGCAGGTCCGCCGGGGCCTCGATCGAGACCAGGGGTCCAAGGCCATCCAAGGAGAACCGCGCGCTGTCCTCCCCGAGGGCGGCCACCAGCCCCAGCTCGTCGAGGGCCGGAGGCCGAAGCCCGTAGACGATCCGTCGGATGCCGGCGAGACCGTCCTGGGTCTCGTCCTTGAGCTTGGCGAGGAGCGCATCGGCAGCCTCGGGGTCGTCTCGGAGCAGGCCTCGGATCGTCTCGAGCTGCAGGGCCATCCCTGCCAGGGCGGGACCGAGTCCGTCGTGGAGGTCACGGCGCAGCCGCCGGCGCTCCTCCTCCCGCGCCACCACCAGTCGCTCCCGGGAGCGCTGCAGGTCCGAGGTCAGGCGAACCGCGTGCGCGGCCGCCCCCGCCTCCCGGGCCAGGTCCTCCAGTAGCCGCATGTCGGCTTGGGAGAACGCTTCGCCCGGTGCGCGAAGCCCGACCACCAGGCGGCCCACGGTCTCGCCTTGATAGACCAGCGGCAGGTGCACCAGGTCCACCCCTGCCCGGCCGAAGCTGGCCGCTGGCTCGAAGCCAGCGTCGCGGGGCAGCTCTACGGCGGTGTAGGGCAGGCGCAGGGCCTGGGCCACGGTCTCGGTGACTTGGGGCAGGACCTGTCCCGCCGGGATGGAAGCCGCAAGTCTCCTGCCAAGGCGCGACAACGCTGCGTAGGGGTCGTCCCGATCTCCGTACATCAGACGGTTCACCCCGTGCTGCAGTCGCTCCCGGAGGGGCTGGAACACCACGGCCACGACTCCCGCGGCGAGGAGGGAGGTTCCCCACCCGGTCCGCTCGAAGAACTGGGCCAGCAGGGTGACCGTGCCCACATAGAGGCCGACCACCCCCGCGGTGAGGCCGCCGTAGACCAGCGAGCGGTTGATGACGACGTCGATGTCGTACAGGTGGTAGCGAAGGATGGCGATGCCGGTGGCCGCTGGGATGAGCAGCACCATCGGCACGCCCAGGATCTCTGTCCAGGGTGAGCCGCTGACCAGCGCCCGGGCGAGGAACAGCAGGACCGTGAGGGCGGCGGCGTAGACGAACCACTTGATCTGCTGCCGCTCGGTCCGTGTGGACCGGCGAAACCGCACGACCAGGGATGCGACCGAGGCTGGTACGCACACTGCGATGAGCGCGGTGAACGCCGTCCCTCCCAGGACGTCGACCCACCCGACGTCGGGGGGAGCGATCCCGGGGTCGAGCAGCCAGGGGCCGCGGTGTGGCCAGTCCAAGACGATCGCCACGGCGATCACGGCGAGCAGGCTCGTCGTCAGCCAGACCACTGGTCGCCAGCGGCGAGAGGGCAGCCGCCCGTCAGGAAACAGCAGCAGGAGGAAGGTGACGAGGAGGACGGCGCCAAGCATCCAGGTCCACGACGCCGCCCAGGCCGCCTCGGCCCCGAGCGGGAGCGAGCCGGGCCGCACGATCAGCGCACGCCACGCATACTCCGCGAGGGCCAGGCTCAGGCCCTCCGAGAGGCCGATCACACAAAGGATCCAGCCGACGGGGTTGTCGGGATGGCGCCGCGCGATCAGGGCACCGACGACGGGGAACGGCAAGGCCGCCAAAGCGGGGGTGAGGTTGGCCCAGATGCTTCGCCCGTTCAGGGCGACCAGGACCCATCCCAGCACCGCGAACGACACCGAGAGCAGGAGGAGCGCCCAGGCGGCGAGGGAGGGGGCTCGGGTTCTCGAGTGGTGACCGAGCCCCACTTCCCGTTGTGCCGCTCCCGCCAGGTCCACGCCGCGGCCCCTCGTCCTGGCCACCATAGCCCAGCCTCAGGAGACTGTGAAGCGGACGGTGTGACCACCGACCACGTCCTCCAGCGTGTACTTGAGCCCGGCCTCCAGATGCACCTGCTGGAATCGCGACGTTCCTGGCGGGACTGCCTCGAAGCCGCCGACGAAGGTGACCGGCGCTGGTCCCTGCTGCCCGCTCTCGAACCAGGCGTCAACGTCCTTGCTGGTCTTCGCCGGCTTGAGCGCGTACAGGAAGAACTCGTGCTCCTTCTTGCCGGCGTTTCTGAATTCGACGGTGTGGTCGCCCGCGGCGAGGGCCGGAACCTCCAAGCCCTTCTCGGTGGCCACGATCGTCGCATCTGGCTTGGGGAACGTTGCCTCGGAGGCGCCGGAGACCTCGAAGGAACCGATCATCCCGAGCAGGACGTGCGGTGGTCCCTTTGGGGAGGGAAGCGAGCAGACCAACGCATAGGTTCCAGGCTGATCGATCTTCAACGTCGTCTTGACCGTGCGGCCTGGACCGATGGGAGCGACCCCGATCGCGTCGCTGGCCCACGGCGGAGGGCCTCCCCGCTTGAGGGCCGCAAGCAATTCCTTCTCGGTGTGGCGGCCGAGCGGGACCAAGGTGAACACGTGCGGTTCGCGTCCGGCGTTCACCATCTCGAACGTCACCACGCCACCAGTCACCCGCTTGGGCATGGAATAGGCGTACTCGGTGGCCCGGACGGCAATCGTCTCGGGCTCCGTTGGAGAACTGGGTCTCTCCGGCTGAGGGCTGCTGGTGCAGCCCTGTGCCAGCAACAGGACCATAGCCAACAAGACCACCCTTCGCGCGTACATCGCGACCTCCTTTGAGGAGACCCGAAGGCGTACCTAGCCGACGGGGAAGTCCTTGAAGATCAGGACATAGATGAAGTAGAAGAGCCAGAAGATGAGCGCCGCCAGCCCGAGGAGAATTGCCGCCAGTGCGGCGTGATGGCCTCCTCGGNCCTCATGNCTTCGCCGCAGCCCTNTCCGCCCAAGCACCACGGCCGTGGCTCCGAAGAACACCGGAGCCCACACGAAAAAGAGGGCATAGGAGAGCACCGAGAGAACGCCACCCACCATGCCGGCGATTGCCGGACGATTCCGGCCCTTGGGGGAGTCCTTCAGCCCCCACCGAAGAAGCAGGCCGAACGCCAACAGCCCCAATACCACTCCAGAAACCACATACGCTACGAGGTTCTCGAAGAACAGACGCCAACCTTCCCACGCGTTGATGAGCGTGCCGCCCCCGGCTTGGAGAACGATCTCGGCCCCGGTTACGGTGGCACCAACCTTCAGCCACGACGGGTGGCTGCTTGCGCCAGCCTCATGACCCGCGACCCGTTCGGTCATCGCTGCCATGACGTACCTCCGTGGTGCATCCGCCTGGCAGCGATCCTGAGNGCTGCACCGTCCCATCGTCATGGGAGCTCTGTCCCGACTTGNCCGGGAAGACGGCCGGGACTCGGTGCGGAGCAAGAGTCGCGAAGGCACCCTCGCCCCGTCCCCGGGTTCAAGCCGACCCGCATGGCGTAGTGCGAACGTGCCTACCGGCGTTCGACAAGCGCCCGCCCCGCCGGAGTCAAAGCAGGCATGGCAGCGTGTCCTGGAATGCCACCGGCGTCGAGCAGTGCACGCGTGGAGTACAGCGAAGGGCGGCACACCCCGCCGGCAGCATACCGAGCGCTCGACTGGTCAGCGCANACGTCGGCTGTAATATGATGCGGTTGGCGTTACGATTCTGGCGTGAATGCTTTCAGAGAATGAGCTTGATCGGTGGGTGAATGCTGTCAAGCTGAATGCGCAGCTGAGGAGGCATGCAGGGCGGAGAACGATGCAACCTACGGCCTGAACTGTGGCTCGTACTGGGCGAAACTCACACCCTAACTTGCGGGTTTCCGCTCGCCAGCGACCTGCATTTCCCCTGCTCTGCACGGCGCATAGCCCGGGCTGCTTTGGGAGCAGGGGGTCGCCGGTTCAAATCCGGCCGTCCCGACCACCAGCACGAATGTCCTCCTCAGCAGGGGTACCGGCGGCCCTCACTCGGCTAACCGGAGCACGCTGCCCGTAGCCAGCCGCTCCACGACACCCTAATGTGAGGAAACATGCCGGACGTACAGCCCGTACCCGTGGGCGGTCCGTTGCCGCGAGGGCACCTCCTAGCCCTCAACCGAAGCTTCCGGCGCACCTTGGAAGCCGAGAACAAGAGCCCCCGGACCATCGAGGCCTACACCGACGCCGTCCGGCTGCTGGCCACCTACTGCCAGGCCCACGGCCACCCGATCCTCGCCGGCGAGCTCCGCCGCGAGCACATTCAGGACTTCATCGCCGACCAGCTCGCCCGCTGGAAGCCAGCCACCGCTCACAACCGCTACCGGGGCCTGCACGCCTTCTTCAAGTGGGCCGTGGCCGAGGGCGACCTCCAGACGAGCCCAATGGACGGCATGCGACCACCGCAGCTGCCCGAGCAACCGGTCGGCGTGGTTCGAGCCGAGCATCTGACCCGACTGCTCAAGACTTGCGAGGGCCGCGACTTCACCAGCCGCCGCGACGCCGCCGTCATCCTGCTCCTGGTGGACACCGGAATGCGCCGCGCCGAATGCGTCGGCATGACCCTGGACGATGTCGACTTGGACCAACGGATCGTGTGGGTGTTGGGCAAGGGCCGCCGGCCGCGGGCGCTGCCGATCGGCCGCAAGACCGCCCAAGCCCTCGACCGTTACTTGAGGGCGCGAGAGGGGCATCGATTGGCCCACCTGTCGCAGCTCTGGGTGGGCCGCAATGGGCCCATGACCCCGTCCGGTATCTACCAGGTCGTCCATGATCGGGCCCGGGCCGCCGGGCTGCCGGCCATGCACCCCCATCAGCTCCGGCATGCCTTCGCGACCAGCTGGCTGGCCGAGGGCGGGAACGAGAACGAGTTGATGCTGGTGGCTGGCTGGAAGTCGCGAATCATGATCGATCGCTACACCAAGGCCACGGCCGTGGAGCGGGCCAGAGCGAGCCATGCCCGCCTGTCACCAGGCGACCGACTATAGACCTCGGTCACCGGCGATCAGCGCTGCACCGTGTTCCAACATGACGCAGAACCTCGGAGCGTGGCGCGTCGGCGGAAGCCTCGTTGTGGTAGGTGTCGTCGACATGAAGTGAAACGAGAACGCATCCTTACCATGGAACCACCAGGAACCGCTGTGCGGACCGCCGTTACCGCAGGTCGCGCCCGACCGTCGCGGTCGAAGTTATCGGTTCTCTTGCGGCGAAGTAATGCGCTCACTTTCACGTCATGGGGTGATCGTCGCTGGAGCAAGCAATCATCCCGTCAGAGATCGCTGGCTCAGCCCACTTTCTGCGATGGATCGTATCCCGGTCTCTCTGGGGCGGACGCGTCAGCAGCCTTCGGAGCAAGAGTGGGTCGTCGGGCCAGAAGGTCACGGCCCGTGCCGCCGCCTCCAGGATCAGCCCGGCATCGATCTCACCCGCGACCTGGGAATGCCTCGTCCCGGCCACGCACAGGCAAGCACAGCGGATGGTTCGATCGGAGTGAGCCATCATCGCTGGGCCGGCACCTCGACGCGTAGGACGGTGCCGCGGCCGGGCGCGCTTGTGACCTCGAGCCGGCCCCCGAGGTCGGCGACTCGGCCTCGCATCGATCGCAGGCCGAAGTGTTCNCGGCCCACGGCGGCCGGATCGAAGCCGCGGCCGTCGTCGGACACCTCCATCCAGACAGTGTCGTCCTGTGCTGCGATGCGGACCGTGGCGCTGCTCGCCTGAGCGTGCTTGACCACGTTGGCCAGGGCTTCCTGACCGAGGCGGTACAGCTGCTCTTCGACCTCCGGCCGCAGCGGCAGGCGCGCATCGGACCCGTCGACCTCAATCACCAGCCCTTCCCGGGCGCTGAGCGCCGACGCCTGCTTGGTGAGCGCAGCCACCAGCCCCTCCTCGGCGAGCGCACCTGGCCGTAGCTCGAAGATGAGGGCACGCATCTCGGCCAACGCGCCCCGGGTCAACTGACCGATCTCGCCCAACTCCTCCTCCACCGGCCCGGTGGCATCGAGCCCCTCACGCGCCAGCGCATGCTGCGCGGTTCTGACATGCAGCGTGGTGGAGAACAGCGACTGCGAGACCGAGTCATGCAGGTCGCGGGCGATGCGCTGTCGTTCCATGGCGGCGCGCTCAGCCTCGCGGCGCTGCGACTCGGCCAGTTCCACCGCGGCGCGTCGGCGCTCGCTGACGATCGCCGCCAGGCAGAACGTCGTCAGCGCCGCAAAGGTGATGTAGAGCTGGAGATTCAGCGCGCTGTCGGTGGGCGAGTGCTCGACNAAGGCCCCCAGCTCACGTGAGGTGGCCAACACCGCGACCACTGCCGCTACCGCGACCGCCAGCGTCGCTCCCTGCGGCCCGAGGCGCAGCGCGGCCCAGATGAACGCCGGGAACACCATGTAGGTGAGCGGCTGGTCGGCGGAGAGCGCGATCACGCTCAGTACGGCCACGGCGGCGAGCATCAGTGCCCCCTCGCCCGCGCGGCGGCCCCACCACATCGACGCACGCGCGTGTGCCCACGCCAGGGCGAGCGGGACCACGACCAACCCGCCTGCGACCCCGCCGAGCCACCAGCTCCGCCAGAACACGCCCGTCTCGGACACTTCGAGAACGCCGCCCGCCCACCGGGCGAGTATCGCGACGGTCGCGGAGAGCGCCTCACCGACCGCGACGGCGACAAACACGGCGCCAACCTGCTCAAGCCGATCCATCGCCGCTCGCCGGCCGACCAGCCGCTGGAGGATGACTACCGCAAGAACAGCTCTGGCCACATGGCTCGCCGTGTCGGCAAGCGCGATCCCCAGCGGCGACCGCTCGCCCGGAAGGTCCACAAGACTGCCGACCAGGTCTCCGAGCAGGATCGCTGGCCACCAGCGCAATCCACCCAGGTACAGCACCGCAATTCCGACACCGGTGGCCGGCCAGAAGGCACCCACCCCGCCCGTCAGCAAGAACGCCTCGCCGCTCTGGGCGGCAACGTAGTAGCCGCCGGCGATCAGCAGCAGCCCGGCCGCATACCGCACCGACCGTCCAGAAACCAGCAAGCCCCTCCAGGTCGGCTGCGCGGCAGGGAGCGGTGCGTCGGTGTTCGTCAGGCCTCCCATGTCTGCACAGGACCGTCGTAGAACGGTACCGCCGTGCGAAATCCCAGTCGAACGATGCGGCTGCGCGGAGGTCCCGGCCTCACTCGCCTGGCGGCCAGGGATCGTGGTGGTAGGCAGCGCGGATCATGTCGAGGAGGTCGTCGACGTCCCGACCGTGCTTCTCCAGGAACGCGTGCGCGCCTGCCACCACCGCTTCGGGTCCCAGCTCGCCCGTGCCGCTGATGGCGACGACCGGGCGGCCATGGTGTCGTAGCTCCCGAAGGACACGCATACCGTCCATCGCTTGCGGCAGCCGGAGATCTAGGACGACCACGTCGGGAAGCAGCTCCAGGTCGAGGCGCTTGGCGCTCCGGGTGGACCCGGCCTCGCCGACCACGGTGAGGTCCACTGAACACTCGATCAGGCGGCGGAGCGCCCGCCGGACCCGGGCATCGTCATCAACGATCAAGACCCTGAGCTTGGGCGCCTTCCTCGGGCCGTCAGGCACGGTCTCCTCACATCGGTTCCTTCGTCGTGGCCTGGTCGCAACGCCTCCGACGGTACGGCAGTGAGCTCGCGGGAGCCTCGGATGAATGACCCGCCTCCAGGGCGACGAATGTCCTCAGCGGGCGAGCATCGCCAGGTTGCTAGGACGCCGGGGGAGCCGGCGTGATGCCCTCCCGGATCGCCAACAAGGCGGCCTGCGTCCTGGACGCCACCCCAAGCTTGCCGAGGATGTTGCTCACATGCGTCCGGGCGGTACGTTCGCTGATCACCAGCGAATCCGCGATCTGCTGGTTGGAGAGGCCTTGGGCCACCATAACCAGGACCTCGCGCTCCCGGTCGGTCAGGGAATCCACCGTACGCGGCTCAGGGGTCACCAGCGACCGCGTCAGCTGCTTGGCAATCGCCGCGTCCAGATGCACCTCGCCACGGCGGGCGGTCCGGATCGCAGCGGCGACCTCGTCGGCTTCAGCATCCTTCAACAGGTACCCGGCTGCACCGGCCTGGAGGGCGCCTTGGACCAGGTCGGTCTGGGTGAAGCTGGTCATCGCCACCACTTGCATCTCGGGATGGCGTTGGGTGATGGCCGCGGTGGCGGCGACGCCGTCCATGCCAGGCATCAGCAGGTCCATCAGCACCACATCCGGGGGCCGACCGGCCGCGACGAGCGCCCCGATCCCTTCCAGGGCATCCTGCCCCTCGGCGGCCTCGCCGACCACCTCCATGTCGTCCACCATCTCCAGATACCCACGCAGGCCGCGGCGGACCACGGCGTGGTCGTCAACGACGAACACCCTGACTGGCCGCTGGCCCGGGTCGTCGGCATCGGGCCGGCTCACGATCCCCTGCTTCCCGAATCGCGGATCGGTCGAGGCCGACTGTAGAGGGATCTAGGTCATCTGTCGCGTCCAGCTTGCGTCGCTCGACCGATGATCTGGCATCTCCCACTTGTGATCATGCTGTTCGGCCGCATGTGAGGTGGCAGCCACGGACGCCAGGGGATCAAGTCATGAGCTCGCGGAATCCAGCAGCAAGTCCCGCCACCAGCCACCGTGAATCCCGGGCTCGGTGTCCAGGAACGACCCGCTGATGGTCGACTCCCCGCCATCGNAGCTCCTCGCTCACCTTCCCCGGCGGAAGGCGTCGCCCCGCACGCGACCCGCCGTGCTCGACCGCGGCCTACAGCTGCCGGCGATGACCCAAACCGCGTCGGGGGCCGTCGGCACAGACGGCGCGGAGCATCACCCGGCCGAGGCGATGTACCCAACAGGTTCTGAGCTGCTGTGGACCAAGCTGTCGCCGCCGGCGCCTCGGGCAGGGCTGGTACCGCGCGTCAGCCTGCAGTCGCTGCTCCAGGCCGGCTTGCAGGGCAAGCTCTGCCTGCTGTCCGCACCGGCCGGGTCCGGCAAGACGACGCTGCTGACCCAATGGTGCGCCGTGGCGGGCGCCGGCCGGGTGGCCTGGGTCACGCTGGACGAGGGCGACAACGACCCGACCCGCTTCTGGGCCTACGTGGTGGAGGCGCTGCGGACCGTCGAGCCGACCGTCGGCACAGCCGCGTTGGCCGCTCTGCGGCGCACGGGCGCGGACCTGTACCGGGCGGTGCTGCCGTCGCTGCACAGCGAGCTGAGCGCGGTCGGCCCGCTGGTGCTGGCGCTGGACGACTACCACCTGGTGACCAACCTCACCTGCCACCAGATGCTCAGCTTCTTCCTGGACCACCTGCCCCCAGCCGTCCACGTGGTGCTGTCGACGCGCGCCGACCCGCCGCTGCCCCTGGCCAGGATACGAGCCAGCGGGGAGCTGGCCGAGGTCCGCGCCGCGGAGCTGGAGTTCACCGACCAGGAGACCTCCGCGCTGCTGAACGGCTCGATGGGGCTGCAGCTGGCGACCCAGGACGTGGAGCGGCTGGTCGAGCGGACCGAGGGCTGGGCGGCCGGGCTGGTCCTGGCCGGCCTGTCGCTTCGAGGCCGGGAGGATCCCAGCGGCTTCATCGCCTCCTTCCACGGTGACAACCGCCATGTCGCCGACTTCCTGGCCGCCGAGGTGCTGGCCCGCCAGCCGGAGCAGGTCAGGACGTTCCTGCTGCGGACCTCGGTGCTGGAACGGCTGTCGGGCCCGGTGTGCGACGCCGTGCTGGGGGCCGAGGGGTCCGCCGCGCTGCTGGGCGAGCTGGAGCGCGCCAACCTGTTCCTGGTGCCGCTGGACGACCACCGCGGGTGGTACCGCTACCACCCGCTGTTCGCGGAGCTGCTGCG
>JGI25407J50210_10000122_pt1 | contig 11340 bp, 9 predicted proteins | sample TabmetS5T2R1_FD_50210 | JGI IMG/M metagenome (IMG submission 50210) | reverse complement strand
GCATTCCACGCCGCCGTGGTCGCCCGGTCGAGCCGCCGCAACGCATTGGTGACCGCCGGCCCGTGCAGTTCGAGCGCGGCGACCACCGCGGCGAGCTCGGTCCGGACGTCGGCCGGCACCAGGTCGGAAAGGTCGCGCGGCTCGGTCACGAAATCACCCTTCGACAAGAACGGCCCAGCCGACGAGGGCGTTTCGCCTGTCGCTGACGCTGCCCAGCCGCTTGGCGAGCTAGAAGGCGCGTTCGGCCTCAGCGCGGGCTGAGAGGAACCGGCTGGGCTGCCAGCTCAGCGGTCGGTAGAGGCGCCCCGACTTCCAAGGCCGCCGGGCGCTGTCGGTGACGCTGCAGGCAGGATCTGCGGTGCCGAGATGCGGCATCCAGGAATTGGGCGGGGTTGCAAGACGAGCTGGAGACGCCGAACCGGGATCAGCTTGCGCCCGGACGGGCCGATAGCCGGCGACCGGTCGGCTTATTTCTCCGGATAGATCGTCCTATCCGGCTCGTACGGAGTTTTGACATCAAGACTATTACGATGATGAGATTCGACCGGGAGCAGACTGCCCGTCGGCCACGGATAACCCGCCGTTGGTGGGCGCCGCCGGGCACCCACGACGAGGAGAACCAACCACCGTGATCGAATTCCAACTCCACCGTGCCATCAACGGCCAGTTCTACTGCCGGATCGTGGCCAGCAACGGCGAAGTGCTCTTCACCAGCGAGACCTACCCCAACAAGAAGGATCTTGTGTACGCGGCCGACGTGGTGCGGGCCTACGCCACGACCGCGCAGATCCTCGACTACGCTGCATAAGACGGGTACGGACGCACTCTGTGCAGGCTGCCCACCCCTGCACGCTGAGCGCCGCTATAGCGCGGCCCTGGCCTCAGCCAGGCTGGTCGACGACTTCTCGTTCTGGGGCCGTAGCCGGCTCCGGAAGCCCCCCCAACGGCGGCCAGAGGGGTCGCTAGCGTGCCCAGTTCCTGGCCGGCGCCGACGCACGGCAGCGCTGCGGGCTGGGATCGTTCCGGCTCGTTACAACTTCCTCTACCCTTCCTCAAGGCCGGCCCTGCGGGCGGCGGTAGGATCCCCAGTCTCATGTCATCTGACCCCACTCGCCGTCCGCCTCGTTGGGAACGTGCGGTCGCCACGGCCGCTCATTGTGGCGACGATTACGCCAAGCAGCTGTCGTCGTCATTGCAGTCTGGCAACGCCTCGGGACACTCGATAAGGCCGAACGGCAATCCTAGTTCTAGCCGCAATCTGGTTGCTCGGCGTAATGCCCTGGCACGAATCGCGCTTCGACGTACGGCGCTTTATTAATGGTATTCTGATAATTGTCGGGGTAGCAGCCTTTTCCATCGTCTATTTGTCACCTACGACTGCACGAAAGTACAGTGGCGAGATCTCATTTGGAGCAGCAATCATCGCCTTCCTGCTGGTACCAGAATCGACCACTTCCAAGGAATTCTATTCAGCGGCTGCTCAGGTCGTACCGGTACTGTTTCTGACTCTTGCGTTTGAGCAGCGCGCTTTCCAGGTTCGGCCAGATATGGACCAGAGTGATCGCCATTTTGTCGCATTTCCAGCCTTCGCCCTACTTCTTGCGGGTGTGGAGTCATTTCGTGGGCTCCTCGATAAACCGCAGGCGGTATCGCTCCAACTTGTCGCCAGTGGTCTTGTTTTCGCTTCTGTGGCACTTTTTGTTCGTGCTGTCACCGGGCGACGCAACCGCTAGTGTTCTATAGGCTGTTTAGAAGATGCCTCGGCCAGCTCAATCACGCATCCCTCTGCCGCCCCATCATCGCTGGCTTGCCAACGAGGCCGGCGGCAGCGGGGCGGCCCTCACCTTTCGGTCAGGCTGAACCATCGCCGCCACGCTCCGGCTGCGTCATCCCTAGCCGGCCATGCCCTCGACGTGCCTAAGCATCGGTCCGCAGCGGTCATCCACGGATAACCACGGTCGATGCCCAAGCCTTTCGAGCTGTAGGATCAGCCTTTCCGGAGCGGTGCGAGGGTGCTTCCCAAGCTCGCGGTGTTCTCTGGCTTGCGTTTGCACGGTTCATAGCCTGATCGTGACGCAAGCGAGCTGAACCGGACATCACACAGATGCGGCCGGTTCGTCGCATCGTGACCTCGTCCGGCCACGCTACCAACAAGAGCTGGACACGATGCGGCCGACACATTGCCGGCGGGGCGCATCCCGGAAGGAGCCACGATGCCTCGCATGCGCAGCATCGTCCTACTCCTGGTCCTGGTGGTGGCTGCGGCCTTGGGACTGTGGGCGATGCTGTCGGCAAACAATGATCAGAGCTCCAGCAGTGGGACCACCCAAACCACTCAACCGCTGCCCCCAGCCCGCAGTGTGGTCAAGGACGTGCCGCCCGAGCTGATCCCCAGCTACCGGGCCGGAGCCGTCGAGTGCCCTCGGGTGCCATGGACCTTTTATGCCACCATGGGCAAGCTCTCCAGTGATCATGGCCGCGGCTTGACTGGCGGGCAGGTGCGGGTGGAGGACGGGCTGGTGCGCGGCTTGGTGACGCTGACCGAGGAGCATTGGGTTCGCTACCACCGGGACGGCAACTATGACTCCCCGCACGACACCATGATCACCACAGCCAGACTGCTGTGCGACGGCCCCGAACCCCAAGGCGTCACCATGGAGGTGGGACTCGCCATCCGGTACGTCACCGATGTCCCGACGGGTCGGGTCGGCAGCCTCCTTGCCCAGGCTGCTGCCTACGCTCGTCTCTATCAGTGAGCCTGGTGGTCCATCCCAGCCGGTCCCAGGTGGCAGTGTTGTATACGGCAGCAACCCGTAGCGGCCGACCATCGGTTCTGGCCGCAGAGGACCGCAGCGCCGAGTCGGTCGCTGGTAGGGGGAACGGCCGTGCTTGTTTCAACGGCAGAAGTCACGGAGCCGTCCAGCCTTTCCACTCCGTGCTCAGACCGTGAGGAAGCGACGACGGAACCAGCGTCTCACCAGCTCGTCATCATGCTCTGGGGGGTGGCACTGCGCCGATCTGCCGAAGCAGGCCCAGAGTGTCCCAGTGGACCCACTCTTCAACGAACTTGCTGTCGACAATTCGGCTGAGAAGTTGTCCATCCACATAGATGGACTTGCCGGTGGGAGCGGTGCCTTCGAGTGGGCCGCCGTGGGTACCACGCAACGACCAATGGGTTTCGACCATATCGCCTTCAGCGATTTGACGTTCGATCCTCAGGTCGAAGCCGTGGAGGACACTGCGATACCCCTCGACACGCTGCTTGAATCCCTCTGGGCCGGTTCCTTGGTCCGGGTTGTATGGATCGTGGTTGACATAGCTCGGGGCGTACAGCTCATCGACGGTGGCCCAGTTTGCCCCGTTCCAGATTTCGTCGAACTGGCGGCGGACGAGCAGCTTGTTTTCTTCGGTGCCCATCGAATGCCTCCCTACCCACTGGGAATTTCCACCTTGGGTTTTCTGAGATCTCCTCACCGTCTGAGGGGATGCTAGGTCCGCGCTGGTAGGCTACTCTTGGCAATGGCGAAGTCAATGCTTAATGGGAAAGCTGATCCGTCCTGCGCGTTCATCATAATATGCCCGTCTCTGGGTATGGACAGGCCAGCATAGATGACTCATGACCCAGAGGCGCCCATCAAATCCCACCGGGGTTAGACCTCCCGGCTCCTGAGGATGCGACCCGAGGGAGGATGGAGGCAGGGCAACAGTACTGGGGCCGTCGTGGGGCCGCGAGACAGCGGCTAACTTACGGTTAGCCACGGTGCCACGGACAACAACGGACATGGGCTGGCCGCGCAGGACCTACTGGTCAGGCGCCCGACTGTGCGCCGCTCGGGGCGCGTGCCTGTGGAACAACCGGTTGTGAACGTCTCTTAATATCTCCTTTACCGGCGCACAGCTACCGTACGAGTGGACTTTCCGCCCTGTCTGGAACGTCACAGTCGGCAGGCTAGTCAATGCGCGCAGAACCGGAACACCGGGGCATCCTGGCACTAGATATCCAGGGATTCGGCCGCCTGGAGCGGACCAACCCTACGCGAGCTCGGATGCGGACAGGCCTGCACCGCATCCTCGGCAACGCGATGACATCGGCGGGGATTGAGTCAGAACATGTCGAGCAGAGCGAGTACGGCGATGGCGTCCTGGTGTTGCTCCGCCCGCAGGTCTCCAAGGCACGCCTGCTCCATCCACTGCTGCCCCGACTCCTTAGCGGCCTCGCCAGGTATAACCGCACCGCTCCGGACACCGCCCGGCTGCGTCTGCGGGTTGCTGTCCACGCCGGTGAGCTTCTCCGAGACGCCCACGGCATCACCGGCGAGGACCTTATCCTCGCGTTCCGCTTACTGGACGCTGACGTGGTCCGCGCCCGTCTCATCGAGGACATGGCTGATCTGGTGCTGATCGTCTCCAATGCGATCTATCAGGGGATCGTCAAACACGGGTACAGCAGAATCGACCCTGCGGTGTTCGAACCCGTCTGGGTCACCGCCAAGGAGACCAGCACTCGCGCGTGGCTGCACATCCCTGGCACCGGCCGCCGGGGTACAGAGGCCGCCCAAGCGCCAATCGTTGCATCGAGCCAGTCGCTCACCGGTCCTCTTCCGGCGCAGCCCACTCCAACCACCGCCCCGTTGGCTGGCCGTCGACTCTCTGGGACATGGCAGATCCCCGCTCATGCCTATGTCCAGGGTCGCGTCCAAGGTCCGGTGTAACAGCGACTGACGTAGTTCCTGACTGAGCTTGGATATCGCTGCAGCAGGTTCGAGCGAACACTCCTCGGCGAGCGGGGCCTGCGCTTCGGCCGCCTCCGCCTCCGGTGGGCGCCGCGGCAGGTGGAAGCAGAACACCTCGGAACGTCTCGCCGTAGCGGAACGGCTCCTTGGAGTCCTTCCTTCCGTCATGGCAGGCGCGTTTGGGATCTCTGGATGTTGGCGTGGGCCTCGGCGGTTCCTGGAGCTGTCGGCGTCGACCAGCAGGATCTGGCTGCCGGAGGCGGCCGCCTCGAATGCGAGATTGCTGGAGGCGGCCAGTCGGCTGGTCGGTGACAAGCGGTGCCCCCGGCCGCAGCCGGGGGCACTCACGGCGTCGAAGGGCTGCTCAAGACGGCGGCGCGTCGTTGAAGTCGCCGCCGCGCTCGGCGGCCCGTTCCCGGCTGCCGGCGCGCTCGTTGTTGCCGCGCTGGCTGGTCCGCTCGACCTTGGCCGTGGCCCACTTGAGGGAGGCCCCGACCTCATTAGCCTCGATCTCGGTGACCGAGCGCTTGTCGCCCTCGGGGTCTCCCAGCTGCGCTGGCGCAGCCGCCCGGTGACCATCACCCGATCCCCCTTGGAAAAGGGAGTCGGCCAGGTGCTCGGCCTGCCCCCCGCCACTTGCTGTGCGCCTCCGGGATCCAGGTCTCCTTGGGAAGAACCGTCGGTATCGGCTGAATCGGAAAGGAACCGCCAGGCGAACGTGGCGAGGTGCCGGATTGTGGCGAACCCGATGGTTTAGCTCGGGTCCATCTGGCTGGCGGGATCGACTGGAGCGTGACCGATGTCACACCGGCGGTGTGACGCACGGCACTGCGCGGTCCACTCGGATATGCCATACCGCCCAGATGGGAACCGGACAGGCGAGGGGGACCTCCGGTGACGCAATCAGCCCCGCAGGCCAGCGGTAAGGCGGCCGAGTTTGACCTTGGGGTGCTGTTCGTCCACGGCATCGGCGAGCAACAGCAGTACAGCACGCTCGCTCGGTTTGGCGGNGCCCTGCAGCGTTGGCTGCGCCAGTGGGAGGAGGGGCGCAGGGACGAGGCCCAGTACGGCCGGGTTGCTCCGCCGCCGGTGGTCGACGTTCGTGCCGTGNATCCGCATCCCGATGGCGCCGATNGCCGGAAGCAGCCGGCGCACGCTGAGGTGGCGGTCGGCCCGGACAAGAAGTGGCTGTTGGCCGAGGCTTGGTGGGCGCCGGAGGTTACGCCGCCTAAGTTCAAGGAGTTCATCCGCTGGGTCCTGCCGATGTTCCCATGGCTGGCCGCCGAGTACGCGGTGGCGGCGGGCCACCGGGTCTACCGCCCCGACCCCTCCCCGAGCCTGAACGACCGCCAGCCGAGCTGGCTGGAGTGGGGGTCGCTGGCGGGGTTGGTCTGGCTGGCAAGTCCCCTGATCGCGGTCGTGTTGATGGTGGTCTGCCTGCTGCTTGCCCTGCTCCAGCGGCTTCCGGTCATCGGCAAGCGGGTCAGCTCCCTGACAGTGAGCCTGGTGAAGGGGGTCGGGGACAGCTACCTGTTCGCCCACGACGCCTTCGCCCGCACCGCCATGGTCCAGCGGATCCGTGCGGACCTGGACTGGCTGCGGGCCAACGGCTGCGACCAGGTGGTCATCGTGGCCCACTCCCAGGGTGCCGCCCTGTGCCATGACATGCTCCGCGACGACGACGGCCCAAAGGACATTGATTTGCTGGTCACCGTTGGGTCNGGGNTNCAGCGGCTGAACGGGTTCCGGGAGCTGTACCGCAACGCCACCCTCCGCTCCATCGGCTGGTGGAGCATCGGCGCGATGGCTGCCCTGGCGGCCGGGACCGTGCTGGTGGTGGGTGCCCTGGGCCTAGGGGTCCCCGGCCTATGGGCGTGGTCGGGGGTCGCGCTGGTGGTGGCCGGCGCCCTCATCCCCGGGATCTACAACTCCTGGGTGGCGGTCTCCAAGCCCCAGCCCACGCCCGAGGACGAGGCCGCCCGCGTCCTCCCCGGCGTGCGCTGGGGAACGGTGTCCGCCGTGCTGGGCGCGCTGGCCTTCGGTGTCGCCGGCCTGCTCGCCCAAGGCCAGATCGACGTGCGCCTCGTGGCCGGGAGTGCGCTGCTGGTGGTGGGGATCGTCGGGTACGCCGTGGCCTACCGCAAGGTCGAGACCCAGATCGAGAAGCCCCCGCAGCTGGCCCTGCCGCCCAGCGCGGTGGTCGACTGGGTCGACTACTATTCGACCGCCGACCCGGTGCCCAACGGGCCCCTGGTGACCTGGACCGACCCGGCGCGGCCCGAGCAGGACAGCACGGCGGTCCACCCGCTGCCCCGCATGGTCTATAACCTGCGCTCGGTCCAGGCCGACCACTCCTTCTACTTCGACAACGCCGACGAGTGCGTCTCCCAACTCGCCCTCGACCTGGCCGCCAGGGGCAACCTTGACCTAGGTCCGCTGAAGCACCGCAACGATCTGCTCCGGGAACGAGCCGCCCGGCGCTGGCGGACCTCCTGCCGCAGCGACCTCCGCAACCTCCTTTTCGGGGCCGGGCTGCTCGGTGCGCTGGCCGTCAGCCTGAATCTGGGCGGCGGCGGTGGCTGGGGCCACCTGGGCGCTGACCTGGGAGTGCGGACCCAGCCGCCGTACGGGCCGGTTGGGCAGCTGTCGCGTTCCGTGCTGGATTGGCTGGCCAAGCTCCCCTTCCTGGGAAGCCTCAAGAACGTCGATCTGCAGGTCTTCTCCGGCCTGCTGGTGGCCGCCGTGGCCGTCGCCGCCGGCGCGATGGCGCTCGGCTGGCTGTGGTCGATCTGGGATCGCCACGCCATCGCGAGGTTCTTCCAGCGGCACCGGACCGGGAAAGCTGTCGCCTCAAGTGGAGTGGCGACCGCGTTGCGGTGGGCGCCGACAGTGGCGTTCTTTGTGCTGGCAGGGTTGCTGGTTGGCGGGACGGCCGCGGTCGCCCAGCGCTACGGGGGCGCCTGGTGGCTGTGGCTCGCCTTCCTGGTGTCCGGGGCGTTCACCGCCGTCCTCGCCGTTATGCGCCACCGGACCTGCTTCGGCCCGCCCCAGAGGAAGCGGACCTCCACCCCCTCCGGCCACCAGGACGAGGCCGACGGACCAGAGCTGGCTGGGCAGGAAAGCGAGAGCACCGCCGACAGCGAGCCTCCACCAGCCCTCACTCGCTGAAGGGAAGGCGCGGGGCTGACCCGAGTGTCGAGGTGAGGAGGGAAGCCCATGCGGATCGCGACGTTCAACCTGGAGAACCTCGACGACGAGACTGGCCAGGATCCGTCGATGGCCACCCGAGTGGCCCTCATGCGTCCCCAACTGGAGCGCATCGCCGCCGACATCCTCTGCTTGCAAGAGGCTCGGGGTTCGCATCGAGCTCGACGAGCCGCTGGAGCTGGTGCCCGGCGGCGCCGAACCCCTCCAGCCCAACGAACCCCTGGCCGCACTCAGCAGCCGGCTGTCGAGGACGGCCATCTGTACCGGGACCATCCACTACCTCGCGACACCAAGTCCCCAGCGGGACCAGCCGCACTGGACGGCTGGTGGTGGCCAAGGCCGCGCTCACCGCCGAGCTGCCCTGCCAGCTCCTCTCCTATGCCCTCCAAGAAGCCGGTCTTCCCGCGCGACAGCACCAGCGACCAATGGTTCGACCATGGCCAGTTCGACGCCTACGAGGTCCTCGGCCGCTACCTCGGCGACCGCGCCGTCGACGCGGCCAAGCAACCGATCAGGGCACGGCGGCGCAGCCAAGAAACGGACAGCCTCGATCCCTCACGATCACCTGGAGCCGACCATGACAGCGCATGCTCGCCGTCAGGCCGGCGGTGACGGCGAAGCCAATGCCATCTACCACAATAAGGGCGGGCTGCGGCCTTCTGCCGCACCGGGCTGCTTTGGAGCGTCCTGCTCCTCGGAACGCGCTTGACAAGTCACCCGAGCAGCGCTAACCAGTTATAACCAGCACAGCACCCACAAGTAGCTCAAGCGCCCATTAGGGCCGAATGCTCCACAAGCCACGTTCGCTGGGGCCGGAGTGAGGTCTGACGGGAGAGCCCGCTGAACTCGATGCCTGACCGACTGAGAGGGCGAGGAAAGGGGTGGCGATGGCCGATCCGATCTTCCAACCGCTTCGATTCCGTAACCTCGAAGTGAAGAACCGGGTCTTCCGCTCCAGCATCTCCGGGCGTATCGACAACTACAACGGCTCGGGAACACAGGCCCGCATCAACTGGGAGGCGAAGTTCGCCCGGGGCGGGGTCGGGGCGATCATCTCGGCCCACGTGCCCATCAACGTCCGCGGGCGCATCCTGCCGAACTACGCGCANATCGACTCCGACGAGCGCATTCCCTTCTGGCGACGTGTCGGCGAGCGGGTCCACGAACACGATTGCAAATTCATCCTGCAACTGAGCCACGGTGGCCGCCAGCAGGACATCGCGGGGGTGGAGAACCTCGGCAAGCGGGCGCTGAGCTCGACCGACCGGCCCGACCCGTTCCACGGCCTGCCCTGTCGGCGCATGACGGTCCGGGAGATCCACCAGACCGTGCAGGACTTCGCGGCCGGGGCCCGCCGGGCGCGCGAGGCCGGCCTCGACGGCGTCGAGCTCCACGCCTGCAACGGCTACCTCATCACCCAGTTCCTAAGCTCGGGCATCAACGACCGCAAGGATGCCTACGGCGGAACGCTCGAGAACCGAGCCCGACTCCTGCTCGACATCATCACCGCGATCCGCAAAGAGGTTGGGCACGACTTCCATCTGCAGGTGAAGATCAGCGCCGTGGATCACAACGACGCGATTATCTTCTGGGATAGGAAGGGCAACACGCTTGCGGAGTCGGTGCAGGTTTGCAGATGGGTCGAGCAGGCGGGCGCCGACGCCCTGCACGTCTCCACGGGGAGCCTCTTCCCCCACCCGCGGAACCCGCCGGGCGACTTCCCCATCGCCGACGTCGTGCGGAATTACGACACGATGCTGTCGAGTGGCGTGTACACGTTTCGCAATTACCTGCTGTTCCGCTTCCCGCTGACGACACCGCTGATGCGGCTGCTGTGGAACCGGACGAAGGGCGACGTCGTCGAGGGCGTCAGCCTCGACGATGCCGCCGAGATCAAGCGGAACGTGTCGATCCCGGTCCTGTGCACCGGGGGGTTCCAGACCGCCTCGGTCATCCGGGAGGCGATTCGGGACGGCAGATGCGATGCGGTCGCCATCGCCAGGCCGCTCATGGCCAACCCTGACCTCGTGCAGGTGTTCGCCGAAGGGCGGGACCTTCCCGAGCGGCCCTGCACCTACTGCAACAAGTGTCTCGTCAACGTGATCGAGAACCCCCTGGGCTGCTACGACGTGAGTCGCTATGACGGTGATCACGACCGGATGATGCGCGAGGTGATGTCGTTCTTCGAACCGTGACAGGGACGCCGCCAGGAAGGAGACGCCAGTGGCAGGTCGCGCTCGAATCGGCACGTGGGCCCGCTATGGGCTTGCCGCCATCCGGCTGTTCAACGGGACGGCGGCACTGATCGCACCGGCACGGCTGTCGCGTCGCCTCGCTATCGACCCGGACGCCAACCCAGGCGCCATCTATGCCTTCCGGCTGTTCGGCGTCCGGACCNTTGTCATGGGCGCCGAGCTGCTCCTGCTCGACGGCGAAGACCTCGACCGGTCGCTGCGCAACGGCGTCCTCATTCACGCCAGCGACACGGTGTCCGCGGTCGCCGCGGGCGCCACCGGGCAGATGCCGGCGCGCCCGGCGATGCTGGCCACGCTGATCTCCAGCGTCAACACGGGCCTCGCGCTGGCCGCCCGCCGGCGGGACTGACATGCGCTGGCCACCACGGCACGACCACGAACGGAGGCAAAGGATGACCAAGGATCGCGCACGGTTCCTGCGAGCGGCGGTCGCGGCGCTGTCCATTGGGGCGGCCGTCGCCTTCGCCCGCAGACCGGAAGGCGGCGATCAGCGATCGCCGCTCTGGCGCTTCTACGAGGGCGCCACAGCGGCGGTCGACCGGGTGGTCGGGTGGCACCGGCTACCGACCCCCCTCGGCCTGCTCGTGCTGGTCGGCCTGCGCGGCGTCCTGCGCAAGCGCAACCTGCACGACACCAGCGGGCAGCCGGCGGTCGACACGCCGCCGGTGGAACCGCCGCGTGCCAGTAACGCCACCGTGCGCACCATCGACGGCAGCTACAACGACCTAGACCAGCCCGCCATGGGCATGGCCGGGTCGCGCTTCGGTCGCAACGTGCCCATCCAGCACACCTATCCCGAGCCCGAGGCCGCGCTGCTCGCGCCGAGCCCGCGCGAGGTCAGCCGGGAGCTGCTCACCAGGCACGAATTCCAGCAGGCGACCGGGGCCAACGCGCTGGTGGCGGCGTGGCTGCAGTTTATGATCCGGGACTGGTTCAGCCACGGAAAGAGCCCCAAGGACAACCCGTGGCGCGTGCACCTCGTCGACGACGATCCCTGGCCGCAACGCCCGATGCTGATCATGCGGACCCGACCCGACCCGACGCGACCCGAGAGCCCGAGCGACCTTCCGCCGACGTTCGTCAACACCGAGACCCACTGGTGGGACGGCTCCCAGCTCTACGGCAGCAGCAAAGAGCAGCAGCAG
>JGI25407J50210_10000121_pt1 | contig 11341 bp, 10 predicted proteins | sample TabmetS5T2R1_FD_50210 | JGI IMG/M metagenome (IMG submission 50210) | reverse complement strand
ACGACGATCGTCGTCGCGCATCGGGCGGCCACTGCCGCCCGGGCCGATCTCGTGGCCTGGCTCGAGCGCGGACAGCTGCGCAAGCTCGCCCCCCACACGCGGTTATGGGAGGACCCCGGCTACCGGGCGGTGTTCGCGACCGCAGCGCCGGCCCAGGCTGGGGCGCCACGGGAGTCACGGGAGTCACGGGCGTGAGCGCGCGGCCAGGCGGAGGCTGGGCGCTGCTGGCGCGTCACCTCGCCCCGCGCCGGCGTGCGTTGGCTCACGTGGTGGGGTGGACGGCGGTGGAGTCGCTGCCAGCGCTCGCCTCGGGCCTGGTGATCGCCGCCAGCCTGGACCGCGGGTTCTTGGCCGGGCGGCCACTGGCCGGGCTGGGCTGGCTGGGCTTGCTCGGCCTGGCCCTCGCCGTGCGCGTTGTCGCCACCTTGCGGCTCTACCCCTGGCTGGCAGAGGCGGTCGAGCCGCTGCGGAACGGGCTGATCGCCGACGTCGTGACCGCCGCGGTGACCCGGGGGGCCGCTGGGTCGGAGGCGCCTGGCAGCGCGGACGTCGCCCGGCTGAGCAGGCAGGTCGAGACCGTGCGGGGGCTCGTCTCCACGCTGACGCGCACCGTGCTGCAGTTCGGCATGACCATGCTCGCCGCCTTGGTTGGCGTCGCTGCGTTGGCGCCACCCATCGCCTTGCTTGTCGTGCCCCTGGTGCTCGTGGCGCTGGGGTTGTACGCGATCTTGTTGCGCTCGCTTGCCGCCCGCTATCGCCAGGTCGTGCTTGCCGATGAGGAGATTGCCCAGGAGAGCGGCCAGATGCTGGTCGGCTTGCGTGACGTGCTCGCCTACGGTGCCGGGCAGCAGGTGACGGACGCGGTCGGGGCGGTGATCGACCACAAGGCCGGCGCCGAGCAAGCGCTCGCCCGCGCCAGCGCGCTGCGGATGCTCATCGTCGCCCTGGGCGCCCATCTGCCCCTCCTCACCGTCTTGATGGGCGCACCCTGGCTGATCGGGAGCCAGCGGCTGTCGATCGGCGCGGTCACCGGCGCCGTCGCCTACCTGACCACCAGCTTGGAGCCGGCGTTGAACTCTTTGGTCAATGTTGCGGGCAACTTAGGGCTGGGGCTGTCAGTCACGGCCCGGCGCTTGGCCGAAGCCTGCGCCTTGCCCCCCTCGCCGCCCCCACGTGGCCGGGGGCTGGCCCCACGCGGGCAGGACCTGCAGGTCGAGCGGGTGACCTTCGCCTACGGTCCCACGGCTGAGCCGATCGTGTCCGACCTTGAGCTGCGCCTGGGCCGAGGCGAGCATCTGGCCATCGTTGGCCCCAGCGGCATCGGGAAGTCCACGCTCGCCAACCTTCTCGCCGGAGTGCTGCAGCCCCAAGCTGGCCAGATCCGCCTCGGCGGGGCCCCCCTCGGCGACATCGACGACCGTTGGCTGCGCCGGCTGATCGCGCTCATCCCCCAAGAGGCCTATATCTTCGCTGGCACGTTGCGGGAAAACCTCACCTACCTCTGCCCCCGTGCGACTGAGCATAAAATCGATGCCGCAGTCGATGCGGTGGGGCTGCGGCCAACCCTCGACCGGCTCGGCGGATACCACACCGCGATCGGCGCTGGCGGCGTCACGCTCTCCGAGGGCGAGCGCCAACTCGTCGCGCTCGCTCGCGTGTGGCTGTCCCCGGCGCGTCTCGTCATCCTTGACGAGGCCACCTGCCACCTGGATCCCGTCGCCGAGGCCGACGCCGAGAACGCCTTTTCCACCCGCCCAGACACCACCCTGGTCATCATTGCGCACCGGATCAGCTCCGCGTTGCGCGCGAAACGGATCCTGCTCATGGATGGCGCTACGCCGTTGCTCGGCACCCATGACACGTTGCTCGCGGCCTCCCCCTTATACGCCGATCTCGTCGGCCACTGGCACCACGAGCTCCCCACCCCGACCGGGCCGCGCTGAAGTCCCCGGGCTCGGACGCAGTCGACACGCTCGCCCCCACGAATACGACGTCCCAGAGCCAGATGGTCCCGTCTGGGGAGTGTTGCACCTCCAGCAGTCAATGGTCGCGGTCGACTCAAGCGACGTGGCCGGCGCATGGCAGGTGCTGCGCGACGCCCGCGCAGCACCTGAGCACGTCGGAGCCGGCCATAACGACTACGGGGAGGCGTTCGGCCCGGCCTGGGTCACCGCACACGAGATCTGGGTCGCGCTCGAATCCGGTGATGCGGTGCATGCGCTGCGGATCGCCGACACGTTCGACATCGGCGAACTCCCCACGGCCGAGCGGCGCGCGCGGGTCCTGCTCAGTGTCGCGTATGCCTACGCCTTGCGCCGTGACGACGACGCCGCGGTGGCGGTGCTGGGTGATCCGCAAGGTCGCCGAGCTGGAGGTCGAGGGTCGCCTCGATGTGCGCTGCCCGGTCTGTGACCGGCCGTGGGAGGTGCTGTGGGATCCATGGCGGCCCAAGCGTGGGCACGCGATCTGGATCGAATAGCCGCAGCCGTCAGGGGTGCGCGATGGTGCGTTGGCAAGACCCGGGCCGTGTGTGCGGGCATGGGCAGCGGGCTGTTCCTCCCGATTGGGGCCATGGGTTCGGCCTTGGAGCAGGCCGAGCAGGCCAAAGCCGTTTGCGCCCGCTGCCCCGTTATCACCCAGTGCCTCGACTAGGCAATGGCTACCAACGAACCCGCCGGCATCTGGGCGGGAAAACCGAGGACGAGCGGCGCAGCCTGCAGCGCGCTCGACAACGGCGGGCACGCGGGTAGCGGTCGGCAATGCGGTCAAGGTAATCATGGCCACCTGGGCTGACCGCTCTGCCCGCCACCCGTCACGCAGCTCGCCGGGTGTATCCAGCCTGTCGTCGAATCTGGGTGCGCTTCGTCTGCCAGAGGCGGCACTCGGGCGGGCAGCGACCCGGACCTAGCGGTTTACCAGCGCCCTCAGTCTGCTTCGAGCGCCGCGATGTCAGCAAGATCCTGCGGTCTTCCCGAGGCTCGCTTATTTGCCACGAAGTGCGTGGCATCGATGAACGGCACGAGCAGGCCATCGAGGTCGATCTCGACTCTGGCCGCCCAACACTCACCAAACTCGACGCCGTCGATGCTCGTGAGGAGATCGATGCGCTTTGGTGGATAGCCAAGCTGAATCACCGTGTCAGGCTCGGCAAAATCCTTCTCGGATAGCCCGAGAGAACCGAACCCGAAATCGCTCAGCGCATCGATCAGACGCCGGGCATTGTCGGGATCAAGCCACATCCAGACGTCGAGATCTTTTGTAAACCGAGGATGGCCGTGTGCAGCGAGCGCATAGCCGCCGACGATCAGAAATCGAACATCATGGGCGGCGCAGCACTCGATGAACTCTTTGAAGTCGGGGTCCAGCTGCATCGTGCCATCCGTAGTATTCAGCTCGGAGCACCTGCACGTAGTGAACTCGGTCGGCTGGACGCTGCGATCGCCAGTACGCGATGTCCGGGTCGGCGTCGTGCAGCCGCCTCTTTTCGACATACTTCGCTATCCTCGGCACCGAACCATTGTAGGGTACCCATGCCGAGGTTGGCGCTCAGGCGCAGTCGACGGGCGGGCGCAGTACATGCGGTGCGCATGCGCTTAGTACTCCGTGGCAGAAATACGGTGACGTACCGAGAGCGGTCCTGCGCCGCGCTCGCAAGGCGCGCCGAGCGCGCATACCCGGAGGTCGTATGTAAGCGAGGCGCAACGCGGCGAGCGTGGATGCAGGGTCGCTCGAATGCCAGCGTATTTATGCCGCGGGGTACTAAGGGCCGATCTATGGAACCAACGCCATCAGCCATTCAGACTGCGTCAGGTTTTCCGCCCCGCCCTGTATCACAGACTCGGGAAGCACCTCAGCCGCCTATGGAGCGGGAGGACGTATGTGCTTGGACAGAAATAACATTTCTGACCAGTCTGGCTTCCGACGCTGCATAGTGCAGGAAGCCCCGAATGAATACCAAAATTGTTATTACCCAGGTCCTATCCTATGGGTATCGGATGGGAATATCGGAGTCGCCCACACCCCTGCAGTAATCACCACCTAATAACTCGCCCGAGACTTCGGGAGAAAGGTGCACTATCTGGCCTCCCTGTGCCAGGCACATCTGCTCGGTGATTGACATTGGCTCCTGAGCGTGGGCGGGTATTGCGAGGCTGATGAGTGATCCGGACATGGCAGCAACGAGGAGTGTTCGTGTTTTCACAGCTGCTCCTTACGGTTGGGGAGGGGCGGTGGCTTTGGATACGCCTGTATGGCACACGCTTGGTCTCTAGCAGTCGGGCAGGCAGCGCAGTCCAGCAGCGAGACTCACCGGTAGCGGCAGTGCTACAGACCCAACAATAAAGCTGATCGTGGACGCCTCGCATCCGTCAGATGCCGTATAGCGGTGGCTTATTTCTGGTCTGTAGGGGCTTAAACGTGGCCCAATCACGCCACCCATGGGCCTTATCCGGGGGCTTATGGGAGATTGACGCCAGAACGAAGAGCAGCCCACCGCACGGAACATGCTATCAAGCTTTAGAACTCGTCGCTGCCAGCAACTTGACCGATAGGAAGACGTGGGCCACCTGGCGGAACGATCAATGCTGGTGCCGCAGTGGGCTAAAGGCTAAAGTACAAAAAAGTGCTGTGGTAGCCGAAGGTATACGGAGTAGGCGCGCATGCTCGCGAGTGGGCATCCCTTCGCTTGACTTCAGAGAGAGCGGCTCCCGTATTAGCGGTTCGCGGTAGGGACCGTCCTTGCGGACGGCCCCCCGCACAGATCCCAGCGTGCGCTCCTAACGCACTGGGCTCCTGCCTCGGGTACGAGCGTCAAAACGCACGCAAGGAAACGGATGCCTTACGCGGGCTGGCGGTAGCCATCGAGTCGCAAGACGGCTCATCCTGGCCCAGTTGATCCGGGCGCGCTGGCTGCGACGCTGCAGCGCCTTGAGCCAGCACCGAGTCACCTGGGTACGAAACGCCGCCACCGCATCAGTGTTGCCAGGCACGGCGTAGTAGGCGACGTGACCTCTCACCACACTGGCCAGCCATTGGGCTTGCTCGGGGATGGGCTGATGCCGACGCTGCTTGAGCAAGGCGTTGACCTCGACCAGCTTGGCCCGCATCCGTTTCGAGATAGTCTTGCGCTTAACCCAGAAACGGCCGCTCTTCGTCTTCCCACAGATATGAGTGAAGCCGAGGAAATCGAACGTCTCAGGTTTTCCCTCGCCACGCGCCGCTCGCGCCCGGACGGCGTGCCGTCCGAACTCAATCAGCCGCGTCTTGTCAGGATGCAACTCCAAACCGAACTTCGCGAACCGCTCGCGAAGATCAGCCAGGAACTGCTGCGCATCAGCCTGATACTCGAAACCAGCAACAAAGTCATCCGCGAACCGCACGAAGACGACGTCTCCGCGCCCTTGGCGGCTCCTCCATTGCGCAACCCACAGGTCCAAGACGTAGTGCAGGCTCACATTCGCGAGCAACGGCGACGCCGACGCCCCCTGCGGTGCGCCCTGGTCACTTGCCGTCCAGGCCCCGTCCTCGATGACTCCTGCGCTCACCCACTTGCGGATCAGGCGCAGGATGCGTTTGTCCGCGATCCGATGCTCCAAAAACCTCTCTAGCCAGTCATGATCAAGACTGGTGAAGAAGTCGCGGATGTCCGCGTCGAGCACCCAGCTCACTCTCTTCCGCTCGATCCCGACCGTCAGCGCGTCCAACGCGTCATGCGGACCGCGTCCCGGCCGGAACCCATAAGAAAAGCAGAAAAGCCGAGGAAGTCAGTCTCGTAGACGGCGCCCAGCACCTCGACGACCCCCCGCTGGACGATCTTGTCCTCCAACGTGGCGATGCCGAGCGGCCGCAGCCGCCCGTCCGCCTTCGGGATGTACGCCCTGCGTGACGGCTTCGCCCGGTAGCGTCCGCTGTGGACTTTCCCCCGTGAGTGGGCACCGCTGGCTTGTGTACAGGGATTAGATGAGCGGTTGGGGTGGAGGTGAGAAAGCTCGCGGGCAATAATGACGATTTTCAAATAAAGTTTTAGGGCTACGAGGTTCGCCGAGAGCGCTACATTGAGTGAAGCTATGGGAGCCGCCGACGGTGCACGTCCTCATGACCGCCATGAGTGGACGGTTGATTTTGGATGCGGTGACTGACGATGCGGCCATCCTCGGCAATGCGGTCTTGCTCTTGTTCGATGGCGTTAGCGCAGCGGCCTTCAAGACTGGCTCAAAAGGGCTATTGGCATGTGGTTGGCAGCTCCTCTGGAGTGTGCTACAAAGCCATGCTTTCAACCGCTACCTGTCGGTCTGGCCTACGCCCGTGGCGATCTCCCGTTGCCGGAACCGGCCGCCAGCTGCTGGCTCAAGCGGTGGAGTTGACATCCCGGCGTGCCCCCGCAGTCCCTCCAGCAGCTCGCGGACCGCGTCAAGTGAACTTCGGGCAGGGGCCCAGCCCAGCTCTGAGCGAGCCCGGGTCGTGTCCATGACCGGAAGGCTAAGCGCAAGATCGAACAACGTGGGACTGGCCGGCACGAGGTGAAGGTGCCACGCGGCGGCGAGCGCAGCGCGCAACGGCCGTGCAGGCACCTTCACGTGCCGGGCGCGAAGGAACTCACCGAGCGTACGAGCGTCCAAGACCGGGTCAGCCGCGATATTGAATGCCCCGCGTACGGGCTGCATGATCGCCAGCCGGTAGGCCTGCGCGGCGTCTAGCGAGTGCAGGGCCTGTAACCGTAGACCAGGCAGATCGGGAATGATCGGCAGCAACCCCGAACGCACCAGCGGGTTGGGCAGCAGCGGTCCGGCGAACAGGCGGCGCTGTTGCGATGCGGCCTCCCGTTTGAAGATGAACCCAGGCCGCAGGCGGACGACGCGGATGTCTGGGTGGTCCCGCTCAAAGGTATCCAGCACGCGCTCCAGGTATGACTTTTCCCTGCCGTACGCGGCGGTGGGCAGAGCGTGGGTGGGCCACGACTCGTCCACCGGCTGCCGGACCAGGCCAGGCGAGTAAGCGCCGATCGATGAGGCGTAGACCAGCACCGGGACGCTGGCCTTTACCACCGCGTCAAAGACACGCATGCTGCCCAACACGTTATTGCGCCAAGTCGCGGCCGGGTCATGACTGGGCTGGAAGGCCCAGGCGAGGTGCACGACGGCATCGGCGCCACTGAAGTGGGGGACGAGATCGCTTGTGACGGTATCAGCGCCAGCCCACGTGGTTTTAGGTGGCTGCCATGCCGGTACTCGACGGGCCAACCCGAGGATGGAATCCACCGTCGCCTCGCGGCCAAGGACCGTTACAAGGCTCGTCCCCACGTTGCCTGTCGCCCCCACGATCACCACGCGCATTACCAGTCCTTTCTGCTAAGAGCGCTCGGGTCGAGGGCAAGCCCGAGGCGGCGCACCGTTGCCAAGCTAGACCCTCCCGTGTGACGTCAGGCAGGTCTCTTACTGAAACAGGTCTTTGACCTTGCCAACGGCTTTTTCAGCGGATTCAGCAATCTTTTGCGCTGCGCGGCTTTGGGTCTGTGCCTTAGCAAGCTGATTCCACGTATCTTTAGCCCAGCTGAGGTGGTTGTCCTCTTGCGGCTCGACCTGGGCGACCGCTGCCTGGATCGCCCGCGTGGCCTCGGAGTCCGGCAAATCCTGGGCCAGCATGGACAGAAATGACCAATTGGCGTGGTCTTTGGTCTCGGCAAGTATCACGGCTTCCAGCATCGTCAGCTCGAGTGTCATAATATCGGCTGAGCCAGCTAAGAGACCAATCTCGAGGAGCTTGCTTCCCACCATCTCGGTCATACGCGCTGCCGGGCTCACGTACATCGGGTCGCCCCCGAGATGGGTGATAAGGCCAGCTAGAATACGGATATGGTCTTCAGTCTCCTTGCCGAACTCTCTATAGTGACGAGCAAGCATAGGATTTTGTGTTCTCTTCGCGATCACTTGGTAGAGGTGGAAGCCTGCTTGCTCGTGGGCGAGGAACGCGCTGAGCAAATCAGCAAAGAATGGGCCGTTGAGGCTATCAGCGCCGGCAGCGAAACCCTTAAGCTGGTCCTCAGCCATCTGGCACTGCGGCTCTGCGGACTCCATCCCTATGGGCTTGATCTTGCCACCTTTGTCTTTAGTGACGATATGTGTTGTCATCATCGCTCCTTCTTGTAATAGTCAAGGGTCGGCTAGCTCTCAGCACGCAGCTCTTTGACCGGATGTGGCCCTTCGGTCTCTAGCCGGTACTCCCCGCCCTTGTCCAGACGATGCTCCTCGATAACTTGCTCGCTAGGCACGCCTCCAGCATTGACGCGTTCCTGGTAGGCGTAGTATGGGGCATCAACAGGCAGCTGCTCACGGCGCACAAACTCGGTTCCCAGCGTGGTGAGGTCCAACTGCTCCGCGATGGTCGTGCGCAGCCACGTCTTGTTCTCTTGGAACCGGATCGGCTCTGGAAGCTCCTTAGGCAAGAACTCCTCAGGGTCTTTGCCCTCGTAGCGGCGGAGCTGGTCACAGGCCAAATGCAGCTGCTCAACCTCCATATTTAGATGCAGCTCCCAAATCGCCTTGATACGCGGATCAGTCTCTTCCTGCATGAATGACCAGTACATGTAGCACTCGTTGTACTCATGCATGACCAACTGCTCGAACCAGGTCTCGAGCGGGTCGATCAGTGACTCATAGTGAGTGACGTGCTGTTCCTCGATCATGGCGATCTCGGCATACAATGCCCGAGCGAGGGGCTCGGTGTAGCGATTGCCAATCGTCATATAGAAGTTCATGGTCTGCTGCTCAGCGGACATGACCGTTAGCGCGTGCAACCGGGAGCGTGGATCCACGGTGTGCTTGTCATAGTGGCGGCGGACGTCATCATGCGGATGACGGTGCTGGTCGATCGTCGGTCGGCCCGGCATGACCTCCGTGCAACGGCCAATGATGTGCTCGGCGCTGCGACCCTCCACGATCTCCAGCAAGTTGCAGTAGCGGTAGAGGTGGTCGAAGTCTTCTAACACGCCAAACTCATACGCCTGCCTCAAGTATGGGTCCGGCTCTGATCTCGCTATCCAAGCTGTCAGGTCAATAGCGACCTGCTCGTAGCCCGCGGTGACCTCCAGCGTCGTCTCATCACCCGGGATCAGCCAGTTGACCGCCCGTTGTTGCTGCTGTTCCGCCCTACGGGTCATCGCCAAGAACCGCTTGAGATCCGGGTCGTCAGTGTGCCGCGCGAACTGATGTGAGAACAGGATCGATTCCACCTCGATCCCATTAAGGGTAATGACCCGGCAGCGCGTATACGGGTCGACATCTTTGCTATAAGGCTCGACGTTCAGCTCTGACCAGTTGCGAAGCTGCTGGTCCAGCGGAACGCCGCGGTGCTCGAGGGGGTTGAAGGCCATCATCGCTCCTCTCAACGTTTGCAGGGGCGGTCTGCCTACCCACGTCTGGCAGGGTCAAAACTCGCGCGAGCACCGCCCGAGCAGAGAACATCCCGCTGACGACGATTGCCAGTCCAGCCGCTGGGTGAACCTGAGTCGAGACGCGCGAACCGCAGGGAGGGCGCTATGTCCGAGACAGTCGGTGACCGGATCGTCCAACGGCTCCAGCAGTGGGGCGTGCGCTGGATCTATGGCTATCCAGGCGATGGGATCAACGGCATCCTCGCCGGGCTATCCAGAGCAGGCAATGTCCCCCCGTTTATCCAGGTCCGGCACGAGGAGATGGCCGCGCTCATGGCATGCGCCCACGCGAAGTGGACCGGTGAGGCCGGCGTGTGCCTTGCCACCTCGGGACCAGGCGCAATCCATCTACTCAACGGCCTGTACGACGCGAAGCTCGACCACCAGCCGGTCGTCGCGCTCTGCGGCCAAACGGCCCGCAGCGCCATGGGCGGCGCCTACCAGCAGGAGGTCGACCTGATCAGCCTGTTCAAGGACGTCGCAAGCGAGTTTGTGACGATGGTGACCGTGCCTCAACAGATCCCCGCGGTGATCGACCGCGCGTTCCGGGTCGCGCTGTCCCAGCAGTCGGTGACCTGTGTGATCGTGCCCTCGGACCTGCAGGAGGCCACCTACACGCCTCCGGAGCACGCGTTCAAGATGGTCCCGTCGAGTCTAGGGTTCACGCCGCCCGAGATGGTCGCGCCTGAGGCTGAGATCGATCGCGCGGCCGAGGTGCTCAACGCGGGCGAGCGAGTGGCGATCCTGGTGGGGCAGGGCGCCCGCCGTGCTGCCGACGAGGTGGAGCAGGTCGCGGACCTGCTCGGCGCAGGGGTGGCAAAGGCGCTGCTCGGCAAGGATGTCCTGCCCGATGACCTTCCCTATGTGACCGGCGCGGTCGGCTTGCTCGGCACCCGCGCGAGCGACGAGCTGATGATGGGCTGCGACACGCTCCTCATCGTCGGGTCGAGCTTCCCCTACACCCAGTTCCTGCCCGACTATGGCCAAGCCAGAGCCGTCCAGATCGACATCGACGGGCGCATGGTTGGCCTGCGCTACCCGATGGAGGTCAACCTCGTCGGTGACAGCCGCGCAACGCTGCGCCGGCTCATCCCGAAACTGCAGCGCAAAGCCGACCAGTCGTGGCGATCCAAGATCGAGGCCGAGATCCGTGACTGGTGGCAAGTCGTCGAGGCCCGCGCGATGTCTGATGCCGATCCGGTGAATCCGCAGCGGGTGTTCTGGGAGCTGTCGCCGAGGCTGCCGGAGGGCTGCATCTTGGCCGCCGACTCCGGCTCCGCGGCGAACTGGTACGCCCGCGACGTGATCCTCCGCCGCGGGATGCGTGGCTCACTATCCGGGACGCTCGCGACCATGGGGTCGGCGGTGCCCTACGCGATCGCCGCGAAGTTCGCTCATCCCGAGCGGGTCGCGATCGCGCTCGCCGGCGATGGGGCGATGCAGATGAACGGGATGAACGAGTTGATCACGGCCGCGAAGTACTACCCGCAGTGGTCTGATCCTCGACTGGTAGTCCTCGTGCTGAACAACGGCGATCTCAACCAGGTGACCTGGGAGATGCGGGCGATGGCGAACATCCCCAAGTTCGAGGCCACCCAGAGCCTGCCGGCGTTCTCGTTCGCCCGCTACGCCGACCTGCTTGGCCTCCGCGGCATCCGCGTGGACAAGCCCGAGCAGGTTGGGCCCGCGTGGGATGAGGCCTTGACCGCCGATCGGCCCACGGTGATCGATGCGGTCACTGACCCGTCGGTGCCGCCGCTGCCGCCGCATGTTGAGCTCGAGCAGGCAAGGTCGTTGTGGAAGGCGATTCTGCACGGTGACCCGGACGCGAGGCAGATGGTCAAGCAGGCCGTTCGGGGCAAACTCCAGGAGTTCCTGCCGCGCCCGGGCTGATCCGCTCTAGCCATATCAAGC
>JGI25407J50210_10000117_pt1 | contig 11446 bp, 8 predicted proteins | sample TabmetS5T2R1_FD_50210 | JGI IMG/M metagenome (IMG submission 50210) | reverse complement strand
TGCGGATCACGACCAGCGACACCACCAGCGCGAGTACCGCGAAGACGGCCGCGAGCTGGAAGGAGGTCGAGATGCCGTGGGCCAGCACCTGGTGGGCGTATTGAGCCGGAAGCTGACCGGTCTGCTGGAACTGGGCCTGGAGCTCCGAGGAGGCGTTGGCCAGGAACTGTCCGACCTGGTTGGTGGCCTCGTTGCGGCTGGCGGTGCCGAACACGGTGACCAGGATGGACAGGCCCAGGGAGCCGCCGACCTGCTGGGTGACGTTGAGCAGGCTGGAGGCCGCCCCCGCCTCACGTGGGGGCACGCCGGAGACGGCGACGATCGTCAGCGGCACGAACAGCAGGCCCATGCCCAGGCCAAACAGCAGCATGGGGCCGAGGATCCCGTCGACATAGCCGCTGGTCACCGAGACCTGGGTGAGCCAGGCGAGCCCGGTCGCGGCCAGCAGGGCGCCGCCGGTCATGAGGCGCTTGGGCCCGATCCTGGGCAGCGACCGGGCGGCGAACTGTGAGGTCAGCACGATCGCGGCGGTGATGGGGAGGAAGGCGAGGCCGGCCCGCAGCGGGCTGTAGCCGAGGACGTCCTGCACGAACAGGGTGAGGAAGAAGAACTGGCCGAACATGGCCGCGGCCAGGGCGAGCATGATGGCGTAGCTGCCGGCCCGATTGCGGTCGCGGAACAGGTGCAGCGGGGTGATGGGCTGGCGGGTCCTGGTCTCGATCGAGACGAAGACGGCCAGCAGGACGGCCGCGGCGGCGAAGGAGCCGATCGTCCCCAGATTGCTCCAGCCCTCCTGCGCGGCGCGAATGAAGCCGTAGACCAGTGCCGTCATCCCGGCCGTGGAGGTGAGGGCCCCGGCGAGGTCGAATCTGCCCGGCTGGCGCTCGGACTCGGTGATGTACAGCGGGGCCAGGGCGGCCAGCAGCAGGCCGATGGGGACGTTGACGAACAGCACCCAGCGCCATGACAGCCAGGAGGTGAGCATCCCGCCGGCGAGCAGGCCGAGGGCCCCGCCGGCCACGGCCACGGCCGAGAACACCCCGAACGCCCGGTTGCGCGCCTGTCCCTCGGCGAAGTTGGTGGTGATCAGCGACAGCGCGGTCGGGGCGGCGATGGCGGCCCCGACGCCTTGCAGGGCGCGCGCGGCGAGCAGCCAGCCGGAGGAGGTGGCCAGGCCGCCGAGGAACGAGGCGAGGGTGAAGACCAGGATCCCGGCGATGAACACGCGGCGGCGGCCGAGGATGTCGCCGGCGCGGCCGCCGAGCAGAAGCAGCCCGCCGAAGGTGAGGGTGTAGGCGTTCAGGACCCATGACAGGTCGGTGGTGGAGAAGCCGAGGGCCTGCTGCATCTGGGGCAGGGCGATGTTCACGATGGTCGCGTCCAGCACGACCATGAGTTGCGAGGCGGCGATGATGGTGAGGGCGAGCGCGGGGTGGTAGCCGCGCCGTGCCGCGCCTGGCGGTCGCGGCCTGGCCGAGTCGAGGACCGTCATGGCTGTCCTAATCCCTTCGCCTAGAGTACGATGACGTTCACAATGCGAGCGACGGTACGCCGCGCATATTGGGAACGCAAGCGTTCACTAAGATTCTTAGGATCCTCTTCGGGAGGTCGGCCATGGCCGCTCCGGCGGACCCCACGACGGCTCCGTCCTGTGCGCCGCCGCACGGCCGGACCCGGCGCCGCGGCGAGGCCCTCGAGCGCGCCATCTTCGACGCCGTGCTCGACCAGCTCCAGACGGTCGGCTATGTCGGCCTGACGATGGAGGGGGTCGCCACCCGCGCGCACACCGGCAAGGCGGCGCTGTACCGCCGCTGGCCGCGCAAGGAGGACCTGGTCGTCGACGCCCTCGAGCACGCCCTGCCGTCGCCGACCGACCTGCCCGACCACGGCAACGTGCGCGACGACCTCCTCGACCTGCTGCGTCGCATGACGGCGATGCTCAACTCCCCGGCCGGCTGCGCTGTGCAGTGCCTGATGTCGGAGACCGAGCGGGACGAGTCGTTCGCCCGCCTACTGCACGAGCGGGTCAAGGAACCCCGCAAGCGCATGTTCCTCGACCTGCTGGCCCGCGGCGCCGCCCGCGGGCAGGTGCGGCCCGCCGCCACCACCCAGCTGGTCGCCGAGGTCGGCCCGGCCCTGGTGATGCAGCGCTTCCTCGCCGACGGCGCCCCGGTGCCCGACGACTACGTCGTGTCGGTGGTCGATGACGTCGTCATGCCACTGCTGCGACCGTAGATGCCTTGTGTCCTCCACCCAGCACGCGACCCAGCGGAGGCAGCAGACGACCCTTGTGAAGGTTGGGGAGGCTGCTCGGAGACGGTGGACATTCGTGCTGGCGAACCACCCGGCGTACCCGCGTTGAGCTGGGCATTCACCACGATCCGTCACCGTCTCTTGGTGTCGGCTCTGCCTCCCCGCCAGAGTGGTACAGACAGGGAAGGCGGAGCGCGACCCCGCGGATCACCGGGGGTCTCGGGAGCCGTACCAGGCAAGAAGCATCGTTCTCATCTACGTCGGCACCTCAGGCGCTCCAGCGGGCGCCAAGCAGACAGCAACCGGCCCCCGGGGAAGCGCCGGGGGCCGGTTCGCCTGTTCCTTGCTTGCCTACGTCTGCGAGCGCAGGTAGCTGATGGCGCGGCCCATCACCTCGTTCCGGTCGGCCTCATCGGTGATGCCCTCGAAGCCGAACCCGAAGTAGATGGTGTCCTCGGTGGTGGTCACGGGCCCCTCCGGGAACCCGGCCGGGGTGGTCCGGGTGAAGTCGTTGGAGTTGGGTGAGCTGCCCGGCGGGGCGCCGGGGACGGTCCACCCGTCCATCCCCGTCTCGAAGGACGTGGTCCCCTCGCCGGTGGAAACCTCGATGTCGTCGACGAAGACGCCCAGGCCCTGGGTGGCCCAGTCGTTGGCGTAGGAGATCGAGACCTCGACCTGCTGGCCGGCGAAGCCGCTCAGGTCGACCCGCCACTGCTGCCAGCCGCCGGAGTTCCCCGACGCGGCATGCCAGGCCCCGGTGGTCCCGGTGGGGCTGCAGGTCGAGGCGCCCGTCTGGGTCTGGTAGTGGTCCAGGAATGGGTGCAGCGTCCGCCAGCCGCCCGAGTTCTCCTGCAGGCAGCTCTGCCCGGTCGCCTGGGTGGTGTGCCCGTTGAGGTCGGGAAGGGTGGTCCAGTTGTCCTGCCCGACGGTGTGGGCCTCGACGAACACGTGGTCCCAATCGGCCTCGGTGTCGTAGGAGGTCCAGAACGACATGGTCGCCCCGCCTGCCGGCACGTTGATCGTGTGGGCCAGCCGCTTGTAGCTGATGTCGGCGATCTGGGAGTAGACGTAGAAGTCGCCGGTGTGCGGGGCGAACGGGCCGCCCGGCCGGTCCCACCTGGCCGAGATCCAGCTCTCGAACTGCGGGTAGGTCTTCGGGTCGAGGACCCCGCTGGTGGCCAGGAACGAGGCGTTGTGGACCTGGTTGTCGGCGCCGGTCCCGCCGCCGAGCGTCCATGCCGACGCGGGCGGCCCGTCGAAGGGCTCATCCGATCCGACGATCGGGAACGGGTTCCCGTCGGCGTCCAGGCCGGCGTCGGAGACATAGAGATAGGCCCCGAGGTAGTACTGGAGGAAGTCGTTCTTGTCCCCCCAGTTCAGGCACCGTGCCGTGACCTCAGGGGCGCCGCCCACGCATTGGCGATTGGCCACCGGGTCGTAGAGCTGGGTCGCGCCGATGCCGTTCTCGGTGGCCCCGGCCCACTGGCCGGTGTACAGGAGCTTGCCGCCGGCGTTCAGGTACTGGCGGACCTCCAGGGTCTGGTCGACCGCCAGCCGTGACACGTTCCCGCCCGGCCAGCCAGCCTCGCGCACGTGGATGTCGTTGCCCCGATACCAGATGACCGCGTCGTAGTGACCCAGGACGCCGAGGTGATCGGGCGCCTTCCGCCCCCTGGCGTCCACGTCGTACACGTCGTAGTCGATCCCGTTCGCGGTGAGGGCGTCCTCGTAGAACGAGAGGTAGTTGGGGGCCGAGGGGCTGGTGCTCGCGTATGCGGGCGACGCCGAGGCGCCGGTGCGGTCCTCGGCGGCCAGGATCAGGATATCGGCGTCGTCGCTGTCCTCGACCACATCGAACGAGACGTGCTCGGTGGCTTCGCCGCCGCCGCTGAACCAGTACTCGACGGCGTCGCCGACCTCGAGGCCGGGGATCTGGCCCCGCAGGTAGTGGTAGTAGGTGTTGTAGGCGTTGTTGCCCCCGTACCGCTCGCCGTCGGGCGACTCGCTGGTCGGGGCGGTCTGGACCGCACCGCCGTTGACCGAGTAGTTGAGCGTCACGGCTCCCGCCGCGCGCTTGGCCAGTACCTCGACCGGCTGGGAGGAGCCACCGGCGTAGGAGACGTCAACACGCAGGTCCGAGGTCGGCCAGTTCGTCTTCCACGGGTCGATCTCGGAGATGTCCACATACAGGTTCGCGGTGTCGAGGTCGATGTGGGAGACCGGGTCGTCCGGGTCCCCGGCGGACCTGGCCAGGCGCACGGCGAAGTCCCGGTTCTTCTCGAACTGCGCCTGGACCAGCGCCTCGTCGTCGGGGAAGACGAAGCCGCACCCGGCGCACCCCTCTTCGAGCTCCGGCGTCCAGGCCAGGGTCCCGCGATCGCCATGGGCCCAGTCGGTGAACTCCCCGTTGGTGGTGTACAGGTCGGCCGAGACGCCAGGGTTGAACCCGGGCACCGCCGGGTCGGTGTCCCGCCCGGTGAGGGCCACATAGATCGGGTCGTCGGCCGAGGGCGTCAGCGTCTGCCACCCCTGCGGGTACAGCAGCAGCGGCCCGAAGGAGTGGTAGCTGATCGCGAACCGGAACCGCACCTTGTCGAACAGGCCCACCATGGCCTGGGTCTCGGGCTCGGACTCCGGGGCCGGACCTCGGTAGGTCAGGCTGGAGAACAGCGACGAGGACCCCTCGTCGTCGTAGCGCCAATGCTCGGCGTGGTTGCGGTTCGGGTCCACCCCGTCATTGCTACTGATGCTCCCATCGGTGTCGTTGTCGCGCAGGTTCTTCCGCCACAGTCGCTCCGCGTCGAAGGTGTACTCATAGCCGTCGGGGTTGTGGACCAGGACGAACCACAGCTCGGTGTCTTTGAGGAGCTGCCTGACGGCCCGGTCGTTGGCCCGCCACCGCTCGATGTACCAGCGAAGGAGCCGGCGGTTGACCTCGGTGCTGATCCACTCGCGAGCATGGTAGGTCGAGGCGTACAGGACCGCCGGGCGGGACCCGTCGGGAACCTCGCGTGCGTCCTGGGTGAGCTTCAGGGCGATGTACTCCCGCCCCTGGTGTGTCTTGCCCAGGACCTCGAGCTTCAGAAGCTGCGGGTTACGGCGGGCCAGGTCGTACATCTGGTCCCGGATGCCACCCGGCTCGTCGAAGGACCGCCACACCGCGAACCCGCCGTCGGCCTGGGCCGCGGCGCGCTGGTGCTGGGTGCGGCCCTGCTTGTCACGCCAGACCTCCAGCCGGACCCCCTGGCCGCGAAGCCGCTCGCGCTCTGCGCCCGTCAGGACCAGGGCCACCTCGACGCCCGCGGCCGTCTCCTGCACCGATGCCACGTCGTAGCCGCCTTGCTGCAGGGTCTGCAGGGTGGCCGCGTCCACGGTGGCCCTGTACATCTCCAGCCGGTCGGCCTCGGCAGGAGCTCCGGAAGCCGCCGTGGTCATCCCGACCATCGAGAGCAAGACCAACAGCACAACTGCCAGCGAAGACCGCCTTGGCCGCATGGCACTATCCCTTCGGCTCGACCGTCCAAACAAACCAAGTGCTGTCTATAGCGCCAGGCCGTCGGGAGCAATACGATCAAAGTACGAATTTTGCGATCGAGGGGGCGCGAGTCGGACATCCTCGCGTCACCCCACGTCAGGCGCACGTGGGTCTAGGACCGCCATCGCCGCNGGCTTCCTTTGCTGTGACACTCAGTTGAGGATCCAGCTCGCCCTGTTACAGCCTTCAGCAGTAGTCGGCGGCTTTGTCAGGTGTGCCCGACCCACGCGACTACCTGGCCGCACCAGCATCCAGCCTGGGATCGACTGTCCGGCGCATGCTGGGCCGTTCCACGCGATTACAGCCCAATGGCATCACCCACGGCACCACCCGCGCGGTAGCCATTTGGTCGTCGCCGTTAGCGCAGGGCAAGCTCGGCCACGACCGCGCGGTGATCGCTCCCCACCACTGCATGGTCGCCGACAGCCCCGACCGCCAGCTCGGGCGAAACCAGCACGTGGTCCAGGTGGGCGAAGGCCGGCACCCGGCGTCCCTGCGGCCAGGTGCGAACAAGACCACCCCCCCGGGCGTCGTGTGCGTCACGCAGGCCNGTNGCCTTAAGGAGGTTCCGGAAGCTGGGGTGATCAAGNGTGGCGTTGAAGTCGCCCAGTGCGATCAAGGGGCCATCCACTCGCGCGAGGTCGGCAGCGATGGCCGCAAGGTCAGAGCGCCACCCGGCGATGCCGCGTGGCCTGGGGGCTACGGGGTGTGCCGCCTGGACGGTCACGGTTCGTCCGCTCCACTCCAGGGTTGCCCGAGGGGCCGCGAACCCCGTGGGCGCGCGTCCCGCGGGGCGCAGCGGGACGCGGGCGTAGATCCCGGTACCCGCTGGTCCGTGGCGTGGCTGAAGCACCCGGTGTGGAAGCTGGTGGCGCAGGCCTGCGCGGTCGAGCGCCGCGACGGCCGCCGGGGTCAGCTCCACCAGGACGAGCACGTCGGGACGCTCGGCTTGGACGAGCGCGACCAGCGCATCGGGGTCGGATCCGCCGAAGTGCAGGTTGGCCGTCATGACGCTCATGCGGACGCTACTGGCAGGCGGGGGCTCTGCGGTCCAGCGAGGGATGAGCCAGACCCCATGCAGCATGAGCAGGCCGGCGAGGACGACGGCGGCGGCTGGCAGACGCACCAGCACAGCGATCAAGAGAGCGGGCACGGCAAGAAGCGGCACGTATGGGGTGAGGGTAAGCAGGGACGGGAGCAGGGCCAGCCTTTCCCATCCCAGTGCCCGCGGCAGGGTGACAGCGATCAGGAGCACCACCGGAATCCAGCCGAGCGCATGCCGGACCATCGGTGGGATGCGCCGCCGTTGGGGACCAGACCTTCCCCGGCGCACCTCAAGTTCGTCATCAAGTGATTGCATGCAGCTAGCTTAGGTGCGGCCCGAATCAAGTGCTGCCGCGCCGTCGGCGACGGCTTGCCCACCGAGGAGTACGCACCAACGACGGGTCTCACCCACACGGTCAAGGTGGAGCCGCAACGGCCAGCTCTGCCAGGGGGAGCGCTAAGACACGAGTCGGCCGGGCAGCAGATAACGCCAGGAAACCTCGGGAAGGTTAGCGGCAGATGCTGAAAGATGCTCAGTGTAGGCATGCTCGCAGATAGCTTCTGAGCTGGGCGTTCACCATGATCTGCCACCATTTCTGGAGGGTTGCTCTGCCTCCCCGCCCGACCGATACAGACAGGGGAAGGCAGACCGCGAGTCCGCGGATCACCGCGGGTCGTGAGTTCTGAGCAGGGAAACGGTCGATCGCAGGCTAGAGCCGTTTGATGGTCGCCAGCCAGGCCGGTGCGCCGTCGTCGTCGTGAAATCTCGTCTGGATCCGGTCCGGCTCGATGGCGGCGACCCTCCATCCGCTGCCGGGGTTGAACGCCGCCCGCAGCTCCTGCTGACTGACGGGGTGCGGGCCAGGGTCGGGACCAACGTCTGAGAAGCACAACACATGCAGGGCGCCATCGCGCTCGGTCACCGACGCCAGACTCGCCACATACTCTGGTCGCTCGTCGCCGTCGAAGGTGTGGAACAGCCCGCAGTCCAGCACCGTCGCGAACCTGCGCCCCAACCGGTCGAGCCGCAACGCGTCAGCCGCCGCGAACGCGACCTCGATCCCACGCTCCTCGGCCTTGGCTCGGGCGATCGCCAGGGCCGTCTCCGCCACGTCAACGCCCACCACCGACAAGCCCAGCGCGGCGAGGTGCAGCGCGTTCTCGCCGGTCCCGCAGCCCGCATCGAGCACCGCTCCGGCGAACCCGCCCGCGGCCGCCAACCGCGCGATCGCCGGCTGCGGCCGGCCAACATCCCACGGCGCGGGGCCGTCGCGGTACGACGCATCCCAAGGCAGGCCCGTCTGCCGCTCGTGGCTGGTCGGGCGCCGGCCACTGAACGGGTCCTCAACCGGGGTTCCTGATCGCTCCGACAACCTCGTTCCCTTCCCGCGACGGATCCTGCCACCTCATCCGGCCAGCGCGACCCAGACCGCGCGTTGCTCGGCCACCACGGCGACAGCGGCCGGCCGGAACCCGAGGCGCCGGGTGCCGACCTCGTCGGTCCGCGGGTCGATGGCCGAGACGGTGCCGTCCAGGCCGTTGGCCACCCACACCCGGTCGGCGCCGAACGCGATCCCGCTGGGGCCGTTGCCCACCGGAATCCTCTCCCAGGTGGAGGTGGCTGCGTCGATCCGCATCACCGCGTTACCCCTCGTGCTGGTCACCCAGACGGCCCCGTCCCCGTATGCCGCCTGTTCCGGGGTCTCTGGGATCTTGATCGACTCGACCACGCGGCCCGCGCCAGTGTCGATGCGGCGGACGGTCCGGTCGGCGGGGGTGGCCGCCCAGACCGTCGCTCCGTCCGGGGTGATGGCCAGCCCGGTCGGCGGGTGGCGCAGCCGGACCGTCCGATCACCGCCGACGGATCGGTCCCGACCGCGACCGCAGCCTCCGGCTCGTAGGTCGCCGGGTCGATGCGGACGGCGCGGTTGGCGGCCAGCACCACCGACGGCGTGGCCGGGCCCGGAGGCGCGCCTCGGTCCCGGGCCAGGACGACGGCCGCCGCCAGGAGCACGGCCGACAGCACGGCCGCGGCGATGGTCAGCACCAGCGAGGAGCGCCGGGTCAGCCCAGGCCGTCGGCGATACCGAGCGCGACGACCGACGGCTCGGCCGACGCGGTGGCGCAGACCGGCCGGGGCGGCTCCGGCCAGGGCCGCCTGGGCGGCGGCGACCAGGGCCCCACAGGAGGGGTGGCGGTCGCCGGGCGCCTTGGCCAGGGCCCGGCCGATGGCGTCGTCCAGGGCGGCGGGCAGGTCCGGGCGATAGTCGCCGATCCGCGGCGGCGGGTCGTGGACGTGGGCCCACAGCACCGCCAGCTCGCTGTCGCGCCAGAACGGCACCATCCCGGTCAGGCACTCGAACAGCACACAGCCCAGCGAGTACTGGTCGGCCAGGCCATCCACCGCACCGCCCTCGACCTGCTCGGGGGCGACGTAGGTGAACCGGCTGATCGACCGGGCCCTGGCCGAGCCCGACGAGGCTCGTCGGGCCGCCCTGTGGGGCCAGATCGACCAGCGGATCATGCGCGACGCCCCCGTGGTCCCGCTGCTCTGGGAGAACTTCTCGTTCTCCTGGGCCTCCCGGGTCCACGGCTGGACCCTACGACCCCTGGACGGTCGGGCCCGACCTCACCGCCGTGTGGCTGGACCCGCCGAGCCCGTGATGCGGTGTCGATCCGGGCGGTCGCCGTTCGTGTAGGTGGTGACCAGGTTCCCGTCGATGCCGAGGAGTGACCGGAATGACCGAGGTCCTGTTGACCGGGTTGAAGATCGGTGAGTCGGCGCGCTGGCGCGACGGCCGGCTGTGGCTGGCCAACTGGGGGGCGCGGCAGATCCTGGCCGTCGACCTCGACGGCAACGCCGAGGTGATGGCCACGGTGCCGACCACCATGCCGTTCTCGATCGACTGGCTGCCGGATGGGCGGCTGCTGGTGGTCGCCGGGCCCGAGGCCCGCCTGCTGCGCCAGGAGCCCGACGGCTCGCTGGTCGACCACGCCGACCTGCGCGGGCTCGGGGCGGGCCTCAACGAGATCGTCGTGGACGGCCGCGGCCGGATCTGGGTCAACGGCGGCGCCGACTTCCATCCCGGCGAGGGCGAGGCGCCAGGGTTCGTCGCCCTGATCACGCCGGATGGCGAGGTCCGGCGGGTCGCGGAGGGGCTCGCGTTTCCCAACGGCATGGCGGTCACCCCGGACGAGTCGACGCTGATCGTCTCGGAGTCGTTCGGGGGCACCCTCACCGCCTTCGACATCGGTCCGGACGGGAGCCTGTCGAACCGGCGCGTGTGGGCCGCCCTGCCCGGCGACGGCATCGTCCTGGACAGCGAGGGCGCCGTGTGGACGCCGGGATGGACCGAGACCGGCCCGGCCTGTCTGCGGGTCGCCGAGGGCGGCGAGGTGCTGGACACGGTCCCGCTCGACCGGGCCCCGTTCGCGTGCGCCCTCGGCGGCGAGGACGGACGGACGCTGTTCATGCTGGCGGCCGACTGGCGCATGGAGGACGGCTTCGAGGACAACATCAACCGCCTGATCACCGGACCGGAGACCGGCCAGGTCCTCACCGCCCGCGCCCCGGCCGCCCACGCCGGCCACCCCTGAGCGAACCGCTCGCCGGATCAGCGCCGGGCGCGACCGCGCATGGGCTGGGGCCGCAGCCCGACCTGTGCGGCCCGCCGCATCCCGTACCGGAGATGCAGTCCGAACAGGACCAGCGCCCCGGCCACCCCGGCGACCACGGCTGGCCCGGCCCCGAGCCCTCCCAGCCGCCCGGCCAGCAGGGCCAGCCCCGCGCCACCCAGGATGCTGTTGACCGCGGCGATCATGCTGCCGGAGGTGAACAAGATCCCGACCCAGCTCATCCGCGCCCCGGTGCTGGCCACCGCCGCCACCATCTCGTCGTCTGCCGGTGGGGCCTCGAAGAACTGCTCGGCCTCGGGCGTCAGGCCCCGGTAGTAGCCGTGGATCCGCTGGATCCGCTGCAGCACCAGCAGGCTCTCGACACCGTTGTCGACCAGCCGGACGTAGGTGAACTCGCCCAGGATGAACAACGCCGGCAGCACCGCGGCCACGAACGGGTCCAGGCGGGTCGCGACCTGGGCCAGGAACCCGAAGGCGACCAGGGCGCTCGACACCGCGCCCAGATAGATGGAGGCGCGTCCGTTGGCCTCCCCGATGGTGGCGCTGCGGGCCGACTGCAGCACGAAATGCTCGGTCACCAGCGCGGTGATGAACGCCTGCTCGCGTGCCTGCTGCTCCATGCTGACCTCCTGGTGCCGGCTGAGGCGACCCGAGCGGCCAGTATCGCCGGGGGTTGCGACCCCGCGGATCACCCGGGGGCTCGTGTCCGCGTTTCCGGGTAGGTTGGAGCCATGACCGCTGACCACGGCCAGCCGGCCGTGCAGCTCGACCCGGGTGGCGCCATGCCGCTGGTCGGGCTGGGCACCTGGCAGATGACGGGGGCGCGCGGCCAGGCGGCCGTCCGGGCGGCCCTGGAGGTGGGCTACCGCCACATCGACACGGCCACCATGTACGGCAACGAGCGGGAGGTGGGGCGGGCCGTCCGCGACAGCGGGGTCCCCCGCGAGCAGGTGTTCGTCACCACCAAGCTGCCGCCGG
>JGI25407J50210_10000110_pt1 | contig 11569 bp, 9 predicted proteins | sample TabmetS5T2R1_FD_50210 | JGI IMG/M metagenome (IMG submission 50210) | reverse complement strand
CCCGCCCCGAACGGGCAGAAGGGAGGAGGCGCCCCCACCCGCCTCACGGTGACCGGCACCGGCGGGGACCTGGCGCCGGGGCCGTTGGCGCTCGACCTGCGCCTGTCGGGCACCTCCAGCCGGTTCCTGGTGCCGGTGGTGGCCCTCGGCCGCGGCGGCTACCGACTGGATGGGCGTCCACCGCTCCGCGCCCGCCCCATGGGACCGGTGCTGGCGGCCATCGAGGCGCTGGGCGCCCGCGTGGAGCCGCACGGCCAGGCCGGCCACCTGCCGGTCACGGTGGTGGCGCCCGGGCGCCTGACCGGTGGACAGGTCGACGTCCCGGGCAACACGTCGAGCCAGTACGTGTCGGGGTTGCTGCTGGCGGCGCCCTACTGCCGGGAGGGGCTCCGCGTGCGGGTGACCACCCGGCTGGTGGGCCGCCCGTTCGTCGACATGACCGTCGCGGTGATGGCCGCCTTCGGCGCCGGTGTCACCGTCGCCGACGCCCGCCATTCGGTGTTCACGGTTCCCCCGGGTCGCTACCGCGGCACCGCCTACCGGGTCGAGCCCGACGCGTCGGCGGCGTCGTACTTCCTGGCCGCCGCCGCCATCTGCGGGGGGCGGGTCACCGTGGACGGGTTGGGGGACGGCAGCCTGCAGGGCGACGCTCGCTTCGCCGATCTCATGGCCGCCATGGGCGCCCGCGTCGAGCGATCCGCACGCGCCACCAGCTTGATCGGCCCCGCCCGCCTGCGTGGGCTCGGTGACGTGGACCTGTCCGCCATGCCGGACATGGCCCAGACGCTCGCGGCCGTGGCCGTGTTCGCCGATGGCCCCACGCGCGTGCGGGGCATTGGCTTCATCCGCGGCCACGAGACCGACCGCATCGCCGCGACGGTGCGGGAGCTCCGCCGCTGCGGGGTGGACGCCCGGGAGGAGCCCGATGGTTTCGTGGTGCACCCGGGCACCCCCCGGGCGGCCCGGGTCAGGACGTACGACGACCACCGGATGGCGATGAGCTTCGCCCTGCTGGGGCTGCTGGTCCCGGGCATCGAGATCGAGGACCCCGACTGCGTCGCCAAGACGTTCCCCGGCTACTGGGACACGCTGGCTGGGCTGCGCATCGCGTGACCCGGNTAGGGTGACCCGCTCGTGAAGGTCATTGCCATCGATGGCCCGGCGGGCTCCGGCAAGTCGACGGTGGCGCGCCGGCTGGCCGAACACCTCGGGCTCGACTACCTCGACACCGGGGCGATGTACCGGGCGGTCACGTTCGCGGCACTGCGGCGGGGCATCGACCCGGCGGACACCGGCCCGGTGGCCGAGCTGGCTCGAGTCGTCGATCTCGACGTCACCACCGACCACGTGCGGGTCGACGGCGTCGATGCGACGATCGAGATCCGTGGCCCCGAGGTGTCGCGCGCGGTCTCGCTGGTGGCGGCGAACCCCGAGGTTCGGTCCGAGCTCGTCCGCCGGCAGCGCGAGTGGGCCTACGAGCGGCCGGGCGGGGTGATGGAGGGCCGCGACATCGGCACGATCGTCTTCCCCGATGCGATGCTCAAGGTGTACCTGAACGCCCGTCCCGAGGTCCGCGCCGAGCGCCGGGCGGCCGAGGTGTCGGACCTGGACTACGAGACGGTCGCGGCCGACATGGCCCGCCGCGACGCGTTCGACCAGGGCCGCGAGGCCGATCCCCTCCGGCCGGCGGCCGACGCCATCCAGTTCGACACCAGCGACATGTCCATCGACGAGATCGTCGCCGAGCTGGCCCGCAGGATCGATGACTGACGCCGACGACGTCGCCGAGCTGGCCCGGAGGATCGATGACTGACGCCGACGACGTCGCCGAGCTGGCGCCCGCACCGGTGCAGCCCGGCGACGCCGCCGCGGCGCGGGTGGAGGCGGTGGACATCCACCCACCGACCCGCCTCGAGCGGTTCGCGTACGGGGCGATCCGGGGGGCGTTCGCCCTGCTCGCGAAGCCCTACTTCCGCCTGGAGATCCGCGGCCGGGAGCACGTGCCGACGCACGGGCCGTTCGTNCTGGCCCCGGTGCACCGGTCGAACCTCGACTTCATCCTCGTGTCGGCGCTCACCCGCACACGCATGCGNTACATGGGCAAGGCGTCGATCTGGAAGTGGCGTTGGGGCGGCAAGTTCGTGGCGATGCTGGGTGCCTTCCCGGTGCACCGCGGCTCGGCCGACCGCGAGGCCCTGCGGGCGTGTCTGGCGGTGATCGAGAACGGTGAACCGCTGGTGATGTTCCCCGAGGGGACGCGGCGCTCGGGACCGGTGGTGGAGAACCTCTTCGACGGCCCGGCCTACATCGCCGCCCGCACCGGCGCGCCGCTCGTGCCGGTGGGGNTCGGTGGNTCCGACAAGGCGATGCCCGTGGGCGCCAAGCTCATACGGCCCCACCGCATCGTCATNGTGGTGGGGGAGCAGATCGCCCCGCCGCCGGGCGACGGCACCGGCCGGGTTCGCCGGAGGGTCGTGCGGGACCTGACCGAGCGGCTGCGCACGTCGGTGCAGGCGCTGTANGACGAGGCCCGTCGCCTGGCCGGGTGACGCCTCGATGGCGGCCGCCGAGGCGGGTCGGNGTCACCGCATCCGTGTGCGACAGCCCGACCGCGCGTCCCCGACCGCGTCCCCGAACTTGGGCAGTCAAGGCCGTCATGGCGGCGCTAAGCGCCGCAGGTTCGCCGTGGTGGGTGGCCGCCTCCCCGAACTTGCGGCAGTCAAGGCCGTCATGGCGGCGGTAAGTGCCGCAGGTTCGCCGTGGTGGGGGGGCCGCCGGTCAGTGGGACAGCGCGTCGCGCATGCGGTCGAGCCAGTCGGCGTCGAGGTTGGCGTAGACCAGCGTGGCCCCGGCGAAGCGCTTCAGCTCGCCCACCAGGGCGTCGCGGTCGAGGTCCTCGACGAGCAGCACCAGCGTCGTNGTGTCCGGCTGCACGGTCTCGCGGAACCACGCCACCCACTCGTCGCTCACGCCGTGATCGATGACCTTGGCCGCCACGGCCCCGGTGCCGGCCCCGACCCCGGCGCCGATGGCCCAGCCCACCGGGCCGCCCAGGATCAGGCCGAACAGCCCGGCCCACAGCGCGCCCGAGAGCGCCGAGCGCCCGGGGGTCGGATCGACCGTCTCACGCACCGTCGTGCGGCCGGACTCGTCCTTGCCGACGAACACGGCGTCCAGCAGCCGCAGCCGCTGATTGGCGGCCAGCCGCGTGGCTGCGGTCAGGAACTCCTGCGCACGGAACGCATCCCCGAAGGAGACGCCGACGAGCGTGCGTTCCTTCTGCCCCACCTGCTCCACGGGTCGATCGGTCACCCCACCAGCCTGGCACGGCTCTAGCCTCCGGCGAGTGCGTACCGGGGTGTTCCTGCCGATCTTCGGTGAGCTGAGCGACCCACGCGTCACCGCCGGCCTGGCGGCCGAGGCCGANGGTGCGGGGTTCGACGGCGTGTTCGTGTGGGATCACGTGCAGTACCGGGGGCGCGCCACCCACGTCGCCGATGCCTGGATCACGCTCGCGGCGATGGCGGTGGCGACCGAGCGGGTGCGGATCGGTCCGCTGGTCACGCCGCTTCCCCGGCGGCGGCCACAGGTCGTCGCCCGCCAGGCCACNGGGATCGACCAGCTGTCGGGCGGGCGCCTCGTGCTCGGCGTCGGCAGCGGCCGTGACTCGGCCCGCGAGCTGTCGGCCTTCGGCGAGGAGCTGGACGACGGCACGCGCGGCGCCATGCTCGACGAGGCCCTCGACGTGGTCACCGCCCTGTGGTCGGGCAACGAGGTTCGCCACGAGGGCAGTCACTACGTGGCCGGCCGGGTGACGTTCCAGCCCACACCGGTCCAGCGGCCCGGGGTGCCGGTGTGGGTCGCCGGACGCTGGCCCAACCGAAGGCCGCTGCGGCGGGCGGCCCGCTACGACGGCTACTTCCCGATCGACCTCCAGGCGCCCGGGCAGCTCGCGGAGCTGGTCGGCGAGCTCGGGGAACGCCGGTCGGGTAGCCCGTTCGAGATCGTGGTCGAAGGCTGGCCGGGGGACGATCCGGCGCCCTGGGCCGCCGCCGGCGCCACCTGGTGGCTGCTCCGGTTCTCGCCGTTCGACGTCGACGTCGCCGGCGTCCGCGAAGTGATTGCCGCCGGGCCCCCGGGCTGACGGCCGGCTCAGGCCAGCATCGCGAGGACGTCGCTGGCGCGCAGCTGGCGGTCGTTGACCTCGGGACGGTCCGGCACGGATCCGCCGAAGCCGAACGTGGCCAGCACGTCCACCCCACTGAGCAGGTCGCGTAGCTCGCGCGGCGGGGGGAAGTACTCGTCCTCGTCGGTGATCCTGACCTCCTCGACCCCCTCGACCGGGGCCAGTCGGGCGATCACCGCATCGACCAGCTCCTCGGGCGCCGAGGCCCCCGCAGTTACCCCGACGGTGCCGGTCAGGTCGTCGGGCAGCTCGTCGGCGGCGTTGATCCTGTAGACCCGGGCGCACCCAGACCCGTGGGCCAGCTTCTCCAGGGCGCGGGTGTTGGAGGAGTTGGCCGACCCGATGACGACCACCGCGTCACAACGGGACGCGATCTCCGCCAGGGCCGACTGGCGGTTGGTGGTGGCGAAGCACAGGTCGCTGCGCCCCGGCCGCCACAGGCCCGGGAACCGCTCGGCGGTCCGTTCGGCGACGGCGGCCCAGTCGCGGTGCGACAGCGTGGTCTGCGCCAGCAGGGCCACCGGCTGGTCGGTGTCGGGCAGGGAGTCCACATCGGCGACGGACTCGACCAGGTCGATGGCCTCGGGTGCCACCGCCATGGTGCCGACGGCCTCCTCGTGGCCCTCGTGACCCACGTAGACGATGCGATAGCCCTTTCCGGAACGCACCTTGACCTCATGGTGGACCTTGGTGACCAGCGGACACACCGCATTGACCACGTGGCTGCCCCGCGCCCGGGCGGCCGCCACCACCTCGGGGGCGGACCCNTGGGCCGACAGCATGATCGGTCGNCCCTCCGGCACCTCGGCNATGTCGTCGACGAAGACCACGCCCAGGTCGCGGAACCGGTCGACGACCTGCTGGTTGTGGACGATCTCGTGGTAGCAGTACACGGGCGGCTCGAACGCCCGCACCATCCAGGCCAGCGCCTTGATCGCCATCTCCACGCCCGCGCAGAACCCGCGGGGCGCGGCGAGGAGGACCTTGTCCACGGGCACTGGCCCAGCGTACCCATGGCCGCCTCGGACCCCCTCGGGCGCCACCGCGACCTCGACGTTCGGCGATGACAGCAGCGCCGAGCACTCTTGCAACCCCGGCGCCCCGGGCGATCTCGCGACCCGAGCGCCCCGGGCGACGTTCCGACCCGAACGCGGAACCCATTGCCTCGGGCCGTCGACGGCGGAACCCATGGCCTCGGGGAATCCCAGGCGACCGGTGCTCCCCACCAGGTCAGTAGACTGCGTCGCCTGTGTCTGCCCCCCGTGTCGTCGCCGTCGCGCCCGGATCGCCGGCCGCGCGCGTCGGCCTGGTGGAGGGTGACGAGATCGTCTCCATCAACGGCGACGTGCCCCGCGACCTGCTCGAATGGCGCCAGCTCGTCGACGACGCCGCCCTCGCGGTCGAGGTACGTCGGGGCGGGCTCGAGACGCTGGTGGAGGTGGACAAGCGGCCGGGCGAGCCCCTCGGGGTCGAGGTGCACTCGGCGCTGTTCGACAAGGTGCGCACCTGCGACAACCACTGCGAGTTCTGCTTCATCTACCAGTTGCCGCCCCGCACGAGCGGCGGTCCGAGCGGAGAGCAGGCGCTGCGGCGCAGCCTGTACCTCAAGGACGACGACTACCGCCTGTCGTTCCTCTACGGGAACTTCACGACCCTGACCCGCTTCACCGAGGCCGATCTCGAGCGGGTCGTGAGCGAGGGCTTGAGCCCGCTGTACGTGAGCATCCACGCCACCGATCCACGGCTGCGGGCGGAGATGCTGCGCAACCGGCGGGGCGCCACCAGCCTGCGCTGGCTACGGGCGCTGCTCGACCACGGCATCGAGGTCCACGGCCAGGTGGTCGTGTGCCCCGGCGTGAACGACGGCGCCGTGCTCGACGACACGCTGGCCGGAGTGCTCGATCGCTACGCCGAGCTGGCGTCGGTGTGCGTGGTGCCGCTGGGCGTGTCGCGCTTCAACACCGAGGCGCGCATGCGGCCGCACACCCGTGCCGAGGCCGAGGCCGTGGTCGACAGCGTGCACGACTGGCAGGAGGTCTTCGCCGCCGTGCTCGGCCACCGCATGGTGTTCGCGGCCGACGAGTACTACCTGCTGGCCGATCGTGCGTTTCCGGATGCGGCCGTCTACGGGGACTTTCCCATGTACGAGGACGGCATCGGCATGGCGCGGGCCTTCGAGGCCGAGCTGTTCGGCACCGGTTCCCGGACGACGTCCGAGGACCGCGGCGGGTTCTTCCGGTCGGCCGATTCCGACCTGTCGGGATCGTCCGATGCGGAGTACGAGCCCTACCGCGGCGTCCGGGCCACCGGCGACCAGCTGCTCCGCATCGGGCCCCGCCGTGACGCCCCCGTGGCCATCCTGACGGCGCCGTACGGCGCGCGCGTCCTGCGGCCGCTCGTCGAGCGGCTGGGCAGGCCCGACGTCCGGATCGTGACCGTCGACAACCGGTACTTCGGGGGGAACGTGGCGGTGACCGGCCTGATGGTCGGCGCCGACCTCGCGCGGGTGCTGGCCGACCAGCCGCCAGGGCACCGCTACCTCCTCCCCGACGTGTGCCTGACCCAGGGGCGGTTCCTCGACGGGACCGGCCCCGCCGACCTGCCCGTTCCCGTCGAGGTCGTGCCCGCCGACGGCCACTCGCTGCGGGCCACCCTCGGCGCGCCCCCCGGAGGCTGACATGCCGCCCGTGGTCGCCGTCGTGGGGCGGCCCAATGTCGGCAAGTCGACGTTGCTCAACCGCATCGTCGGCCGCCGCGCGGCCATCGTGGAGGAGCGCCCCGGCGTCACCCGCGACCGCAAGGACGTCGACGCCGACTGGCTCGGCCGGCCCTTCCGCCTCGTGGACACCGGCGGCTGGATGGTCGGGGGCAGCGACCTCGATGCCAAGGTCAGCCAGCAGGCCGAGCGCGCCATCGCGGAGGCCGACGTGGTGCTGCTCGTCGTCGACGTCACCACGGGCATCACCGAGGAGGACGGCCGGGTCGCCGAGCTGCTCCGCCGGCGCGGCAAGCCGACTCTGCTGGTGGCCAACAAGGTCGACGACGTGGGCCGCGAGGGCATGGTCTGGGAGCTGCTGAGCCTGGGCCTCGGCGATCCGTACCCCGTCAGCGCGCTCCACGGGCGCGGCACCGGCGACCTCCTGGACGCGCTGGTCGAGCGGCTCCCCGACCCCGGACCTGCGGCGGAAGCGGAGGCCATGACGGCGCCAACCGCCGCGGATTCACCCGAGGGGATCGCCGTCGCCATCGTGGGTCGGCCGAACGTCGGCAAGTCGACCCTGTTCAACCGGCTTACCGGCGACGAGCGCTCGGTCGTCCACGACCTGCCCGGCACCACCCGCGACTCGATCGACACCGTGATCGAGACCGAGCTCGGGCCGGTCCGCCTGGTCGACACCGCAGGCATGCGCCGGCGCTCGAAGATCGGCGAGGGCACCGAGTACTACTCGCTGGTGCGGGCGCTGCAGGCGGTCGACGATGCCGACGTGGCGCTGCTGGTCATCGACGCCACCGACGGGGTCACCGGGCAGGACCAGCGCCTGGCGGAGCGCATCGACGCCGCCGGGTGCCCGATCGTCCTGGTGCTCAACAAGTGGGAGCTCCTCGATGGCGACCAGCGGGCCGAGCTGCGCTGGCAGGTCGGCGACAAGCTGCGGTTCATCGGCGACGCCCCCGTCCTCCCGATCACCGCGTTGACCGGCCGCGGCGTGCACAAGCTCTTCCCGGCGCTGGCCCACAGCGTCGACGCCTACCACCGCCGCATCCCCACCGGCCGCGTCAACGCGGTCGTCCAGGAGGCCCAGCAGGCCCACCCGGCCCCCGGCGGGGCCCGGGTGCTGTACGCAACTCAAGGCGCGGCCGAGCCCCCGACCTTCACGCTCTTCGCCAACCGGGAGCTGCCCCGCACCTACCTGCGCTACCTCGAACGCAGGTTCCGTGAGGCGTTCGACCTCGGCGCCACGCCGGTCAAGCTCCGCGTGCGGCGCCGCGGCTGAACGGCGGGCGAGAGTCACATGAACGCCACCCCCCGACGCCATGTCCCACCGGTAGCATCTTGGCCGACATGAAGCCGATCCTCGCCCTCGTGGCGGTCTCTTCCCTGGTGGCGGCCATCGTGTGGGCTCGATCGACGCGTCGCCTCTTCGTCGTGTGGAAGCGGGTCGAGGGCGAGCGGGGTCCCGACGCCGACGTCACGGTGCTGGCGCGATCGGCGTTCCGCAAGGATCTCCACACCACCTGCCTGTACGCCGTGCTGTTCATCGCCGCCGCCGGCGTCGTGGTGGCCGGGGAGGACATTCCGAGCCTGCTGTTCGTGCTGATCCTGGTGCCCGTGGCGGTGTCGGTGGCGTTCGGCCGCGACTTCACGCGCGAGGCCCAGCTAGCCGAGGACCGCTCGACCATCGAGCGCAAGGCCGAGGAGGTCCTCAGCCAGGAGGAGTTGGCGCCCAAGCGCTGGGCCGCCCGGCTCGCGCCCGAGGACCTGCCCCAGTTCGCGGGCTTCGAGCTGGGCCGCGTCTACCAGCCCGGCACCGGCGTCATGGCCGGCGACTTCTTCGACGTGTTCCGGGTGGCACCGTCGCGCATCGCCGCGGTGATCGGCGACGTAACCGGCCGAGGCATCGAGGCGTCCATCACGGCCTTCCAGGCCAAGTACCTGCTGCGGGTGTTCCTGCGCCAATACCGCGACCCGGCCCAGGCGCTCGAGGAGCTCAACACCCAGATGCTCGCCCCGGAGCGCACCGAGGAGTTCATCTCGCTCGTTGTGGTCGTCTTCGACACCGATGCCGGCACGCTGCGGTTCGCCTCGGCCGGGCATCCGGCGGCCTGGCTGTGGCACGACCGGGACGTGCGGCCGCTGCGCTCGACGGGCCCGCTGCTCATGCTCGATCCCCAGGGGCACTACCACAGCCGCGAGATCCCGCTGAACGCCGGGGACCTGTTGCTGCTCTACACCGACGGACTGGCCGAGGTGCGCAACGGCGAGCAGATCTTCGGCGAGGAGCGGATCGCCAACTCGCTGCGCCGCGACCCCGGCGTGGCGGCCGGCGTGCTGTGCAAGAACCTGCTGGAGGCGGCGCGGGACTTCGCGTCCGAGGCGCTCGACGACGACGTGGCGGTGCTGGCGATCCGGCGCACGTGACAGGTTGGTGGCCTTGAGCGAGCGTCGAGATCCTCACGAGCAACTGGCGCGGCTGACAGAGCGGGCGCTCGCGGGGAACCTCGGCAAGGCGGGCGACAAGCTCGCCGCGCAGGGCAAGCTCTTCGTGCGCGACCGCCTGGCGCTGCTGCTCGACAAGGACTCCTTCGTCGAGGACGGGCTGCTGGCCAACAACCGCGCCGACGACCTGCCGGCCGACGGGGTGGTCACCGGCGTGGGCCGGGTGGACGGGCGGCCCGTGTGCGTCATGGCCAACGATCCCACCGTGAAGGCGGGGTCGTGGGGTGCCCGCACGGTGGAGAAGATCGTGCGGCTCACCGAACACGCGCTGCGCCACGAGCTGCCGGTGTTCTGGCTGGTCGACTCGGCGGGCGCCCGCATCACCGACCAGGTGGAGCTGTTCCCCGGTCGCCGTGGCGCCGGACGCATCTTCTACAACCAGGTCCGGCTTTCGGGCCGCGTGCCCCAGATCTGCTGCCTCTTCGGCCCGTCGGCGGCCGGCGGCGCCTACATCCCGAGCTTCTGCGACGTCGTGTTCATGGTNGAGGGCAACGCCTCGATGTACCTGGGCTCACCGCGCATGGCCGAGATGGTCATCGGCGAGGTCACGTCGCTGGAGGAGATGGGNGGCGCACGCATGCATGCCACGGTGTCGGGGTGCGGCGACAACCTCGCCGCCGACGACGAGGACGCGCTCGACCAGGCCCGGGCATGGTTCAGCTACTTCCCGCAGAGCTGGCGCCAGACGCCGCCGCGGTACGAGCCCCGCGACGCGGCGCGATCGCTCACGGCGGCGACGGTGCCGNCGGAGGAGCACCTGGCGTACGACATGCACGACCTGATCGACGGNCTCGTCGACGCCGAGTCGTTCTTCGAACGGATGCCGCTGTTCGCGCCNGAGGTGATCACGGGGCTGGCGCTGCTGGACGGGCGACCGGTGGGCATCGTGGCCAACAACCCGATGCAGAAGGGCGGGGTGCTGTTCGTCGACTCCGCCGACAAGGCGGCGCGGTTCGTCTGGCTGTGCGATGCGTTCAACGTGCCGCTGCTGTTCCTGGCCGACGTCCCGGGGTTCATGATCGGCACCGAGGTCGAGCGCCAGGGGATCATCCGCCACGGGGCGAAGATGGTCACTGCGGTGAGCGAGGCCACCGTGCCCAAGCTGTCGGTGATCGTGCGCAAGGCCTACGGCGCCGGCCTGTACGCGATGTCGGGCCCGGCGTTCGAACCCGAGGCGACGCTGGCGCTGCCGACCGCCCAGATCGCGGTGATGGGACCCGAGGCGGCGGTGAACGCCGTGTTCGCCAACAAGATCGCCGCCATCGCCGACGAGGCCGAGCGGGCNGCCTTCGTCGAGGCGCAGCGGGAGNTCTACGAGACCGACGTCGATCTCTACCGCCTGGCNTCGGAGCTGGTGGTGGACGCCGTGGTCGACTTCGCCGACCTACGCGCCGAGTGCATCCGTCGGCTGGAGATGGCGGCNGACAAGGACCGGGCGTTCAGCGCCCGCCGGCACGGGGTGCCCCCGGTGTGACCGGCGTCGACGGGTCGCCGCCCCTGCCGGCCTCGCTCGCCATCCGCGAGGTCGGTCCCCGCGACGGCCTGCAGCCGGAGGCCCCCTTGCCGGTGGCCGCCCGGGTCGAGCTGATCACCGCGCTGATCGCCGCCGGGGCGTCGATCATCGAAGTGGCGGCCTTTGTCTCGCCGAAGGCGGTGCCGGCGATGGCCGGAGCGGCGGAGGTGGTCGCGGCGCTGCCGCACTCGCCTGCGGTTCGCCGGGTCGCGCTCGTCCCCAACGTGAAGGGTGCCGAGCTGGCGGCCGAGGCCGGCGTCGATGCGCTGACGCTGACCGTGTCTGCGTCCGAGGCCTACAGCCAACGCAACGTGCACATGTCGGTGGACGAGTCGCTGGCCCAGGTCGGGACGATCCGGGCCGCCGTCGGGGACGACCTGCCCATCGACACCGTGGTGTCGTGCGCCTTCGGGTCGCCCTACGAGGGCGACATCGCGCCGGCCTCGGTGGCGTCCCTGGGCCGGAGGGCCGTGGAGGACGGCTCGACCAGCTTGACGTACGCCGACACCACGGGCATGGCGACGCCCCGCCGGGTCCGGGACCTGCTGGCGGAGACCGGCACCGACGTCGGCCTGCATCTCCACGACACCAGGGGCACGGCGCTCGTCAACGCCTACGCAGCGCTCCAGGCCGGGGTCACGCGGTTCGACAC
>JGI25407J50210_10000107_pt1 | contig 11599 bp, 10 predicted proteins | sample TabmetS5T2R1_FD_50210 | JGI IMG/M metagenome (IMG submission 50210) | reverse complement strand
GGCGCCGGGGCCGCCGGGCTCGTCGTGATACGCCTGCTCGCGCTCCACGGCGGTCGGCTGCTCGTGCGGGTCGGGATGCGGCTCCTGCTGCTCCTCGCCGCGGGTCTCCTCCCAGTCGCGCGGGTCCAGCGGCCGGTCGTCTTCGTCGCCTGTGCGTTCCATTCCTCTCCCGCTAACCGCCTATCGGTGCTCGTGGATTCGAGCCCCAGAAGATCTGCGTGCCCACCATGCCCACCAGGTGCACCATCACNGTGTTGAGCACCATGGACTTCGCAGTCGCCGTGCCGACTCCCACCGGTCCTCCCCCGGCCGTGTACCCGTAGTAGCAGCCCACCAGCACGATCACCGTGGCCATCGCCATGCCCTTGATCAGGCTGTAGAGCAGGTCAGGCGGGTTCTGGAACATCCAGAAGATCAGGAAGAACCCACCCGAGCTGACCTCGCCGATCTGCTGCACCACGGCCAAGTAGCTGGCAAAGAAGCCGGCTCCCACCGCCGCGATGTACATGAACGGCAGCACGAGCCANGCGGCGAGCAGGCGGGTGGCGCACAGGAAGACGAGCGAGTTGATGCCCATCACCTCGAGCGCGTCGATCTCGTCCGAGATGCGCATCGCGCCGATCTCCGCGACGAGTCCGGTGCCCACCTTCGCCGACATCATGTAGCCGAAGGCGTAGGGCATGATCTCGCGAAGGTCGCACCAGGCGGAGAACACGCCGGCGTAGGCGGGGGCGCCCACCGAGCGGTTGAAGTAGGCCCCCTCGATCCCGCACTGGAGCCCGAGGATGAAGGCGAGACCCCAGATCACGAGCGCCGAGCCGAGGATCAGGATGCCGGCCTGCCGCAGCGCCTCGCCGAAGAAGTGGAAGACGCGGCCGTTGAACACGTCCGCGACCACGCGCGCGGAGAACTTGGCGATGTCGCCGAAGGAGGCGATCCAGTCCTTGGGGACGCTGAGCCAGCTGTCGCCCATTACTTAATCACCGAGATCTCGGGATGGGTCGCGAGAAGGGTCTGGGTGAAGACGTAGTTGAACGCGAAGATGCCGAGGAACTCGATGACCACACCCTGGTTCACTGCTCGACCCACCCCCTCGGCGCCTCCGGACGCAGTCATCCCCTTGTAACAGGAAACGATGGCGATGATCGCCCCGAACAGGGTCGTCTTAACGACAGATCCCCATAAGTCCGTCGTAGATGCGTTGTTGAGCAGCGTCGCAAAGAACGGGCCTAACGGCGCGTCGAACGTGAGCGTGGCGAGTACGCCGCCGAAGATGCCGAAGATCAGCGCGTAGATGTTGAACAGGCCGGTCACCACCATGAGCGCGAGGAACCGCGGCACGACGAGGTTCTTGATCGGGTCCACGCCGAGCACCTGGAGCGCGTCGAGCTCCTCGCGGATCTTGCGGGCGCCGAGGTCCGCGGTGATGGCGGTGCCTCCCACGCCGGCGAGGATGATGGCGGTCACGAACGGAGCGAACTCCCGGATCGAGGCGAGCACGAAGAAGCCGCCGAGCCGGTCGATCGCGCCGAACAGGACGAGGAAGTTCCCGGCCTGGAGGCCCGGGGCGCCGTAGCCGAACGCGATCGTCGAGATCGTCAGCGGCAGCCAGCAGAGGCGCAGCATGAACAGGAACTGCTGCACGAACTCCGTCCCGTACGGGTAGGGCGGACGCAGCGCCGAAACCAGCGTCTTGCCCGTCAGGATCATCATGTCGCCCACCTGCTCGAGCAGGTTCTTGGTCGGCAAGAAGACCCGATCAGCTGCAGCCCGGACCACTACGCAAACTCCTCCCGGAAAAGCACGCGCCCTCCCCGCGAAACACGTTCGCGGAGGAAGCCTATGGCATGTTCCCTGCGGCCGCCAGCGATAACCGCCACGGCGGCCGAGTGGCACATGTGCGGGGGATTCGGTGGTATGTTCGCCCGGCTTTGCAGGCGAGGAGGAACCTCTGCGCGCTTGCGCTGGCGGGCGTCGTGGCGCTGGCCGGCTGCGGTGGCGGCGAGCGGCAGGACGAAGACGAACCCGAGGGCGAGTTCGCCGTGGAGGTCGTGGAAGCGAGCTTCCCCGAGGATCAGAAGCTCGCCAAGAGCTCGAACCTGATCCTAACGTTGCGGAACGCCGGCAACCGCACGATCCCGAACATCGCTGTCACGGTCGACGGCTTCAACGTCCGAAGATCCGACCCCGAGCTGGCCGACCCCGAGCGGCCGCAGTTCGTGATCAACGGCGTCCCCCGTGAGATCGGGGGCTTCCCGGAGGCGAAGGACGCCTCACCGCTCGGCTGCGATACCGCCTACGTGAACACGTGGGCCTGCGGGCCGCTCGCGGCCGACAAGCAGAGGACGTTCCGCTGGTCGGTCACCGCGGTGCAGGCAGGCGACTACGAGATCAACTGGCGCGTGGCCGCGGGCCTGGACGGAAAGGCGAAGGCCGTGAGCCCCGGCGGCGGCAGGGCGCCGGCCGGCAGCTTCAGCGGCACGGTCTCGGACGAGGCGCCCGAGGTCCGCGTGGCCGACGACGGCAGGACGGTCGTCGAGGGAACGCGCTAAGCGGCGGCGGCGCGGGAGCGAGCCCCCCGGATTGGTCGGNCCCAGCGCGCCGATCACGCCCTACCGNCCTGCCCTGGTGTTCGTATGGAACACCAAAGCCGGACGCTAGCCCGGAAGCGGCGCTCGAGCCGACNAACCGCGGCCATCGGGACCCAGAAGCGCGTCTAATCGACCGGCACCCCGGCCGCCCGGAGGGCCCGCCGCGTGCTCAGATGTCCCTGGGCGCGCACGATCTTGCCGTCCCTGATCCAGAGGACCGACGCCCAGCTTCCGTCGAATGGGATGTCGGTCGCCCGGAAGTGGCCCACGAAGCGCTGCGTGGTCACGACCCGCTCCTCGTCGACCTCGATCGCATCCTCGAGCTCGACGCGGAAGTCGCCGAACGCCTCCGCGAGGTCCTCCCACCACCGCTCCAGTCCCGCGTGGCCGCGATAGGTGGTCTGGATGACCCAACCCTCGGCGTTGATCACCTCGACCTCGGGATCCCACACGCCGCCCTCGTAGGGGCCGGGGCCGAGCTCCACGACGGCCCGCCGCGCGATCTCCGCGTTCTTCCCGCCTCCCTCCCACCCCTCGCATTCGGCGACCGGCAGTCGCGGGTACTTCGGGTACCGCTCGTCCGTCTTGGAGCGCTCGCACATCGAGAAGGTGCTCCCGCGCGTGTTCCTGATCAGCTTCTGATGGCGGCAGGAGTCGCAGAGGCCGGCCCTCATCTCGCGTAAGGCTCGCAGGTAGGCGAATTCCTGATGTCGCACGCGGGTCTTAGCGCCACCTTTCGAGCATGGGGTGGAAGGATGGTCAGGCCAAGATGGCCACACGCATGACAAGCGCGCGCTTCGTCGGTCGCGCGGGCGAGCTCGCCGAGCTCGAGGCCGCGCTGCACGACGCGGCCGGCGGGCGGTCCACCCTCGTGCTCGTGGCCGGCGAGTCCGGCGTCGGCAAGTCGCGCCTGCTCGACGAGCTGGTCGGCCGCGGCCGCTCGCTCGATGCGCTCGTGCTCGTCGGCGACTGCGTGGAGCTGGGCGAGGGCGAGCTGCCGTACGCCCCGCTCCTCAGCGCGCTACGCCCGCTGCTCCGCGACGGCCACCCCGCGCTCGACGCGCTGCCCGACCCCCTGCGGGCGGCGCTTTCGGCTGTGCTGCCCGGGTACGGCGATCGCGTCGGAGGCGGCGAGGCCACCCAGGCGACCGTCTTCGAGGCGCTCATTGCCCTCCTCGAGGGCCTGGCCGAGGAGCGCCCGGTCCTCCTCGCGATAGAGGACCTCCACTGGGCCGACAGCTCCACCCGGCACTTCCTCAGCTTCCTGTCGCGCACCCTGTGCGACGCGCGGATCGCGGTGGTCTGCACCTACCGCTCCGACGAGCTCCACCGCCGCCACCCGCTGCGGCCGCTGCTCGCCGAGCTCACGCGCGGCCCGGAGACACGGCATGTCGAGCTGCCGGCCTTCACGCGCGAGGAGCTCGCGGAGCAGCTCGAGGGCATCCTTGCCGCCGCGCCCGACCCCGGCCTCCTCGAGCGGATCTGGCACCGCAGCGAGGGCAACCCGTTGTTCACGGAGGAGATCCTGGCCGCCGGCCTGGACGGCCGCGGGCCGCTGCCGCCCACGCTCAGCGACGCCCTCATGCTCCGGGTGGAACATCTGTCCGGGACCGCCCAGGACGTGCTTCGCTGGCTCTCCTGCCAGACGTCGGTGGACCACGAGCTGCTCGCCGAGGTCACCGGCCTCGCCGCCGACCCCCTGATGGACGCCTTGCGGGAGGCCACCGCGAGCCACATCCTCGTGGCACGCGCCGAGGGCACCTACGCCTACCGCCACGCGCTGCTGCGCGAGGTGGTGCACGACGACCTGCTCCCGGGCGAGCGGGCCCGCTTCCATTCGGTGCTCGCCCGGGCGCTGGAGGACCGCATCAAAGCGGGCGACTCGGGCGCGCACATCACCGCCCAAGCCGCGCACCACTGGATCGCGGCGGGCGACCAGTCCGCGGCGATGGCGGCCGCGGTCCGCGCCGCGGAGGCGGCCGAGCGCGTGGATGCCTACGCCGAGGCGCACGCCCTGTTCGAGCGGGCCCTCGAGCTGTGGGAGCGGGTGGACGACCCCGAGGCGCTCGCGGGGACCGGACGGCGTGAGCTGCTCCTGCGCGCGGCGAACGCGGCAGACCTGGGTCACGAGACCGGCCGCTTCGAGGCGCTGGCACGGGGTGCGTTCGACCTGGTGGATCCCGAGGCCGAGCCGCTCCTGGCGGCATCGGTGCTGACCCATCTCCACCGCGCCCAGTGGGAGCTGAACCGTCAGGACGAGTCGGTCGAGACGCTCGACCGGGCCCTCTCGCTGCTCGACCCGCACGAGGACTCCGGCGAGCGCGCCGAGCTGCTGGCGCGCAAGTCCCGCGCCCGCATGCTCCAGAGTCGCAATCGCGAGGCCATCGCTGCCGGCCGCGAGGCGCTCGAGGTGGCTCGCGCGGTCGGCGACCGCGGCGCCGAGATCCTGGCGCTCAACTCCATGGGAGTGGCGATGGCGGCCGCTCGGGACGTGGACGAGGGGATTGCGGCGCTCCGCGAGGCGCTCTCCCTGGTGCGCGAGCACGGCCTCGTCGAGCACGTCGGGCGCTCGACGGTGAACCTGGCAGACGTGCTCCACCTCGAGGGGCGCAGCCAGGAGGCGCTCGAGGTCGCCCGCCGCGGGCTCGAGGAGGTCCGGGCCAGCGGACGCTCCGGGACCTGGGTGGCGCTCACCGTGGCCGAGATCGAGTGGGAGATGGGCGACTGGCGCGCCGCGGCGGCCTCGATGCCGCGCGAGCGGCGCCGCTACTGGGGCTCGACGTTGCTAAACCATCGCGTGCGCCGGATCGAGCAGGCGCTCGGCCGCGGCGACGTGGCGGACGCCCGGCTGGACCTGGACGTGGCAGAGCGAGTCGCGGTCGACTCGACCGAGCCGCAGTTCCTCGCGCCGATCGCCGCCTACCGCGCGGAGCTCGAGCGACGGGCGGGCGACGTGGCGGCCGCGCGCCGCGCCGTCGACGACGGCCTCGACCGGATGGAGTTCTGCACAGACGACCTGGCCCGGCTCGCCCAGGTGGCGATCGCCGGGGTGCGGGTCGAGGCCGACGAGGCCCAGCGCGCCCGTGACCGCCAGGACCCGGACGCCGAGGCAACCGCCCTGGAACGCGCCGGATCGATGGCCGAGCGCGTGCAGCTGGCGGCGGCCGACGGCGGCCCCCCGGTGGCCGCCGTGAGCGCGCTGGCGGACGCAGAGCTGGCACGGGCGNAGGGCCGCGACGACCCGCAGCTGTGGGAGGCGGCCGCCGCCGCCTGGGACGNAGTCGGCCGCCCCTACCGCGCGGTCTACTCGCGCTGGCGCAAGGCGGAGGCGCTGGCGCGCGCCCGGGACCGAGACGGCGCCGCGCGGGCCGTGGGCGCGGCAATCGAGGGCGCCCGCCGGCTGGGCAGCCGCTGGCTCGTGGCCGAGCTCGAGGGACTGGGAGCGCGGGCCCGTCTCCAACTGGACGGCGCGCCGGCGGCGGCTGCGCGGGACGAGGACGGCGACCCGTTCGGCCTGACCGCGCGAGAGCGCCAGGTGCTCGCCCTCGTGGCGTCNGGGGCCACCAACNGGGAGGTCGGCGAGCGGCTCCACATGGCCGAGAAGACGGCCAGCGTGCACGTCTCCCGCATCCTCGCGAAGCTCGACGTGCGCTCGCGGACCGAGGCGGCCGCGGTGGCGCACCGCCACGGGCTGGCGGATGCCGAGGCCGTCGCCTGAGTCGGGCGGCACGTCTACGACAGCAACCAAGGCGGCCCGGCGGGGGGTTCCACAAGTTGCGGCCAACATGCGGCCGTTTCTTGTTGAACCCCCGTGCCGGCCGCGCCGTCATGCTTCGGCCCGTGCAGCTGCGCACCAGCACCGTGTCGCTGGCGCTCGCCGACGAGTTCGGCATCGCGCGCGGCTCCCGTACCACCCAGGCGGTCGTTCAGGTCGAGCTCGAGCACGAGGGCCTGATCGGGCGGGGGGAGGGAGCGCCCGTCTACTACCGCGGCGAGAGCGTGGAGAGCGCCACGAAATTCCTCTCGGGTGTGGGGCCCGGGCTTGGGGACGACCCGTTCGCGCTCGAGGAGACGCTCGCGGGTCTGGAGGGGGACGCCGCCGGGCGTGCCGCGCTCGACGCCGCGATGCACGACTGGATCGGGCGGCGGCTCGGGGTACCGGTTTGGCGCCTTCTTGGCCTCGCGCGTTCCGCCCCGCCCACCTCGTACACGATCGGCATCGACACGCTCGAGGGCACCCGCGAGCGCGCCCGCCGGGCGCGCCGCTACCGGGCGCTGAAGGTCAAGCTGGGCGGCCCCGACGACCTCGCGCGGTTGGAGGCAGTGCGCGGCGAGTCGGACGCCCCGCTTCGCGTGGACGCCAACGAGGGTTGGACGCTCGAGCAGGCGCGCGAGCTCCTGCCCGCCCTGGTGGAGCTGGGGGCCGAGCTGGTAGAGCAGCCCTTCCCGGCCGGCGACCTGGACTCGTTCCGCGCGCTGCGCGAGCTTCGGCCGCGACCGCCCGTGGTGGTGGACGAGGGCTGCGACGACCTGAAGGACGTGGCCCCGTGCGCCGGATATGCCGACGCGATCAACGTCAAGCTCGCCAAGTGCGGTGGCCTGCGCGAGGCCGTTCGCATGGTGCACGCCGCGCGTGCCCTGGGGCTCCGTGCAATGCTCGGCTGCATGATCGAGTCCGAGCTCGGCATCGCCCCGGCCGCGCAGATCGCCTCGCTCTTCGACTGGGTGGACCTCGACGGCCACCTGCTGCTCGCCGACCGGCCCTTCACCGGGCTGGAGCTCGCGGACGGGCGCGTGCTGCCGCCGGACGCGCCGGGCCTCGGCGTGGAGCCCGCCGCCCCGGCGGACGTGGCGTCGTGAGCGAGCGGCTCGCGATCTTCGCGGAGGGGCTGTTCGCGGCGCACAACGGTAAGACGGCCCACGGCGTGATCCGGTACGGCGCGCGCGACGTGGTGGCCGTCATCGACTCGACGCAGGCGGGCCGGAGCGCCGTCGAGGTGGTGCCGTTCGCCCTGCGCGAGGTGCCGATCGTAGCCACGCTGCGCGAGGCCATCGACCTGGGCGCGTCGGCTCTGCTCGTGGGGGTGGCCCCCACCGGCGGGAGGCTCGACCCGGACTGGCGCGCGGTGCTGCTCGAGGCGATCGACGCCGGACTGCACGTGGAGGCGGGGCTGCACACCCAGCTCTCGGAGGATCCGGAGCTGCGCCGCGCCGCCACCCGCGCGGGCGTGGCGCTGCGCGACCTGCGCGCGGCGCCGCCCGGCCTCACCGTGCCGCAGGGTCCGGACAGCCGGCCGGGGTCGGTGCGCGTGGTGCACAGCGTCGGGTCCGACACAGTGATCGGGAAGAAGGTGGTCACACTGGAGCTCGACCGCGCCGCGCGCGAGCGCGGCCTGCGCTCCGTCTACGTTCCCACGGGACAGACGGGAGTGGCGATCGCGGGGTGGGGCATCGCGGTGGACCATGTGATCTCCGACTACGTGGCGGGGGCCGCGGAGCGGCTCGTGCACGAGGGCGCCGGGCGCGGCGACCTTCTGTTCGTGGAGGGCCAGGGCGCCCTCTTCCATCCCGCCTACTCGGGCGTCACGCTGGGGCTCCTGCACGGGTCGGCGCCCGACCTGCTCGTACTGGTCCACAAGGCGGGCGCCTCCGGGATCCGCAACTACCCGGACCTGCCGATCCCCCCGCTGCCGGAGCTCGTGGCCGCCTACGAGGGCGTCGCGCGCCGTGTCCGCCCGGCGCGGGTGGCGGCGATAGCGCTCAACACGGCCGATCTCGAGACCGACGAGGACGCCCGCGAGGTGATCGCCGCGGCGCAGGCGGAGACCGGTCTGGTGGCCGACGACGTGGTCCGGTTCGGTCCGGACCGCGTGCTCGACGCGGTGATGGACTCGTTACCGTGATCCCCACGCTTCGAGGAGGACTCGGATGAGCGAATGGTCATGCCGCGCGAACCGCACACAGAGCACATTCAGAGCGGTCGGAGGTCAGCTCGCGCTGGAGGAGGACCGGCTGGAGTTCCGCCCGCACGGGTTCGACCGGGCGCTGGCCGGGAAGGGCTGGTCCCTGCCGCTCACGTCGATCCGCTCGGTCGGGACCGAGCCCCGCGGAATGAACCCGTTCAACGGCGCGCTCCGCGAGCGGCTGCGGGTNGAGGCGGAGGACGGCTCGGTGGAGCTGTTCGTGGTGAACGACCTCGGCGAGGTGCGGCAGCGCATCGAGCGGGCGGTGGCCCAGGCCGCGGCCTAGGCGGGCACCGGGCTCACGGTCCGGGCCTCGAGCTCGGTCAGCGTGGACANNAACGCCTCCGAGAAGCTCGGGAACGGCTGGATCACGTCGAACAGCACTGAGAGCGGCACGCGCGCGCGGATCGCCACCGTGGCCTGCTGAAGCCACTCGCCTGCCTCGGGGCCCAGCGCGTACGCCCCGGTGAGCCGCTCGCCGTCCGAGAGGAGCGTCATGAAGCCGGGGCGCTCCGCGTACTCGCGCGTGTAGGTGGATGTGCGCGGCACCTCCGCCAGCGGGACCGTCGCGGACAGGGCTCCCTCGGGCGCGCCGACGGCCGCCGCCTGCGGATCGGTGAAGACCACTCTCGGGACGGCGTCGTAGTTGGCGGTGCGGTCGCGCCCGAGGATGTTGTCGGCGGCCACGCGGCCCTGGTACTTGCCCATGTAGGTGAGCGGCCAGACGCCGGTNGCGTCGCCGATCGCCCAAACCCCGTCCGTCACGCGCATCCGCTCGTCGACCGGAACCCCCCGCNGCGTCGGCTCCACGCCCACGGTGTCGAGGCCGATGCCCNCGGCACGCGCACGCCTGCCGGTCGCCACGAGCAGGCGATCACCGCGCAGCTCGTCGCCGGCGGTGAACTCGAGCACGTAGTCGTCCCCATCGCGGCGGGCACGGCTGGCGTGCTCGCCTAGGCGGAGCTCGATCCCGTCTGCCTCGAGCGCGGTGCCGAGCGTGTCGCCCAGCGGCTTCGGCTCGCGCGGCAGAACGTGGTCCATACCCTCGACGAGAGCCACGGAGGCGCCCAGGCGATGCACCGCCTGCCCCATCTCGACCCCCACCGGCCCCCCGCCCAGCACGAGCAGCCTGCGCGGCACCTCGGTCAGCCCGGTCACCTCCCGGTTCGTCCAGACGCCCTCGAGCTCNTCCAGCCCGGGAACGGGCGGGAACACCGGGTCGGACCCCGTCGCGATCACGACNTGGTTCGCGCNGTAGGTCTCGTCGTCCACCTCGACCCTCCCCGGGCCNGCCAGGCGGCCCGTCCCGCGCAGNAACTCGATCCCGTTCTCTTCGAGCCAGGCGGCCTTGGTCCCGTCCTCGTAATCCGCCACCATGAAGTCGCGCCACTCGAACGCGCCATCGGATCGGACGCCCCCATCCACGGCTTCGCGGGCCCCCGGTGCGTCGCGCGCCGCTTGGAGCGCCTCGCCCGGCCGCAGCAACGTCTTCGACGGGATGCAGGCCCAGTAGTCGCACTCGCCCCCGACGAGGCCGCGTTCCACGATCGCCACCCGGACGCCGGCGTCCGCGAGACGCCCCGCGCAATGCTCCCCCGCCGGACCGGCGCCGATGACGATGACGTCGAACTCGCGGGTGCTGCCCATCGTGACCTCTCGTCCGGGGGCCGCGTGAGGCTATATCGGCGAGCGGCGGAAGTCGAGCCCGCTATCGGTGGCTACGCCCGCGCCGGCAGCTCGCCGCCGCGCTCGGTCCCGGCGATCATCTCGTCCGGTGACTTCTCCTTCGGGATGAAGCCCGACTTCATCCCGAAGTACACCGCCTGCGGGTGGTGCGCCACGATCGCCACCGTCGACTGCTCCGGCATCACCGCGTAGCCGTCCGACAGGGTCATCCCGATCCGCTCGAGGTCCAGGAGCCGCCAGACCTTCTCGTGCTCGGACTGGTCCGGGCAGGCCGGGTAGCCCCACGAGTAGCGCCGGCCCTGGTCGAGGTCGATCCCGAGGCCGCGCCGCACCTCCGAGTGCAGCCACTCGGCGAGCCCCTCGGCCGCCTGCACGCCCAGGCCGTGCGTGAACAGCTGCTCGGCGAACTCGCCCTCGCGCTCCAGGCGCGCCATCAGCTCCGTCACCTCGGGGCCGACGGTCACGCCCTGGATCGCCACCACGTCGCGCTCGTCCGAGCCAAGCGGCCGGTAGAAGTCGGTCAGGCAGATCCGGTCGTGCTTCGGCTGGCGCGGGAACACGAGCCGCTCGAGCTCGCGATCCGGCTNGTCCGGGTCGAACACGATCAGCTCGTTGCCGTCCGCGGCCGCGGGGAAGTAGCCGAGCCGGGCGCGCGGGCTCAGGTAGTCCTGCTCGCGCCACATGCGCTCGAGCCGCGGCTGGAAGTCCTCGGACACGAGCCGCTCCCACTCTTCGCCCTTCACCCCGCGGCCGCCCCAGTGCAGCTTGAACAGCACGTGGCGGTCGAGGTAGGGGTAGACCTCGTCGAGGTCGACGTCGACGTCGCGCACGCCCCAGAAGGGCGGCTCGGGCACGGGCACGTCGGTGCGGGCCGAGGAGCGGACCGAGGAGTCGGTCACGGGCGGCCCGTCGTCCACCTGCTCGCCCTGCTCGCGCAACTTGCGCGCCTCGTCGCGCGTCTTCGCGAGCAGTCCCGCGCGCGCCTCCTCGTCCACCAGCTGGTCGACCGTCGCCAGCCCGACGAAGGCGTCCTTGCAGTAGAAGACGCCCGGCTCGTAGACCTCGTCCGACTCCTTGCCCTTCGGATAGAGGATGCGCGCCCGAAGTCGCGATTGATCGCCGCGCCGCCGACCAGCACCGGGAACTCGAGCCCGCGCTCGTGCAGCTCCCGGACGCAGGTCGGCATCTGCTTCGACGTCGAGACGAGCAGCGCCGACAGCCCGATGGCGTCCGCCTCGTGCTCGATGGCCGCATTGATGATCGTGTCCACCGGCACCTGCTTGCCGAGGTCGATCACCGTGTAGCCGTTGTTGGTCAGGATCGTGTTGACGAGCGACTTGCCGATGTCGTGCACGTCGC
>JGI25407J50210_10000102_pt1 | contig 11756 bp, 4 predicted proteins | sample TabmetS5T2R1_FD_50210 | JGI IMG/M metagenome (IMG submission 50210) | reverse complement strand
ATGCCGGCCGGCCAGCTGACCGCCGAGGTGTTCGACGAGGGCGTCGGCTTCGACGGGTCCTCGATCCGGGGGTTCCAGGAGATCCAGGAGTCGGACATGCTCCTGGTCCCCGACCCCAACACCGCGGTCATCGACCCGTTCACGCAGCACAGGACGCTTAACCTCAACTGCTTCGTCAACGACCCGGTCACGGGTGAGTCGTACAGCCGCGACCCTCGCTACGTGGCCCGCAAGGCCGAGGAGCACCTCATGTCCACCGGCCTCGCCGACACCTGCTACGTGGGGCCCGAGGCCGAGTTCTTCGTGTTCGACGACGTCCGCTTCGACCAGAACGAGCACGAGGGCTACTACTCGATCGAGTCGGTCGAGGCGGCGTGGAACACCGGGCGCGAGGAGAACCCCAACCTGGGCTACAAGCCGCGGTACAAGGAGGGCTACTTCCCGGTCCCGCCCATGGACCACTTCCAGGACCTGCGCTCCGAGATGATCCTCGTGCTCGAGCGGGTGGGCGTCGAGATCGAGATCCACCACCACGAGGTCGGGACCGCCGGCCAGGCCGAGATCGACATGCGCTTCGACAGCCTGCTTCGCATGGCCGACAAGCTCATGCTCTACAAGTACGTGGTGAAGAACGTGGCGCGGCAGGCCGGGAAGACGGCCACGTTCATGCCCAAGCCGGTGTTCCAGGACAACGGCTCGGGCATGCACACCCACCAGTCGCTGTGGAAGGGCGGCGAGCCGCTGTTCTACAGCGAGGCCGGCTACGCCGGGATCAGCGACATGGGCCGCTGGTACATCGGCGGGCTGCTGACCCACGCGCCGGCGATCCTCGCCTTCTCCAACCCCACCACCAACAGCTACAAGCGGCTGGTCCCGGGCTACGAGGCGCCCGTCAACCTGGTGTACAGCCAGCGCAACCGGTCGGCGGCGGTGCGGATCCCGCTGTACAGCCAGAGCCCCAAGGCCAAGCGGCTGGAGTTCCGCTGCCCCGACCCCTCCTGCAACCCCTACCTGGCGTTCTCGGCGATGCTCATGGCGGGTCTCGACGGGATCCAGAACCGCATCGAGCCGCCCGACCCGGTGGACAAGGACCTCTACGACCTGCCGCCCGAGGAGCTGTCGAAGGTGCCGCAGGTGCCCGGGTCGCTCGACGCCGTGCTGTCGGCCCTGGAGGAGGACCAGGCGTTCCTCAAAGCGGGTGGCGTGTTCACCGACGACCTGATCGAGACGTGGGTGTCGTACAAGCGCGAGAACGAGGTCGACGCCCTACGGCTGCGTCCGCACCCGTGGGAGTTCGCCCTGTACTACGACTTGTAGGCGCCGCCCCACGGTCGGGCGTGAAGGGTCCCGTCTCGGCAGCGCGGGTGGGCCACTACCGTCGCGTGCCGATGCGAGGCGCGACTTCGATCGCCGCCGCGGTGCTGTTCGCTGTCGCCGTCGGCTGTTCCGGGGACGGCGAAGCCGGCACGGACGCCGGTAGCAACGGCACCAACGCTGGTAGCGGCGGCACCGGTGCCAACGCGGCCCGAGACGCGCCGGCGCCGTTGACCGCCACCCTGCAGCGGTCGACGCTGTTCGAGACGCGCCGCTCCCTGCGCCTGACCGTGACGAATGGCGGCGACCGGGACCTCGAGATCGCCGCGGTCCAGCTCAGCTCCCCGCTGTTCGAGCCGGCCCCACCCCAGGTCCGCGACGTGACCGTGGCGGCGAGCGATCGGGTGGCCATCCCGTTGCCCTTCGGCACGCCGCAATGCGACGACGTCGCAGACCAGCCACCCGAGCTGGTCGCCCGGATCGCAAGTGAGGAGGTTCGGGTGGCGATCGAGGAGCGACCCGACAANCTCCTGGCCGAGNTGAACGAGATCGAATGCGGAGCCNGCGCCGTCCTGGCCAGCGTCGACGTGCACCTCGGGGACACGTGGAAGCCCACCGAGGCCCGGACCATCGAAGGGGAGATCGAGCTGGCCCAGCGGGACTCCGGAGTGAGGGCGGTGCTGGAAGAGGTCCAGAGCAACGTGATCTTCGCGGTCAGCACCGGAGGCTCGGCGGGGTTGCCGCTCGAGGTCAGCGACGACGCCCCTTCGGCGGCCGGCCCCATCGCCATCACTGCGGCCCGCTGCGATCGGCACGCGCTGATCGAGTACAAGCGCACGTTCATCTTCAGCGCCTACGTCGCGCTCGACGGGGGCGAACCCACGCGGGTCGACATCGAGGCCGAGGGGGGCGCTCGGCGCGCATTGGAGGAGCTGCTGAGGTCGTGCTTGGGGTGACCGGTGCCTACGGGGCCGGCGCGCCACCGTGAACCGGCGTCGAGGAGCACCGGAAACCGTCGGCGCCTCCGAACGCCGGAACCCTCCGAACAGCGGACTCAGGCGGTGCCGGTGCGGGTGCCGGTGCGGGCGCCGGTGCCGGTGCCGTCACCCTCGACGGTCTCCGGCACGCCGTCGACGTAGGTGACCCGGTTGGTGCGAACCGCGGCCACCGTGTCGCCGGGCACGATGAGGCCCACCAGGTTGAGCGGGTCGGTGGCATTCACGGTGACGCGCTCGCCGGTGGTCGGCAGCTTCCGCACGTGGGAGAGCTGCTCGGCGGCCGCGGGCAGCGCGTACTGCTCGCCCGAGAACCCGCTCACGAAGCGCCCGCCCCGCACCAGCCCGCGGTCCTCCAGCCGCCGCAGGGCCCACTGCAGGTCGCGCCACGGCAGCCGCAGGGAGTCCCGCAGCGCCAAGTCACGGAACACGACGCCCCAGCGGTTGAGGAGCTGCTCGGCCACCGTCTCGGCCAGCTCCTCCCGGTCGAGGCGATCGAGGTCAGCACCACCCGCAGCACCGTCGTCCGCCTCGGTCCCCGGCACCAGCGCCCACCGGCCGGCCGACGCAGCCGTCGCCCGTTCGAACCGGCCCAGCCGGGAGAAGCGCTGCGGCCGCGGGCGGTATCCCGCACCGGCCCCGGCTCGCGGGCGGCCCGGTTGCGGGCGACCCGACGGCGGGCGGCCGGCCACTCGAGCCCGGATGGCGCCGAAGCCGTCGGACATGACGAGACCCCGGGCGACGCCATCCCACAGCCCTCGCTCGATGTCCTCGGGGAGGCGGCGGGTCGCCGTCGCCAGGTCGCTGGCGAAGCAGGCACCCCGCTCCCGCAGCACCTCGATGATCTCTGCGGTGGCGCCCGCCGTCGGCTCGAGCGGCTGGGACCCGGACCGGGCTGCGGCCAGCAACCAACCGAGGTCGTCGCGCAACACGACGGCGATGGGGGTGGCCTTGGAAGGTGCGGTCGCGGGCGCATCGGGATCGTCGCGGCTNCGGGGCGTCAGCCGGAGCCANGCAACCTCGCCGTCGTGGCACAGGTGATCGAGCCAGCCGGACTCGTAGCGTCGCAGCCGCCGCGCCAGCAGCTCGGGCTCCCAGGTGACCGCGGCGCTCTCGAACCCCTGGAGCTGTTCGAGGACGGCGACCAGCCCGGCCTCGCCCGCCACCTGGGTGTCGGGGGCAACGTGCTGCCAACGGAGCAGGAACCGCATGAAGTCGCGGGCCGTCGCGGGCTGGACCGATTGGCGCCGGGAGCGGCGGGAGTACGAGTGCATGCGGGCCAGCAGCCGGCGGGCCACCCACTCGGTGCCGGCCGCATCGGGCGTGTAGTGACCCTGGAGGGCGAAGCCGTCGCGTTCCATGGCCGCGAGCCCCTGCGCCACCCACACCGGTCGCAGTGAGGTCGTCTCTGCCAGCGCCTCGACCGTGGTGATGCCGGCGATCTCGAGGTGGCCCCGCACGGCTTGGGCCACGGCGTCGTCGTCGCCCCGGAGCGCTCGCTCGGCATCGCCGCGGGCTTCGGCCGTGCACCACAGCTCGGACCCGTCACCGGCGATGGTGTGCCCGCGGCCCCGGGAGGTGAGCTCGGACCACAACGGCCGCCAGTCATCCCGCGCCCGGACAGCGACCAGGGATGAGACCAGGTCGTGGAGGTCGTCGGCGGTGGTCGGCGCCGGGACGATCTCCGCGTGCACCTGCTCGATCGCCTCGGGGTCGAGCGCTCCGATCGAGCCCAGGTCGACCGCCAGCCCCCGCCGCAGGCGCACGGCGTTGGTGCGCCGGTTCTGGAACTCCTCGTCGTCGAGGAACGCATACGGCCGGGCGGTGATGATCTCGTGCGCGAGCACCGACGGCTCCGTGGTGTCGACGCAGTGGACCCGCACGTCACCCGACTCGACGCGTTCGAGCAGGGCCTGGAGCCCGTCGACGTCGAGCGCCTCGTGCAGCGTGTCGTCGATCGTCTGGCGCACCAGCACATGGTCGGGGATCTCGATCGGGCCGGTGGCGTTGTCCTGGCAGGCGGCGGCTCCGGGGAACACCGCAGCCATCAGGTCGTCGGATTCCATGCGCTGGATGGGCGGCGGGTTGCGCTTGCCGTTGCGGAACCGCAGCACCATCAGCGACCGGTTGAGGTTCCAGCGCCAGCGGGACTGGAACATCGGCGAGTCGAGGATGGCGTGCTCCAACGTGTCGCGCACCGTGCGGCTCGGCACGTAGCGGGGCACCTCATCGAGGGGGAAGCTGTGGTGCGGCCCGAGCGACAGCACGATCGCGTCGTCGGTGGCCGCCGCCTGGAGCTCGAAGTTGAAGGTGCGGCAGAACCTCTTGCGCAGCGCCAGCCCCAGCGCCCGGTTGATGCGCCCGCCATGGGGCGAGTGGACCACCAGCTGCATGCCCCCGGTGTCGTCGAAGAAGCGCTCGAACACCAGGCACTCCTGGCTCGGCATGGCCCCGAGGACCACCCGGCCCACCGCCAAGTAGTCGACGATCATCGTGGCGGCGTCGGGGCCCACCCCGGCGACGTCGGCCAGCCACTGGCGTGCGCCGTCGGGATCGCCGTTGGCCAGGAACCCGTCGACCCGGACGCGCAGCTCGGACACCTCGTGCGAGAGCTCGACCGTGCGGGCGGGTGCCTCACCCAGCCAGAACGGGATGGTGGGCGGCGTGTCGCCNGCGTCGCGCACGCGCACGACCCCGGGCTCGACCCGGCGGATCTGCCACGAGTGCGTGCCGAGCAGGAAGATGTCGCCGGCCATCGACTCGACCGCCCAGTCCTCGTTGACGGTGCCGATGAACGTGTCGTCGGGCTCGGCCACCACCCGGTAGTCGCCGGTCTCGGGGATGGCACCGCCGGACGTGGCGGCGGCGAGTCGGGCGTTGCGCCGCCCGCGGAGCTCGCCGTTGACCGTGTCGTGGTAGAGGTACGTACCCCGTCGCCCACGGCCGGTCTCGATGCCCGCGGCCACCAGGTCGACCACCTCGTCGAACTGTGCCCGTGTCAGCTCGGTGTACGGGGCCGCCCGCCGCACCAGTTCGTAGAGGTCGTCGGAGCGCCACTCCTGCGCCGCCACCTCGGCGACGATCTGCTGAGCTGCGATGTCAAGTGGCAGGCGCGCCGGGCGGATGGCGTCGAGGCGGCCGGCCCGCACGGCCGCCATCAGGGCACTGCACTCGACCAGCTCGTCGCGGGTCAGGGGGAACAGCCGGCCCTTTGGGGTGCCGCCCCGGCTGTGGTTGGAGCGGCCGACCCGCTGGAGGAAGGTGGCGATGCTGCGCGGCGACCCGATCTGGCAGACGAGCTCGACCGGCCCGATGTCGATGCCGAGCTCGAGCGACGCGGTGGCCACCAGGACCTTGAGGTCGCCGGCCCGGAGCTGGCTCTCCACGCGGTAGCGCCGCTCCTTGGAGAGGCTGCCGTGATGGGCCGCCACCACGTCGTCGCCCATGCGCTCGCCGAGCTGGTGCGCCAGCCGCTCGGCGAGCCGGCGGGTGTTGACGAACACCAACGTGGTGCGATGGTCGCCGACCAGCGCCGCGATCCGATCGAGGACGTCGCCCATCTGCTCGGCCGACGCCACCGCCTCGAGCTCGCCCTCGGGAAGCTCCAACGCGAGGTCGAGGTCGCGCAGGTGTCCGACGTCGACCACCGCCGGCAGGGCCCGATCGCCGACTAGCAGGCGACCGACCGTCTCGATGGGACGCTGGGTCGCCGACAAGCCGATGCGCATNGGCCGCCGGTCGCAGAGCGCCTCGAGNCGCTCGAGCGTGAGCGCCAGGTGGGCGCCCCGCTTGTCGCGGGCGACGGCGTGGATCTCGTCGACGATCACCGTGTCGACCGTGCGCAGCGCCTCGCGCCCCCGGGCGCTCGTGACCAGGAGGTAGAGCGACTCCGGCGTGGTGACGACGAAGCTGGGCGGCCGGCGCACCATGAGGCTGCGTTGCGAGCTGGTGGTGTCGCCGGTGCGCACGGCGACCCGGATGTCGGGCGCGTCGANGCCCAGCTCGGCGGCGACGGCAGCGATCTCGTCGAGCGGGCGNTCGAGGTTCTCGGCGATGTCGACCGCGAGCGCCTTGAGCGGGGACACGTAGACGACCCTGGCGATGTCGGTGACCGGCTCCCCGGCCTCGTGGGCCCGGTACAGCGCGTTGATGGCCACCAGGAAGCCGGCGAGCGTCTTGCCCGAGCCCGTGGGGGCGGCGATCAGGGTGTCGACCCCGGACGCGATCAGCGGCCACCCCTCCGCCTGGGGCTCGGATGGGCCCTCGGGGAAGCGGCGCTCGAACCACGTGCGTACGGCCGGATGGAAGTCGGCCAGGCCGCGCGGGGCCGCGCCCACCTCGGCGAGGTCGGACGGCCCGGCCGCCGTGCCCGTGCCGGTCATCTCCAGTACCACGCCCCCGATTCTGGCGCGGACCTGTGACAGTTTACGATGGCACCCGTCAATCCCCTGGTCAGGGGCGTCAGGCAGGGTGCGGCCGACCGAGCGCCCCTAGCGCAGGGCCGCCCGCAGCGCCTCGGCGGCCTCGTCGATGGCGGCCTTGCCCTCGGGGACCAGGTCGCCCATCGAGAAGAACCCGTGGATCACGCAGTCGTAGCGGCTGGTCTTGGCGTCGACGCCCGCGGCCGCGAGCTTGGCGGCGTACGCCTCCCCCTCGTCGCGCAGGGGGTCGTACTCGGCCGTGATCACCAGCGCCGGCGCGACGCCCCACACGGCGTCGTCGCTGGCGAGCAGTGGCGACATGCGGGGGTCGGTCCAGTCCTCGTTGGCGCAGTAGTGCCCACGGAACCACGTCATGTCGGCCTTGGTGAGGAAGTAGCCGTCGGCGTTCTCGTCGATCGACGAATGCGAGAAGTGCATGTCGGTCGCCGGGTACACGAGCAGCTGGAACCGCAACGGGGGCCCGGTGTCGCGGAGCTGCTGGGCCACCACGGCCGCCAGGTTGCCGCCGGCCGAGTCGCCACCGACGGCGATGCGGGCGGGATCGAGCCCTAGCTCGGCGGCCGTCGACGGCTCCGCGACCCACCGGACGGCCGCCATGCAGTCGTCGACGGCAGCCGGGAACGGGTGCTCGGGCGCCAGCCGGTAGTCGACGGACACGATCGTCGCACCGCTGGCGGCCGCCAGGGCGCGGACGGTTGCGTCGTGACTCTCGATGTCGCCGATGACCCAGCCGCCGCCGTGGAAGTACACCAGCACCGGCCGTGGCCCCGGTTCGGACGTGGGCACGTAGACGCGCACCGGCACGTCACCGGCGGGCCCACGACACGTCCGGTTCGTCACCGATGCCATCTCGGCCCGGCTGCCCAGCGCGCTGAACTGGCTGTAGGCCTCCCGCACCTGCTGGGGCGTCTGCTCCTCGATGGGCGGGCTGTCCAGGGCAGCCAGCGCATCGAGGACCGTCCTCACCTCCGGGGTGACAGCCATCTCCCTCGTCCCCCTCTGCCGCTCGTGGCCAACGACCGCACGATCTTCTCACGCCTTGCCGTAGAACAAGCGCTCGACCACGCGGCGCGCCCGCCGCGTCACCCGCCGGTAGTCGTCGCGCAGCCGGGCGGCGTTGGTGTCGAGCGATCGCGCCAGGTGCAACAGGTCGTCCGGTCGCTGGGGCAGCGCGTCCACCGCCGACGGCGCCGAGCCGACGAGCCACCAGCGGTTGCGCGTGCGCTCGCAGAACCGATAGGCGGCGCGGAGGATGTCGGCGTCCTCGCCGCTCACCGCTCCGGCCGAGGCCAACCGATCCAGGGCGCCCATGGTCGACGGGGGCCCGGGTCCCGGTCCGCATCTGCAGCAGCTGGACGGTGAACTCGACGTCCGACAGCGACCCCCGCCCAAGCTTCAGGTGGAACTCCGGATCCTCTCCGGCAGGGATGCGTTCCCGTTCGATGCGTGCCTTCATGCGGCGCACCTCGCGCTCGTCGTCGGCGGTGAACGGTTGCCCCCACACGGCCCGGTCCAACAGCTCGAGGAAGCGCGCGCCGAGGTCGGGATCGCCGGCGACCGGACGGGCCCGGGCCATGGCCTGCCGTTCCCAGGTGAGCGCCCAGCGGTCGTAGTAGGCGGCGTAGCCGTCGATGGTGCGGGACAGCGCGCCCTGACGGCCCTCGGGTCGGAGGTCGGAGTCGACGACGTAGACCCGCTGAGCGGGCGTGGGGCCGGCCAGGAACCGACGCGCGCCGGCGGCGACCCGGAGCCCCTCCTCATGGTCCGCGGGCGTCGAGCCGTCGTGGACGAAGAGGACGTCGAGGTCGCTGGCGTACGACAGCTCGCCGCCGGCGAACCGACCCAGGGCGACCACGGCGAACGGCACCTTGGGTTCGAGCGACGCCAGGGCAGCAGCCACGGAGGCCTCGGCCAGCGCCGCCAGGTCGGCCCCCACCGTGGCCACGTCGGCCGCCCCGAAGATGTCCCGGGCCGCCACGCCGAGCAGGTGACGGCCCCGCCAGCGCCGCAGCGCCTGCTGACGGTCGTCGATGTCGGTGCGCCAGTCCAGCGCCCGTTCTGCCGAGTCGGCCAGGGCGCCGCGATCGAGCGTCTGCAGCCGGTCGACGTCGGCCAGCCGCACGATGAGATCGGGGTTGGCGGCCAGGACGTCGCCGAGCAGGCCGCTGGTCCCCAGGAGCTGGCACAGGCGGCGGGCGACCTCGGGGCTGTCGCGAAAGGCGTTGGCCAGCTCCATGGTGCGCTGCTCACCCGACGCCAGCTTGCGCAGGCCAAGGAGGCCCAGGTCGGGGTCGGGCGACGTCGACAGCCAGTCGAGCACCAGCGGCAGCAGCTGCTGCATCATGCGCGACGAGCGGGTCAGGCCCCGGGTCAGGTCCCGTACCGCGGCACGAGCGCGGTCGGCGTCGGCGAACCCGAAGCTGGCCAGGGCGCTGGCGGCCGCATCCGGCGACATGCGTCCGGCACCGGCGAGGGCGTCGAGCAGCGGCCGGAAGTAGAGCCGTTCGTGGACCCGGCGCACGACGTTGCGCCGGCGGGTGAGGTCACGGTCGAACGCATCGGTGGCGCCCGATTCCGGCGTGCCCCGGTAGCCGAGGACGCGGGCGATGCGCCGCCGGTGGTCGCGATCCGTGGGCAGCGNGTGCGTCTGCTGGTCGTCTTCGATCTGCAAGGCGTGCTCGACCCGNCGCAGGAAGCGGTAGGCGTCGGCCAGGCCGTCGGCGTCGTCCCGGGCGACGTATCCAGCCGCCCGCATCTCCGCGAGCGCGGTCAGGGTCGTGGGCGAGCGCAGATCAGGGTCCGTCCCGCCGTGCACGAGCTGCAGGATCTGGACGGCGAACTCGATGTCGCGGATGCCACCGGGTGCCCGCTTGACTTCCCGGTCGGCGACGCCGCGGCGGACCACGTCGGCTTCTGCCCGTTCCTTGAGCGCCCGGAGCGAGCGCAGGTCGTCGGCGTTGAACCGGCGGCCCCAGAGGGCGCCCGACGCAGCGGCCGCCCACCGGCGCCCGACGTCGGGGTCCCCGGCGACCGGCACCGCCTTCAGCAACGCCTGGAACTCCCAGGGCTGGGCCCACCGGTCCCAATAGGCGACGTAGCTGTCGACGGAGCGGGTCAACGCTCCGTCGCGTCCCTCGGGACGGAGGTTGGCGTCCACCCGGAAGCATCGGCGGGCGACGTCGAGGATCTTGCGGGCCTGGCGGGCTTCCCCCTCCACGAACAGCACGTCGACGTCGCTGGCGTAGTTGAGCTCGCGGCCCCCGAGCTTCCCCATGCCGATCACGGCGATGTCGGCGCCGTCGGCCCCGGCGATCCGAACGGCCGCCCCGAGCACGGCCGCGGCCAACTCGGCGAGCGCGGCGGTCGTGGTCTCTAGGTCGTCGAGGCCCAGCAGGTCGCGGGCCATGATGCGGAGCTGCTCGAGGCGCTTCCAGCGGACCAGCCCGTCGACGTCGACAGCGCTGTCGTCGGTGACGGCGGTGGCGAGGTCGGCCAGGACGGCCACGGTGGCGGGGTCCGTGTGAATGAGCCGCGCGGCGCTCCGGCTCGCCGCCACCGTGGCCACGAACGCGCGGGCCAGCATCGGATCCGATGCCAGGCGCTCGCTCACCGAGCCATCCACGCGATCGAGCGCAGCACGGACGGCAAGCGGGTCGGCGCTCCGCTCGATCAGCTCCGGTAGCTCGGAGGCGTCGACGCGATCCACACCCCGAGTCTGCACCCCGCCCCGTACCCTTGACGTCGTGACACGGCTGCGCGTGGCGCTGTGCCAGATCAACACCACCGTCGGCGATCTCGAGGGCAACGTCGAGCGGATCGTGGCCGCCCTCGCCGACGCCGAGGCGCAGGGCTGCGACCTGGCGGTGCTACCCGAGCTGGCCATCACCGGGTACCCGCCCGAGGACCTGCTGCTCAAGCCCGGTTTCGTCGCCGACAACCGGGCCGCGCTCGAGCGGGTGGCGGCCACCAGCGGCAGCTGCACGGCGGTCCTCGGCTTCGTGGACGCCGAGCGCGACCTCTACAACGCAGCCGCCGTCTGCGCGTACGGCGAGGTGCGGGCCGTGTACCACAAGCGCCTCCTCCCCAACTACGCAGTGTTCGACGAGCAGCGCTACTTCGCCCCCGGCCGCGGCACGTCGCCGCTGGTGGGGGTGGGCGGCGTCAGGGTCGGCGTGTCGATCTGCGAGGACGCGTTCAGCCCCACCGGGCCCATTGCCGTCCAGGCCGCCGGTGGGGCCGAGCTGGTGGTGAACATCAACGCCTCGCCGTACTACGCCAACCGGTTGGCCGAGCGTGAGCGCATGCTGGCCACCCGGGCGTCCGACGCGTCCTGCGCGCTGGTCTACGTCAACCAGGTCGGGGGCCAGGACGAGCTGATCTTCGACGGGGCGTCGATGGTGTTCGACGCCCAGGGCGAGCTGTTGGCCCGGGCGGCCCAGTTCGACGAGCAGTCGGTGGTCTGCGACCTCGAGGTCGTGCCGGTGTTCCGCAAGCGCCTCCTCGATCCCCGGGGACGGGCCAGCGACGAGCCGCTGCCAATGGTCGAGATCTCCTCGTCTCCTCGCGTCACCGATCCGGGCGACGCGCGCCGTCCGCCCGTGGTGGAGGCGATGCCGCCGGCGCGCGAGGTCTACGAGGCCCTCGTGCTCGGCACCCGCGACTACGTCCGCAAGAACGGCTTCACCGACGTGGCGATCGCACTGTCGGGCGGCATCGACTCGTCGCTGGTGGCGCTCGTGGCCGCCGACGCCCTCGGCCCCNGGCACGTGCACGGCGTNCTCATGCCGTCGCGCTACTCGTCGGNCCACTCGCTGACCGACGCCGAAAAGCTGTGNGCCGAGCTGGGCATCGAGTCACGGGTCATCCCGATCGAGCCCGCCCACGCCGCCTTCCTCGACATGCTNGCCCCCAGCTTCGCCGGCCTGGAGCCCGACATCACCGAGGAGAACATCCAGTCGAGGATCCGCGGCATGCTCCTCATGGCGCTCTCCAACAAGTTCGGCTG
>JGI25407J50210_10000089_pt1 | contig 12187 bp, 9 predicted proteins | sample TabmetS5T2R1_FD_50210 | JGI IMG/M metagenome (IMG submission 50210) | reverse complement strand
GGGCGGATCGTGCTCGGCCGCCGCTGGCAGGGGCTGTGCCGCCCGCTGCTCGCCGCCGAGGCCTGCGCGTCGGTGCTGTGCCTCGGCCCGCCTGGGTCGTTCAAAACCGCCGGGTTGGCGATCCCGGCGATCCTGGAATGGCGCGGCCCCCTGGTCGCCACCTCGATGAAACCCGACCTGGTCCGCGCCACCTCGCGCCACCGAGCGCTCGCCGGCCAGGTGTGGGTGTTTAACCCGCTGCAGGCCGGCGGGCTGCCGGCCAACACCTGGACCCCGCTCGCCCTCTGCCACAGCTGGGCAGGAGCCAGGGAGATGGGCGCCTGGCTCGCCTGCGCGGCAGACCTGACCGGACCTACGCGTGATGACCAGCGCTACTGGACGATGCTCGGCGGCAAGCTCCTGTCGGTTCTGCTGTTCGCCGCCGCTGGCACCGGCCGGGCCATCGCCGACGTCGTCCGCTGGGTTGATGTTCAGGAGCAGCATGAGGTCGACAACGCGTTGGCTGACCTCGGCGACCCGGGCGCCTGCGACGCTTGGGACGCCCGCAAGGGCCGTGAGGAGCGCACCCGCTGCAGCGTGTAGGCACCGCCGAGACGCTGCTTGACGCCTATGCCGATCCCAGGGTCGCCGAGACCGCCGATGGCTGCGAGATCGACGTCGACTTGCTGCTGTCAGTGCGCGCGCTGAGCAAATCCTCCTTTGCGAACCGCAGCCAGCGGCGTGCCTCGTCAGGCGGCGCGCTCATGCACGACCACGCCCTCGTGGATGGCCGGATAGAGAGTCCAGCCTTTTAGATTGCCCCGCCGGGCGATCTCATCGGGGTCGGTGATGAATACGTCGACGGGTACAGCGGCGCGGATCGAGCGGCGCACCGCCGTCATCATGCGGGCGCGCTCGCTGGGCGGCGCATCTGGCAGGACAACGAGCAGGTCGATATCGCTATCAGGGCCAGCGTCTTGGCGGGCGAGCGAGCCGAAGAGGATCACCTTAAGCGGGTTGTGCTCGCGGACGATGTCGGCCACGACCTCGGGTAGCCAGTCAGCCAGCGTTCGCCCGCCGTAGCGGCCGTCCTCATACCCTCTACTTCCAGCCATCCAGCGGACCTCCAGGTCATGTTGTCCTTGTGTCAGGCTGTGGCGAGTCGCTCGTCCGCGGATCTCGTCGAGCGTCGTGATACCCGACGCAAAGGCTTGCTCAGCCTAGTCCAATCCGGCCTATGCCGTCATGAGATCCAAATGCCTTAGTTCGTCATTGCCCGCAGTCTCGCGCAGCGAGGCCAGCTGGTGAAAGAGAAGGACACCAAGACGCATCAAAGCCAGCGCGTCGCCCTTGACGAGATCACGGCTGAGATCCTCGCTGAGCACCAGGCTCGCTGTGAGCAGCGCGCGGCCGTTTGTGGCGTCGCCCCGGACCCGAGGGGTTTGTCTTCTCGACCTCGCCCGGCGGAACCCAGCCGCTGTTGCCGAAACACCGTGTCCGGGCGCGTGTCTCAGCTGTCGAAGCGCTCGGGGTGGGGGTGGATCTGCTGAGCACGCGCTTGTGCTCGTGCGCTTGGACCATGGCCGGTGTCCTCGAACCGGCGGGGCGTGGGGCGACGACGTGTGGGGCCAGCTACCTTGCGGATTGCTCGACAGCCCGAACTGGATGACGGGCCGCCGCCGGGCCAACTGCCCGCCGTGTCGTACCGTGCAGCGGCCGGCGCGACGTCGAGCAGGGCACCGGGCGACGAGGCCCGTACGAGCGAGTACGACCGGCCTGCCGATCATCCAGGTCGACGAGCCGGCACTGCGCGAGGGTCTGCCCCTGCGCCGCGCCGATCACGGCGAGTACCTGCGGTGGGCCACGCGCGCCTTCCGGGTGGCAACAAACGGTGTGTGGGACGTCACCCAGATCCACACCCACATGTGCTACGCCGAGTTCGGCGACATCCTCGACGCGATCATGGCACTCGACGCCGATGTCATCAGCCTCGAGGCCGCCCGGTCGCGGATGCACATCGTCCACGAGCTGGCCGAGGCCGGATACCGCGCTCGCCTCGGACGCGGCGTGCCTGGCCGGCTATGGCCATCTCAACGCGGGCCGGCTCGCCGAGGCGGATGCGTGGTTTGAGGATGCGTTGCGGTTGGCGCGGCAGGCGGGGGACCGAAGGTTGGAGGCGTTTGCGGTCGCCTCCCGCGCGTGGCCGTTGTTGTATGCGCCTGAGCCGGGCCGGGCTGTACTCGTCAGGCGTTGGAGGCGGCACGCGGACATATCAGGCGGACATATCAGGCAGGGTCCAACGGTGCCGTTGAGGTCTTCGTGTACGCGAGCAAGGATCCCCTGACCGGCAAGGAGCGTCGGCGCACTGGTACGACCCACGCACCTGCTGAGCCTGGCGCTGTCGCTAAACCGGCGCTCAACGCATCTGCAGCCGCTCGATCGGCTGACCGGTAACACCCGCGATGAGTTCGAAGTCCTTGTCGACATGGAGAACGGTCAGGTTAGAGAGTTCGGCCGCCGCTGCTACGAGCAGATCAGGCACGGAGGGCGCGCGATGTTGGCCCTCGTCGGCCAGCAACGCCTGCACCTGGATCGCGCGATCCTCTGCAGCTGGTGTCAAGTACTCGACAGGCATCGCCGACAATGGTGGACGCTTGCTGGCGCCACGCAGGTCAGCCCCCGACTTCGCCGAGAACCCGACCTCGAGCCGGGTCACTGACGTGACCCGTACCAGCCCGCGCTGAATTCTTAAGGCCCACTCGTCTGCCTCCGCGCTGGCCGCCAGACGTACCAAGGCGGACTTGTCGATGAGCCAACCCGTCACTGCCAAGCTCGCGCCATCACTTCCGGATCACCCAGATCGGCGAAGGTGTCCGCGAAGGCAACCAGGTCCTCCACCGTGACCGCATCGCCCGATCCAGTGGCTTCTGCCGTGAGCCGTCGGCGCAGATACTCGCTGCGGGACAGTCCTAGGCGCTTCGCGTTGGCGTCGATCCCGGCCACAACCTCGTCGGGCACGTCACGAATGAGTAAGTCGGCCACCTTGCCACCTCCAGAACGCTGATATCTAACGATATCGCAAGCGAGGTTCGGTTCCAGCCTTACCGCAGCGAAGGAGCCGCTCACGGAAGAGAGCAGGGGGAAGACCATGGATGAGCAGGTGCGCAAGGTCACCGAGTTGGAGATCCGCTGGCTGGTGTTGGGGATGTTTCGCCCGTATTTTCGGCCAGGACATCGAAATCGTGAGGATCTCCTACACGGGGAAGCCCACCGCCCAGACAAAACTTGCCATCCTGTCAGTCACGCAGCGTCACTGACTGACGCCCCACGCGACCGGACCAACTTCCCCATAACGCCAAACACCCAGCGCATAACGCCTGGCGACTCCGACATCGTCTTTCGAACGTAACCCTATACTGGTGACAATTATCGAGTAACACCGTTCAGCAACGGTGGCCGGACCCTTCAAGGGGACGGAGCCTGAGAGGTGCAATCAGGCTTGCACTGGGGTGAAGTCCACTGCGTGGAGGACTCGGCGGGTGAGGGGCGCCGCACGAGTGGCGGACCAACTCAGCGAGCGGGCATCCGGGAGGGCGAGGGATGGGCGACTCGATCCTGTTTGTTCATGGGACAGGCGTGCGTGGAGAGGCGTATGGAAGATCGTTCTCCCAGATTAAGCAGCGGCTGCATGCGTTGGATGCCTCCGTGAGGCTGCATAGCTGTTGCTGGGGTGAGACCGAGGGCGTTCGCCTGCGCGCAAATGGATGCTCGATCCCGGCCTATGACGAGACCGGCGGCAGAGAGCCGTCCGAAGAAGAGGAGGAGCTCGCGCTCTGGGCTGTCCTGTACACGGATCCTTGGTATGAGCTGCGGCTGCTCCGCTACCAAACCGACGGCGCAGGCGAACTCCCACCAGGCGCCATGCCACCCTCACAGCTTCTGCGTGATCAGATCGACGAGTTTGAGCCATCAAGTGAACTGCGCGAGGATCTCAGGCGCCTCAAGCTAGAAGAGGCCTTCCAGTCCGCGCTCGATGCGCTGCGTAGTGCACCCGAGTTCGACGAGGCGGTGGAGACCGCCAAGTCGGATCCGCTTGAGCATCGCCGCGCGATCGCGCGCGCTATTGTCGCGTGCGCGCTCGCGGCGGCTGTCGATGATGATGTCCCAGTAGTCGACGGGGCGACGCGTGACGCGGTCCTTGAGTGTCTCACGAACGAACTCGGTGGTTACGGTCGTGGCATCGCGGATTGGCTCGCACGCCCGTTCAAGGGCGTCGCTGCCCGCGCGGTTACCCGTCGAGTCCAGCAGCAACGAGGGGCCATCACCGACTCATCGGTACCCGGAGCCGGTGACATCCTGCGCTATCAAGCCCGGGGAGAGGGAATCCGCGCCTATATCCGGCAAGCCATCGAGGATGTGGATAGCGATCACATTACGTTGCTCGCGCATAGCCTCGGCGGCATCGCCTGTGTGGATCTGCTCATATTGCACACGGTCCCGAAGGTGAAGCGGATTATCACCGTCGGATCGCAGGCGCCGTTCCTCTACGAGATCGGGGCTCTGTGCAGCCTCGAGTACCCGGCACCGCTGCCGAGCCACTTTCCCGTATGGTTGAACATCTACGATCAGCGTGACTTTCTTTCGTACGTCGGAAAAGACGTATTTCCTGGCCGGATTGTCGATGTTGAGGTCAATAACGGCCAGCCCTTCCCGCAAGCCCACAGCGCTTACTGGTCGAACGACGCGGTGTGGGACGCCATTATCAGATTCATGGCATGAGAGATCAGACAGATCCGAGTGTGACCCACGCTGTCGTTGTGGGGATCGAGCGATACGACTCTGGCATGGCCTGGAATCTCAACGGCCCCGCGAGTGATGCGCTAAGCGCGGTCTGCTGGTTGCGCGCCGCCAAGGTTCCACCAAGCCAAATCGTGTTGATCGTGGACGCGCTGGAGAGCAATCAGGGCTCCATCAACGAAATAGCGAAACAGATGGGCGTCGTCCTCCGCAGCTCGGCCCGCCGAGACGACATCATGACGATCTTCACCCAAGAGACCGCCAAGGCCGCTGGGGAGCACCTTGTCATCTTCTGGAGCGGTCATGGAGCGGTCGACGACCGTGGCGACCGAGTGCTCTTCACCTCGGACGCGACCCAGGCCGATAAACGAAACATCCGGGTGAGCGATCTTCTCCTCTTTCTAAGGGACAAGGCGGTTAGGGGTTTCCACCGTCAGATCATGATGATCGACGCGTGCGCCAACTTCGTCGAGGACATGAGAAACAAGACCACGTTGACGCGTGCAAGCTTTCCCAAAAGCTCACGAAAGCAAGGAGTGGGACAGTTTGTGCTGTATGCGGCGGCGCAGGGCCAGATCTCGGGGCAGAACCAGTCGAAGCGGCACGGCGAGTTCTCCAAGGTTGTCACGACCTGGCTCAATGGGCCAGCAGGGGCACGATGGCCCCCCCACATGCCTGACCTCGCCACTCACGTCTCAAAGCACTTCCAGGCCCTTCGTGAGGACGGCAAGAGCCGCCAGACACCGATCTACCTATGGACCCAAGACTGGGCCGGCGCTGAGCACGAACGGCCCTACGGTGGGCTGCCCGTCTCCGGAGCGGCGCAGAAGGCGAGCGCAGGCGCTGGACTGACCGTGTCGCAGCTCCATCGGCTTGTGGCGGCGCTCGCCGAGTGCCCCATGCTTGAGGACGCCCTGGGACGAGCGCTTCTTCTCAAGAGACTCAACATCCCCATGGCCGGGATAGAAATGGTTGGCAATAAGCGATACAACCTTCAGAGGCTGTTGAATGCCGTGCTTGAGTATAAGGCTATCGACAGATTATTCACAGCGTTGAGCAACCTCGCGAGGACCGAAGACGAGCATCTGGCCATCGAGAAGGTCAAGCAGCGATGGCGACTCCAACAGCGGGTTGCAGAGCCACTCCGTCGTTTCCAGGGGGTTACGGCACGGCAACTGATGGGCTACTTTGACGTGGTCCCAGACCGGCAACTCGCTCCGCAACTTGAAGACCTTGACGAGGTCCTGGAATACCTTGCGGAGTTCGGCGGCTCTCGCGACTCGTCGCCGCTTATGCGGTTCGTCGCACGCCTCGAGCGCGTCACGGGCACGCTCATCCACGACGAGTGGTTTGAGCTAGGAAAGCCGGAGCTCGCTCGGTTGCGCAGGCGCGAGGCTCACGCATTGAATGCGATAGCGCGATCGCACCTGGTCGTCGACCTGCGAGTCTCAGGTTCGAAGCGTGCATGGCCGGCGATGGTGGTGGGGCACCTTCGTGGGCCAGACGGCCGGTGGGACAAGAATCCGATCCTTTGCTCTCCCACGCTCTTGGACGCTCAGCAAGCCGTCAACTCCCTTATCGACTGGGCACACACGCTGACGGCTGAGCGCGGATCGGCAACACGAACGTTGGCGCTCGGTTTCCTGCTCCCTCGTGCGCGATTCGGGGATGTCCCGGAAGGTTGGATGTACGACGATGGGCTCACGGTTGCCTGCCCGATCCGTGAAGAGTACCCAGCGGTGCTCCATTGTGGAGACCGCCTGACTGCCCAGCGCGCGTGGAGCCTCTGGCGGGGCAAAGCGCAGACAATAGCCGCCGGAGTGGAGCTTGAGATCCCGAGAATCTTGTGGATCGAGCAATCTGAGCGTGACAATCCCACTAAGATCCGTCGGCGTGTGGAGGATGGCGACGCCTCCTGCGTCGGATTTGGCTTTGTTCCCGGCCGTCTCACGAGTAATACGCGAGAAGACCCTCTCGTCGCGGCGATCGCCGGTGGAGCTCCGTATCTCCTTTGGCTCGACGAGGAGCCCGCTGATTGGGACGCCGCCAGGGATGGTATGACCAAGCTCGTGCGGCAAGGCGCGTTCGACCAAATTCCCTTACGTGTGCAGCAGCTCCGAAGGAGCGAAAACGCCGAGCGTGCTTTTCCGGGCTCGGCTATCCGGGTGCTATGGGACAGGCCGGATTGGCTGCCACCGATTGCAACGTTGACCGGACTCGATACGAGGAGTGGACAATCATGAGTGAGGATGACGGCTGGAGGGTCTATCGCGGCAATGGGCGCCCGCGTGACGTCACGCTGCCCGCCCCGCCGCCGTGGCGGCGTTTCGACGGCGAGGTCCTTCGACCGCGCACGATACCGAGCGAGTCGCCTTCCAGCGCAGCTATGTTCCAGACCACTCCTGAGATGATCGATGCGGTTAACGCGGCGCTTCACCTCAGGCGCCCGCTGCTCCTGACCGGCCGCCCGGGGTCGGGGAAGTCCTCACTGATCGAGTCGGTCGCGTCCGAGTTGAGGCTCGGGCGGGTCCTCCGATGGCACGTCACGTCATCGAGCGCCTTGAGGGACGCGCTGTATCTCTACGATGCGCTTGGGCGGCTGCAGGAATACCAGATGACCAAGGTCGCTCCGGACATCAGCTCGTATCTGCGGCTCGGGCCGCTCGGCACTGCGCTGCTGCCCACCGATTGGCCACGGGCGTTGCTCGTAGACGAGATCGATAAAAGCGCTATTGACCTACCCAGCGACCTGCTCAATATCTTCGAGCGAGGCGAGTTCGAGATCCCTGAGCTGGCAAGGCTCCCGCAGGCGACCGCGGAGGTGCGCGAGGACGGTGGGGAGGAGCGCTTTCCGATCGTCAACGGCAAGGTTCAATGTTTAGAGTTTCCATTTGTTGTGCTCACGAGCAACGGCGAACGAGACTTTCCCGCGCCATTCCTGCGCCGCTGTATCCAGTTCCGTATGCCCGATCCGTCCCCAGAGTTGCTCCGCCGTATCGTGACTGCCCATCTCGGCAAGCGCGTGGCGGAGTCCACTGAGAGCATGATCGAGGATTTCGTCAGCCGCGCGGAGCGCAGCCGCGCTCACGCCACCGATCAGCTTCTCAACGCCATTTTCATTGTGACGCGGAGGGCGCCACCACAGTCGGAGGAGCGGGAGCGTGTGGTCGAGATGCTGCTGAGAGAGCTTGAGACCGAACTCTCATGATCGCGCGTCTCGCCCGGGCACTGGAACAGGCCGGTATCAATCCGGACTCGATCCAGCTCGCAGAGATCCTCTGGATCGCGGGGCGCCGCACGACGCCGTATGACCGCACGCCTCCAAGCGACGCCAGTATCGGCACCAGAGCGGCTGTCGAGAGCGCCGAGATAGAGGAGCCGTTTGCGGAAGAGCCTGAGCTACGTGACCTCCCACTCCTACCGGGCTCGGGGGAGCCTGCGGCGCTGTATCCACAGCCCAAAGGCGTCACGCCGGTGCCCGGCGCCATGAGGGTCCAGCTGCCGGCCCCGGTTGCCCTCCCAGACCGCCTCAACCTCGGCCGGGCGCTTCGCCCACTCAAGCTGCGCCGCCCAGTGTCACGCCATGAGCAGCTCGACCTTGACGCGACGGTTCAGCTCTTTGGGGAGACAGGACTTCTGACCCCTGTGATGTGTCCCGGGTCCGAGCGGTGGTTCGATGTGGCGCTGGTCGTGGACACGAGCCCGACGATGGACGTCTGGGAGCCAACCATCGCCGAATTGGGGAAGCTGCTCACTCATCACGGAGCGTTTCGCCAAGTCCGCCGCTGGAAGCTGATGGAACACGACGAGCAGGTTCGGATCATCAGCGAAGCGGGGTTGCGCTGCGACCCCAGCCAGATCGTCGATGTCGAGGGCCGGCGGCTCACGATGGTCATCACCGATTGTGTGGGAGCGCTCTGGTACGGGACGCAGGTGTGGTCTGCCATCCAACAGTGGGGCAGCTATGTGCCTGTGGTGTTGGTGCAGATGCTGCCACCCCGCTTGTGGGCGTCCACGGCGCTTGGCTCCGCCGACGTGACGCTGACCGGCTACCGCCCCGGTCAACCCAACCGTGGGTTGCGCGCCGAGTTGCCGTGGTGGGTCTTGGATGAGCGCCCTGCAGGCGTGGTCCCGGTCGTCACCCTCAGCCAGGAGGACCTGTCGCGTTGGGCGCGGATGGTGATAGGCGTGGGGGGCGCACACGTCCTGGGCACGATCGCGGAAGCCCCCTACCAGGGCGACGTCCCGACCAGGCCCACCGAGGGGGATCTTGAGCCTGCAGAGCGTGTTGCGGCCTTCAAGTCCACAGTGTCACCGCAGGCGTATGAGCTGGCCGTGTGCCTGTCCGCGGTGCCCATCCGGTTGCCTATCGCTCGAATCGTCCAGCACGCGATGCTGCCGGAGTATGACCTCGTCCATCTCGCGGAGGTTTTCGCGAGCGGGCTGATCAAACGGATCACCGCCCTTGATGCTCCCGTGCCCGCCGACGATGTGGAGTACGACTTTGTTAACGGTGTTCGGGAGGTGCTGCAATCATCATTGACGGCGACAGGCACTCTGCAGATTTTCCGTGCGGTCTCCCGTTTTCTGGATACGGCCGTCGGTCGCAGTCCGAGTTTCACCGCGCTTATTGCCGGCCAGCCCGCAGACGCCGAGATCGAGCCGGAACTCCGACCGTTCGCACAGGTCGGCGCCCAGCTGCTCGAACGCCTNGGCCTTCGNGCGANNGGAAAAGGCGAGACCGCTGCCCATGGTGAGTTGGTCAAACAACCTGAAGAATCTCTGGGCGAAATACCAGTCGAGACGGGTGCCTCCCCCATCACCGAGGTGAAGCGGTACGCTCGTTCAACAACCCATGCAGGATACGCCGACCTGGAGATCGGTCTGCACCGCCGCGACCGCAAAACCTGGACCGTGGAGCTGCGCTTTAGCCACCCGGAGAGCGACGCAGACGAGCATCTTGAATTGGCCAGCCCCCTCCGCGTGGGTTTCGACCTCGACGCGCTGCAGCGTGAGCGCTACGACGCCGAAGTCTACGGGCGGAGGCTGACGGACAGCCTGTTCGGCGCGCCTGGTGTCAGGCATGGATTCGAGATGGCCCGCACCCTTGCCCAGTCGGCGGACCTTCCACTCCGGATCCGGCTGCTGATCGGCGCGAGCGCGCCGGAGCTTCATGACGTGTGGTGGGAGACGCTGCGCGATCCCCAGGACGGCACCCCTCTGCTCATGGACGAGGGCCTGTTGTTCTCCCGCTACCTGGCCAGCCGTGACTGGCGGCCGGTGGTCGTCCGTCCACAATCGGCGATGCGGGCGCTCGTGGCCGTTGCTAATCCCTCCGATATCGGCGACTACGAGGCCGATGGGCGGTCGCTCCCACCGGTTGACGTCGACGGCGAGTTGGGGCGGGCAAGGAGCGCGCTGGCTCCGATCCCTGTGACCGCGCTGGCGTCTGGGGGCGCGGCCACCGTGGCCGGGATTGTGAATAGGCTGCGGGAGGGGCACGAGATTCTCTACCTCGCCTGCCACGGCTACTTGGTTGACGGCGAGCTCCAGGTTCTGCTTGAGGACGCTGCCGGCCGAGTGCACCGGGTGCCCGGCGTCGACCTGGTTGACGCGTTGCGGGACCTGCAGCGCCTGCCGCGGCTGGTCGTGCTCGCGTCATGCCAGAGCGCAGGGGGTAGCGAAGAGGCGTGGAGTGACGATCAGGGGGCGTTGGCAGCGCTCGGGCCGCGTATGGCCGAGGCAGGCGTTCCCGCCGTGCTCGCGATGCAGGGCAACGTGTCGATGCAGACGGTCGCCACGTTCATGCCGGCGTTCTTCACTGAGCTCAACCGGAGCGGCCAGATCGACCGGGCGATGGCGGTCGCGCGCAGGGCGGTGCAGGATCGCCCTGATTGGTGGGTGCCGGTTTTGTTCATGCGCCTGAGGAGTGGTCGTTTTTGGTATGCGCCTGGATTCGCCAGGAATAGGTTTGGGTTTGAGCAGTGGCCTGCGCTCTACAGCGAGATCCGCAAGGGGCGTTGCACGCCGATCTTGGGTCCGGGCCTGACCGACGGATATTGGGGATCGTATCGCGAGATCGCGTATGGCTGGGCGCGACAATACCACTTTCCGATGGCGCCGCACCACCGTCAGGATTTAGCGAGCGTCGCGCAGTTCCTCGCGGTGAACCAGGGCACACTGTTCCTGCGCGACGAGCTGCTCGAGTACCTCCGCGACCAGCTGCTCAAGCGCTACGAGGGCCACTTGTCCACGGCTGCAGCAAGCGGATCTGTAGACGAGCTGATCACGGAGGTCGGGGCGTACCGCCGGTCAATCGATCAGTCCGAGCCTTTTGCCGTCCTCGCGCGGCTGCCCTTCAAGATTTTCATCAATGCCTCGCACACGAATCTGCTCGCTGATGCGCTCCGCGCGGAGGGCAAAGATCCCCAGGTCGAGTTCTACCGCTGGAGGGACAGCGACGATGATGATCTGTGGCCGAGGTCGGTGTTCGACGACCCGGCCAGCCGATATGCGCCAAGCCCCGAGCGCCCACTCGTCTACCACCTCTTTGGCCACGTCCAGAATCCCGACACGCTGGTGATGACCGAAGACGAGTACCTCGCGTATCTCACCGGTATTAAAGGGGACATCCATCGGATCCACGAGGGAGTGCGCCGGGCACTTACGGACTCAGCGTTGCTCCTGCTGGGCTTCCATATCGATGAGTGGAGCTATCGCGTATTGCCCCACATCATTATCAGCCAAGGCCCTCAGACGCGGCGTCTTCAATATTCTCACATAGCCCAGATCGACCCGGAGGAAGAGCATACGGTCGACCCTGACCGGGCTCGCCGGTATTTGGAGAGCTACTTCTCGATGTCGGAGATCAGCATCTACTGGGGTGGTGTCGAGGACTTCCTCCGCAGGTTGGACCAGGGATGGCAGAGGGAGCGTCGGTGAGCGCCCTCGCGCCGCCCCGGCCTAGCCCGTATGTCGGCCCCCGCGCGTTCGAGCGCGGCGAGCGGCTCTTCGGACGGGACCAAGAGCTTGCCAGGCTGGTCGACCTCGTCATCGTCGACGAGGTCTTATTGCTGTACTCACCCTCCGGAGCGGGCAAGACGTCGCTGCTTCGGGCGGGCCTGGTGCCGCAGCTTGAGCGGGAGGGGTTCTGGGTCCTCCCCGAGATCCGTGTCACCGCGGAGCTGGCCGCGGTCGGTGATGAGGTCCAGCCGCGTAACCGCTACCTGATGAGCACGCTGCTGTCGCTAGAGAAGGACGTGCCGGTCGACCGCCAGCAAGATCTGGATGCGCTCGCCCGCATGACGCTGGTCGATTACCTGAGTCTTCGGCGGAGCGGCGGGTACGAGCGCAAGAAGTCCCCAAGCGCTAATGGAGAGGGTGGGGACGGTCCTGGTGACGGCGATCCCGA
>JGI25407J50210_10000085_pt1 | contig 12238 bp, 10 predicted proteins | sample TabmetS5T2R1_FD_50210 | JGI IMG/M metagenome (IMG submission 50210) | reverse complement strand
TCGGCGAGCCGATCCGAGTGTTGGCGCCCGGTGCACAGGACGGCTGGATCGAACACTCGGAGGGCTTCATGGCGGGGCTCCACGACACCTATGCCGTGACCGAGACCGGTGGCTCCCAGGCCGGCGTGCAGGTCGACCTGACGCCCATCGGCGCGCACCTCCTGCTCGGGCTCCCGATGGACGAGCTCTCCCAACGGGTGGTCACGATCGAGGAGCTGTTCGGAGGCGGCGGGATGCTGCTCCGGGAGGCGCTGGCCGAGGCGCCCGGCTGGGCCGAGCGCTTCGCCCTCGTCGACGAGTTCCTCCTCACCCTGCTCGACCGCGCCAGCTCGCCCGTGCCAAGCGTGACACGCGCGCTCGGCCGTCTGCGGGAGAGCAGGGGCACGGTGCCCGTGGGGGTCATCGCCGCCGAGATCGGTTGCAGCCGCCGGCACCTCATCTCGCGCTTCCGAGAGCACGTGGGCGTGACGCCGAAGCTGCTCGCCCGGATCCTTCGCTTCGAACGGGCGGTGTCGCTGGTGGACGCCCGCACCGAGATGGGCTGGGCCGAGATCGCCCAGGCATGCGGCTACTACGACCAGGCCCACNTGATCCGGGACTTCAACCAGTTCGCCGGCGCTCCGCCGAGCGAGTTCGCCCGCCGGCGCCTGCCAGACGGCGGCGGCGTGATCGGCGACTGACGGACAAACCGCCGGGCCGATCCGCCCGGTGGATCCAGTGTCGATAGCGTCATGCGATCGGATCCGAGGTCATCCAGCCACGCTCGATCGACGAGGCGCTTCGCGCCCGGCGGGACGTCCCCGAGGCCGTCGTCGTATCGGGCGGGACGGATGTGATGCCGCTTCGCAACCGCGGCGAGCGGCCCGGTCCGCTGCTCGACCTCTCGCGCGTGGCGGAGCTGCGGGCGGTCGAGGACGGCGACCCGGTACGGCTCGGGGCGGCGGTGACATACACCCGCCAGCTCGAGGAGCTCGCGGAGCCGCTGCCGGTGCTCGCGCTCGCCGCACGTACGATCGCCTCGCGCCAGGTCCGAAACCGCGCCACCCTGGGCGGCGCGCTGGCGATCGCCGACCCGTCAGCGGACATCCTCACGGCCCTCGTGGCNGCCGGGGCCGAGNTGGAGCTGGCCTCGGCGTCCGGTGGCAGGCTCCTGTCGGTGGCGGACTTCCTCACGGGGCCATATGAGCGGGACCTGCGCGGCGACGAGCTGATCGTGGCCGTGCGCGTCCCGCGCGCCGCCGGGCCTGCCGCGTACGCGAAGGTTGGGGCGCGAAACGCGATGGCGCGCGCCGCCTGCGCGGTAGCGGTCGTGCTCGACANCGAGCGCCGGACGGCCGGCATCGGCGTCGCCGCCAGCGCGCCCACCCCGGTGCGCGCAACGGCGGCCGAGGAGCTCGTGGCGGCCGAGGCGCCGTGGGGCTCGGGCGGGGACCTCGACGCCGGCTTCGTGTCGCGGGTTGGCGGCCTGGTGGCCGAGGCCACGCGCCCGCGCTCCGACGGCCGCGGATCGGAGGCCTACAAGCGGCACGCCGCGGCAGTGCTCGCCGGCCGCGCCCTGGCGCGCGCCTGGCGCTCAGACGGCTCCCCGGCCGCCGCTGCGCCCCCACGGTCCCGCTTCGCGCGGCCCGGGCAGGACGCGACGGGACTCAGACTGCGCGTGGACGGCGCCGAGCACGAGCTGCCCGAGGAGCACACCGCCGACAGCCTGCTGCGCGTGCTGCGCGACGAGCTGGGGGTCACCGCGCCCAAGAACGCCTGCGAGGAGGGTGAGTGCGGCTCCTGCACGGTCGCGATCGACGGCGAGATCGCCTGCGCGTGTCTCGTCCCGGCGGTGCAGGCCGCCGGCTGCGAGGTGGAGACCGCGGCCGGCCTGGCCGATCCGGAGGGGGCGCTCCACCCGGTGCAGGAGGCCATCCTCGAGGCGGGCGGCGTTCAGTGCGGGTTCTGCACGCCCGGGTTCGTCATGGCCGCGCGCGACCTGCTGCGCCGCGTCCCGGAGCCGACCGCCGAGGAGATCCGGGAGGGGCTGAACGGCAACCTCTGCCGCTGCACCGGCTACCAGAAGATCGTGGCCGCCGTGCGGCTTGCGGCCGGGCGATGAGCGGCGCGACCGTCGTCGAGGGCTGCGCGATCGCGACGATGGACCACGCGCGGCGCGAGTTCGAGGCCGGTCATCTGGTCCTGGAGGAGGGACGCATCGCCGCGGTCGGCCCGGGCGCGGCGCCCCGCCGGGAGGACGACGTCCGGCGCATAGACGGCCGCGGCCTCCTCGCCACCCCGGCGCTCGTGAACTGCCACCACCACCTCTACCAGTCCGCCACGCGCGGGATGGCGCAGGAGGCGACGCTGTTCGAGTGGCTCGTGGCGCNCTACCCGGTCTGGGCGCANATCGACGAGCGGACCGTGGCGGCCGCCGCCAGGGCGGCGCTCGCGGCGCTCGCCCGGTCGGGCTGCGGTACCGCGTCCGACCACCACTACGTCTTCCCGCGCGACGCGGGCGACCTGCTCGCCGTCGAGATCGAGGCGGCACGGCAGATAGGGCTGCGCTTTCACCCGTGCCGCGGCGCCATGGACCTCGGTCAGCGCGACGGCGGACTACCGCCGGACGACATCGTGGAGGACCGCGACGCGATCCTGACGGCCTCCGCGGAGGCGATCGACCGACACCACGACCCGGAGCCGGGCGCGATGGTGCGCATCGCCCTGGCCCCGACGTCGCCGTTCTCCGTCACCCGCGAGCTGATGGCCGAGACCGCGGAGCTGGCCCGGTCGCGCGGCGTGCGGCTCCACACCCACATGGCCGAGACCCGTGAGGAGGACGAGTTCTGCCTCGAGCGCTACGGGGTGCGGCCGCTCGAGTACCTTGAAGAGGTCGGCTGGCTGGGAGACGACGTGTGGCTCGCGCACTGCGTGCAACTGAACGACCGCGAGGTGCGCCGAATGGGCGAGTCCGCGACGGGCGTGGCGCACTGCCCGATCTCGAACGCGCGGCTCGGCGCGGGCATCGCGCCCGTGCGCGGGCTGATCGCCGCCGGCGCCCCGGTGGGCCTGGGCGTGGACGGCGCGGCCTCCAACGAGTCGGGCGAGCTGACCGACGAGTTGCGCGGCGCGCTGCTGATGGCGCGCGTAAGCGGCGGCCCGGCCGCGCTGACGGCGCGAGAGGCGCTCGAGCTCGCCACCCGGCACGGTGCGCGCTGCCTCGGGCGCGAGGACGAGCTCGGCAAGCTGGAGCTGGGCGCGCTCGCCGACGTGGCCCTGTGGCGGCTCGACGACGCGGGACGGGCCGGGATCGCCGACCCGGTGGCGGCGCTCGTGCTCGGACCGCCCCGCCCGGTGCACACCCTGGCGGTGAACGGCGAGCCGGTGGTGGAGGCGGGCGAGCTCCGCACGGTCGACCCCGCGATGGTGGCGGCGGACCTCGCGCGCGAGAGCGCGCGGCTGCGGGAGCGGGCGGGATGACGGCCGGCCGCGTGCGCGAGCGGGTCCGCGGCGGCATCGGCGAGCGGCTTCGCCGGAGCGACGGCCGGGCCAAGGTCACGGGGCAGTTCGCCTACGCCTCGGACCTGCGGGCGGAGGGCATGCTCGTCGGGGTGACCCTGCGCAGCCCTCACGCCTCGGCGCGCATCCTCGGGATCGACACCGCCGCCGCGCGCGCCGTGCCGGGTGTTCGCGCGGTGCTGACGCACGCCGACGTGCCCGGCGCCAAGTGCGTCGGATCGAGCCGTTACAGGGATCAGCCGGTGCTCGCGTTCGACCGCGTGCGCTGCCACGGCGAGCCGGTCGCGGTGGTCGCCGCTGAGGACGTGGGCACGGCGCGCAGGGCCGCGGCGCTGGTGGCCGTCGACTACGGGCAGCTCCCGGTGCTCGCCGACGCGGCCGCGGCGCTGGCGCCGGGCGCGCCCCGGCTTCACCCCCACGGCAACGAGCTCCGCACCGTTCGGGTCGTCCACGGCGATCCCGCCACCACCGGCCCGGTGTCCGTCCACGGCAGCTACGAGGTCGGCATGCAGGATCAGGTCTTCCTCGGCCCCGAGGCGGGCCTTGCCCGGCCGCTCGAGGGCGGCGGGGTGCAGCTCGAGGTCGCGACGCAGTGGCTCCACCTGGACCGCGAGCAGGTGGCCGCGGCGCTTGCTCTGCCCGAGGAGCAGGTCCAGCTCGTGCTCGCCGGCGTGGGCGGCGCCTTCGGCGGGCGAGAGGACCTCTCCGTGCACGTGCACGCGTGCATGCTCGCCCTCGCCACGCGCCGGCCCGTGAAGATGGTCTACGGACGCCAAGAGTCGTTCGTCGGTCACATGCACCGCCATCCCGCGAGACTCGACTACGAGCACGTCGCCGGCGAGGACGGCCGGCTTCTCTGCGTGCGCGCCCGCCTGCTTTACGACGGGGGCGCGTACGCGTCGACCTCGACGGCGGTGATCGTAAACGCGGCCACTCAGGCGTGCGGCCCCTACGCGGTGCCGAACGCGGCGATCGACGCCACCGTCGCCTACACCAACAACCCGCCCTGCGGGGCGATGCGCGGATTCGGCGCCCCACAGATCGCCATCGCCTACGAGGCGCAGATGGACCGGCTGGCCGACCGCCTCGGCATCGATCCGGTCGAGCTGCGGATCCGTAACGCGCTCGGCCCCGGCGACGAAATGCCGACCGGGCAGGCGGTGCCCGGCCCGGTCGACGCCGAGGCGCTGCTCGTCGGAGTCCGCGACCTGCCGCTCCCGGCCGCGCCCGGCGGCGAGGAGCGCGGCTGGCCGGGCGGCGCATTCGGGACCACGGAGGGGGAGGCGGTGCGCCGCGGCGTGGGCTTCGCCTTCGCCTTCAAGAACGTGGCGTTCTCGGAGGCGTTCGACGACTACACCGTCGCACGCGTCCGCCTGTCCGCGCCCGGCGGCATCCCGCTGGCGGAGGTCCACTGCGCCGCCGCTGAGGTCGGCCAGGGCGTGGTGGGCGTGATCGAGCAGCTCGTGCGGACCGAGCTGGGAGTCGAACAGGTGCGCGTCCTCTCCGCCGACACCCGCGTCGGCTCGGCCGGCCCCGGCTCGGGCAGCCGGCTCACTTGGATGGTGGCCGGCGCCGTGGGGGCGGCGTGCGGGGCGCTGCGCGAGCGGCTCGGAACGGAGCCCGGGACGGACCCCGCCGAGCTGGCCGGCCTGTTGGGCGACGGCGAGGTCGAGGAGGAGGCGACCTACCGCCACAGGCCGACGTCGCCGATGGACCCTGAGACGGGCCGCGGCGACGTGCACGTCGGGTTCGCCTTCGTGGCGCACAGGGCGGTCGTGGACGTGGACGTGGAGCTGGGGGTCGCGCGGGTGGCCCAGCTGGCNTGCGCCGAGGACGTGGGCCGTGCGGTCAATCCCCTCGCGCTCGAGGGTCAGCTCGAGGGCGGCGCCGTGCAGGGGCTCGGGCTCGCGCTGATGGAGGAGATGGTCGTGGACGAGGGCGTCGTGACGAGCCGCTCGCTCGGGGAGTACCACATTCCCACGATCGTCGACGCTCCCGAGCTGCCGTCCTTGGTGCTCGAGCTCGGCAACCCGGACGCGCCCCACGGCGTGACCGGAGTGGGCGAGCTGCCCGCGATCAGCTCGACTCCGGCGGTCATGGCGGCGCTGCGGGCCGCCACGGGGCGGCCGCTCACGCGCGTGCCGGCGCGCCCGGAGGACCTGGCCGCTGTGGAAGGCTGGGATTCGTGAGCCCGCCCTACACGATCCTGCGTCCGGAGAACCGCTACGCCAGCCGGCTCCCCAACCTGCGCGACGCCCTCCTCTACAAGCTCGTCACGCCGCGGCACGCGCCGGCCCGCCTGGGCCAGTACCTCGTGGCGCTCGACCCGGGGGGCGGCACCTCGGCACCCGTTGCGCCGGGATTCGAGGACTTCCTGTACGTGCTCGAGGGCGAGGTGCCCGTGCGAGCCGACGGCATCGAGTTCGGGCTGCGGGCGGGCGCGTGGTGCTACCTGCCGCCTGACATGTCGTTCGAGCTGGAGGCGGGAGGTGACCGCACCGCCGAGGTGCTGTGGATCAAGCGCAGGTTCGAGCCGTGGCCCGGCCTGGGAGCCCCCGAGGCGCGCTCGGGCCATCGTGACGACGAGCCCTTCGAGGAGATGCCGGTGCCCGGCTATCGCCGGCGCGAGCTGCTGGACCCGGCCGACTCNCGGCTCGACTTCAACATGAGCCTGCTGGCATTCGACGCCGGCACAGGGCTCGACAAGGTGGAGGTCCACGACGAGGAGCACGGCCTCTACATGACCGCGGGAAGCGGCCGCTACCACCTCGACGGAGCGGACCACCAGGTGGGCGAGGGCGACTTCATCTACATGGCGCCGTACTGCCCCCAGTCGTTCGTGGCCGGGGACGGCGGGCCCGCGGAGTACCTGCTCTACAAGGACGTCTACCGAGACGGGTTCTGAGCGGCGTCGCGTAATGCGAGGCGCTCGACAAAGCGCGTGGTCACGTCGATCGCGGTCTCCACGTCCTCGGGCCGGACCGACTCGTCGGGGTGGTGGCTCACCCCGCCCGCGCAGCGCACGAACAACATCGCCACCGGCGTCACGGCGGCCATCATCGCAGCGTCGTGACCCGCGCCGCTCGCCAGCCGGGGCGGGGCCAGACCGGCGTCCGCCGCCGCCGCCGCGAGCATCTCGGTCAGCACGAGGGAGCAGGGCACGGGCGGCGTCGACTGGATCTCGTTCCAGGCCACCTCCACGCGCCGCGCGCCGCCGATCCGGGCGGCGCTCGCGCGCAGCGCGGCGGTCGCCTCCGCGCGTGCGGCGTTCTCGGGGTGACGTAGGTCGAGCGAGGCGGTGACCTGGCCGGGGATGACGTTGCCCGCGCCGGGCGCGGCGGCTATCTCCCCGACGGTGGCCAACAGGCCGTCGCGGCCGCGCGCCTCGGCCTCCACGGCGACGATCCAGTCGGCGGCGGCGGCGAGGGCGTCGCGCCGTCCCTCCATCGGCGTGGTGCCGGCATGCCCGGCCCGGCCCGTGAACGAGACGCGGGCGCGGGTCTGCCCGGCGATGCCGGTGACCACCCCCACCGGCAGCCCGCGGTCGTCCAGCACCGGGCCCTGCTCGATGTGGACCTCCACGTAGCCGCGCAGCTCCTCCGGGGCACGGCGACCGCCGACGATTGCCTCGGGATCTCCGCCCCACCCGCGCACGGCGTCCGCGAGCGAGGTGCCGTCGGTGTCGACGAGCTCGAGCCAGCCCTGCTCGAAGCGGCCGGCCGGCACCGCGCTGCCGAGGTACCCGGTGCCGTACCTCACGCCCTCCTCGTCGGCGAACCCGATCACCTCGATAGCGAACGGCAGCTCGCGCCCCCGCAGGCGCTCGGCGCAGGCCAGGCCCACGAGCACCCCGAGCGCGCCGTCGTAACGCCCGGCGTCCCTGACCGTGTCGAGGTGCGAGCCGAGCACTAGGGCGGGCCTCCCGTCGCCGGGACGGCGGCCGATCAGGTTGCCGAGCGGGTCACGGCGGGTGTCGAGGCCCGCGTCGCGCATCCATCCATCGACGAGCGTCCGCGCCTCGTCGAGGGCGGGCGTGGCGAAGCGGCGCGTGAGGCGGCCGGGCTCCTCGCTGCAGCGGGCGAGCCGGTCGCAGCGCTCGAGGACGGCTCCGGCGTCGGACATGGCGCGATGATGGCGCACGGTGCCCCGTTGGGCAGCTGGGTACCCTGCGGCCGCATGGCGCTCGGCGCGCGGAACGTGAGGCCGTCCATCGACGAGGTCGACGCGATGGACTCCGAGACGTTCGTCGCAATCCTCGGATCCGCCGTCGAGCACTCGCCGTGGGTGGCGCTCGAGGCGTGGCGCCGCCGCCCGTTCGGGTCGGTGGCGGCGCTGCAACTCGCCTTCGAAGCGGCCGTTCGCGGCGCGCCGCGCGAGCGCAGGCTCGAGTTGCTGCGCGCCCATCCCGAGCTCGCCGGCCGCGAGGCTGCCGCCGGCGAGCTGACCGGAGCGTCCGCCCGCGAGCAGCGCGCCGCGCGCCTCGACCGGCTCGCCGCGGACGAGCTGGCCGCTCTCACGGCCCTCAACGCCGAGTACGCCGCCCGCTTCGGCTTCCCGTTCATCGTCTGCGTGCGCGAGCACTCGGTGGAATCGCTGCTCGCGTGGGGCCGGGCCCGGCTCACGCGTGACCCGGACGCCGAGGCCGCCACCGCGCTCGCAGAGGTGGGGAAGATCCTGGGCCTGCGGCTGCGAGAGCTGGTGGGGGAGCAATACCGATGAGTCCCGTCACTACCCACGTGCTCGACACCGCGCGCGGCATCCCCGCGGAGGGCGTGGCCGTGACGCTCGAGCGGGGCCCGGACTGGTCCGAGGTCGGGAGTGGCCGGACCGGTGAAGACGGCCGCATCGCCGAGCTCGGCTCGCCCGGGGCCGCGGGCCGCTACCGCCTGCGCTTCGACACGGCCGCCTACTTCGACTCCGCCGGCACGCCCGCCTTCTTCCCGGAGGTGACAATCCAGTTCACGGTCGAGCGCCCGGAGGAGCATCACCACGTGCCGCTCCTCCTGAGCCCGTTCGGCTACTCGACCTACCGGGGCAGCTGAGCCGTGGCCCTGGGTGAGCACCGGTACGGCAAGTGTGAGGTGCGGCTCGTCAAGCTCGACAGAGGCCCGGAACGGCACGAGCTGCGCGACCTGACCGTCGACGTGATGCTCGACGGCGACTTCGAGGCGGTGCACACGAAGGGCGACAACGCGGGCCTGGTGGCCACGGACACCATGCGCAACGTCGTCTACGCGCTGGCCGCGGAGCGCCCGCTCGACTCGATCCCGGCCTTCGGCGCCAGGCTGGTCGATCACTTCCTCGGCTACCCGAGCGTGACCGGCGCGACCGCGCGCCTGCGCGAGCACCCCTGGCAGCGGCTCCCCGGTCCGGGCGAAGGCCAGCCGCACGCGTGGCAGCGCGGCGCCGGCGGCACGAGGATCGAGGAGGTGAGCGGCGGCGCGGCCGGGACGCGCCGCGCAGGCGGGATCGACGACCTGCTGGTGCTGCGCTCGTCCGGTTCGGCCTTCGAGGGGTTCGACCGCGACCGCTTCACGACCCTCGCGGAGACCGACGACCGCATCCTCGCCACGGTCGTCACGGCCGGCTGGGAGTACGGGGAGGGCGCCGGCGACCTCGAGGCGGCCTGGGGCCGGGTGCGCGATCGCCTGCTCGAGGCCTTCACCGACCACCACAGCCCCTCGGTCCAGTTCACGCTGTACCGGATGGGCGAGGCGGTGCTCGAGGCGCACCCGGAGATCGAGCGAATCCGGCTGTCGCTGCCGAATCGCCACCACCTCCCGTTCGACGTGTCCCGCTTCGGGGTGGAGGACCGCGGCGAGGTGTTCCACGCCACGACCGAGCCGTACGGCCTGATCGAGGCCACGGTCGAGCGCNCTTGATGGCCCGCCCGCAGGCCACCCCGCGAGCGATCGCCGTCGCGCGCGGCGACGAGCCCGCGGACCTGCTCGTCACCGGGGGTCGCGTGTTCAGCCCGGCGACCAGGGAGTGGGTCGATACCGCCCTGGCGGTGGCCGACGGCGTGGTGGCCGGCTGGGGCGAGCGCGATGCGCACGAGCGGGTGGACGTGGCGGGCAGCGCGCTCACGCCGGCCTTCGTGGACGCCCACATGCACCTCGAGTCCACGAAGCTCTGGATCGACGAGTTCGTGCGGACCGTGCTGCCCCACGGCACCACCGCGGTCGCCGCCGACCCGCACGAGATCGCGAACGTGCTCGGAGTGCCGGGGGTCGTCGCGCTCGCCGAAGCCGCGGCGCCGCTCCCGTTCACGTTCGGCGTCTACGCCCCGAGCTGCGTGCCGGCGTCACCGTTCGAGAGCGCCGGCGCGAGCCTGGACGCCGGCGACGTCCGCGAGCTGATCGAGCACCACGGCGCCCGCGGCGTCGCTGAGGTCATGAACTTCCCGGGGGTGATAGCCGGCGATCCGGAGATGCTCGCGCGCATCGCCACCGCCGGCCACCGGCGCGTGGACGGGCACAGCCCGGGGGTGACCGGTCGTGCGCTCGACGCCTACCTGGCCGCCGGCGCGGAGTCGGACCACGAGACCACCCGCCTCGAGGACGCACACGAGCGGCGGCAGAAGGGCATGTGGCTGTTCATCCGCCAGGGATCGGCGAGCCAGAACCTCGACGCGCTGATCCCCGACGTGGTGGAGCACGGGCCCGAGCTGGCAGCGTTCTGCACCGACGACCGCGAGCCGGACACGCTGCTGCGCCTGGGGAGCATCAACGACTGCGCGCGGCTGGCGGTGGCGGCGGGGGTGTCGGAGATCGACGCGCTGCTACTTGCGAGCACGAACCCGGCCCGGTACCACGGCTTCCGCCACCTGGGCAGCCTCGGNCCGGGCCACCAGGCCGACGTGCTCTGCTTCGACGAGCTCGGCAGCTGGCGGCCGGCCCGCGTGTGGCAGGCGGGCAGGCTGGTGGCCGAGGGCGGGTCGGTCCTTCCGGATGCGGTGCCGTCGGCGCCGGTGCCCGAGTTCATGCGCGGCACCGTGAGGCTCGGCGAGCCCCCGCCGGCCGAGCGNCTCGTGCTGGCGCACCCGGACGGCGCGCGGGTACGGGCCGTGGGCGTGGAGAGCCGCAGCCTCACGACGCTCCGGCGGGAAATCACGCTCGGCGAGCCGGGTGCCGACGTGGCCCACGCCGCCGTGGTCGAGCGCCACCGCGGTACCGGGAGGATCGGCCTCGGATATGCAACGGGGTTCGGCCTGCGCCGGGGGGCGATGGCGTCGACGGTGGCGCACGACGCCCACAACTGCGTGGCGGTAGGGGCGCGTGCGCCGGGTGGACCGGACGACATGGCCGCCGCCCTCGCGCGGCTGGCGGAGCTGGGCGGCGGGCAGGTCGCGGTGCTCGACGGTCGCGTGGTGGGGGAGGTGCCGCTGCCGCTTGCCGGGCTGATGAGCGACCGGCCGGCGGGCGAGGTGGCCACGCAGATCGAGGAGCTGAACCGTGCGGCGGCGGACATTTTGCGGGTCACGCTCGAGGAGCCGTTCATGCAGCTGTCGTTCCTGGCGCTCTCGGTGATCCCAGAGCTGCGCCTCACCGACGGCGGCCTGGTGGACGTGGGCGAGTTCGCATACGTGCCGGTCGACGTCTGAACGAAGGCCGGGTACCAACGTGCCGCCGGGCGGCGGAGTAGCCTCGCCCCCGTGGCAGGCGGCGGCGTTCAGCACAAGACCGGCCGGAGCCGGACGATCCGCCGAGCACTGGTGACGCTGGTGCTGGCGGCGGGCGCGGCCGGCGCGATGAGCTCGGACCTCGGCGACGACGCTGCTTCTCCGCGCGACCAGGCACTGGCCGTCGCGCCACCGGATCGGCAGCTGCGCCCACAGCGCATCAAACAGAAGCCGCCCCCGGCGATGCCGAACGTGTCCGCCATGCGCAGGGCGTGGAGATTCGCCCGCCGCCGCGGCGGGCAGGTGTCGATCGCCGTCGTCGACACGAAGGGCCAGATGCGCACACGCCAGGGCGGTCGCCTGTATTTCTCGGCGAGCATCGTCAAGGCGATGCTCCTGGTGGCGGAGCTTCGCCGGCTCCGTCAGCAGGGGCTTCCCCTCGACCCTCTCACCGAGGACCTCCTGGAGGCCATGATCACCTACAGCGACAACGATGCCGCGGACGCGATCTACCAGCGCGTCGGCGACCCGGCTCTGATCGCCGTGGCCCAGTCGGCGCGCATGCGGCGCTTCACGGTGGCGGGCTACTGGGGCAACGCCCAGGTCACGGCCGCCGACATGGCGCACTTCTTCTCACGCGTGCGCAGGCTGCTGCCGCGCCCGCACCGCCGCACGGGGCTGCGGCTGCTGGCGTCGGTCATACCGGCGCAGAGCTGGGGGGTGCCCCGGGCGGCTCGTGGGAGCTGGAAGGTGCACTTCAAGGGCGGCTGGCGCACCACAGGCAGCGGCGAGCTCGTTCATCAGGCCGCGTGGCTGAGGAAGGGGAAACGCGACCTCGCGATAGCGGTGCTGACCGACGCCCAGCCCTCGCAGCTGCACGCGATCCACACGGTGCGCGGGATCGCCGACCGCTTGCTCGCGCAAAGCCGCCGGTGAGGTCGCCGGCAGGGCTGTCACACCGCATCGTTGGGGGTGACGACGTGTTTCAACGACCGCATCGCCGCACCGGCTCCGACCCCGGACCGGGCGGTCCAAGAAAGGCGGTATGGCCATGCGAAGCCTCGGCTGGCCCTGGGGTTTCCGCTGTCTCCTGGGCGCACTCCTGCTCGCGCTCCCGGC
>JGI25407J50210_10000083_pt1 | contig 12306 bp, 9 predicted proteins | sample TabmetS5T2R1_FD_50210 | JGI IMG/M metagenome (IMG submission 50210) | reverse complement strand
CGGTCCTCACCGTGCACTTCCTCACCGCCCTCGACGCTCCTGCCCTGGGACGACGCTCCCTGCCCGACGTGCAGGACCGACGGGCCGAGGCCAGGGCGGCCCGTCAGGCCGGGCTGATCCTGGTGTACTCGCCCCGTGTCGGCCGGGCCCTGCCGCGACCCAGCTCGTACATCCCCATCGCCTACCCGATGCCTGCGGAGGCCCTCATTCCGGTCGAGGAGCCGGTTGCGGGCCTGCTGGCCGACTGGCGCTGGCCGCCCAACCGGTGGGTGCTGTCCCACCTCCTGGCCATGTGGCCCACGGTGCGGGAAGCGGTGCCGGCTGCCCGGCTGCTGCTGGCCGGCCGTGGCCTCCACGACGTGGGAGAGCTCCCAGGAGTGCAGGCTCTTGGACCCCTGAGGCGCAGCGCCGAGCTTCTGGACCGGGTCGCGCTGATCGCCTTCCCGTGTCCGGACACCAGTGGGCCCAAGGTGAAGGTGCTCGAGGCGCTGAGCCACGGGCTGCCGGTGGTCACCACATCGGCAGGGGTCGAGGGGCTGCTGCTCCCGCCCGGTTCGGGCGCGGTCGTCACCGGCCTGGAGCAGTTCCCGGCGGCCCTGGCCGACCTGCTGGCCAGCCCCCAGCGGCGCGCCGAGCTGGGCCGCAGCGGCCGGGAAGCCATGCTGGCCGGGCACGCTCCGGTGGCGGCAGCACGGGCCCGGGTCGCCGCGGTGGCCGCCGCGTTTGGTCCCGACCGCAGGGAGCGGCGACCTGTCTGATCCCTCCTCTAGCGCGTGGCGGCCGACGAGCTCTGCGCCCGGCGCGCCACATGGTTCTCGACGCCTCAGCATCGTCGTCGACAGCGACACCTTTGGCGGCGCCGAGCGCTACGTCGCCCTGCTGCTCGAACACCTCCCGGAGCAGTTCGCGCCGACGCTGCTGTGCACCCGGCCCGTGCCCGGACAGCTGCTGGCCGCGGCCCAGCGGGCAGGGGCCTGCGCCGTGATGATCGACGGTGTGCGAGGGAAGGGCGACGTCGCCGGCCTGCGGTCGCTGGCCGGAGCGCTGCGCGCCAGCCGCCCGGAGCTGGTGCACCTCAACCTGAACTCACCGCCCAACAACCGCCATGCCATCGCGGTCGCTCGGCTGCTCCGCCGGCCCACCCTGGCCACCCTCCACATCTACCATCCGCTCAGCCCGCGGCAGCGGCAGCTGCTCGGGCTGCTGTTCAGGCGCCTGCATGCGGTCATCGCGGTGTCCGCCGAGATCCGACAGCGGCTCGTGGATGAGCTCGGAGTTCGGCGAGCGGCTGCGCGACTGGTCCACAACGGCGTCGGGCCGTGCACCGCCGGCCACGCGGCCCCGACCGACACGGACGTGGTGCGGATCGGGGCGCAGGGGCGGCTGACCGACCAGAAGGGTTTCGACCTGCTCATCGAGGCGGTCGGCGCGCTCGTCGAGCGCGGGCTGCGGCCGCAGGTGCTCATCGCCGGTGACGGGCCCGACCGCGGCAGGCTGGAGCGTCTCGCCCGCGGCCTTCCGGTGACCTTCCTCGGCTTTGTGGACGACACCAGCAGCCTGCTCTCCGTCATCGACGTGCTGTGCATGCCGTCCCGCTTCGAGGGACTGCCCTTCGCGTTGCTGGAGGCGATGATGTGCGGCATCCCCTGTGTCGCCTCCAGGGTGGGCGACATCCCGGAGGCCCTCGGTGGCGGTGGGCTGACCGTGCCCACCGAGGACGTCGGCGCGCTCACGTTGGCGCTGGAGCGCCTGCTGACCGCGCCTGACCTCCGCCGTGACCTCGGCGCGGCCGCCCGCGCCCGCGCCGAGGCGCACTTCTCCACACAGCGCATGATCCAGGCGACTGTGGAGGTGTACAGGGAGGTGCTCGGCAGGAGCGCCTCCGGGGATCGCCGTTGAGCGGGGTCGAATTGCTCTTGCGGGCTGCGTTGGTTGAGCCGGTCCCCGGTGGTAGCGTCGCCGGCGATGCGCACACGGCTTAGACAGCGGCAGCCAGGGCTGGTGGCACGGCTGCGGGTCGATACGGGCGCGACCGCCGCGCTTGCGCCCTCGACCGTCGCCCTCGAGCGCCGGACCCTGCGGGTTGGGGTCGCTCTCGCGCTGGCGCTGGCCGCGCTCCAGTCGATCGGGCACCTCATGAACCTGGTCGTCTTCGACCTACAGATCGACATGATCGACGCCGACAGCGACTCGGGCGCATTCGCCTGGGCGTCCTCGGTGGTGACGTTCTGCGCTGCGCTGCTGCTCTGCCTGCTTGCNATCATGCGGCCGGCGCGGACCTGGCCCCTGGTCGCCTTGGCCGGTGCGGTGGCGCTCATGTCGCTCGACGACATGGTCGCCCTGCACGAGCGGGTCTCAGGNCTCGGGACCACTCTTGGACCGATCGAGCACTTCGCCCGCATCTTCTGGCCGCTGGTGTTCATGCCGTTGCTGGCGGCGACCTTCGTCGGCCTCCTCGGGGTCGCCGCCGGTCTCCGGACCGCTCCGGGGCGCANGCTGCTCGCCGGGCTGGTCCTACTCGTGGTGGCGATCGCGCTCGAGATGGCGTCGCCCATCCTGTTCGCGCTCGGATCGGATCATGGCGAGCTGGCCTACGAGCTGGAGGTCGTGCTGGAGGAGGGCGCCGAGCTCGCGGGCTGGATTCTCGTCTCCACGGGCCTCGCGGCGGCACTGCTCACCGCCGCGCCTGAGACCTCACGCGGGTGAGGCGCGCCGCGGCCACCCGTGGACGCTCCTAGCTGCCGGCGTCGCGGAATCCACCGGCCGAACGACGGATCCACCGGTCACCGCTCGCCAACCAGCGGCCGACCAGTCGCGGGGCGGCCGCCGCGGTCGCCGCCTTGTACCGCGTGGGCAGCCCGTATCCCCCGTCTCTGGCGATCCTCAACGCCCGACGCCGTGCGTCGGATTGCCGCCCCGCCANGGCCGCCTGGGCCTCGAGCAGCGTCAGCTGCCGCCGCTGGCTGGCGAGCGAGTGACCCACGGTGNGGCGATCCTCCGGCCGCAGGCCAGGATGGGCGGCAGCCTTCTCGAGGGTGGCGACCCGACCACGGAGCAGTCCGACCCGGCTCGCCGACAGGCTCTCTGGCCTGAGGCGGTAACGGGCCAAGGGCTCGCTCACCAGCCCTGCCCTTGCGCCGTCCAGGATCAGACGGATCCAGCAGTCCCAGTCGGTGGTGGCTCGAATCGATTCGTCGAACCCTCCGGCATCCAGCAGCCGATGCCGCCGGACGGCGGCGAGCCCGAAGATGAAGTTCCGCTCCAGGATGCCCGTGCGCTGGTCGTCGACTACGAATGGAAAGGCATCGCCGTAGCACCGTCGCACCTGGCGCCCGTCAACCTCCAGGAATGCGTCCGTGGTCAGGATGTCCAGGTCGGGGCGGGCGGCCGCCAGCTGACCCAGCGCTTGGATCCGCTCAGGCAGGTAGACATCGTCGGCGTCGAGGATGGCGATGAACTCCGCCGAGGCGACGCGGGCGGCGGCGTTCTTGGCCGCGGCCTCGCCGCGGTTTTGCTGGCGGACAAGGGTGATGCGGTCACGGTAGGGCGCCAGCGCCGCATCCAGATCATCGGTGGATCCGTCGTCGCACACGACGATCTCATGCGGGGCGATGGTCTGCTCAAGGGCCGAGTCGATGGCTTCGCCGATGATGTGGGCAGCCTGATAGGCCGCGATGATCACCGAGAAGTCCGGCGTGCCGCCAGGTTCGACCGCCTGGTCCGGAATCGGCGTGGCGAACGACCGGCCCGGCACCTCACTGGCCGGCGTCATCGTGTGGCCATCCGCCATGCGCAGCGGCGGCAGATCCACTGAACCCGCCGCCCTAGGCGCGCCCCCAACGCCTCCTCCAACCACTGGGCATCGTCGTGTGGAAGGATGCGAAAGAGCATGGCCAGGAGCAGGAAGCTCACGAGCCCGGCAAGCGCCCCGGCGCAGAGGCCCGCGACGCCGCCGAGCCCCCACGCCACGGCCCACGCCGCCGCGGCGGCCCCGGCGCCGACAACGACCGCTCGGCCGAGCGCGGCCCACTCCCAGCGAAACGGTCCGACGAGGCGGTTCGACCACACGACCAGCGGTAGACCGGCGACGAGCTGAGCGCCACCGTTAGCCAACGCCGCGCCTGCCGCACCGTGACGGGGAATCAGCAGGAAGGCCAGGACCACGTTGGCAAGCGCCCCGGCGGCCCCTACCGCCAGCGGGAGCGCCTGCTTGCCGAGGCCAACGAACAGGGCATTGCCCAAGTTGATGAGCGGGACGGCGGGGAAGAAGGCCAGCATGATCAGCAGGACGCGGCCGGCTGGCCGGTAGGCCGGTCCGTAGATCACCTCGAAGGCCAGCGGGCCCAGAGCCAGCATCCCGGCGGTCATCCCGATGGTAAGCAGCGCGACGAGCCGGATGGAGCGGCTGAAGCCGGAGCGGATGCGCTCGGACTCCCCCGCTCCCAGGAGGGTGGCGATCGCCGGCGACAACACCCCGCTGATCGCGGTCGGGAGGTTCCCCAGCGCGGTCATGGCGGCGAAGGCGATGGAGTACATGGCGATCTCGGCGTCGTTGGAGTACCGGTTGAGGAAGAAGAACTCCGAGCGCCGCCAGACCACGAGCGTCAGCACGATACCCAGGGAGGCGCCGACCGCAAAGCGCAGCACACGTCGCGGAAGATCGCCGGCCGGACCGCGGACGGCCGACATCGTCTGCAGCGCCCGCCGGGCGAGCACCGCCGTCACCGTGACCTGGACGAGGGCGACGGCCGCCTCGACCACGAACATCCCGGTGATGCCCCATCCGGCCTCGAGCACGGCCACCGTGGCCACCGCACCGGCCAAGCCGGTGAGCAGCCCCAGGACGGTCATCGGCCGCCACCGCTGCATGCCGATCAACACGGCCGATGGAAGCGTCTGCAGAATCGCCATNGCGGAGGCCGCGGCCGCCAGCACCCACGCCGCCTGGTGGTCGCTGCTGCGGTGGCCGACGACGAGCAGGACGGTGCCGCCGAGGAGGGCCGCGGCGGCCTGGATACGCCAGGCCCAGCTGAGGAGTCCTCGCACCGCCGACGCGCGCCCTTCTCCGAGCGTCTGGCCGACGTGCCGCATGAGCGCGACGGGCAGCCCGGCGGTGAACAGGTAGGCGACCGTCTGGGCGACGAAGGCGATGTAGCTCTGGCGCCCGAGCCCGGCCGGGCCCAGAAACCGCGCCGCGGCCACCGAGACAACCATCACATACAGCTGGGGAATGATCATGCTGGCGGCATTCCAGGCGCCGCCTCGCAGCACCGTCGCGCCGGTGGTCGCCTCGGCGGCGTCGGTGGTGTTGGCCCTCGCGTCAGNCATGCGCCCACCTCCCGCCCGCAACCGTCCTCCCGGCATCAGCAAACCCGACGAGGATAAGGGCAATCGGGCGGCTTCGGAGCGGATGTGCCATGGTGGCCCCATGTCGCATGAGAACGTCGCGGTCGTGCGCGTCCTTGGACAGCCGTCCGGGTCGAGGCTGAGCGGCTCATCGGTGGACGGGCTGCGGCCGCTCGGCAGCCACCTGCCGCTCGTCGGCCCGTTCGAGGGCGTGGTCGTCGCCGTGTCGTCGACGCCCGAGCTGATCGTCGCGGCCGAGCGGGGGTTGCCGGAGGGCGCCGGACGCGCCGAGGCCGTGGCCGTCCGTCTGCGCCGCGCCGGGGTGGCGGTCCAGCTCGGCGGTGCCGATCCGGTCTCCGGGCCGGCTGACCTGGAGCGGCGCTGCCGCGAGCACGGCCGCTCGTCGGTCGCCATGGTCCGGGCCGACCCCTCCCTGCTCTCCGAGATGCAGGTCGGGTCCTGGTTCCGGGCCCGCTGGCACGCACGGCTGGCAAGGAGGCTGGTGTGCCGGATGCCCGTGGCCGCACGGGCGCTCCACCGGGCCGCTCGCGGGACAAGGTCGGCCCGCCTGCTGGCCGACGCCGCCTTCTGGGCCGGGGTCCGCGCCGAGGCCAGCAGCCCCGAATGGCACCGGTTCACCCGGAGCTCCTATGTGGTCCTCTGCTATCACCGGGTCGCCGGCGACGACAAGCCAGGCCAGGAGCGGCTCGACGTGCCCCCGCAGACCTTCGAGCGCCAGCTGCGGGCGCTCCGGCTGTTCGGCTTCCGCCCGCTCAGGGCGGAGGAGCAGCTGGGCTTTCATTGCATGTCCACGGGTCAGCTGCCGCCCCGCAGCTACGTCCTCACCTTCGACGACGGCTTCCTCGACGCGGTCGAGGCCGCGCGCCGGCACCCCGCGCACCACCCGCAGGTCTTCGTCCCCACAGCAGCCGTCGGGCGATCGCTCGAATGGGCGCCCGGCGATGCGCTGGCGAACTGGCAGGACCTGCGGTCGGCGGCAGGCGCCGGCGTCGCAGTGGGATCGCACGGACGCCGTCATCGGCCTCTTGCGGGGCTGGAGGCCGACGCCTTGCGGGAGGAGGTCGCCGGATCCCTGGCGGACCTTCGCGCCCAGCTGGACCAGGTGCTTCCGGTGCTGGCGTATCCCAACGGCCGGCACGACCACGCGGCTCGGGCCGCGGCCCTGGTCGCCGGGTACCAGGCCGCCTTCACCACCGAGGTCGGTCGCAACGGCGCCGGCACAGACGTGCTGTGCCTGCGCAGGATCAGCGTGAAGGCGTGGGACACACCTCTGGCGCTGGTCTGGAAGGCGCTCACCGGCGAGCTGCTGCCAGGCCGCTGGGAACGACGGCTGCGGCGGCGCCAGGAGCACAGGCTGGCTGGTGCTCAAGGTCGGTCCGGCACCGGGCGCGAGAGCCGCGACCGGCCTGTGCGCCGTTCGCGGGCTTCCAGATAGCGGCCGGCGGTCCGAGGGGCCACCGTGGCCATCCCGCTCCGCAGCCTTGTCTCCAGGCTGAAGCCGGACCCGAGCGCAACCCGCAGGCAGGCGCGGCGCGCCTCGGCGCCGCCGGCCCTGAGGGCGGCCTCGGCCTCGGCCAGGAGGGCCCTGCGCCGGTGCATGGCCAGGCACCGGGCCAGGTGCGGGCGCTCATCCGGCCGCAGCCCAGGGTGACGCCTGGTCCGCTCCAGCACCGTGACCCTCGCCCGCAGACTCTCCGCTCGTCGGGAGCTGAGACTGCCCTCCCGTAACCGGTAGTACGCCAGCGGCTCATCGACNATGCCGGCGAGCGACCCCTCCAGGATGAGGCGGATCCAGCAATCCCAATCGGCGGCGTACTCCACTGATTCCGCGAAACCGCCGACGGCAAGCCAGCGCGACCGCCGGACGGCGGGATGCGGCATGATGAAGTCCCGCTCGAAGATGGCTGTGCGCTGTTCGTCGACCACGAAGGGCGTGGTGGCGCCGTAGAAGCGCCCGGCCTTCTGTCCGGCAAGCTCGAACCAGGCGTCGGTCGTGAGGATATCGAGGTCCGGGCGGGCGGCTGCCAGCTCGCCGAGCGCTTCGATGCGCTCTGGCAGCCACGCGTCATCAGCATCGAGGATGACGACGTAGTCACCGGTGGCGGCGGCTGCTGCGGCATTCTTGGCGGCGCTCTCACCACGGTTGGGTTGCCGTAGCAGTCTCAGTTTGTCGCGGTAGGGGGCCAGGGCCCGTTGTAGGTCATCGGTCGATCCGTCGTCGCAGACCACGATCTCCGACGGCGGCACGGTCTGGGCGAGAGCCGACTCGATGGCCTCGCCGATCAGGTCCGCGACCTGGTAGGCGGCGATGATCACCGAGAAGGCGGGGACGGCGGCCGGCTCCACCGCCGCGGCCGGCACGGGCACCAGTATCGGTCTCATCGGCGTCGCGCCTCCACAAGCATCGCCCGAGCGGGGCCCCAGGTGGCGCCCAGACGCTCCAACCAGACCGCCCCAAGCATCAGCGGGTAGAGGGCAGCCTGCACCTTGAGGCTGCGACCCTTGCACCGGTCCCGGATCTCCTGGGCCACCGCGACGGTGCCTCGCGTCGTCCTGGCCACGGCGGTCACCTCCGCCCCGGCATGCGTCATCTTCTCCTTGACCTCCCGTTCCAGATAGCCATGCCGCACCTCGTGACGCCAGGCGCCGGCGCTGCCCGGGAGCGCCGGCCTCCAGTGCCGCTCTGGAACATGGAGGAGCAGCAAGCCACCCGGTCGCAGGACCTGCACCATCTCTCCGAGCGCCGCGTCGTCATCGGGGATCTCGACCAGGCACTCCAGCGCCAGCACCGCGTCGTAACAGGCCCGCGCAACCGGACGGGTGAGGTCGAGCTGCACCAGCTGCACGTTACGGACGCCGCTGGCCTGCAGCAGTGCTCTGGCCCGCCGGAGCCCTTCCCGGTCCAGGTCCGCGGCCACGATCCTCCAGTCCGGGTTACGCCGCGCGACGGCCGCGGCCATGAGGCCCTCCCCGCAACCGGCGTCCAGGACCGTCAGCGGTCGTCCCCCGGCGAACCCCTCGAGCGCTCGCATGGCCAGTGCGAACCGGAGTCGCCGAGCAGGCGGTAGATCACGCGCCCATCGCTCGGCCACAGCGCGCACGCGGGTGCGAACCAGTCGCATGCCCCGGTCGCCGCGATCAGGGCTCATACCAGCCACGATTGGTATGGTCTAGGGCGATGAGCCTCCAGCGCGCCGATGCCCGCTTTCTGCTGCCGGAGATGCCCCGCACCGCCACCGTCCTCGGTGACCTCCCGGAATGGGCACAGGGCCTGCGGCTGGCCGGAGTGGACGTCGCCGATCATGCCGTGGCGGAGCCTCCCAACCTGGCGGTCGCGCCGGCGCGGCTGGCCGGGGCGGCCGTGGACACCGGCGCCCCCATGGTCGTGCTCGAGGGCACAGGGGCTCGCCGGACGCTCTTGGACGCCGGCTACCGTGTCCGACGGTTCCTGCCTATGCCCAGCCTCGACGAGCCAGAGGTGCTCCTGCCGCTGGAGCAGCCCGCGGCGGCCAGGTACGCGCTCGAGCAATGGCGNGCGCCGACCACGATGAGCGCGCGGGCTCGCACTCGCATGGCGCGGGTCCTCCTCGACCGCGGGCTCATGCCGGAGAGCCGGCCGCTGACGACCATCGGCCTTCTCCGCCCCGGGCCTCCATTCCTGCTCGCGGCGGTCGGGCGTCTCGGCGTGGTCGGTGACGGTGGATGGTTCCTCACTCCGGGCCGAAGCGACGTGCTGAGCCGCAACGCCTTCCACGTCTTCCCAACCGCGGTCGCCACGCAGCCGGCCTGGACGGTCAAGTTCTCGAGGATCCCGGGTCGGCCGGAAGCCTTCGATCGTGACCAGCGGGGGCTCGAGCTCGCCAGGGTGGCCGGAGANCGCGTCGCCATCCACGCACCTCGCCTCCTCGGTCGACTGGACATGGATGGGTTGCACGCCTCGGTGGAGACNGCGGCTGTCGGCCGACGGCTCAGCTCGCTGCTCCGTGGTCCGGAATCGAGGGCCTCCAAGCTGCGCGTGATCGAGGCGGTCGCCAGCTGGCTCGTCGACCTGGCGCGCGACACGGTAGCTCCCCCGCCGGCGCTCGACCCCGAGCGGCGGCGGCTGCGTGAGCAGGTGATGCCTCATTGGACCGGTGTCGACCCCTGCCTGATCGACCGGCTGCCCCCCGTGGCCGCCGTGCTCGCCCACAACGATCTGCACGCCTGGAACCTCATCGTCGACCAGCGACGAGAGTTCACGGCGGTGGACTGGGAGTCCGCCCGCCAGCACAACCTGCCACTGTGGGACCTGCTGTACTTCCTGACCGATGCCCTTGTCCTGCTGGACGGCGTGACCACGGAGGAGCAGCGGACACAACATGCGCTTCGGCTGCTTCGCGGCGAGCTGGCCACCTCTCGACTGCTGTTCGATTGGACGGATCGCGGGGCGGCCACGGTCGGGATACCGATCGAGGCGGTGGGGCCGATCGCCACATNCTGCTGGCTGCACCATGGGATCTCCCACGTCAGCCGGTGGTCGGCATCCAGGCAGGCTGGACACGACGGCCCGGCTGAACTCCCGCCGGTCGAGCGCATCGGGTCCCCATGGCTGGCCGATCGCGCCCTGGGACCGTCCTGGCGAAGCTGGCTGGACTGGCGCCGAGGGCGGGCGCGCTAGTGGCCCATGACCGCCTCACCTCGTCCGCTGCCTCGACGTCTGGACGACCTCCTGATAGAGCTCGGTGAAGGACCGCGCCGGGCCTTCCCAGCCCCACCGCTGGGCGATGACCGTGCGGGCCGCGTCACCGAGACGCCGGCGGGCGGCGGGATCGCCGAGGAGCTCCACGATGGCGGCGGCGATGGCGGCCGGCTCATCCCGCATCAGCACCTCCTGGCCGTCGCGAAGGTCGACGTCCCCAAGGGCCGATCGGGTGGCAACGATCGGTAGCCCCAGCGCGCCCGCCTCGAGCAGTTTGTTCTTGATCCCTGTCCCCCGGCGCATCGGGCAGACGGCCACCTCTGCCTGCAGCAGCCACGGCCGCACGTCGGGCACGGCACCCGTGATCTCGACATGGGGGCCGGCGAGGTCAAGCAGCTGGGGGACCGGTCCTCGTCCCACCAGGCGAAGCCGGGCTCCCGGCACCCGCATCCGCACCAGCGGCATCACCTCGTGAATCAGGAACAGCGCCGCCTGGACGTTGGGGGGGTAGCTCATGGTTCCGTGGAACACGACCAGGCCGGGAAGAGGAGCAACGCCGGGGTCTGGAGCGAAGGACACCGTGTCGACGCCGTTCGGGATCACCTCGACGCGGGCGGCGGGGTCCAGAGCCTGGAGGGCGGCCCGATCCCGCTCGGCCACCACCACCGTGGCGTCGAAGCGCCGCAGCCAGGCCCGCTCATGTCGCGAGATGGTTCCAAGGGTCAGGCGACTCAGGACCTGTGGCGTCGGGCTCGCCTTGATCTCCTCGCTCTGCGCCAGCGACCAGGCGTCGACCGAGTCAAGGACGAGCGGGAGTCCGCCGACGCAGTCGGCGGCGAAGGCGATCGCGCTGTGGGCGACGTGGACGGCGTCGAAGTCGTTGCCGCCCGCCACGCGGGTGACGACGGCGCCGAGACCTCCTAGTCGGCTGCTGCGGGCGGCGGCGGGCTCGCGCGACACCCAGCCAAGGACTGCGCCGGCCACCCGCCGACCCAATCCCCGCGCCGGCGGAGGCGGCGCCACCGTCGCGTGCACACCGTCGATGTCGACCGATTCGCCATAGCAGACAAGGTGGATGTCATGCTCGGCGCGCAACGCCGACAAGAGTCCGTACAGGCGGAGCCTGAACCCGTTCGTGACCGGGGTGGGACTTTCGGCCGACGCCATGAGCAGTCGCATTGTCGCTGAGGATCCTCCCGGGTGGCCGCCGCCGAGCCGTCAACTACGCGGGCGTACGGATGGCTGGTTCGACCCTCGCCTGGGGGAATGGGCGAGGTGCGCTCGAATCGGTACGGCGGCTGCAGGTAACCTAGGACGGACAGCACTCGCCGATCGTGGGCAGCCCCCTTCCTGTCTGTTCGGACGGCGAGGTTCGTGATCATTGACCCGACGGTGCTCACGAGCACCGGGATATTGTTGACATGGTGGATCGACGCCGCAAGCCGCTGAGCGCGCCGAGATGACCCGCGACCCCATCCCCCATCCGATCATCCTGGTGTCCAGGGATCCCCTAGTGGCCCTGGCGATCCGGGGCGCCCCGAGGGGACGGGTCCGCCTCCTTCAGCAGAGCCCGTCGCCGGCCGGGATCCGGTGGCCTGACGACGACCACTACAGCGTGGTACTGGACATCGGATCCCACCTTCGCAGATCTGCCTACGAGGCCGTGCGTCGGCGCCACGCTGGACGCCTGGTCGTGATCCTTGGACGCGACGAACCGGACGGGCTTCCGCCTGACCCCGCCACCCTGACCATCAAGCGCCCGTTCCGGACCGTCGACCTGCTGAAGCTGCTGGCGACACCGGTGCCGGCCACCCACCGGATGCTCGAGAAGGCGGCCGACGCCGGCGGACAGACGCCGTGGGTCCATGCCGGGGACGGGCCAGGCACTTCGCCACCTCCAGGGCCCCGCGGCCGCGCAGTGTCCCGGCCCGCACCGGTACCAGCCGTCCGGGCGCGAAGAAGCAGCACCGGCGTTCCATCGTCGCCCAAGGCGCCCGCACGACGGCGCCCGCTCGGCAGGCGAGTCCTGGCTGCCGTTCTGCTTCCCGCGGCCGTCGGCTTCCTGGCCGTGGTCGCCGGGTTTCTGGGCGGCGTCCTGGAGGCCGCCCGTGACCTCAACGCGTCCTCACAGTCGATACGAGCCAAGCTGACCCAGGTGGACGCCGCCCTGGCGGATGGCGACGTCGCCGAGGCCGCCGCGGCGGCGGAGGGGGCCCGGGCCGACCTGCGGACCGCACTCCGAGTCACCGACCGGCGGGCCG